>Ga0070741_10014661_pt1 | contig 13507 bp, 15 predicted proteins | sample Coa_R1_4_FD_66440 | JGI IMG/M metagenome (GOLD analysis project Ga0070741, IMG submission 66440) | Surface soil microbial communities from Centralia Pennsylvania, which are recovering from an underground coalmine fire - Coalmine... | ecosystem: Environmental > Terrestrial > Soil > Unclassified ... | reverse complement strand
GACGCGCCGCGGCCGCTACAAGACGGCCTACAGCGAAGGCACGTTGCGGGAAAAATTGTTCGGCGCGGGCCGCGCGCGACTGGAGGCACCGCATCCGGCGACGAAGGTTCGGCCGCAAGGAGACTGACCGTCATTCCGGGGCGCCCGGAGGGCGAACCCGGAATCCATTCCTCAACAAGCTCTGCGGCACGATGGATTCATGGGCTCGATGCTCCGCATCGCCCCGGAATGACGAATAGCCTCACACCGTTCCGTCCACCATCACCTCGATCAGCTTCGCGCCGGGCCGCTTGAACGCGGAAGTGAGGGTCGACTTCAACTCCCTGGGATCGGAAATCCGGATCGCTTCGCAGCCGAGCGATTTGGCCAGACCAGAAAAATCCACCGGCGGATCGGCGAAATCCATTCCGACATAATGATCGTCGCCGTGAAAGGCGAGCAGCCGCTGCTTGATGATGCGATAGCCGCCATTGTTGGCGATCACGACGTTTAGCGGCAGCTTGTGGTGCGCGGCGGTCCAGAGCGACTGGATCGAATACATCGCGCTGCCGTCGCCGGAGAAGCACACGACCGGGCGATCCGGATTGGCAAGGCTGACGCCGACCGAGGCCGGCAATCCCCAGCCGATACCGCCCGAGGCCAGCGCATGATAGCCGTAGCGATCGCGGTGCGCTCTCAGCGACAGCATCTGTCGCGACGACGTCAGGCCCTCGTCGACCACGATGGCATTGTCCGGCAATGCCTCGACCACCTTCAAGGTGAGATAATCCGGATCGATCGGCATGCGGTCGCCGCGTTTTGTCAATTGCTCCCCCAGCGATGCGCGCCGTGCCGACCAATTGCTCGACGATAGCGCGGCCATTCCTTTTTTGGCCTTCGCTTCCAGCGCCGCACCGCCTTTGGCCTTCAACGCGGGAACAAGCGCGCGCAGCGTTTCCCTCACGTCGGCTTTCAGCGCGATCTCCGCACCATAATTCTTGGCGAGATCCCATTCGACGAGACCGACCTGCACGATCGACAATCCTTCCGGCAAGGGATCGGTCTCGCTATGGACAGACATGCGCAGGGGATCGGCACCGAGCGCGATCAGAAGATCGTACGGCGCAAGCACGTCGCGCACCTGCGGCTGCGAGCGCGACAGCGCGCCGATGAAGCACGGACTTTCGGAGAGGAAATGCGCGCCGTACGGCACCGATTGCTGAAACGCCGGACAGCCGAGCGCCTCGGCAAGTTGCGCCGCTTCCTGCAACGCATCGCTTTTCACGATCTCGTCGCCGGCAATGATCACCGGCCGCTCGGCTTTGAGGATGCGCGAGACCAGAGCTTGCAGCGTCTCGTCGGACGGCTTGACGCGCGCGTCGACCCGGGTCGAACGTCCCAGCTCGATACCGGCCTCCGAATTGAGGATGTCTCCCGGCAGCGAGATGAACACCGGGCCGGTCGGCGGCGTGGTCGCGATCTTGGCGGCGCGGCGCACGATCCGCGGCAGATCTTCCAGCCGCGACACTTCCACTGCCCACTTCACCAACGGCTCGGCCATCCGCACCAGTGGACCATACAATAAGGGCTCCATCAGCCCATGGCCCTGCTCCTGTTGCCCCGCGGTCAGGATCATCGGCGTTCCCGTGAACTGCGCGTTGTAGAGCGAGCCCATCGCGTTCCCAAGACCGGGCGCGACATGAACATTGCAGGCGACGAGGCGTCCCGAGGCGCGGCTATAGCCGTCGGCGATCGCAACGACGAGGCTTTCCTGCATCGCCATCACATAGGTGAGGTCCGGGTGATCCTTGAGCGCATGCATGATCGGCAGTTCGGTGGTACCGGGATTGCCGAACAGATGCGTAATGCCCTCGTCCTTGAGCAAAGCCAGGAACGCCGAACGCCCGGTATTGCGATTTTTCATGTTTCCTCCGCGCGCGCGGCCGTTGCCGTCGCCACCCACATCATGATCAACTTTGTTTGTCCGAGGCAACAAATCGCGATCATGGCTGCGTTGCGCTCCTGCACGTGATCAGAACATGCCCTCGCGATCGTTGCGCGGCTTTTTCTTGCCGCGATGCCAGACCACGCCGGGAAAACCCTTTAGCGGCACCAAAGGCTCGCCGGTATAGGTCCACTCCTGCAGCTCCTCGATGGCGATGTGATAGAGCGGCTGCCGGCCGGTGCGGTCGGAAAACAGCGCGCGCGGAATGTTCACCATGTGCGGCGAGCGCGGGCGTTCGTAGATCAATGGCGTGCCGCAGCGCTTGCAGAAGGAGCGCACGTTTTTCGTCGCCGTATCCTCGAAGCGCGAGATATCGTCTTCGCCTGCGGTGATGCGAAAGCGCTTGCGCCAGCTTCCGACGTAGGTGGCATACGCTGCGCCGTGTGCACGGCGGCTGGCGGAGGAATGATCGTGCCAGGCCCAGCGCGCCGGCACGTCGATCTCGAACGCGACGCGGCCGCAGAGGCATTTGCCTCTGGCGATCCCGGCGGCTTTGGTGGGTTTGGCCATTGGAGCTGCTCCTTACCCTGTCATTCCGGAGCGATGCGCCAGCATCGAATCCGGAATCTCGAGATTCCGGGTTCGCTCGTGTCCTCGCGCCCCGGAATGACAGTATCAGGCCGGCGCCATCTCGTCGTAAACCGGGTAGTCCGTGTAGCCAGCCTCGTTGCCGCCATAGAAAGTGGCGCGGTTATAGGGCGTGAGCGGAAAGCCATGCTGCAAGCGGCGCGGCAGATCCGGATTGGAGATGAAGATGCGGCCGAACGCGATCGCATCCGCATGGCCTTGCGCGATCGCGGCCTCCGCCGTCTCGCCGGTAAAGCCGCCGGCCGCAATCAGCACGCCACGCCAGAGCGGACGGAACAGCACCATCGCCGACGGCACATTCTGCCAGTTCACCTCGGCGCGTCCCGCCCCGCTCGATCGCGGCTCAATGAAATGGAGATAAGCGAGCCCCAGTTGGTCGAGCGCCTTCACCACATGGCTATAGAGCGGCATCGGGTCGCCCTCGCCGCTGCCATTGGCGATGCCGTAAGGCGAAAGACGCACGCCGACGCGATTAGCTCCCCACACGCCGGTCGCTGCTTGCGTGATCTCGAGCAGCAACCGCGCGCGGTTCTCGATCGATCCGCCATAACGGTCGGTGCGCAAGTTGGTATGCGACTGCAGGAATTGCTCGAGCAGATAACCATTGGCGCCGTGAATTTCGACACCGTCGAAGCCGGCTTCCTTGGCATTGATGGCGGCCTGCCGGAACGCCTCGACGACTTGCACGACTTCTTCGGTCTCGAGCGCCCGTGGCGTCTCATACGGCACCATCTTGCCATCTGATGTCATCGCCAGCATGCCTTCGTTGGTGATCCGCACTGCCGATGGCGCCACCGGCAGCGCACCGCCGGGCTGATGCGATGAATGCGAGACCCGGCCGACATGCCAGAGCTGGAGAAAGATCAAGCCGCCTTTGGCATGCACCGCATCGACCACGCCGCGCCAGCCCTCGATCTGCGCTTGCGAATAAATGCCGGGCACTCCCGGATTGCCGCGGCCGGTGACTGCCACAGGCGTCGCTTCCGCGATCAGCAGACCGCCCGGCGTCGCGCGCTGTCCATAATATTCGGCATTGAGCGGACGCGGCGCGAAGCTCGACCGCTCGGCGCGCATCCGCGTCAACGGCGCCATCGCCACGCGATGGGCGAGCCGATAGGGACCGACCTGAAGCGGTGAAAACAGGTGAGGAAAATTCATGTGATACGCCCCGAAAATGTCTTTGTCGCAATTTGCGATCAGGATTTTCTAACCGCAAAACCATCGCCAACGCGATAGCCTGAAGGGAAGATCTCCCATGCCCCACCTCGTCATGTCACCCGACAACGTCGCCGTCATCACCGGAGCCGCCGGCGGTATCGGACTTGCCGCCGCCAAGCGGTTCGCCCGCCTTGGCATGAAGGTGTGTGTCGCCGATATGAGCAAGGAGCGGATGGCCACCGCCGAAGCCGAACTGGTCTCGCTTTCACCGGGCGGGGCCGCCAACGTGATGGCGATGGCGGTCGACGTCAGCCGGGCCGACGATGTGGCAAAACTGGAAGCCGCCGTGCATGACCGCTTTGGCGGCACGGATCTCCTGATGAACAATGCGGGCATTCAACCCGGGAGCAGCCTGTTCCGCAAGCCGGACAATTGGGAGCGCATTCTGGCCGTTAACCTGTGGGGCGTCATCAATGGCTCCAGGGTCTTTGCGCCGCGCATGATGGCGCGCGGCAGGCCGGGCCTGATCATCAACACCGGCTCGAAGCAGGGCATCACGACACCCCCTGGCGATCCCGCCTACAATGTTTCGAAGGCCGGCGTGAAGGCTTTCACCGAGGCGCTGCAATACGAGTTGCGCAACGCCGCAGGCGGCCGCATCAGCGCGCACCTCTTCATTCCAGGCTTCGTGTTTACGGGTCTGACCGCCAAGGGCCGCACCGAAAAGCCCGCCGCCGCCTGGACGCCGGAGCAAACCGTCGAATTCTTGATCGAGCGGCTGGAAACTGGAGACTTCTACGTCCTCTGCCCCGACAACGACGTGCCGCGACGGCTCGACGAGCGGCGCATCCTCTGGGCGGCGGGAGACATCGTCGAAAACCGCCCGGCGCTGTCGCGTTGGCATCCAGACTATGCGGAAGCCTTCGCGAAGTTCGTGAAGGAAGGCTGAGCGCTTACAGCGTCTCCTGCTTGTGCCCGCACTGCTTGCAGGTGAATTTCGCCCGAGTCACGCCGCGCTCGGCGGAAACACGGTTCGGCGCGCCGCACTTGCCGCACACCGCTTCGATGCGGGTGTTGCCTTCCTTGACGACCAGCGGCTTTCGCGCCATCGCCTCGCGGATCAGGCGCTCGGCCTCTTCGCGCATTGCCTGCTTCGACATCCGTTCGCACCTGATAGAACTTGGGAAGCGGGCTTATAGCACAAGAACCATGTATTGCGAGTGTCGCAGACGCTTCACGTCTCGACGATCACATAATTATCTTCGACGTGAACCTGGAACGTTTCGGCCACATAAGGTCCTTTAGCCAGCGTCTCGCCGTCTTCGATGACGACGGGGTAGGTTCGCACCTTCACGCGCTGGGGATCAAACCATGACTGGCCGCTCCGCATGTCGAATTCCCAGCCGTGCCAGCCGCAACGGAGCAATTCGCCGACGCGCGAGCGCTGATAGACGCCGGGTTCCGGCGAGGTCAACCGCGCCACACAGGCCGCCTGGTCGAGCGGCGCGCCGGCATGCGGGCAGCGATTGAGCAGTGCGAAGAACTCGCCGTTGGCATGGAACACAACAACGTCACGTCCATCGAGCGTGACCACCTTGTTACCGCCGGGCGGGATCTCTGATGTGCGAGCAACGATGTGACGGGTCATGGCAACTGGTTAGAGCTTGAAAACCGCGCGCGCGTTGGTCTGGAACAGCTTGACCCGTTCCGCCTCGGTGAGCGGGGCCTTGAACGCGTAGCGTGGATCGTCGAAATCCCAATGTGGATAATCGGACGAAAACAGCAGGCGATCGATGCCGACCCATTCGATCAGCGAACGCAGATGTTTGGCCTCGTCGGGCTCGTCGACCGGTTGGGTGGTGAACCAGAAATGCTCGCGCACATATTCGGATGGCTTGCGCTTGAGATGAGGCACCTCGCTGCGGAAGCGTTCGAAATGCTGATCCATCCGCCACATCGTCGATGAGATCCAGCCGAAGCCGCCCTCGATGAATACGAATTTGAGGCGTGGGAAACGCTGCGGCACGCCTTCGAGCACGAGACTCGTCAGCGCCGCCGCCATGGTATGCGCGTTCGACTGGTGCTCCTCCGCATAATAAGAGGGCCAGCCGCCGGCTGTCGGCGGATGACCGCCATAACCGCCCGTGTGAATGCCGATCGGCAGGCCGAGTTCTTCGGCGCGCGCATAGATCGGCCAATAGCGGCGACGGCCGATCGGCTCATTGGCGCGCGGCGAGATATTGATCTGCACGTATTGGCCGACTTTGGCGCACCGCTCGATTTCGGCGATCGCCAGATCGGCGCCGTCCTGACCGATCAGAATGGCGGCTTTCAAGCGCGGATCGCGGCTGGTCCAGTGCGCGAGTTGCCATTCGTTGACGGCACGCTGGATCGCAGCACCCAGTTCGAGGTCTTGCTGCGAGAAGATAAACATGTCCAGCACCTGCAACAGGCCGAACTCGACATCAAGCGGATCGAGATACTGCTTGCGCATGAAATCGAGATCCGAGCCCGGAGGACCGCCGGTCGGCGGCCAGGCATCGCGCCGCGCAATCAACGGCGAGGAACGCGGATACGGCGTGGTGCCCATGTACGGCGTGCGCAGATGGTCGCCATAGGTCCTTAAGTGTTCGTGCCAGCGCTTGGCGAGATAGGGATTGAGGTCGCTTTTCGCATGCAGGCTCGGATGGACGTCACAATCGATGATGCGGAATCGCGTCTTTGCGGGCTTTTCCTGATCGAGCAGCGGGCGGTCGATGACTTCACTCATGCGATCCTCCTCGAAAAACAAGTTAGTTGAGCGACAACCGCGGAAAGGTTTCAAGCGGATTGTCTGCGCACATGCGCGAAACGATCGAAGCCGGCAGGTTCGGCGGGATGGCGTCATCGCCGTCGAACTGCCAGTGCGGATAATCGGACGCGAACAGGAACATCTTGTCGGAACCGATCATCTCGATGATATCGGCGACGTCGGCTGCATTTGGCGGCGCATCGAACGGCTGCATGGTGACGCGAACATGGTCGCGAATGATCGCGGCCGGCTCGCGCTCGACCCACGGCACCTCGACGCGAACGCCGCGCCAGGTCTTGTTGGCGCGCCACATGAACGCCGGCAGCCAGGTGACGCCGGATTCCATCAGCACGACCTTGAGCTTCGGAAACTTCAGGAACACGCCCTCATAGATCAAGCTGAGCACCTGCGACTGAAACGCCTGCGCCTCGGCGAGATAATATTCGTAGCGATAGGACGGCCAGCCGACGGAACTCGGCGCCTGCCGATACGCGCTGCCGGCATGAATCGCGAGCGGCAATTGATGTTTTTCGGCGGCCTGCCACACCGGCCAGTAATGCCGCCGGCCAAGCAGGCTCTCGCCTTGCGCCAGCACCAGAACCGAGACGAACCGCTTGTCGGGCGCGCGGCGTTCGATCTCTTCGATGGCCAGATCGGGCGCCTGCCATGGAATCACGATTGAAGCGCGCAGACGCGGATCGCGATCGAGCCACTCGGCTGATATCCAGTCGTTGATCGCCTTGCAGAAGGCCGACGCCATATAGGGATCGTAGACGGCCTGCGCGCCGTACAGCACATTGCAGATCGCGTGACTTGAACCGAGTTGGTCGAACGCGCCGCGCTGGACCATCGCAAGATCGCTGCCGGGTTTGCCTTTCGCAGGCCGCCAGTCGGCGCGGCCGGACAAGGCCATGTGCGGCGGATAGGAGTTGAGGTCGAGGCCGTCGATCGCGCGGCTCACCACCTGCTCTTTCCAGTGATCGTCGAGATAGGGCAATAGCGTGGTGCGCGTACCGCCAATTGCGGGGTGGATATCGCAGTCGATCCGCGTCGCCGCCATGTTCCGTCCCATGATCTCGCTGTTGCAAACCGCATTCCGCGGCCGCGCGCTTTGGGACGAAGTTTGCCGCCGGGCCCCGGGCGGCGCAAGGGGCGAGCGCCGCTCCCGCCATGTCAAATCCGCTGGGCAAACATGATGCGATGCCCCTCGGGCGTCTCGACGTGCATCTCGCGCCGGCGCCAGGGCTTGTCCGACGGCGCCGAGCGGATACGTGCACCGCGCGCCACAAATTCCGCATGCAGACCGTCGACGTCATCGGTCTCGAGGTAACCGAAATAGCTGTGGTCGCCGAGTTCGCGCGGTGGCAAAGCATTGGGGCAGCGGCCGAGCATCACCCGCACCTCGCCTCGCGACACGCAATGCCAGTCGTCGCCCTCGTTCCACTCGCTGGTAAAACCCAGCGCATCGACGAAATAGGCGGACGAGCCGGCGAGGTCTTGCACTGCCAGCACATAGGCGTGAGGTTTGAGGTCGGGTTTGGTCATCGCGTCACCCGGCGTTGTCTTTGGGATGGCGAGGGACGAAATGCAGTCCCCATACGATGCTTGACGCTAACGATTGGGGATGGTGGGCACGACAGGGATCGAACCTGTGACCCCTACCATGTCAAGGTAGTGCTCTCCCGCTGAGCTACGTGCCCTAAAGTCTTAAGTCTCGGGTTGGGGGTCCGTATATCGGCTCCCACGCGGGCAGGCAAGGTTGCAACGCGTCGTTTTTCGACGCCTCGGGGGCCGATCAGGCCGCCAGCATCTTGTTAACTTCGCTGACCAGTTCGCGCAGGTGAACGGGCTTCGACAGGACCTTGGCGTTCTTGGGCGCCTCGGAGTCGGCATTCAGCGCCACGGCCGCAAAGCCGGTGATGAACATGATCTTGATATCGGGATCGAGTTCCGAGGCGCGACGCGCGAGCTCGATCCCGTCCATTTCCGGCATCACGATATCGGTGAGCAGCATCTCGAACGGCTCCTCGCGCAGCCGCTGATAGGCCGACATGCCGTTGTCGTGCGGCGAGACCGTAAAACCAGCGTTTTCCAGCGCCTTGACCAGGAAGCGGCGCATGTCGTTGTCGTCTTCTGCAAGCAGGATCTTGTGCATGGCTGGAATCGTCTAGTCCGGTTTGAAGATCACCCCATCCCACTAAGCCCGACAGAGAGTAAATTTCGGGTGAAAGGGGCGGCGCAGCGAGTACCTCGTGGCAGTATTTCTGGACCCGATTGCGGCGCGAATCAATCAAGACCGACAATTCCCGCCGCAAGTTTACGTTTCAGGCGTTTTAGAGTTTTTTCGCTTGGCACGGCGACCGCGATTACCGACAATGGCACCTCAAAAGCCGCATCTTCCGGGCATACATGACACGCTCAGAAGGGCGGATTTCAGGGACGGCGCCGCGCAATGACCCAGCTTGACGAAGAACTGCAGTCGCCGTTCGAGATTGTCGAACCGGCTGCCTGGCGGGCGCCAATCATCTTCAATTCGCCGCATTCCGGTTCGGTCTATCCGGACGAATTCCTGAAAATCTCGCGCATCGATCTGGCCGGCCTGCGCCGCTCGGAAGACTCGTTCATGGACGAGTTGATCGCTGGCCTCAGCGGCCTCGGTTTTCCGACCGTGAGCGTCAACTTTCCGCGCTCTTATGTCGACGTCAACCGCGAACCCTATGAACTCGATCCGCGGATGTTCTCAGGGCGGCTGCCGAGCTTTGCCAACACGCGATCCATGCGGGTTGCCGGCGGCCTCGGCACCATCCCGCGCGTCGTCGGCGACGGCCAGGAAATCTACTCAGAACGCATTGCGGTCGATGACGCGCTCGGCCGCATCGAAACGCTCTACAAGCCCTATCACCGCGCCCTGCGCCGGTTGATCAACAAGGCCCATCGCGCCTTCGGCACCGTCATCCTGGTCGATTGCCACTCGATGCCGTCGGTCGGCGTGTCGCGCGAGGAACCACGGCGGCCGGACGTCGTGATCGGCGATCGCTACGGCACCAGTTGCGCTCCCATCCTTGCCGACAAGGTCGAAGATGCCATGGCGCGGCTGGGCTATTCGGTCGGACGCAACAAGCCCTATGCGGGCGGCTTCATCACCGAGCACTACGGCAATCCGGCCTCCGGGCTGCATACGATCCAGCTCGAGCTCAACCGCGCCGTTTACATGGATGAGCGGCGGCGCTCGCGCGGCGAGCGGTTTACCCAGGTGACGCACGACTTCACTGTGCTGGCGGAGGTGCTCGCCTCTATTCCGCTCGACGGCCTCGAGCCGTTCCAGACCGCGGCGGAATGATCGCGATCATCGCGGATCGCGGGAGCGGTCAGGCAAGACGGCACCGTGACAATTCCAAGAATGACAGGGCCAAGAAAAAAGGGCCGCCTGAATGAACAAGCGGCCCAAGTCTAGGGAGGAAACGCCCAAGGAGGGCAGCGGTAACGCGAGGCGCTACCGCACCGCAACAATATGCGGCCGCGCTGCACAAAGCGCAAGGGCTTTCGAATTTATTCTGGTGCATATCGCCGTGCCGTGGCCCGAACGTTTCGCGAGACTGAATTCTTTATTTCTATAATAATATCAAATATTTATAAAGAAAAGTCGGCATTTGCGGCACTGATTCGTCCACCGGTTTTTATTTTCTCTCGGACTCGTGATCGCTTGCGGTCATTGGAAATTTACCCCTTCGCGCCGACCGATTCGCTGGGTCTAAAACCAGCCTTGCCCACTGGTTAACCTAGTGTCGACGGTGCGGAAGTGACCGGATTGCGCTAGGAAACGTGCCGCATGACGCGGCTGACGTAAGTTCAAGGAATTCTCGTGACGGTCATCGATTTCACCGCCTTCATTGGCCGCCTTGCGACCGCCTCAGGCGAAACCATCCTGCCGTTCTTTCGGACCTCACTCGGGGTCGACAACAAGGGCGGCAAGGAATTCGATCCGGTGACCGAAGCCGACCGCGCCGCCGAAGCGGTGATGCGCCGGCTGATCCAGGCCAACTTCCCCCAGCACGGCATTGTCGGCGAGGAATTCGGCAATGAGCGCGAGGACGCCGAATATGTCTGGGTGCTCGACCCGATCGACGGCACCAAATCCTTCATTTCAGGCTTTCCGACCTGGGGCACGCTGATCGCACTGATGCACAAGAAGATGCCGGTGTTCGGCATGATGCATCAGCCCTATATCGGCGAGCGTTTTTCCGGAGACAACGGCTCGGCGTATTATTCCGGCTCAGCCGGCCATCGGCGCCTTTCGGTGCGGCGCTGCGCGTCACTGAGCGATGCGACGCTGCTCACCACGAGCCCGCTATTGATGAACGAGGCCGACCGCGCCGCGTTCGATCGCGTTGCCGCTGAGGTGCGGCTCAACCGTTATGGCGGCGACTGCTACTCCTACTGCATGCTCGCCGCCGGCCATCTCGATCTCGTCATCGAGACCGAACTCAAGCCCTACGACATCGCCGCGCACATTCCGATCATTACCGGCGCGGGCGGCATCGTCACCACCTGGGAAGGCAAGCCCGCGCAGAGCGGCGGCCGTGTTGTCGCCGCCGGCGACCCGCGCACACACGAAGCGGCGCTCAAGCTGCTCAACAGTTAGGGCATCACCCATGAAAGTCTTGCGCGCCTTAGTCACGGGATTCGCCCTGCTATCAGCGGCATCCGCAACGGCGGAAGAATTTCCGGCGCGGCAAATCCGCCTGATCGTGCCGTTCCCGGCCGGCGGGCCGAGCGACATCATCGCGCGCGTCATCGGTCAGCGCATCTCGGAAGTCATCAAGCAGCCGGTCATCATCGATAACAGAGGCGGACAGGGCGGCGTGCTCGGCATCGAGGTGCTCGCGAAGGCTGTGCCCGACGGCTACACGATTGCGCTTGCAAGCGCCGGCGCGCTCGCGATCAGCCCGACCATGGAGAAGGTCGCTTACAATCCGTTGAAAGATCTGGAAGCCGTCACGCTGGTGGCAAAGGTGCCGGAGATGCTGGTGGTCGCAACCAATGTCCCGGCCAGGAACATGGCCGAGCTGGTCGCGCTCGCCAAGGCAAAACCTGGAAGCCTCAATTTCGCCTCGACGGGTCCCGGCAGTCTGCCGCATCTCGCCGGCGAACTGCTCAAACTGTCCGCCAAGATCGACATCGTGCACGTGCCCTATCGCGGCGCGGCGCCGGCCATGAACGATATGCTTGGCCAGCAGGTGCAGATGGTGTTTCTCGATCTGCCGGTGCTGCTGCCGCAGATCAAATCCGGCGGACTGCGCGCCATCGCGATCGGCGCACTGGAGCGCGCGCCGACGGCAACGGACGTGCCGACCACCACCGAAGTCGGATTGCCTGATGTGCAAGCCGAGAACTGGTACGGCCTGGTCGCGCCTGCCGGCACGCCGCCCGCCATTGTGGCGAAGCTGAACCAGGTGGCATTGGAAGCGATGCACGATCCAGCGGTGAAGGAAAAGCTTGCCGTCCAGGGGGCGGAGCTGATCGGCGATACTCCGGAACATTTCCATGCCTTCATCGAAAGCGAGAGTGCACGGTGGGCAAAGGTGATCAAGGACGCCGGCGTCCCGACGGAGAAGTGAATTTGGGCTTCGCCTGCACGACGCAACTCCTCCAGCGTCATTGCGAGCGAAGCGAAGCAATCCAGTCCCGGCCATAAAAAGATTCTGGATTGCTTCGTCGCGTTGCTCCTCGCAATGACGTGAGGTCTATCGCGCCGCCTTGCGCAAATGCTCGACGAGCAACTTTGCGGGCTTGGGCAGGCTCTTGAAGCTGCGGGCGCAGATCACGAGTTTTCGGTTCGCCCAGGGATCGCGGATCGACAATAACGCGAGCGGCATCGATTGCGCGCAGCGCCTCGCGGCGGCTTCGGGCACCACCGCGACGCCGACGCCGGCCGAGACCATGCGGCAGATCGCATCGAAATCGCGCAGGCGTGCCCGGATCCGCAGGCGGATGCCAAGCCGCGCGGCGTGCTTACCAATGTGAATGGCGAGCGCGGTCGCATTCGTCAGCCCGACGAAATCGCGATTGCCGACGTCGATAAAATCGAGCTGGCGCCGGCCTGAGAATTCGCTGCGCTTTGGCGCCACCAGCATCAGATGATCTTCGCCAAAGACAAAGCGTTCGAGATGCTCCGGCAAAGCGTGTTCGGCGGCGAAGCCGAGATCGGCCGCGCCGCTGATGATGGCGCCGACGATGTCACCGCTCTCGCGTTCCTCGACGTCGAGGCTGATGTCGGGATATTCACGCAAGAAAGCAGCAAGCGCCTTTGGCAGGTGCTCCGACAGGCCCGACGTATTGGCGAGCAGATGGACGCTCGCCTTCACCCCTTGGGCAAAGCCGGCGATGTCGCCCTGCATGACAGCGACATTGTGCATGATGATCCGCGCGTGATCGCGCAGGCTTTCGCCGGCTGATGTCAGTTCGATGCCGCGGCGGCGACGCCTGACCAGCGCCACGCCGAGGTCGGCCTCGAGCCCCTTGATCCGGGCGCTCGCCGATGCCAGCGCAAGATTGGCGCGTTCCGCGCCATGGGTAATGCTGCCGCTATCGGCCACCGCGACGAAAAGCTGAAGATCGACCAGATCGAAACGCATGGCGGCCCACCAAGTGGTCTGCCTTCGTCGTAGCCGAAGGCTGATTCAATAAGCTCCAGATTGTGCCGCGATTGCGGATCGGTCAATGTTGGACATGAGCCCTTTTCTGCTGATTTTCATCACTTTGGTTTTCCTGCTGGCAGGCTTCGTCAAGGGCGTGATCGGCCTCGGCCTGCCGACGGTGTCGATGGGATTGCTCGCGGTCGCAATGCCACCGGCTCATGCACTCGCCATCGTGATCGCGCCGGGCATTCTCACCAATATCTGGCAGACTTTTGCCGGCCCTTATTTCCTCGGCATCGTCAAGCGGCTGTGGCCATTGCTGCTGAGCCTTGCAATCGGCATCTGGCT
>Ga0070741_10014660_pt1 | contig 13507 bp, 13 predicted proteins | sample Coa_R1_4_FD_66440 | JGI IMG/M metagenome (GOLD analysis project Ga0070741, IMG submission 66440) | Surface soil microbial communities from Centralia Pennsylvania, which are recovering from an underground coalmine fire - Coalmine... | ecosystem: Environmental > Terrestrial > Soil > Unclassified ... | reverse complement strand
GAATAGTGTGAATAGTGTGAGTAGTGTGCGGCGTGCCGCCACGCGGCCGCACCACGAGCACCATGAGCACCGTGCGGAGCGAGCGGTCTGGGGAAGCCGGCCGGGCCGAACTGGTGCGACGGCGCGGCCCTCGTGGCGTCCGCGCAGTGCCGCAGCACCTGCTCGCGGAACCCGGGCAGCAGCGTGGCCAGCGGCACGCCCACGGCCAGCAGTGCCGGGGTCAGCTCGCGGCGCTTGCGCTCGCCGCATACCCCGCAGTGGTCGATGTGCCGGCTGATCCGCTTGCGCATCAGCACGGTCATCCGGCCGTCCCAGCCGTCCAGCATGACCTGGAGCGCGGGGCAGGCCTGGCGCCCGGTCCGCGCGACCATCAGCGCGCCGAGCGACCGCTCGAACTGGCTGCGGGCACGGGACAGCAGCGCGTGCGCGTGGTTCCGCGACACGCCCAGCGCCGCCGCGAGATCGTCGCCCTCGAACGCGTGCCCCAGGCTCAGCTCGATGACATCCCGCTCACCGGGGTTGAGCCCGTCGATCGCGTCCCTGACCAGCTCGCGCAAATCGGTCTGCTCCGCGGTACTGCGGACCTCGACCGGGTCAACCGGCAGCTGGGCCGCCTCATCGAGCCCGAGCGTGACGTTGCCGGCGCGCAGCCGCCGCAGGCATTCATTGCGCGCGACCGCGTACAGCCACGGGCGCAGCTTGCCGGGATCGCGGAGCCCGGCCAGCTTGGACGCCGCGACGAGGAACGTGTCCTGCACCGCGTCGGCGGCGTCGGCGGGCTCGCGCAGCATGGCACGGCAGTAGGTGTAGAGCGGGATCGCGTACTTGTCGTATGCCGCACCGAGCCCGGCCGGATCTCCCGCCACGATGGCGGCGACGACCTCGCTGTCCTCCATGCGGCTACGGTAGTAAACCGCTTATGGAAAATATCCGGTATCCGCGGACAAATTTGCGCCTAGGGGACTGTGCCCTGGTCAGCTCGTCAACCGATTAACGCTAACGGCGCTCGCGGACGGCGGCGGTCAGCGAACGCAGCACAGCTGCCGTCGTGTCAATGTTCATGCACGCGTCGGTGACGCTCTGCCCGTAGACCAGCGTGGCGGGCGCGCCGGGCTCCTGGCGGCCCTCGACGAGGAAGCTCTCCAGCATCACGCCGATGACGCCGCGCTCGCCGGCGGCGATCTGCTCGCCGAGTGCGGTGGCGACCACGGGCTGACGCCGGTGGTCCTTGCCGCTGTTGCCGTGGCTCGCGTCGACCATCAGCCGCCGCGGCAGGCCCGCGTGCTCGATCAGGTCGAGTGCCCTGGTGACGTCCGCGGCCGAGTAGTTGGGGCCGGAGCGGCCGCCGCGCAGGATCACGTGCGTGTCGGGGTTGCCCGCGGTCGTCACCACGGCCGCCGCGCCGAACGGGGTGACCCCGAAGAACGTGTGGCCCGAGGCAGCGGCCCGGCAGGCGTCGACCGCGACCTGAACGTCGCCGTCGGTGCCGTTCTTGAAGCCGACCGGCATCGACAGGCCGGACGCGAGCTGGCGGTGCACCTGGCTCTCCGTGGTCCGCGCGCCGATCGCGCCCCACGTCACGGTGTCCGCGATGTACTGCGGGGTGATCGGGTCCAGCCACTCGCAGCCGACCGGCAGGTCCTGGGCGACGATGTCAAGCAGCAGCCGCCGGGCCGCGCGCAGGCCGCGGTGCACGTCGTGGCGGCCGTCCATGCCCGGGTCGTTGATCAGGCCCTTCCAGCCGGTCACCGTGCGCGGCTTCTCGAAGTAGACCCGCATCACGACCAGCAGGCTGTCCGCGAGCTCGTCGCGCAGTGCGGCCAGTCCGCCGGCGTAGTCCAGCGCGGCGACCGGGTCGTGCACCGAGCACGGGCCCGCGATCACCAGCAGCCGGTCGTCGTCGCCGTCGAGCACCGCGCGGATCTCGGACCGGGTGCGCTCCACGGTTGCCGCGGCCTTCTCGCCGAGCGGGAGTTCGTCCAGCAACGCCGCGGGCGGCAGCAGCGGCTCATAGCCGGTGATCCTGGTGTCTCTGGTTAGGGGCATCAAGGCCCGATGTTATACCCCCGGTCCGCCCGGATTTCCGGCGCGGTGCGTAGTCACCTCGGGGGGTTGCCCGGTGCCCCGAACGAGCTGTTTTGCGGGCAACTGGGAGATTCACCGGGCCAACCCAGTGTTTACCCATAAAGTTCCCAGGATTGCTCGGGACGCTGTTCCGCGTCCACGCGACGCCGAGCCGCGACCGCGTCGCGATTGAAACGACCCGAGCACCCTGGGAGGGGCAGCCCCATGTCCGCGCCACCCGTCCAGGCGAGCGAGGCTGTCCCGTCCGCGCCGGCCGCGGCTACGGCGGGCCGCACCGCTCGCCGCTGGGGCCTGCTACTCGTCGCGGGCTGGCTGTGCCAGGCGGCGCTGCGCGCCTGGCTGAGCGCCGGGCAGTCGCTGCCGCTCGCGAACCCGGACGAGACCGCGTACCTGATCACCGCGCGGGTGCTGGCCGGCGGGCCGGCCACCAACCTATCCGGCGGCACGATGTACCCGGCCGGCTATCCGCTGCTGATCACCCCGGTGTTCTGGTTCACCCGCAACCCGCAGACGGCGTATCACGCGGTGATGGTGGTCAACGCGCTGATCAGCGCGCTGCTGATGCCCCTTGCGTATGTGGCCGCGCGGCGGCTGGGACTGACCCGCCCGGCGGCCTACGGCACCGCGATGGTGACCGCGCTGCTGCCGGCCGGTTTCTTCTACAGCCAGTACGCGCTCACCGACGCGGTCTTCCCGGTGCTGACGCTGGCCTGGCTGCTCGCCGTGCACAGCTGGATGCGGCACGGCATAACCTGGCGCGGCCAGGGCGGCAGGTGGCGCGGCGGCAGCGCGCCGCCCGGCGTGTACCTGAGCGCCGCCGGGTCCGCGGCGCTGGCCGGATACACCGACGCGGTGCACTCCCGCGGCCTGGTGATCGTCGCCGCCTATCTGGGATTCTGCGCGATCGTGTTCGTCCGGCGGCTGGTGCCGCGGGACAGCGTGGTCGCCGCGGGGGCCGGGCTCGGCGTGATCCTGCTGGCCAGCTGGGCGCTCAACCTGCACCTCACGAAGGCCCTGTACCCGCGCGGTGCGCGCAGCCTGTCCGGTCAGGCCAAACAGCGGCTGACCAGCGTGCACGGCACCGTCTCCGTGCTGGAGATGGCGGCCGGGCAGATGTGGCGGCTGGTGCTGGACGGCTGGGGCGTCGCCGCGATCGGCCTGATCGCGGGCATCGCGGTGATGCTGCGGTTCGACGGTATCCCCGCGCGCTTCGTGCCGCCTGGCACCCGGCTGATCGCGGCCCTGATGGTCGCCGTGACGATCGGCATCGCGGTCACCGCGCCCGCCGCGCTTCCCGCGAATCAGCCGCAGGCCTGGGCCTCCGGGCGATATCTGGACGGGATGATCACGGCGTTCTTCGTGGTCGGCGCCGCGGTGCTGATGCGGGTCGACCGGCGGCGAGTTCTCGCCTGCGCGGCGCTGGTCGTGCCGGTGCTGGTGATCTCCGGTGTCGCGGTGGACGCCTACGCGGGCACGGAGGTGCCCACCAACGGGTTCAGCGCCGCGTTCAACTTCGCCGAGCCCGCTATCCTCACCCAGAACTGGCTGCGGGCCAACGTCGCGCTGGCCACAATCGTCGCGCTGGCGATACTCGGGCTGTGGGTGCTGGTGGCGGTTGTGCTGCCGGGTCCGCGGGTCCGGCGCCGGATCACGATGCTCGCCGGGCTGGCGGCGATCAGCACGGTGGCGACGACGCAGATGACGATCACCGTGTCCCGGGCGAGCGCGGCGCAGGAGCGCCCGGCGCTGATGACCGGCCTGACACCTTCGGACCAGGTTTCGGTCAGCCGCCAGCTGAGCTGGACGATAGCCGTGCCGCAGGCGTACCAGATCTGGTGGATGCAGCTGGGATACTTCAGCCCGTCGCACCAGACGCCGCTGCCGGGGTCCACCGTCGTGGAGGTGCCGTGGGCCGGCGACTCGGCGGCGCAGAGCTGGCCAGACCGGCCGGACGGCTGGCACGTCGACCAGGCCTCCGAGTCGGGCGGCTGGGTGTCCTGGCGCAACACGCCGTAGTCATCCGGGGTCCCCGCGCCCGCCGGCGGCGCCCGCTACAGTCCTGTCTCGGTTAGGTAAGCCTTACCTAACTGAGAGGGGGATATCCGGGGTGGCGGAACGACTGTGCCTGGTGACGGCCAAGCCGACCGACGCGGTGGCGCGCGGGTTCCTGCCCGCGGCGTCCCGGCTCGGGCTGGACACCGTGGTGGTGACCGATCGTCCGCGGGCATATCCGGACGTCCCGGCGGTCGCCGACTGTGACGTGCGGGACTTCCGCGCGCTGATCTCGTGCCTTGCGCGATACCGGCCGGCCGCGGTGTTCACCAACTCGGACCACCTCCAGGCACAGGTGGCGCTCGCGGCAGCGTACCTCGGCCTGCCCGGCAAGGACTGGCGGTCGAGCCTGCGGGCGAAGGACAAGCCGCTGATGCGCCGCCGTCTCGCCAAAACCGGGACCGAACGGGTGTCGTGGTTCGACCTCGGGTCGACCGACCCCGGCGACCTGCCGTACCCGGTGGTGGTGAAGCCGGCCGACGGTGTGGCCAGCGAGGACGTGGTCCTGGTGACCGGGCCGGACGAGCTGGCCGACCATCTCGCGCGAATCCGCGCCCGCCGGGGGCCGGACGCGCGCGGCTGATCGCCGAACAGTACCTGCCGGGCACGCTGCGCACACTGGAGACCATCGGCGACGGCTCGGTGACGTGGGTGCTCGGCGGCTTCCGCACCGAGCTGTCCCCGCCGCCGTTCTTCGTCGAGCGAGGCCTGACCTGGGATCCTCCCGATGACGCCGCGACCTCGCACGTGCTGGGCGCGCTGGCCGCGCTCGGCGTGTCGTTCGGCGCGTGCCATACCGAGTTCACCGCCGCGGGCCTGATCGAGGTGAACGCCGCCACCGCGCGCACGGTTCGCGGTGGCTTCCTGCCGCCGGACCTGACGCCGCTGCTCGCCGCGTCGCTGACCGAGCCTGGCGAGCCGATGTTCGCGGCGCGGGACGATGACTGGCTGCTCGTCTGGTGGTCGGCGTACGTCCGGCTGGTCGCGCCGCCGGTACTCGCGGCGTTCTTCCGGCACGGCGTGGTACTCGAACCGCACCTGCAGAACGTGCTGATCGCCGTCGATGAGGATGACTGGCCGGCCGCCGTGGTGTTCCGCGACCTGGAGGGCGTCAAGCTGGTCACGCCCCGGCACGAGCCGCTGCTCGCCGGGCTGCCGGCCGGTGTGGCGCGCGGCCTGCGCTACGACGAGGCGCGCGGCTGGGACCGGGTCGCGTACTGCCTGCTGGTCAACCACCTCGCCGAGGTTGCCGCCGCGATCGCGGACGGTCGCGGGGACGCGCGGCTGGCCAGCGCGCGCCGGGTGCTCGATGTCGCGCGAGCCTGGTGCGCGCGGCACGGCGTGGCCAACCCGGAAGTGAACCTTGGCGGCGGGATGGCGGTGGACTACCAGCGGCCCGAGGCCGTCTTCGACTGGGCCGGGTTCGGGCGCGGGCTCGCCGGGTTGGCCAGGCCGGGTGAGACGCTGCGGATCGAGCCGGGGCGCGCGGTGACCGCGTACTGCGGCTGGTACCTGACCAGGGTCCTGGACGTGAAGCTGAGCCACGGCGAGGCGTTCGCGGTGGTGGCCGGCGGCACCCATCACCTGCGGACGCCGGCCGCCAAGGGGCACAACCAGCCGTTCGCGGTCATCTCGTCGGCTGATTCTGGTGCGGACATCGAGGCCAGCCCGGTAACTGTCTGCGGTCAGCTGTGCACGCCGAAGGATATCCTGGCCAGGCGCGTCGGGGTGCGACGGCTCCGGGCCGGGGATCTGCTTGCGTTCGGCTTGGCCGGCGCTTATGCGTGGAACATCTCGCACCACGGCTTTCTCATGCACCCACCCCCCGCATTTCACTATCTATCCTGTTAACGACGTAACTGATCGGGGTTGATGAGCTTTGCCGTTCGAATGCGAGCATGGTGCCGCGTGCCACGACGGGACGGAGCCGGCCGCGGCTTCGGCACCGGAGGCGTCGCGCGCCTGGCTGCTGATCGAGCATCCGGGTCCGTGGCCGCCGGAGGCGGTCGACGCGGAACTGCCGCCGCCGCTGCGGGACCTGGTCACGGAGGCCGCGGCGCGCGGCGTCCGGGTGCAGCTGATCCGCAGGCCGGGCCGGCGCGCCGCGCTCGGCGAGGAGCGCACGGTGCTGACGGGCTGGACCGCCGGCGACGAGCCCTGGCTGCGGCGGGGCGTCGTCGGGTCGTCGGTGGAGCTGGATGTTGCCGCGCTGTCGGCGGGGCGGGCTGTTTCGTTCGGTTCGCCGGCCGCGGAGCCGGTGTTCCTGGTGTGCGTGCACGCGAAGCGGAACGCCTGCTGCGCGCGCTTCGGCGTGCCGCTCGCGCAGGCGCTTGCCGAGCGGTACCCGGGGCAGGTGTGGGAAACTACGCACGTCGGCGGCCACCGCTACGCGGCGAACCTGGTGCTGCTGCCGCACGGGCTGTACTACGGACCTGTCGACGTGCCGCTGGCCGCCGCCGCGATCGACGCGTACCAGCACGGCGTCACCGCGCCGGACCGGTACCGCGGCCGGGCCGGCCAGCCGCGCGCGGCCCAGGAGGCCGAGCACGCACTGCTCGCTGAGGCCGAGTTTCTGGGCTAACCGGCACTCGCGCGGGACGATGCCCTGTTTGTCCTGTTCTGACCTGCCGTTCGACCGTCTGCGTCGCCCGATGAGCGTCGACAACGTGGTGAGTTTCCCCTTTGTGGTAAACGGGCCCTCGGGTACGGGGGCCGATCCACCACGAAGGGGTAATCGTCCACGTTGCTGCGGCCCTGCTGATGCACTCCCATCGCGGCAGCCACACACAATCGCTGCGGAGCTCGACAACGTGGATCGTTGGGTGCGGGTAGCCGGACACAACGATCCACGTTGTCAGCGGCGGGGGCGGATCGTGGTGAGCGCGACCGCGAGCATGAGCACCGCGATGCCGGCGGCCACCAGGAAGGCCCGGTCGAAGCCGGCCACGAGGGCGTGCTGGTAGGCGGCCCGGGCAACCGCCGGGTAGGCGGTCCGGACGGGCCCGACGTGGTCGCGGCCCCTGTTCGCGACCACCGTCCAGGCCACGGTGCCCAGCACCGCGAGCCCGACGGACGCGCCGACCTGCCGGCCGGCGTTGAGCAGGCTGGAGGCCGCCCCGGAGTCCCCCTCGGCGACGCCGGCCAGCGAGAGCAGTGACAGCGGCAGGAACAACAGGCCGAGCCCGGCGGCGACGATCAGCATGGGTCCGAGCAGCCCGGCCGCGTACGTGCTGTGCTCGGTCACCAGGGACAGCCAGTACAGGCCGCCGGCGGTGAGAATTGAGCCGGCCGCGAGCAGCGGGCGGGCGCCGAGCCGCGGGATGAGCCTGGTGGCGGCGCCGGTGGCCACCAGCATCACGGCGGTCAGCGGCAGGAACGACATTCCGGTCCGGAGCGGGGAATAGCCCCACACCTCCTGCACGAACAGGCTGATGAAGAAGAACACGCCGCCGAGGGCCGCGCCCACCCCGAGCATGATGAGGTTGGCGCCGATCCGGTCCCGGTCGCGCAGCAGCCGCGCGGGCAGCAGCGCGTGCGGGCTGCGCGCCGAGATGACCCCGAACAGGGCGAGCAGGACCGCCCCGCCGGCCAGCGCGGCCACCACGTTGGCGTCGCCCCAGTGGGACGCCCCGCCCCGGCTGGGCGCGGCGGTGGACAGGCCGTAGACGAGCGCGGCCACTCCCCCGGTGCCGGTGACAGCGCCGAGGACGTCGAACCGGCCGGGCTGGGGGGCGGCCCCCGGCAGCACCGCCCACGCGGCCAGCGCGGCGACGACGCCGAACGGCACGTTGACGAACAGCACCCAGCGCCACGAGACGTAGCTGACGAGCAGCCCGCCGGCGACCAGCCCGATCACGCTGCCGGCCACGCTCATCGCGGCGTAGACGCCCATCGCCCGGTTACGCGCCGGGCCTTCGGGAAACGTGGTCGCGACCAGGGAGAGCGCGGTGGGTGCGACGATCGCGCCGCCGGCGCCCTGAACCGCGCGCGCCGCCAGCAGCCACGCGCCGGACGTGGCGAGCCCGCCAGCAAGTGACGCGACCGAGAACAGCACCAGCCCGAGGATGAACATCCGCCGGCGGCCGAACAGGTCTCCGGCACGCCCGCCGAGCAGCAGCAGGCCGCCGAGCGTCAGGACGTATGCGTTGACCACCCACTCCAGGCCGCTGCCGGAGAACCCGAGCGCGGTCTGGATGTGCGGCAGCGCGACGGTGACGATCGTCGCGTCCAGGACGACCATCAGCTGGGCGGTCGCGATGACCAGCAGCGCCACGCCGAGATGGCCTCTGGTCCCGGTCTTGTGGGGTGATCGGAGTGTTGTTGTTGCCATGACACCGATGGTGCGCGGCGGGCACGGGCCGCGTCGTCGCCCGCAGGACCCGACTTCTGCCTGGTCAGCGGGGAGGCGAGCGGACTGCTGGCTACTCCGGCGGGAGTAGCCGGCAATCGGCACCACGGGCCGATGCGCTCGCGGACAGGACGCGTACGCTCGGAGGATGCGCACGGATCGGGGCCTGCGGGGGTTGTCCGCGGCCGGATGGCTTATCTCGGCGGGCGTCATGGCCGTGTCGTTCCGCATGTGGCAGCTGCACCTCCGCGAGGTCGAGCAGCGCGCCGAAGAAGCGGAGCGGACCAGGGACGAGGCCGCTCGGCGCCGGGCGATGGAGGAGCGCCTGCGCATCGCCAGGGAGCTGCACGACTCCCTGACGCACAGCATTTCGGTGATTCAGATCCAGGCCGGCGTCGCCGTGCACCTCGCGCGCAAGCGCGGCGACGACATCCCGCCCGCGCTGCTGGCGATCGAGGAGGCCGGCGCGGACGCCGCCAGGGAACTGCGCGCCACGCTCGGCGTGCTGCGCAGCGCGGAGGACGGCGACGGCAGCGGACTCTGCCAGCTGGACGGCCTGGTGACCCGCGCGCGGACGGCCGGGCTCCCGGTGACAGTGACGGTGACCGGCACCGAGCGGCCGCTGCCGCCCGAAGTGGATCAGGCCGCCTACCGGATCGTGCAGGAGGCGCTCACCAACGTCAGCCGGCACGCCGGGCACGCCTGCGCGTCGGTAACCCTGCACTACACGCCGGAAACCCTGTCGGTGCAGGTCGACGACGATGGAAACGGCACCCTCGCCACTGCCGTCGGTCCGCCAGGCCCCGGGCTTGGCCTGGTCGGCATGCGGGAACGGGTCTCCGCGCTCGGTGGCCGGCTCCAGGCCGGGCCGCGGGACGGCGGCGGCTTCCGGGTGCGCGCCGAACTCCCCGCGGGGTCGCCGCCGTGATCAGGATCCTGCTGGCCGACGACCAGGCGCTGATCCGCAGCGGCATCCGGTCACTGCTCGAGGCCGAAGACGACATCGAGGTCGTCGCGGAGGCCGCCGACGGGCAGGAAGCGGTGGCCATGACCGCCGCGCACCGCCCGGACATCGCGCTCCTGGACATCCAGATGCCGGTGCTCGACGGCATCGAGGCGACCCGGCAGATCGTCGCGGACGAGCGGCTTGACCGCGTGCACGTGGTGATCCTCACGAACTTCGGCCTCGACGAGTACATCTTCCGCGCGCTGCGGGTGGGGGCCAGCGGGTTCCTGCTGAAAGACACCCAGCCCGCCGAACTACTCCAGGCTCTTCGGGTCGTCGTGCGCGGGGACGCCCTGCTGTCCCCCGCCATCACCCGCCGCCTGATCAGCGAGTTCGTCGCGCGGCCCGCGGACGCCGTCGCCGCGGCGGGGATGGAGACCCTCACCAACCGGGAACGCGAGGTGATGGCCCTGGTCGCGCACGGCCTGTCCAACGACGAGATCGCCGATTCCATGGTGCTCAGTCCCGCCACCGTCAAGACCCACGTGAGCCACGCGATGCTCAAGCTCGGCGCCCGCGACCGGGCGCAGCTCGTCGTCTTCGCTTACCAGAGCGGCCTGGTCACGCCCCGTGCCGCCCGGGGATAATGGTTGTCATGCGAGCGGTGTGGATCACGCGGCCGGGCGGACCCGATGCCCTGGAGGTGCGGGAAACCCCCGATCCCGAGCCCGGCCCGGGTCAGGTGCGCATCCGGGTCCACGCGGCCGGCCTGAATTTCGCCGAGGTGATGGCCGCGCAGGGCCTGTACCCGGACGCCCCGAAGCGGCCGTGCGTGGTCGGCTATGAGGTGGCCGGGGAGGTCGACGCGCTCGGCGACGGTGCTTCGGAACCCGCCGTGGGCAGCCGGGTGGTGGCCCTGACGCAGTTCGGCGGGCATGCGGACGTCGTGTGCGTGCCGGCCGGGCAGGTGCTGCCGATTCCGGACTCGATGAGCTTCGAGGAAGCCGCCGCGATCCCGGTCAACTACATCACCGCGTACCACATGCTGTTCCGGGTCGCGAGCATCCGGCCGGGAGAGCGGGTGCTGGTGCACATGGCGGCGGGCGGGGTGGGCATGGCGGTGCTGCAACTGTGCCGCACCGTGGCGGATACCGAGGTGTTCGGCACGGCCTCGGCCGCCAAGCACGAGGCGCTCCGGGCCGAGGGCTGCGCGCATCCCATCGACTACCGGACCACCGACTACGCCGCCGAGGTCCGCAGGCTGACCGGCGGCGAGGGCGTGGACATAGTCCTGGACGCGCTGGGCGGCAGCGACTGGCGCAAGGGCATGAAGCTGCTGCGTCCGTGCGGCCGGCTGGTCGCGTTCGGGTTCGCCAACATGGCCAGCGGGCAGCGGCGCCGCCCCGCCCGCATGGCCGCCCAGGTCGTGGGCATTCCGCTGTTCACGCCGCTGCAACTGATGAACCAGAACCGGACGGTCAGCGGCGTGCACATCGGCCACCTGCTGGAGCAGGCCGCGCTGCTTCGCGAAGAACTCGAGGCGGTCCTGGCATTGTGGGATCAGGGCAAGATCAAACCGCGGATCGACATGGCGTACCCCTTCGCCGAGGCAGCGGACGCCCACCGCCGGATCCTGCAACGCCAGAACATCGGCAAGGTGCTGCTCACCCCCTGATCAGAGCGGCGTTCCCGCCCGTAGCGGACATTGCCTCGCATTGTATTGTCCAGGTCGTGGACGAACACGGGGACGCACGCGAAAGTCAGCTAGCCGCGCCGCGGCTTGCCGGCCGGTGGCACCTGGTGTCATGGCGCACGATCAGCGATGACGGGACCATCGCAGGAATGCCGTTCGGCGAACACCCGCAGGGTGTCTTGATCTACACACCAGGCGGCGCGATGGCCGGCCAGGTCGCGGCGACCAGCAGGCCGGCGGTGGACAGCGCCGGCCCGCTGGACGGCCCGCCCGATCAGCGCGCCGCCGCGTACTCCACCTACGTGGCGTATTGCGGCAGCTACGAGGTAGCCAGCGACCGCATCGTCCACCACGTGGACACCAGCTTGATCCCCGCCTGGGTCGGCACGGAGCAGGTGCGCTACTTCTCGCTGGCCGATGACGTCCTGGTGCTGCGCACGCCTCCGACACTGATCGGCGGGGCCACCGTGGTCAGCGAACTCACCTGGCGGCGAGTGGAATCCTGGTAGCTAGACCGGTGTGGTCCGGCTGGCCTGGCTGGTTGCCGCGGCCCTGACGGCGGCCGCGGCTGGCCCTGACCCGCTTGGCAGGCCGAACGACAGGCGAGTGAACTCGGCCGAGATCGCGTGCCACAGGCTTGCCCGGCGGAGCATGGGGTGGTCTCCGCCGCGGACCTCCAGCGCCGTCACCGACGTCACCGCGCGGGCGCGCGCGGCGTAAGCCCAGGTCTCAGCCGGGCTGGTGACGGTGTCGGCGGTGCCGTGCGCAAGCAGCACCCGTCGTCCAGCCAGCTGAGCAGCGGGTTCTCCCAGCGGCAGCCACGGCGCCAGCCCGGCCACGGCGCACACCGCCGGATGGCCCGCCGCCCGGAAGGCGGCGCGTGCCCCCATCGAGTGCCCGGCCAGCACCACCGCAATGCCGTCGTACCGCGCCCGGATGTCATCGAGCAGCCGGTTCAGGTCGCCGACCGGCGACGCCTGGTCGCCGTTCCAGCCGCGTACCTCGAACCGGTGCCGCCACACCGCCACCCCGCTCCCCCGGACCGCGTGCCGGATCGCCCAGGCCACCGGGATCATCCGGAGCACGGGCGGATCAATCGCGGTGACGGGCCGCGTGCTGTGTTCACTGCCGCCGTGCGCGACCACGACGATGCCCGCTGGAGTAGCCATCTCACCTGGCACGCTACCGCCATGCAAGCCGGCGGCGATGCCGCTTGACAGACAGATATCGTTTATCGATAATATCGACTATCGATAAACTTTCCCCGTCTGCCCCCCAGTAACCCGAGGTGAAACGGCATGAACCGATGCTGACGACGCGGCGTCCGAATATGACCGAGCCGCTGGAGACGGTCACGACCATCTTCGGCGGCCTGCTGCTGGCCTTCCTGGCGCTCGTGATCGTGACCACGGTGTTCGGGTCGGGTTCCGTGCTGGGTTTCGGCCACGGCGACATCTGCACAGCGCAGCCTTACACCACCTACGGCTCCAGCCAGTGGGCTGGCCCCATGGGTGTCACCGCCCATCCGGGCACGTCGATCAGTATCAACGGCACCGTACAGGCCTGTGCCGAGCATCCCGGTTTAGGCCAGCGGGTCCTGTACACCGTCGCCAAGCTGCCCAGCACGCTGCTCTGGGCATGCATTCTGTTCCTGCTCTGGCGGCTCATCAGGACCGCCGGACGGACCGGGCCGTTCACCGTGCCGGTCGCGGCGGCAATGCGGCGGCTCGGCTGGCTGATCATCGTGGGCAGCGCCGCAGCAGCAGTGGTGCAGTCACTCGCCCTCAGCCAGCTGCTGCGCACCATCGTCACGCTGCAAGACTGGTCACCCGGCCTTGACCTCGGGATTGCCGTCGTTCGCGCCGTGCTGCCCATTCCCGCGCTGGCCGGGGCCGCGCTGCTGACATTCGCGCGCATCATCGGTATCGGCGCGGACATGGACGACGAGATCAAGGGAACCGTGTGACCAGGCCGTCTGACGACGATGACGGGCTAGCGGATGAGATACCGGGCATCCAGGTCCACCTCGACGACCTGCTCAGCCAGCGCGGCATGACGCTCACCGAACTGGCGGCCAGGGTCGACCTCACGATCGCCAACCTGTCCATCCTCAAGAACGGCCGGGCGCGGGCGATCCGGTTCAGCACCATGGCGCGGCTGTGCGAAGTGCTGCGGTGCCAGCCGGGTGACCTGCTCAGTTACCAGCCGGTCACCCAGTCGTCCGGACGGTGATCCGGCGAGCGGTTGGGCCGGGGAGGGGCAGGGACTCGGCTTCCGCCGCGACGGCGTCGCGTTCCGCGGGTGACAGCGGGCGCCAGGGCTGGATTGATACCAGCCGGTCCGCACGGCGCCAGGTGCCGGCGATCTCGCCGCCGACGAGCAG
>Ga0070741_10014659_pt1 | contig 13508 bp, 14 predicted proteins | sample Coa_R1_4_FD_66440 | JGI IMG/M metagenome (GOLD analysis project Ga0070741, IMG submission 66440) | Surface soil microbial communities from Centralia Pennsylvania, which are recovering from an underground coalmine fire - Coalmine... | ecosystem: Environmental > Terrestrial > Soil > Unclassified ... | reverse complement strand
CGCCACTGGCTCGACGTCGCGCGGTATGCCGAATCGGTCGGCCGCGGGCGCAACTACGCATTCCCGATGGCGTGGCGGTACCGGGACTATGTGATCGACGCGCTCAATCACGACAAGCCGTTCGACCAGTTCGTGCGCGAGCAGATCGCGGGTGACCTGCTGCCTTCCTCCTCGGAACGCCAGCGCGACGAGCAGTTGATCGCCACTGGATTCCTGGCGCTCGGCTCGCACGACTTGATCGAGATCAACCCGGCCGTCTTTCGCATGGATGTCATCGACGAGCAGATCAACGCCACCAGCCGCGCCTTCATGGGCATGACGGTCGGCTGCGCTCGCTGTCACGATCACAAGTTCGACCCGATCCCCACCACCGACTACTACGCGATGGCGGGCATCTTCAAGAGCACCGAGATGCTGAGCGGCCTGCAGCGCCGGCCGCGCGACAATGTCAGCTACTTCAACGTCAATCTGCTGGCGAAGCTCAGCTACGGTCCGGACGATCCGAAGCCCGCCGCGATGCCTCCGGAGAAGCAGGAGAAGTGGGACACCCTGCAAGCCGAGCTGCGCGACATGCTCGACAATCCGCGCAAGTACACCGGCGGCCAGAAGGGACGGCCGAATGCCGGCGCGAACGCGAAACTCCGGCAGGTGACGGCGCGCGTGCTGCAGCAGCTGGACCAATTCCCACTTCCCGGCGATCTGGCGATGGCGGTACGCGACAGCGCGAAACCCGGCGACTGCGAAGTCCACATCCACGGAGACGTGCAGGACCTCGGTCCCAAGGTTCCGCGCGGCTTCGTCCAGGTGATGAGCAAGGCCGGCGAGAAAGCGGAGATCGGCGCGAACGAAAGCGGCCGCCTGGAACTGGCCAACTGGCTCGCGTCGCGCGATAATCCGCTGACAGCCCGGGTGGCTGTAAATCGCATCTGGGAGCATTTGTTCGGCACCGGTATTGTGCGTACGGTTGACAACTTCGGCAAGATGGGCGAGCAGCCGAGCAATCAGCAGCTTATCGACTACCTGGCGATCCGTTTCATGGAACAGGGCTGGTCGACGAAGAAGATGATCCGCGAGATCGTGCTGACGCGCGCGTATCGCCTGAATACGGCCTATGACGCCCGCAAGGCGAAGGTGGATCCGGACAATACGATGCTCTGGCGGCAGAATCGGCACCGGCTGGAGGTGGAAGCGATCCGCGATTCGCTCTTAATGGTGGCGGGCACACTCGATCTGAATGCGCCCGAGGCATCGCCGGTGCTGAATTTCGGCAGGGCATTCGATATCGGGCGCGGGCGGCGCGGGAACGATCTCTCCGATTATGCCGTGAAGCTGCACTGCCGCAGCGTGTACGTGCCGGTGGTTCGCAATCACCTGCCGGCGATGTATGAGACATTCGATTTTCCCGAACCTAGCGAGACCAAAGGTATGCGGGAAGTCACCACCGTGCCCACGCAGGCGCTGTTCCTGATGAACAGCGCGTTCGTCCTGGAGCAGGCGAAGCACGCGGCGGAGAAACTACTGACGGCGGGCGAAGCGACCCGACGGGAGCGCATCACGCGCGCGTATCGCGAAACGTTGGGCCGTTCGCCCTCAGCCGAGGAGCTCAAGCGGTCGGAGGAGTTCTTGAACTCGGGTGACGACAAGACGACGTGGAGCCGTTTGTACCAGGCGCTGTTTGCCAGCGCGGAATTTCGATACAGGAGCTGACCGGACATGATGAACCGTCGCCAGATGTTGCAGACCCTTTCCTGCGGATTCGGCTTTACGGCCTTCTCCGGTCTCTCCACGCGCGAAGCGCTGGCTGCCGCGGTGAATCCGCTGGCACCCAAGGCGCCGCACTTTCCGGCGCGAGCCAAGCGCGTCATCTTCATGTACATGCAAGGTGCGCCGAGCCAGCACGAGACCTTCGACTATAATCCCGAACTGGCCAGCGCCGCCGGCGGCAACATCATGAAGCCGGCTTTTCCGTTCGCCGCCTCCGGCCAGAGCGGGCTGATGATTTCCAGCCTGTTCCCGGAACTGTCGAAGCAGGCGGATGAACTATGCCTGCTGAATGGGGTGTACGCCGACAGCCCCGCGCATCCGCAGGCGACGATCCAGATGCACACGGGCAGTTTCACCTTTGTCCGGCCATCAATGGGGGCTTGGGTGGTGTACGGACTGGGCACCGAAAATCAGGATCTGCCCGGATTCATCACAATCAACCCGGCAGGCCAGGGCGGATCGCAGAACTACGGCTCCGCGTTTCTGCCCGCATCGTACGAAGGCACGCCGTACCAGACGAAGACCGGCAAACTGCCGAACATCGCCAATCCCGAAATGAAGGCGGATGCGCAGCGCCAGCAGCTCGACCTCATCCAGTCGCTGAACAAAGACTACTTGCACAAGGCCACCACGGATCCGGAGATCGAAGGTGTGATCGAGTCATACGAGATGGCGTTCCGGATGCAGAGCTCGGTGCCGGGCGTGCTCGATTTGAACGGCGAGAGCGAAGTTACGAAGAAGATGTACGGTCTCGACAATAACGTTACGCGCGATTTCGGGACGCAATGCCTGATCGCCCGGCGCATGGCTGAGAAGGGAGTACGCTTCATCGAGATCTCCAACGGAAACTGGGACCACCACAACAACCTGCGGCAGCGCATCACGCAGAACACGCGCGAGATCGACAAGCCGATCGCGGCGCTGATCGCCGACCTGAAGCAGCGCGGGCTGCTGAACGACACGCTCCTGCTCTGGGGTGGCGAATTCGGCCGCACGACTACAGGCCAGAATGGGGACGGCCGCAACCACAATAACCGAGGCTTCACGATGTGGATGGCGGGCGGCGGCGTGAAGGGCGGCTTCCGATGGGGCGCCACGGATGCACAGACTGGTTCCGCGGTGTCAGGCAAGGTCCACCTGCACGACATGCACGCGACGGTTCTTCACTTGCTCGGTCTCGACCACACGAAGCTGACGTATCGATACGGCGGCCGCGATTTCCGGTTAACGGATGTGCACGGGAACGTGGTGAAAGAGATCCTGGCGTAAGAATCAGCCGCCGGTAAACGCAGATCGAAGGTTTTTTGCTTGAATGTGCGTTTAGCGGCGGCTAATTCTCTGGTTTGGTTTCTAAGCTCGGAACGACTGCAACATCGGCAGCAGCTCGAAATCTGTGCGCACCGCCTCTACGCGCTCGCCGGTCTGATGGATGGTCTCCGGCATACCCGCGATCCGCAGGTACCCGATCTTCGCAGGTTCGATCCCCATAATCCGGCAGCAGGTGGCATCCACCGCCGGCATATCGCGTCCGGCTACCAGCACACCTGCCGGTTTGGGCTTGCCCTGAATCGGGCCATTGCCCTCCATCCCCACGATGCCGTCCACCAGCGTGAAGGTGCGCGGAACCAGGGTGTGGATGTCGGCAATCGATTCGTTGATACCGGCCCAGTGCAGGACGTTCTTGGGCCAGCCGTAGACGCCTCCGGGCACCAGCCCGAAGAAATTCTTCATCCCCAGGGTCGCGCCCGTCCAGTGATGGGTTTTCATTTTTGGAAGGCTCACTAGCAGATCAGAGGAAAGTACCGTCTGAGGCAGATACAACTCTCTAAGGCGGGAGGACGGGCGCGCGACATGGACGCGGGATACTTCATCCAGATTCAAATCCGTAAAGAGGTCCTCAAAATTCCGGATGGTCTCGAAATAGCCGGCAGCGTCGGCCAGGTCGAGGGTATTGCGGCGATGGCCGGGACCTTCGGCGATGCGCACATCGGCCGCACCGAGCGCGCGAAAAGCTTCGAGCGCGGCGTGCACCACCAGCGGATTCGTATTGATCACGCTGCCCGGCTCGAACTCCACCAGGTTCGGCTTGAGCACGACGCGCTTGCCGCGCACGTTGAGCTTTTGTTCCGTCAGCAGGCGGCGGACGGTGTCATACAGATCCTGCGAGTAAACCGCGGCCCGGACGATAGTGACGGAGGCTTCGCGGCGCAACGGTCTGGCGCATCCGGCGAAGGCCAGCGCTCCGGCGGTGCCGGCGATGAACTCGCGCCGATTAATCGACAAAGACATTGGCCCCCTGCTGCGCGTGATCGGCCAGCAAGCACAACGCGGTATCGCGAATATTGCGCGGGGCCGAGTGCGGCGGCCAAGCGTCAACCTTCTTACCCTGCGCGAGTAAACCGAGCTTCAACCAGGCCGCGCCTTCCGCACCCCGGCATTCCCGCCAGTGGCGCTCGGCCGCAGCGATACTTCGATCCAGGTTCGGGACCCCACGCAAAGCCAGCAGCGCCGCGCCGGTCGTTTCCGGATAGGAAGTGCCGTCGTAGCCCAGCGCGCGCGAGGATCCGTGATTCCAACCGCCATCGGCACAGCGGCGCGTGATCAGAAACTGTCTGCCCTGCCCGATGCGACGTCGGATCTCATCCGTCATCTGCGCTTTCGCGGCCTTCTCCAGCGCCATAATGGCCAAGGCCGTGGGCGTGACCCACGCGGCAGTGCCCGGGAACCAAGGCCAGCCCGGATTCTCTTCCGCGCCATGGGAACCCAACAGGCTCTCGCGAAGACGGTACCAGAAGGTGGAATTCGTGCCCATCTGCGCCAGAATCCAGCCCAGGGCCCGATGCGAATTCTCTATTCCGATCGATTGGGAAGGCAAGAGCGCGACCAGCGAGGTAACCCAGGTGGTTTCGTCGACTCCGGGCTGCGGAGTCCATCCGCCGTCGGGCTGCTGCCGGCTGCGCAGCCATTGGAAGCCGCGCGCCGAAACCGGACCCTGCGGTCCGAGGGCGAGCAATGCCAGGACGGTGGGCTCGGTCCAGGATGTGCCCTTCCGACCGTGCCGTTCACGGCAATAAGGCCATCCGCCGTCCGGATTCTGTGCCGCGGCGAGCGCGTTTACCAGCGCAGCGTGCGTCTGCGGCGCCGCCGGATCAACATCGTTATCAGTATTGCCCCTGCCATCATCCATAACCCAACCTGCAACAGCATGTTCGTGTCCATCTGATTTGCTCTCGTTTAACGGAGCAGGCTTTGCCGGGGGAAGTGGCGACGTGTTCCGCCTCAAAGCCTGCCCCGCCGGTTTCTTGTAACTCCCTCTATAAATGCCACCTCTAACGGGCGACTTTGCGTTTGCGCCTGCGAGCCATGAACAGAACCAGCAGCAGCCCTGCCGCGATCCACATGCCCGCCTGCATCATCGTGTTGTCCATTGATGTTCTCCTTTCTTATATCGTTCGAAATTGTCAATCACCTTAGTGCCTTGCGCCGGCGACGCCGAATCAGCAAAATGCTCAGTACAGCTCCCGCTGAGAGCCAGATGAGCGCCTGAATGATCGTACTGTCCATCGTTCTCTCTCCTTTCTTAGGCTCAGTAGGCTAGCTACTGGCAACTCATCCGCTGAAATTCCTCATCATCGGGAACAGGTTCTTAAATACCTGCAACAGACCAGGTCCCGCTGACACAACCAACATCGAGGGCAAGATGAAAAAGAAGATGGGAAACACCAACTTCACGCCGACTTTTCCAGCTCGTTCCTCCGCTTCCTGGCGGCGCCGCACGCGGAGAAAGTCCGAATGGGCGCGCAGCGATTCCGCCATACTTGTGCCGAAGCGGTCGTTTTGGATCAGAATCGCAATCAGCTTCTTCAGTTCCGGCTCTCCGGTGCGGTCACCCAGGTTTCGCAGGGCTTCGGAGCGCCGTTTGCCGGCGCGCATTTCCAGATTGACAAGGGAAAGCTCTTCGCTGATCTCCTTGTGCGAAAGCTGCAGTTCCCGCGATACGTGCTGGATGGCCTGGTCCAGACCCAACCCGGCCTCCACCGACACTACAAGCAGATCGAGCGCATCGGGCAGCGAGAGCCGGATCCGCTCCTGCCGCTTGGTAATCATGCGGTCCAGCACGAAGTTCGGCCCGCAAAAGCCGACAAACCCGCCCGCAATCACCAGGACGATGCGCAGCACGGGATTCGTGGTAACCACGTCCCGGACTAGAAATGCCATCACCAGCAGAGCAATTCCGAGAATGATCTTGGTGCCGTAAAAGATCGTCACCGCCCGTTCGCTGCGGAATCCCGCCATGATCAGCAGGCGGCGCAACTCGCTGGCATCATCCGGCGAAATCGGCACATATTCGCCGAGTTGATGGAGGAAGCGGACGACTACGCCTTCCTCGGTCTCCGCCGTGGAATCCAAAACCGATGGCTGCGCGGTAACCACGGCCGGTCCGAGCTGCTCATAAATCCGCGCCGGCTTGGCGTAGCGTTTGTACCCGTAGAGGGTAATGCCCGCCATCAGCATCAAAAACAATGTGATCGATATCGTCAGTGCCATAAACCCGGCCTGTTACACCTTAATGTTGATGATCTTCCGGATGCAGATATTACCGATCACCTGGGCGACAATGGCGCCCACGATCAGCCACTTTCCATCCGGATCCGCTGCCATACCTTGCAGGTAGCCGGGGGCGATGATCAGCAAGCCAACCATCGTCACGATCGGCAGGATGGTCAGAATCGCCGCCGTCAACCGGCCGTGAGCGCTGGCCGCCTTCACCTGCCCCTTTAAACGGAACCGCTCGCGGATGACATACGCCAGCCGCGAAAGAATTTCGCTGAGATTGCCGCCGGTCTGTTTCTGCAGCAACACGGACGACGAGAAGAAGCGCACGTCGAGCAGCGGCACCCGCTGCACCAGGTTGCGCAGCGCCACTTCCATGGGCGCGCCCAGGTTCTGCTCGTTGAACAGCGTGCGGAACTCCTGTCCCAGCGGATCGCCGATTTCATCGCCCAACATTTCCAGGCTGATGGTGAAGGCGTGGCCCGCGCGCATCGAGCGTGCCAGGAAGTCCAGCGCCTCCGGGAACTGTTCTTCAAATTTCGACATCCGCCTGTTGCGCTTCTGATGCACGAAGAAGAAGGGAAGGAATCCGCCGGCGCAGGTCAACAGCAGGATAGTCACGGCCGCGTTCCAGATCAGCGGGAACGTAATCCCGAGAACGCATCCGATCGCAGCGCCGACGCCCATGGTGGCCACCAGGCGCGTAGGCGACCAAGGCATGCCCGCCTGCTGCAACTCGCCGCGCGCCTTATCGGCGAAATTGAATCTCGTCAGGACCCGCTCCACCACCGACTGGTTGGGATCCACTTCGTCGCGCAGGATGTTCGAAATGGTCACCGCCGGCTGGCCCGCCACGGTCTGCAGCATCCCGGTGACGTGCGCTTTCCGCCGCGCCTCGAAGTACTTCATTCCCAAGCCGACGGCGACAAGCACCAGGGCGAAGATGACAATGAAGGCGACGATGATGGAAATCTGCATGCAACCCTCCTAGCCGATCTCCACGATCGTCTGGAACATCGACGCGGGCAGTTGAATGCCGCAAGCCTTCAGCCGATCGTAGAACTTCGGCCGGATACCGGTAGCGCGGAAGCGCCCTGTGACCCGGCCCTGCTCGGTCACGCCGGTTTTCTCGAACACGAAAATATCCTGCATCGTGATCAGGTCGCCTTCCATGCCGACGACCTCGGTGAGATGCGTGATGCGGCGGCTGCCGTCGCTGAATCGTGCCACCTGCACGAACAGGTCGACCGCCGAGGCGATCTGCTGGCGGATCGAACGGACGTGCATGTTGGCGTTGGCCATACCGACCATGACCTCCAGGCGGCTGACACCGTCGCGCGGGCTGTTGGCGTGAACCGTGGTCAGCGAACCGTCGTGACCGGTGTTCATCGCCTGCAACATATCCAGCGCTTCCTCCGAACGAACCTCGCCGACGATGATGCGGTCGGGACGCATACGGAGAGCATTGATGACGAGGTTACGGATGTGGATGGCGCCCTGGCCTTCCACGTTCGCCGGCCGGGTTTCCATGCGCGCCACGTGCGTCTGGCGCAGCCTCAGCTCGGCGGCGTCTTCGATGGTGACAATCCGCTCGTCTTCGGGAATGTAAGCAGAGAGCACGTTCAGCAAGGTGGTTTTACCGGAGCCCGTGCCGCCGCAGATGAGGATATTCAGCCGCGCCTTTACGCAGGCCTGAAGCATCTGCAGCATGCCTTCGGTCATCGCCAGCTTCTTGACCAGGTCCTCGCCTTTGAGCTGATCGCGGCCAAAACGGCGAATCGACAGCAGCGGTCCATCCACCGCCACCGGCGGAATCGCCGCGTTGACGCGCGACCCATCCGGCAGGCGCGCGTCGACGAGAGGAGACGACTCGTCGACGCGCCTGCCGACACGCGACACGACTTTTTCGATGATCCGAAGCAGGTGCGCGTCGTCCTTAAACTCCACCGGCGTGCGATACAGTTTGCCGGCGCGCTCGATGTAGACCAGTTTGGGGGTGGTCACCAGGATGTCCGAGATGGTGGGATCCTGCAGCAGGGGTTCGAGCGGACCCAGGCCGAAGACCTCGTCCAGAATCTCTTCGATGACGCGGTCTTTTTCCACCAGGGAAAGAGGAGTCTTCTCCTCCTCCACCAGCTTGGCCACGGCGGCGCGGATTTCAGCCCGGACGCGCTCGCTCGCCATCGAGGACAGCGCTTCCAGGTTGACGCGGTCCAGCAGCTTCTTGTGCAGGGTGAACTTCAGCTCCTGGTATTCGGGAGTATAGGTTTCTTTGGCGAACAGGCGGTTTACCCATCCGCTCTCGCGGTTGGCCGCTTTCGATCCGGGATCCGTAAACGTAGCCACAGTGTTTGTCCTCTATCCGAAAAATGAAAACTTTTTCTTCGGCGGTTCCATTTTGGTGCCCGCCACTTTGGCAGCCAGTCTCGCGATGTGCTGGCCCAGGTGGCTGTTCCTGGCCAGCAGCTTGCCTTCGGAATAACAGTCGTACAGCTCCGGATAATCGTTAGGCAGCATGGCGAAGGTCGGCAGCCCGAGCATCTTTTCCAGCTCCTCCGGAGTCACATCCACGCGCTTGGGGACGCGATTGAGTACCAGCCGCAGCCGGCTCTTTCCGTACCCGCTGTCGAGCAGTGTCTGTACGATTTGCTTGGCCTGGTGCAGAGCCGGCACTTCCAGGGTCGTCACCAGGTAGGTTTCGTCCAGTTCTTCGATGGCCGCCACGGCCACGCGGTTCAGGCTGCGGCCGAGATCGAGCACCGTGAAATCGTAATTGGAGCGCAGGAAGCCGATTACGTGCCGAAGTTGCTCCTGCTTCGGCTGCTGGCGCGAGGCCAGCGCGCTCGGGGAGGGGATGATCTCCAGCCCCGGAATGCCGTTCGACACCAGCGCCTTCCAGTAACTGGCATCCAGCCGGTGCAGATTATTGATGGCATCCAGAATCGAGTACGGCGACTTCACTTTCATCAGGAAACTGATGATGCCGGCATCGACGTCGAAATCCGCCAGCAGCACCTTGCGACCGTTTTCCCGCCCCAGTTCCACGGCGGTGTGGCAGGCGACCGTAGTGGCGCCGCAGCCTCCCTTGGAGGAAACGAATCCGATGGTGCGCCCGCCCAAGTTGTTGGCATCGCGCCCGCGGGTGCGTTCGGCGGAGCGGCGTTCGAGCGCACGCCGCAGGTTGGTCTCCAGCGGCGGATGCAGATATTCGTTCACGCCGGCGCGCAGGGCCGACAGAATCGTCTCGGGCTCAGCCGAGGTGTGTAAGGCCATCAGCATCACATCCGGAACGATGGCCCGGATGCGGCGAATGACCTCTTCCAGGGGGTCTCGCAGCCTGGCGATCTCGACCATCAGGGCGTCCGGGCGCATGCGTTCGATGCGGTCCAGGAAGCCCGCGAAATCCGCGACGTCCTGCTGCTCGATCAGCACGCGCACGGGGAGGTCGACGATGCACGACTGCACGGCCTCCCAGAGTTCCTTGGTCTCGATCGCCAAACCACACGTCAGCGGGTACACAGTAACGCTCCACGACTCACTTTCCTGTCGTCCCTTGTGCTGTGCTGGGCGTGGGCGCGCTCAGGGCCTGCGGAGGCGAAGCTGGCGCACTCGGGACCGGCACCGGCACAAACTGCACCGCCGGCATCGGCGGCGTCGCCGGCTGTCCGGCCTTCTTCAGCTCCTGAAGTTGTTCGACGGGCATGGTTTCGGTTTCCGGCTTGTTCGGCACCGGACCAGTCACGTTCAATCCCGGCTGCTGCGGCGCGTTCTTCGGTGAGCCCTCGAAACGCGGATCTTTCGGGAATTCCACCTGCGGTACCGGCTGGCCCTGCGCGACCGGCCGCACTACTTCGGGCGTCACCAGGATCAACAGTTCCGTGTTCTGCCGGCTCAGGTTCTTGGCCGTGAACAGTTTGCCCAGCAGCGGGATGTTGCCGAGGCCCGGGATTTTGCTCAGGTTCTCGGTCATTTCGTTGTCGAGCAGGCCGGCGATGGCGAAGCTCTGGCCGCTCTCGAGTTCGATCTCGGTATCCACATGTCGCGAGGACAGAGCCGGGATGGCAAAGCCCTGGAAGGTCAGGCCGTGCGCGAAGTCGAGCGAGCTGACTTCGGGCGCCACCCGCAGCCGCACTGTGCCCCGCGGCGTCACGGTCGGCTGGAACTTCAGGCGGATGCCGAACTCGCGAAAAGCGATTGTTACCGCGCCCAGTCCCGCACCCCCGCCCTGGAGCGTCGGATAGGGGAACTCGCCACCCGCCAGGAAACTGGCTTCCTTGCCGTTGATGGCCAACAGATTGGGCTCAGCCAGGATTTCCAGCAGGTTCTTCGCCTGCAGAGCGCTGATGGCGGCAGTCAGATTGAGATCTTTCCGGCCCAGCGTGATGTTCGGCGCGGAGGTGCCCCCGGTGGTGATCTGGGTGCCGGTGCTGAAGTTGAAAGCCGTGAAGCTGCTCAGGTTCATCCCAAGGTCGAGCGTGGCGCGGCGATCCACATTAGCGAACCGCACCTTGAGGACGATCTGGGTTTCGACGGGCGGCACTGCGACGTGGAGCAGGTTCACCACCTTCCCCAAAGTCATCGCAATCTGCACGGCGCGATCAGAGGTCATCAAGTCCTTCACGGTGCCGCTGACAAAGGCAGTATCGTTCTCGAAATTGATGCTGATGTCCTGCCCGGGCAGGTCGCGCGCGATTTCCGCGCGCACGGCATCGATCTTACGCGTGCTCTGGCGCACGGTCAGGTCATAGAAAAGCCGATTGCCGCCCTGCTGCCAGATGATGACGGTCGTATCGCCCGGCGCCAGGCCGTTGACCAGCAGTTCCTTGGGGCTGATGGCGACCGCCTCGGCTAACGCCGGATTGGCCACCGAGACGCGCTGAATGTTCACGGGGCTGTCTACGACCAGCGACTTGCCCACCGTGACGGATAGCTCTTTGGTGACGAGTCCCGTCGGCTCCTGCATCGCGGAGTTGGGTCCCGGAGCCTGTTCCGTGGTAGGGTCGTCCGCTCGAAGTGCCGGCGACCACGCCGACGCGGACAGTAGAGCAAGCGTTGTTACCCATCTCGGGTTCATTTGCGTTCCTCCGTGAATTTCTGCTCAGCCTTGTGACTGCCGCTGATCACTTCCACGACAAAGGGCTGTGGCTTGGGCTCAGCGGGACGCATAACGGGAGGCGGCGGAGCCTCCGCGACCGCGACCGGCCGTTTGCGCACCGGAGGCTTCGGCGCCGCAGTTTCGGCAACCGGACGCGGTGCGCCGCCGTACAACTGGCCGACAGAGGCGCCGGTAGTCTTGGCCACCTGCGTGTCGAGGGGATTGCGCAGCACGAGCTGAATCGTCGTCTGATTGGAAGCCAGGCTGAGGACCTCGGCCTGCTGCGGCGTCACCAGCACGTTGATCACACCCACGGCGATCGGCTTGCCTTCGACGTCCTTCTTGAATTCCTGGCCCGCCGACAGAACTTCGATGTTCTGCAGGAGCGTCTTGGTCACGGTGCCCTGGCTTCCGCCTTGCGGAGGGTTGCCCGAGATCAGAATGTCGACACGCATGCCCGCCACTACGAATCCGGCCACGCCCACGACCTCGTTGACGTGCAATGCGACGGCGCGCATACCCGGCGGGATCATGGAAGGAAGGCCGGCGCCGGCGCCTTTGGGAGCCAATCGGTTTTCCAGAATCGGCTCGCCGTCATATATGGTGGAAACCACGCCGCGGCCTACTACATCCTCTTTCTTGATCATGGCGTTTTGCGGAAGCGCACCGGTCCAATCTCCCAATTTGAGATCGGAGTCCTTGATCATGGCGCCGACTTCCAGGTTGTGCGCGGCGAGGATTACTTTTTGGGTGGGGACATTCGCTTTAGCGGGGACCCGGGCCGCCATCAACCGATAGAGGAGAAGGCTGGCCCCGGCCGCCACTACAAATGCAAACACGAGAACTGATATAAACCGTTGGTTCATACTGGCATCCGTTTCGTAGTCCTATCGCACACCAATCGCGCCCGGCCCGGTGCTGCGGCCTGCGAGCTTCCGGGACGTGCGCCTCTGGAAACGACGACTGGAAAGATACTCTCTTTTCTTTTCTAACTTCCCGCTGCGATGATTCCGGAATTCAGTTGCGAATTGCTCATGCACCAGATTCCGGTTACGCTTCCTCCGGCGTTGATATACATCGCTGCGGAGGCAAACATCACGAACGCTATCAACAGGGTATATTCGACCAGATCCTGGCCCTGCTCGCCTTTCAGAAACTCGACCACTCTACTCATGTGTACCTTCCTGCCTGTCAGGCGTTGGCGCGGTGGCAAAACCCGCGGAGACTAACTCGAGGACGTGTTGGCGGCGCTCAGTTGCGAATTTGTTACCGACCAGATTCCCTGCACGCTACCGCCTGCCCCGATGAATAATGCCGCCGATGCCAGAGCCACGAAAGCCAGCAGCAGCGTGTACTCGATGAGATCCTGACCTTGTTCGTCCTGTAAGAATTGCTTAACCCAAAGCATCTGCTTTACCTCTCCCGGTGAAGGAACACCGCCGCCGCAGGCGCCGACGGCAGGCTATGAAGAGGAGCCGGCGCCGGCCCGAAAGCAAGAGCGGCTCCTCTTCAGGTGGATGTCTAGCTGGCCGACGTGTTGGCAGCGGACAACTGAGAGTTGGTGACGCTCCAGATGCCCTTCACACTGTTGCCAGCGCCGATGAAAAGCGCCGCGGAAGCCAGCGCCACGAAGGCCAAAAGCAGGGTATATTCGATCAGGTCCTGGCCCTGCTCGTCTCTCAAAAAGTTGTTGATGAACGTCTTCATTTATTCTTCGCTCCTAAGTTGTGGTTTTCGTGATCGTGCGATCACGGCTTTCTGATTTCGTGACCTTTCGATCACGGCCCGTTCCGCCCTCCGGTAGGATGGCGGAAACCTTTTCACCCGGCCTGCCGGTGGAGCTGACGGGCCGGAAAACGATGGCGACGTGGTCGTCATAGATCACGCGCCAGTTGTGTGATTCCTTGAGAGTGCCTGCCAGCGCCGACGTCGTCGGAAGCAGAATGGTATCCACGTTGTGCTTTGCCAACGCCTGCTCCCAGTCATACTTGACACCGACGATGTCGATGAAGTTCAGGCAGAACTTGTTGCCGTACATGTCGGCGCGGCCGTCGATATAGACTTTGGTGGGGTACATCGTGTAAAGGAGGTAGTC
>Ga0070741_10014657_pt1 | contig 13510 bp, 12 predicted proteins | sample Coa_R1_4_FD_66440 | JGI IMG/M metagenome (GOLD analysis project Ga0070741, IMG submission 66440) | Surface soil microbial communities from Centralia Pennsylvania, which are recovering from an underground coalmine fire - Coalmine... | ecosystem: Environmental > Terrestrial > Soil > Unclassified ... | reverse complement strand
GGGCGAAGCAAGTCGCTGGGAAATAGGCGACCGTGCTGCAATGTGTGGCCTCATAGCAGCCGTTCTTTTTGTGCTCAACGGTCGAGCATCCATCGCATACATCACGATCCCTTTCTTCTCTTCTTGCCAGATATCTCATCCATGCATCTGCCAGCACGTTGCCCATTATCCAAACGGATCTCTGGGGAAAGGCAACGCCACCGACACGAGAAGGAGTATAGCCGCACAAGTGGGGCAGCACGAGGGCAGGGTAGGGAGAGGCAGGGGCAGATCCCGCGCTCACACATGTGTTTGTCTTCCTCCAAAGCTCATATGACAAAAGACGCGTCTTTTTTCTTGTAAAGTGAGCAAAAACTGCGAAAGCCCGTACCACTCAATAAACTCTCCACCGACGTCTACCAGCATCTCTCAGTATCTACCCACTACCTACCCCTACCCTTCCAGCCCGGTACCGCCGTGCTGCCAGGACGAAGCAGATACTATAGCAGCAGAGCAGCGCGTTTCTCAAAAAATTTTGCCTTGCTTGTATCGCTGAGGATGCATACGAGCAAGCTTGGAGGAAAGGACGACCCTATGCAACCAGATCAAACTGTTCCTTCTCAGCAATTATTGTTGACCATTCCTCAAACAGCAAAACGCTTAGGCATCTCGCGCGCAATGGTCTATTCTCTGATCGCAAAGAGAAAAGGACCACCGGTTATTCGGTTGGGAAGGGCTATACGAGTGCCGGTTGATTCTTTACAGGAGTGGATTAAAGAGCAGGAACAAGAACAGGCGTCAATCTGAAAATCACCTCAGCATGAGGTACATTGGGCTGAACATAGAATTCCCTCGTCGTCGAAGAGGCAGGGGCACGGCACGACCACATTTTTCATGATCAGGTGCTGATCATTTTCCAAAAGTACTTTTGTTTCAAACGAGCCAAACGATATGATATGATGCATGTGTCTGCTAGAGAGATAGCTGGGCACATGAAAAAAGGAGTGCCCTTTATGGCAAAACGCGGACATGGTGAAGGCTCCATCTACTGGCGTAAAGACGGCAGATGGACAGCAGAAATCTCCCTCGAAGGAGGAAAAAGCAAATTCCTCTACGGAAAAACCAGAAAGGAGGTGCAAGAAAAGCTCAAAACGGCATTATATGAACAACAACGAGGCGTCTTGGTTACAGGGCCACAACAAAAAGTCGGACAGTTTCTCACGCATTGGTTGGAGAACGTACATAAACACAGTATTCGCGCTCGAACCTATGAACGCTATGAGGAAATTATACGGCTCCATCTGCTCCCAGGCATCGGGCATCACCAGTTCCAAAAACTTTCGCCACAACATCTGCAGTCGTTTTATACCAGGAAATTAGAGGAGGGCCTTTCACCCACAACGGTGCTTAACCTGCATAATGTTTTACACAGAGCTCTGAAAACAGCGGTCCGGTGGAATCTTCTAGCGCGCAATCCCTGTGATCTGGCCTCGCCTCCCAGGAGAAAGCGATTTGAAATTCATCCGCTCAACATGCAGCAGATTCACCAACTGCTAGCCGCAGCGCAGGGACACCGACTGGAGGCACTGTTTATTCTTGCGCTCGCCACAGGAATGCGGAGAGGCGAACTGCTCGCGCTCAAGTGGGGTGATCTGGATCTGCAACAAGGCACATTACAGGTCAAGCGCATTCTTAGCAGAATCCCGAGCAAACTTCCAGGGAAAGGCTTTGAGGAAACGGAGCCAAAAACAGACAAGGGACGACGCAACATCCTGCTCCCTTCTTTTGCTGTAGAGGCTCTTCAGCAGCATCGGCAGCGGCAGCTTGAAGCGAAACTCAAGGCAGGTCCGATATGGCAAGATCATGATTACGTATTCTGTACGTCCATTGGAACGCATCTTAACCCTACGAGGGATGTTCTTGACGTCCTCAAATCTTTTTGAAGAAAGCGGGACTCCCCAATATTCGTTTCCATGATTTGCGCCATAGTTCTGCGACGATGCTTTTAGGGATGAAAGTGCATCCAAAGATTGTCCAGGAGCTTTTAGGCCACAGCCAGATTAGCATGACGATGGACATCTATTCGCATGTGTTACCATCGATGCAAGAGGAGGTAATGCAAAAGATCAATCAAGCGTTTCAGGGATAAAGGAGTATTTCCTGTCAACATTCCTGTCAAGCTACTCTGGCAGCGAGGAATATATGCGATAAAGCGGGGAATAAAGCCAGATGAGGAGAAGGAACGGTACGCAGAGGGTTCAGATCCCCCCTTCGGCATTTACACTATAACTAGGAAGCCACTTCATAAACTGGCTTCCTAGTTTGCTTTATGAACACCCCTTACTTTTCACTTTTGGGCAAAAAGCAGAGGTGAAGGCAAAACCGCGAAATCTGTCGGGATTTCGATCTCCTTGTATCTCTACAGCCTCAGAGACATGATAGACCCCTACCCACGACGGGTCAAAAGCGATGGGCGGGTGCTGGTCGATAGCACTGCGTACTATGTGAAGAAAGAACTGGCAGGGCAACAGATCATTCTGCGCATCAAGGCAGCTACCCGCTTCTTTGAGGTCCTGCTGGGCGAGCAGAAGGTCAAGGAGCTTGTCGGGAAGCCGATGGCACTGGACGACTATATTGAGATCATGAGCCAACGAGCCCGTTCCGAAGAGCGGCAGCGGCGCATGAAGCGATACCAGCAACGGCTACAGCAGTCGAGCTAGCCGACCAGACACCAATTCGGGCGATGGGGCAGGGCAGCGATGAAAAATGGGCCAACTGCTTGCGCCGCCTGGCCCATTTCAGTTCATGTACGCAAACCAAGTGAAGACTGCTATGCAAGCGCTTCATCAAGATTGTTCGCGATACTATTGATCTCTTCAAGGCTCTGCATACGCGCTTTTTGCAAGCGCGCGAAGCGTTTTTGGAACTGGGTGGTGGCGTATTCGTTGAACTCATTGACATCGAGGTCAAAGGCGATGTGTCCCTCGTAGACTTGTGTGTCCAGGTTATTGCTCTCGATAACGAGTGGCAGAAGTTCATGCATGCGTGTCTCGAACGCATTCCAGGCGGTATCGCCGTGCTCGGCAACCAGGCGGGAGAGGAAGTAGACGGCGAAGGCGATGTGGCGCGATTCGTCGCGTTTGAGATTGGCGACGAATTGTTGCATGCCGGGCATGAGATTGTTGTTCGTCAGCACTTTATGGAAGGCATAGTAACCGGTCTCGGCCATCACTCCCTCGATCACCATGTTATACGTGGTAGAGGCACGGACCTGGGCCTCCACCGAGGTATCAGTGCGTAACCGATTCATCGCGCCCGGCAGTTCTTCGTAAAAGATTTTGTTGTAGGCCGCGTTGCCAAAACAGGTTAGATCGCCGTGCTCCTGGGCCACCTCATCCAGAAAGCGGCGGAAGCCTTCGACATGCTTGGCCTCTTCCCAGAGAAAGGAGGTCAGGTAGATCTCCTCTTCAATGCGCCCCTCTTCCGCCACGGTCATAATCAGCGGCAAGAGGTCAAGCGTCACCGACTCTTCTCCCGCTAAAAATTGGGAACAGAGACGTAACAGGTAATCCTTTTCGATCTCTTGCATGCCTTGCCAATCCCGTTTATCCTGGGTAAAGTCAATATCGAGAGGATTCCAGATTCCCAATTTTTTGGCCTTCTGCCACAGGCGCATGGGTGGCAGTTCGTGGCGGAGTCCTCGCACACTGGTCGTGCTGAGGGCACGGTTGTTCGTGGTGGACATCGTGATTGACTCCTTCTCTTGTGCTATGGAGAACAAGAAAGCTGATAGGCGTTTCTTTCCGTCTTTGTCATCTACCGACTCCCCTGACATTCACGCGAAGCGTACGCATGCCGAGGGAGCCGAAGCAAAGGTACAAGCAACCTTCTCGAAGCATCAATCCTGGCCCGCCACTGGCTCAGATGTTGGCGCGACCGGGACAGCGATTTGCACGGCGGTAGAAGCGCTCATCGGACGCCAGGTGCCGGAGAGGGTAAAGATCGTTGGCAGGAACACCGCCGCGCCTACGGCACAGACCCACCACCACGTCGCCCACTGCGACCCATTGAGCGGGTTGACCACCACCACGACAAAGCCCGCGATGGAGAGCACGACGACCAGACGCAGAATCGCGCCCTGAATGGCCAGCCCTGTCGCGATCAGCGCGGGATTAATCTCCTCTAAATTTTCCGTAAAGAGTGCCAGCCAGGTCACATAGCCGACCGCCAGGGAGAAGCCGAAAAGACTGAGGAATACTACCATGAGCGGCCCACTCGTGGGCACCCCAATGCGGCTGATAAAGAGAATCGTCACAATAATCGTGGTGATGCCACCCAGGGCCATGAAAGGTTTGCGCGTGTGCAGACGGTCGGAGAAAAAGCCGAAGAGGACAGCCGCGACGACGTTGACCGCCCAGTAAATACTGACCAGCCCATTGGCCTCAGCTAAACTAAATTTAAAGATGGCATTCAGGTAGAGCGGGAAATAGCCCACGGCGGCATAGTACATGAGCAGGAAGACACTGATCCCCACCGAACTGATGAGCAGACGAGGCTTGAGCATCTGGCGCCAGGGGTGCCGCAGCGCACCTTCCACATCGATACTGGAGGCGCGGCTCTCTACTAGCTCTTTCTCTTGCACGGTGTTCATGATCTGGTCGCGCAGGCCGGGCGAAAGTTCACGCAGAAAGAGAAAGCTGAGCAAAAAAATGATCAGGCCGACAATGCCGCCAATCACGTATTGCGACTGCCAGTTGCCATAGATGGGCAACGTCTGGCTGGCGACGGTCGTGGCCAGAAAACTTCCGCCAACCGGGCCAACCGTCCAGAAGCCCATGGCCATCGCGCGCCCAAAACGCGGGGAGAAATCGCGCACTAGCGCAGGCGTGGCGATCAGGATGACGCCCTCGACAAAGCCGAGCACAAAGACGACGAGCAAAAACAGCCCGAGGGTCTGCGTTAGCGGGACAAGAATGGTACCAATGCCAGTGACCAGCAGGCCATACACGATCAGATTACTGCGCCCGATACGATCTGAGAGGCTGCCCAGAAGCGTCGCCCCCGCGCCGAGGAGATTGCTGCCCAAGAGGATCAGTACGTACTGCGAGAGATTCATTTTGAACGTGGTGATGACCAGGGTTGAGACCGAGGGAAGAATGTACGACTCGTAGTAGAGCATGATCGTGGCAACGACGGCCAGCGCGAGATACCAGACGCGTCTGCCAGTATCAGGATAGTGCTCAAGATAACGGTGACCGGGTCCGATTTGCAAGGTGCTCATAGAACCTCCTGAATACCCGTTGGTTTGTACATCTACGTGCCAACGTGGTCATGAAACGAGTCTAAAAGAGAGCCGGCAAAGAGAACGAAGAAGCTTGCGTATTTCCTCTGCCATACTGATGCTGGCCGTTCAGCACTTGTTGACAGAGGCGCGCAGAAGAAGGTGGTGAAACCCTCCCGGATAGTGTTCTCATTATACCAGGAGATTGATAGAATATCAATACATAAAACAAAACAGCATAAAAATTGATACTTTATCGTTGACTTCTCGTTAACGATCAGGTAGAATCACAGAAATGACATAAAGCGGAAGGGTGCCATGAAAAAAGAAGATCCGAACGAGGGAACGCATCACGGTGAGAGGGAGATCAACCAGAGTCGGTCTGTTGAGCCGGCTCCTCAAGAAAGCGAGGAACTGGGCCAGCCGGTTCGCGAGCCCTTACATCACCTGCGGCAAAACCTCTCGACGTTCTCACCGGCGGAAAGACAGATTGGAGTCTATGTCCTGGAGCACCCGCGCGAGGTACTTCGTCTCCCAACGGATCAACTGGCCAGAGAAATTGGTGTGAGCCAGGGAACACTCTCGAATTTTAGCCAGGCATTGGGTTACAGCGGTTTCAAAGCCTTTCGCCTCGCTCTAGCCGCGGAAGTCAATACCCCGTTTCATCTGGATCAAACCATCATTGCGCGTGGTGACACCCTGCAAACCATTGCCAACAAAGCGATCAGTGCCAATGTCGATGCGCTCCTGACCACCCTGCGCAGCCTGGAGATGAGTGAGATCGAGAAAACTATCGAGGCTGTCCAGCAGGCCCGGCGCGTCGATCTATACGCTAATGGGATCTCATCATCGGTCGCCCTCGACGCTTTCAACCGTTTTCTGACCATGGGCCTCTCCGTGAGCTGGCTCCCTGATATTGCAAATCAATTGGCATCGGCCTCGTTGCTGACCGTTCAGGATGTGGCGCTGGCATTCTCGTACGCTGGCGAAACCAGAGCCACCGTGAAAGCCATGAGTCTGGCGCATCAGCAGGGCGCGACAACCATCGCAGTGACGTCCAATCCGCACTCCTCACTTGCTCGCTATGCTGATATTAAACTGGTCGTAACCCCACGCGAGCCAATAACCTTTCACCAGAATTTGCGGATTTCCGCTCGGATCGCGATGCTTGCTCTGGTGGATATCATCGCTCTGGGACTCTTCAATTCCCTGGATGACGCCTCGCTGGCAAAAATGGCAAGCATTCTGCACCTCTACGGTCGGGGAAATGAACCCCAAACCACTCCGGCGCGTGAGGCAGGGCAATCATCACTCGTTGACAAGCAAGAAGAAAGGTGAAACAGTATGGCAGAGAGACTGAATGGCTCCCTCCTCGCCCTTTTGAGCGCGATACGTACGCTACTCGCAGAGCCGCGAAGGGTGAACACTGTCAACGTCAAGGGAGAGACGCAGATTGCATAGGTGCCCACCTCCTTAGGGTGGATGGGGTCAACGAAAGTTGAAATGCTTGTCTTATGGCTCTTGCTGTAATCGTCGTCGCCGTTGCTCAGGACTCCAGCGGGTCAGGCTAAAGATTTCTCCTTCATTCTTTGGCTCATAGTAGACCGTTGCCAGGTCAAAGTCTGTCACGAAATCGAAGGTCACATAATCAGGACTGGATGCACATTGCAACCATTCCGCCAGCTTTTTTTGAGCACAACTTTCACAGAGGTAACTGAAGCATGAGCGATTCTGTTCATCGCGGTATTCATATTCGAAGATGGGTACCGCTTGTTTGCAGCGTCCACAGATGCGGTCCCATGACTCTTCCCCCGCACGCGTATACCGTCTGAGACTCCAGACGAGTCTTCCTGTTGGTATTCTGCTCATTGCAGTCTTCCCTTTCTGAAGGGAAAAGGCGTGCTTACCCCATCTTCTCCAAAGCACGCCTTTTCTTGCAGCAGACAGCTAGTTCTCCTGGTCGCTACGCCGCAGAGCTGCTCGTTGCCCCCAATTCGTCGGCTCTGAGGGGTAACGGTATCCCAGAAAATACTCCGATTCGATCAAGAACTTCAACTCGCCACTTTCCAGGTCCGGCAGTAGAGCAGTGACGAAACGCCGCTCTCCCACTTCTACTAACGCCCAACAAGCTATCAACTCGGTAGTGAATCCAGGTTCTCCTTCTTCGGGAGCATTTATATCTCCCCAGACAGCTTCCCATCCCGGAGGAACGGGCATAATTTGGAGGATTTTTGCTTCTTTTTCTTCTTCTATTTTCATCGAGTATGGACTCCTTTTCTTTCCTTATTGAGGAACTGCTCCCACGCAATTGGCGCTCCAGAGGCCAAAGGCGTTTGAGCGGCCCAGTAAGATCGGCTCCCTGCACAGTAGTATACCACAGACCCTAGCGTAGTGCCTCCGATCTCCTCGCTCTCACCACTTTCAGTTCAAGGTTCACTCATGAGCCAGGGATGTCTTTGCAGCCATGCTACGCGTATCTCCTCAAGCGAGCGGGCATTGTCATCGGGGAAAGTGGCGGGATCGCCGGCAGAAAGTCCGCTCAAAAACAACAGGCGTTGCATGGCATACATCCAGGCGGCAGTCGGTTCTATGAATAGACGCTCCAGTTGAAACAGCTTGCGAAGAGTTTGGAACCCGAGAAAGCCGATGTTTTCGAGGGGATGGATGTGTTGTTCCAGTATGTTATTGGGTATGAACACGATTATCTTGCCTGATGCCAGTCTATGCTTGAGTATCTCGAACAGCGTCTCCCCCAACACAGCCAGGAAGCTTGAAAAAGCCCTGTGGGGTGACCAGTATCCATTGACACCGACGCGATCTCCATGCTATCATCTGGCTGATGAGTAAAAGATATCTGTTCCCCTCAGGCGGTGTAAAACCGCTTTTGACCGCGTAAGCCCGGCATTTTCGGCTTACGTGGCTGTTTGTGAATAGCGCCCTCCTCACGCGCAGCGCTGATCGCGTTGGTGCGAGCATATGCGTTGCCTTTATCCTGAGATGTATCACAGCCCCGTATTGATCGGACCCCTCCTGTGTTGCCGGGCTCTTTTTCCTTCCTTTCGTGCAGAAATAAGTCGAACGAAAGGATGTTTCATGGCTAACACCACCTTCACCCGCCGGAAGTTTGAGCCTATTTACCATAGAGAAAGCGACCAGAATGCATGGACACAGAAATCATTCCACCACAGCCCATTTCCCTTTGGCGCAATCGTGACTATCTTTTGCTTTGGCTCGGCCAGGCCGTCTCCTCATTCGGCACGAGTTGCACGCAGTTCGCGTTTCCGCTGCTCATTGTGGGACTGACGCGTTCAATCGCTGCTGCCGGGCTGGCGTATAGCCTGGGACAGCTTCCCTACGTCCTTCTCAGCTTACCCGCCGGGGCGCTGGTGGATCGCTGGCCGCGCAAACGCGTGATGCTTCTCTGTACCTTCTGCTTGATGGTGTGCGTGGCGAGCATTCCCCTGGCGCTGTTGCTGACCAACGGACCACTGCGACTGCTTCTCCTCTACGCCATCGCCTTTGGTCTGGGAGCCATTTCGCTTTTCGACGAGCTGGCCACATTGGCAGCACTGGCGTGGGTCGTGCCAAAGAGCCAGCTCACCACAGCAGTCGCACAGAACGAGTTGATCGTTGGCTCCTGCTCCCTGCTTGGACCCGCGCTGGGCAGCCTGCTCTTTAGCATCAGCAGGCTGCTCCCGTTCGTCACAGACGCACTTTCCTCTCTGATCTTGCTCAGCTCATTGCTCTCCATACGCTCGCCCATGCAAGACGAACGGAGGACGCAGCGTCACCACCTGCTCTTAGAAGTGCGCGAGGGACTCACCTGGCTGTGGGAGCACGAAGTCATGCGCTCGATCTTCCTGATTTCTAGCTATGTCAACTTAACTATAACAGCCAGCGTGCTTCTCCTCCTGACCATTGTGCAACAGCAGCATATCCCGTCCGTGCTCTACGGCCTGATCGTCGCGGCTGGCGGCGTCGGGAACCTGCTTGGCACGGCGCTCTGCCCGCCTTTGCAGCGGCGCATACGCTTTGGCAGAGCGTTGGGCTATGCCCTGATCGTGTTCGTGTTGCTCTGGCCTCTCTATGGCTTCATCACGACGCCACTGCTGTTGGGAGCCGTTTTCGCGGGCATCGCTCTCTCCGACTCGATCCGTGCTATCTTCATGGACAGTTATCGCTTCGCTGTCGTACCAGATGCCCTGCAAGGCCGCGTCAGTGGCATCTATCGCGTGATCTTGTTCAGCGTCCTCACCATCGGCTCCTCCGCACTCGGGCTGAGCCTGGAGCACCTGGGCGTGTTGCCGACCGTGGGCATCGTGTGGAGTGGCCTGCTTCTGATCACCGGATTGCTGTTTCTCTCTCGGCACATGCGGCAAGCGACATTCCCACAAGAGTAAATCCCATCATGCTGCGGCTGATACTCAGGTGTGGGGCTTCTCTTGTTCACGGAAGAGAAGCCAGCGGCTCGCACATGATGGTTCACGCACGAAAGGTCCTCGCTGATAGTTGTAAATTCACTCTGAAATTTCAAAATCAAGCTGGCCTTTTGTCCGCATTTTAGCAATTATCTCAGAGCTTACAACCTCTACGGTCTCCTTCATAAAGGAAAGAAGGTATCTAAAAGATCAAAGAGGGTGGGGCTGATCACGTTGGTCTCTGCATTTGTCTGCCAGGAGATGTCAAAGAAACTTCCCGGTGGGGGTGCGATCATCCTGGGAACATGGACTCCGGCATGAGGATTGCCAGGGCCAGGGTCTCCAACGTGATAGTTGTGTCCATCAAAGTGCAGATAATGGATAAATCCCTCGGGTTCGCTAACATAGGCCGCGCGGCTCCTTCTGGCAACCTGTTTGTCGGAGGCGAACGGGTGGGAGAAGCTGGAGAAGGTGTGATCCTGGATGCCTGTCTGAACAATCAAGGGACGGGGCGCGATCAGCGCATGGAGGTCTGAGGTGTCAATATAGTCGCGCAGGTCGGCATGCATCCACCGCCAGCAGGTGTGATTCTTTTTCGGGCGTAAAAAGACTACATCCAGATCAGGTGAAAAGCCGGCGGCAATGCAGCCTGTAATCCGGGGATCGAGCGCGGCAACGATGGTCGAGATTTCTCCGCCCATGGAGAGTCCTGTCACCAGGATCGCACGGGAATCGATAGGGGCATCCTTCATGGTGAGCAGAAAATCGAGCGCGCGCATAACATCCCAGGCTCGTTCCCCATCCTCGGCCCAGTCAGAATCGGAGAACCCTTCTGGTTTGATCGCAGGATGGGTGGAGGAACCAAAGCCGAGATACTTGTCCGGGTCCCCATCGTTGTACAGCGGCTGACTATCGCTTTGGGGTCGATGCTCGATATCCAGGGCCAGCACGACGTATCCGCGCCGGGCGAAGGCATTGCCATACCAATAGATCGCTCCTGCATCAACAAGCGCCGGGTAGGGCTGAGGATAGAGCATCTCCCAGGCGCCTCCATGGTGCCCGTTCAGAGCCAGGACCGCGCGAAATCCGTTCGGCGGAGCGGGCATGGTCGGAACAGCGAGGAAGCCATGGGCCTCGCGTTGCAGAGATGGGCCACCATAAGGGTTCTCCAGAGTGGTGTGGAAAAAGAGTTCTGTGACCCGATACGCTGGCGGATGGTCTTGCGGAGAGTCATCGCGGTGGGTTCCCCGGTGATCGTCCGGGGTCTGTCCTTCTGCTTGAAACTGATCGACGCCGCTGATCTGTGGCGTGGGGTTGCCGGGCATCATCAGATGAAGGAGCATGGCTCTGGTCTGCTGCTGCCAGAAGGTCTGTGCTGCCGGCGGTTTTGGGACAAGACCATATGTCAGGATTCCACTACGCACACCAGTCCAGGGACCACTGTGAGGTTGGCCGGTGGAGGTTCCCACGATGTGCCGGCTATCTACCACCGTAGCGGTGTACGTTTCTGAGGTGCTTTCGGAGAGGTGCAGAATGAAACAGAGGAGGTGTCCGTCCCAATGCGTGACCTCCAGGTCATATTCGGGTTCCTCATGCTCATTCTCGTTGCCAACTCCGTAGACTTTCAGGCGCCCGATGAACACCCCTTCGTGGAGGCGATCTAGACGTAAGCGAGCATGACGATCCTGCGGAAGCATCAGATCGTAGGAGCGCGGAACGATATCCTGGTCAAGCAAGGTACTGTTCCAGCCCGTGACATGGAAGCGAAAATGTCCTAGGTCAGGTTTCCCACCCGCCTGTTGAAGAGGCGCAAAACGCCCAACGAAGACGCCCTCGACGACGGTCCCACGATACCATTGCGAAAAACCGTTCCCGACCCGGCGAAATTCCAGTGTGCCGGTGGCAACATCCCAGGACAGACTATCAAGCAGTTCTGAAATGCCGTTGGCGTCGATTGTTCCATCGATGAACTGATTCTCTGTTTGCTGGCCGGTAATCGTGACAGTAAGCCAGAAGCTATGCGGGTTCAAACCGCCACCGTAATCAGCATGGAAAAACCAGGTCCCAAAGGGAGTGGAAGCCATGTGACTCCTCCTTTTTCCTCACAAATATGCTGCCATCGTGTGAATGAACATGTTGCTATAGGTAAGAACGATGATCCAGGCAGTTTCCAGCAGAGGAAATTGGCAAAACGACTGATACCCTGTCATCGGAATTTCCTCTCTTATTCTTGCCAGGAGCGTTGCCAGAGCCAGGGCTGCGCCCACATGTGCTGCACGTCTGAAGGCAGGCACGGTCAACCTGGGTAGCCAGATGCGCGGTCGAGAACAGCAGGTGGGTAGCGTCCAGAGCGACCAGACCCAGGGCCAGGCGTAGACCCAACACCTGGCGCAACGAGACGGCAGGGGAAAAACGCCAAGAGAAGCGTCGCCTGTATGAAGAGTTTGAGCCATGTTGAAACAACTCCTTTCGTCAAAACGATTTCAAAATCATTCATTCTGCTTGTCTTGTGAAAAGGATACCCTGGCACCATGCCTGCGCGCAGTAGACAAAAGGCTACCCTGAAGCGTATGTTGCAAAAGGGAGAGGACGGCCTGGCAAGTAGACAAAAGGCTACCCTGAAGGAAAAGGCCGCGACCACGATAGGCAGGAGCGACACGCGTGGTCATGCTGATGGAGGCAGCCGCCGAGCTCCTTCTAGATGGGTTACAGGGAATGAGGGCAAAAGCACTTTACTATTTGCTCTTCACCCTCGCAATAATTCAAATTCGTTTTCAAATCTATATAGTTGTGATATAATCACTTGCATCACGAGTACGATAATCAGGCTGAACGTTCTTTAAGCCTAAAAGTTGGGAGAGAGGGGTAAAGATATGGGTATTGACCCGCTGAGCACTACCTTCGCCATCACCACTGGCATCATTAGCGGCATAGCTACTGACATGCTCGAACACAATGCAGATGCGCTCGAAGGCACACTTGCTGGAAAAGTGCTCAAGCGCGTCGGTATGATCGAACCCAATTTCAATGATCGATTACGCGATACGCTAAAAAAGTCTCTTGAACTCTACTTCGAGACCTATCCCCACTATAATTTAAGCGGCATCGATACTTTCTTCCGCGATCCGGCGGTCGCTCGACAAATTGGCGGCTATATCCTCAATCGACATCCTATCGATGAGCAGCAGATTCAACAGGCCCTGGACCGACATCTCATGAGCGATGCTGTTACCGCATTGCTGATAAAAAAACGAAACTTAGTGCCACAACAGATTATTCCTGATTTTTTAGCATGTTATCGTCAGGTATTAAACAGGCAACTTAGCGTGCCGCAAATGAGTATTCTGCTCGAAGTAATGGACCAGACAAGCACACTGATCACCGAGATTCAAGCCAGTGAAGCGCGCATGAAGGACTTCATCGATGCATTACTTCAGACGAGGCTTTCTCCTGACGCTCTCCGTGCTGCCTATCAAGCCGGGCAAAAAGAGCTTGCAGCGGACCTGACGCAACAGATGGATGCTGCGGGGCTTGTTCAGCCTGACGAGGCAGTACAGACAATTCAGCAGCGACTCCAGTCTCTCCCCCGATTGTTTGCAGAAGGGTTGTGCAAAGGACGCCTATTACACAGTGCCGCCAACCAGTACTTCGTCTCGCATGGCTTTCAGCCAGACACCCTCGTTGATTGGCGCAATACTCTTACTGAGGCGTTAGCTCATGCCAGCAAGTCGCAAGAGACGCTTTCACCCTACTTTTCGGGCGATACTATTCTTGGCGGGTTCCGCTTATGTGGCATCTGCGAAAAACTCTACGCCACGCGTTTTAGCCTCTT
>Ga0070741_10014656_pt1 | contig 13511 bp, 17 predicted proteins | sample Coa_R1_4_FD_66440 | JGI IMG/M metagenome (GOLD analysis project Ga0070741, IMG submission 66440) | Surface soil microbial communities from Centralia Pennsylvania, which are recovering from an underground coalmine fire - Coalmine... | ecosystem: Environmental > Terrestrial > Soil > Unclassified ... | reverse complement strand
CGTCCTCGACACGCAGCGGCTACTTCGTTTTCCCCGGACCCCATAAGGCCCGGCCAGGTTTCGCACCGGTGTGCTCGCCATCCTTGATTACTTGCACGCCATTCACAAAAACGTCCTTCACGCCCACTGCATATTGATGCGGTTTTTCGTACGTGGCACGGTCGGCAATGGTCGCCGGATCGAACACCAATACGTCCGCAAACATCCCCTCCTTAAGAAAACCGCGGTGATCGAGCCCTAGATTTGTGGCAGGCAATCCACTCAGCCGTCGAATAGCTTCCTTCATTGGAATCACTTTTTCGTCGCGCACATATCTACCCAGCACTCGTGCAAAATTTCCATAAGCGCGCGGATGCGGATTGGATTTAAGGAAAACGCCCTCAGGCGCCTGGGAAGCTTCATCTGAGCCAAATGAAATCCATGGCTTAGTGAGCTTCTTCTTCACGTTGTCCTCGGACATGAGGAAATAAAGCGCGCCGATACGCGATTCATCTTCGGCGATCAAATCCATCGCTGTATCAATGGGATCTTTGCCGCGCATTTTCGCCACTTCAGCCAGTGTCTTCCCGGTAAGCGGCTTGAGCTTTTCCGACCTGAACTCGGCCAACAGAATATGCTCCGGCCCTCCGGCGTCCAGATACAGGTTTTCCCAGTCGCTCGCCGGCTTTTGAACCTCTGCCTTGATCTTCTCGCGCGTCGCCGGATCGCGTAACCGCTTAAATAACGCAGGGTAACCGCCGTCTTCCGTCCACGGCGGAAGTGATGCGTCCAGCCCGGTTCCTCCTGCGGTGTAAGTGTACATGTCGGCGGTGATTTTTAGTCCTTCCTTCTGCGCGGCCTCGATTCGCGAAAGCAGATCGTCAAGCTTTGGCCAGTTCTGCCGTCCCGATGCTTTGATGTGATAGACTTCCGCCGGAATGTTCGCCTCGCGACTGATCCGAATTAGTTCGTCAAGCGCTTCAAGCAGCCGACTGCCTTCGCTGCGCATATGCGAGATGTATTTGCCCTGGTATTTTGCGGCCACTTTGCACAGCTCAATTAGCTCTTCTGTTTTCGCATAAAACGCGGGTGGGTAGATCAGAGAAGTACCTATCCCCAGCGCGCCTGCTTCCATTTCCTTGCGCACTAGCTCGCGCATCTGGTTGAGTTGTGCAGGCGTCGGCTGTTTATCCTCAAAGCCGATCACGTACTCACGAATCGTTGTCGCGCCGATGAACGAGGCCACATTGCACGACACGCCACGCTGTTGGAGGTACTGCAGGTATTCCGCCAGCGTGTTCCATTTGATGTCGTATTTGATGTCGATCTGCTGACGAATCATGTGCTCGCGTACGCGATCGTTCACCGGACCCATCGATTCGCCCTCGCCCATGATCTCAGTCGTTACGCCTTGCCGAATTTCACTCTGTGAACGGCCATCCTGGATCAGCGAGACCGTGGACCAGGAAAGCATGTTGATAAACCCAGGCGCCAAAGCGAGCCCCTTCGCATCGATAACCGTCTTCGCCTTTGCAGCTTGGAAATCGCCGATGCCAGCGATGCGATCGCCACGAATCGCGACGTCCGCTTGTTTCGGTTCGGCGCCGGTTCCGTCGTAAACCGTTCCTCCTTTGATTATGACGTCAAAATCTGCCGGCGTTGATGGCGAGCGATCCTGAGCGAACATCGTGAACCCAATGGTGAGGAGCGCGCCGAACCAAAAGAACTTTCGCTTCATTATATCGGCTTCAAGGTACCGAGCCTCGATTTTGGTGCAAAAGGCGAGGCAAGACTCTGCATATCTAATTGATATTGTGTCTGCGTCGCGGAGCGAATCGCTGGTCACGGCCAAAGGCGCAACGCGACGCGATTCTTAATATGAGGCCTGTTGCCTTCGAATTGGGCTACCGAATCGAAGCAGGCCGCCCGATAAACGCAGCTCCGGTTAGCTCCAAAAGGCTTGAGGCTCGAAGGGAAATCAGAATTCAATGAAAGGGAACATCTGATGAAAACGATAACAAAATCCAAATCCATGCGTCGCAGTCGAACATTCTTGCTGGCAATTGTGTGCGCGGGCGTTGTTGCAACGCTGCTAGGCGGCTGTGCAGAGGGCCCTTACGTAACAGCGTATGATGGCGGTTATTATTATCCGACTTCCTACTACACGCCCGGTTACGACTACTACGCCTATCCGTCTTCCTACTATGAATACGGACCGACGTACCAGAGGACTACTGTACGCTCCGGCGTCCGCTATAACGACGCTTACGGCCCGCGTTACTATGGCAGCACAGTTTACGGCGACTGGTACTGATTTGCGACACGCACTTGGATAACGTATCGGCGTCGTCCGCTACTGGCGGATGCGCCGATGCAACAGGGGTGTGACAAACGGAGTCAAAATTTCCTCGGCGTTGCTGTAGCCACGGCGCTGTGCGCCGTCACCGAAGATACGGCTTGAGCGAATCAAGCCGCATACCGCCTTTGCCAAGGCGTGCCAAGCCTCAACGCGGTTCTACAAAATTTATTGTAATTTGGCTTTGTTTGTCTGCGCCCCTTGTCATTTAATGGGCAGATGAAGACGGCGGCAGCGACTATCAACACACCTCGAACAGTACCACTGGTGCTCTCGCTCTTATGCGCAGCGCTCTTTGCGCTTTCGTTCAGCGGATGTGCCGATACGTACTACGGTGCCATGTACTACACCCCGGGACCCGAGGCACGCTACAATACTTACTACGCACCGTATTATTATCCGTACTATCCGTGGTACGCTTATTATGGCAGCGCGTACGACTACGGAGTAATTCGCTGATCAATTTTCGGTTTCCTTAAGCAAGTCCGCCAACTGATCTTTCCACAACGCCGCTACGGTGTGGCTGCCGTGACCGCGTGTTTTGTCGCTGAACGGAATCACGATTGCCCGCCCATGCGGAACACGTTTGATCTCGCGTTCGAGGATGCCGAGCTCCGGAGGATTGATTAAATCGTCGGCTGAATTGATTGCCAAAAGCGGAGCGCGAATTTTTTCAAGATTCGGCCCCGGATCATAATCATGCGAAGCTTCCACTGCGTAGAGAACATCATTGGCATCATCCGTCTTGACAATTTGCTCAACAAATTTGTCGAGAACTTCATCTGTTTTGGAAAGCGTGGGCGCGTCCTTCTGACGCAGCACGGGATTGCTGCTCATGAACCACAGCATCTCGGCGGCGGTGCGCAGGCTCGGCGGCTGGGTTTTGTACTCACCACCTTCCCAGGCCGGATCATTGCGGATCCCGTCGATGATCATGCGGCGCCAGGCACGGTTGCGTCCGGAAATTTGTGTCGGCAAGCTCGCCAGTGGCATCAGCGCATCCATGAAATCCGGATGTCGTTCGCCCCATAACCACGTGTGCATTCCGCCCATTGATGTTCCCATGATCAGACGCGCGTGATTTACGCCAAGTCCCTCTGTTAAGAGGCGGTAATCCGCGTCCACCATGTCGACATAACCGTAGCGCGGGAATTTCGCATTCATGCCGTCGCTCGGTTTGCTCGATTTGCCGTGGCCGATCCCGTCCGGCAACACGATGAAAAATTTCGTAGCATCGAGCGGCTGATCTTTTCCAAACAGTTCGCCGGCAAACTCCGGCCGGATAAATTGCGCGCCGCTGCCGGTCGTCCCGTGCATGATGAGAACGGCATTCGTTGTTTTACCTTGAGCATCCTTCTCCGGTTTTCCAAGCGTCCGGTAATGGAGACGCAATTCCGGTAGCGTCTCGCCTGAAGCAAATTTGAAATCGCGAATGGTAAAGTCGCCTTCAGTCGGTGCGGGATAATCGGCAGCCAGCGCGGAAGTCGCCGCCAGGAACAACAAGGGAGGTGCGAAAGTTCTGAGTATTTGATTCATATCAATAATCGCGTTGCCGCTCGGCCCGAATCTGCTTGAGCAACTCAGTGTGGGTTCGTTCAAGCTCGTGCGCAAAGCTCACTCTTTCTTCAAGAGCTTTGGGATATATCTCGAATTGTTTTCGCAATTTCCTGGTCGCCGGATCGTAAAAGAAGGAAATATCCTGGTCGAGATTCGGCACAATCAGCTCGTCGCTTAATTTTTGATAACGCGCCATTCGCTGGAGTCCCCAGCGGATAACTGATTCGTCGCTGCGCAGCGCTCTGAGCGTCTGTACGTCGAGCAGTTGGACACCTCCGGATTGCAGCATTGTGGCCAAGTCGCTCGGGCTGTAGTCCGTGATGAAAACAAAGGGACGTAACGGCGGCATCTCATCGGCGTCGAGCGCGCGCCGAAACTCCGCCGCCTCTGGTTCTTGTTCCTTCGCGCGGTTAGCTTTTGAGCTCTCTATTCCCTCGCTCAACGTTTGCTCGATGAACCCCAGGATCTGGTCGCGCCGTTGGGCGTCTTGCTGATGCTGCTGATAACTATTGAGCCAGAACGCTGCATAAACGCCAACGAACACCAGAATTAATTCGGCGACCCAGCCTCCGAAGTGCGCGAAACGCGAGTGTTTTTCAGTTGTTTGACTCATGATTCACGGGAACAATTGAATCAATGAGACAATCGTGGTCAGTCAACAATTTGACCGCTTTCGTAGCTAACTCAGTCCAAAACGCCCACGCAGATGATGTCCCATTCTTTCATTTGAGATTCGACCGCGTGTTTCCTGATGACTTTTACGCGGAGATGTTGTTGGCCATGCCGGTACCGGAAGAATACCGGGCCATGTCAGGCAAAAGTAAAATGGGCAGCAGCAGGCCCGACGGCAAACCAACTCGCGCCAAGATTGATCTTTTCCCCGAGTACATCCGCCATTTGTCGCCGATGAAGCGCGAAATCTGGGACAAAGCCCGCCGTGCATTGCGTTCTAAGAAGGTTGAGAAAGCGTTTATGCAACGACTGGCGCCGGGCTTGAAACGCCGATTCGGGGCAAACTTTGCAAACGTGGGAATGTACCCTGTGCCAATCCTGACTCGCGACATCCCCGGATACCGCATTTTCAAACACACCGACAGTCTTTGGAAAGGCATCACGGTGCAATTCTACCTGCCCGCGGACAACTCGACGCCACACATCGGGACCATTTTTCACGAAGTGCTCCCAAATGGGAGAAAGCCGAAAAAGACGCAGATGCCGTTCTCGCCCAATAGCGGCTATGCGTTTGCAGTGGCTGACAATACCTGGCACTCGGCCGACCCGGTCGGATCGGAAGTAAAGACGCGCGACAGCATTCTGCTCACTTATTTCGTCGATGCCGGCCCGTGGCGATTTGTGCGCAATCGCGGCCGGCGAGCAGCCAACTTTGCGCTCAACGAGCTGCGCAATTTGAAGTCACACGTCTAGGCTTCATTTTGCGCCGCTTAAAAATTGAAGCACAGCGGCCGCAAATTCCCTGGGGCATTCAACCTGCGGCATGTGACCACAATTTTCGATGATACGGAGTCGAGAATTCGCGAGCTCTTGATGAAAACGCTCACCGAAAGTGAGCGGAACGAGTTTATCATCACGGCCCCACAGCACGAGTGTCGGTTGCTTAATCGCGTGAAGCCTGTTATCAAGCACGTCATCTCCGCGGATTATCGAATCGACCACCTGACCGACAGTGTAGCTGTCGCCGGCAGTCACTCGCTCTCTGAATGCAAGATCGACATCCTGGTAGAACCGTTTGTCGTGAAAAGTGAGCGGGCCCAAATAGAGAATATCTTCCCGACTAGCTAAACGAAGCGCACGCAACGCGCGTGGATCCATGGTTTTTGCCAACGCCGCATAGCCCGCCGCGTCGGAAAGAACAAGGCGTTCGACTCGCTCCGGCCGCGCCAAAGCGAAGGCTGCTGCAATCCAGCCACCCAACGAATTGCCAACCAATGATGCGCGCCGGATTTTCAGTTCCGTCATAAAGCCATCGAGAAAATCCACGAACGTGCTGATCCGATAATTCAGCATCGGCTTGTCCGAACGGCCGAAACCGATCTGGTCAAGCGCGATAACCCGAAATCTCGTAGCCAGCGGCGGGATTATCGAATCCCAAATTGCGGCATTGTCTGCCAGGCCGTGAATTAAAATCAGCGGAGCCCCACTGCCTGCTTCAACATAGTGGATCTTTGCGCCAAAAACCGTGACGAACTGGTCGGTCTCTGGTGCCGCCTTCTTTTCGTCCTGCGCCCGAGAGTGAGGCGAACACGGTACGACCGAGAACAAGCCGATCAAGAGAACAAGTCGCAATGTCGGCATTCGGCTCAACGAGGCAACGGTTGCTCCATGTTTGCAACCGCATACGCAAGGACCGCGACGACGGCGGAATTCTCAGTTAATTGTTTCGGGACGATCTTGTCCAGTGTGTCGGCAGCTGTGTGGTGGTAATTGAAATAAAAGCGGCTGTCTTGAATCGGACTGAAAGCAGGGACACCGCCTTTTTCAATCGGCCCAATGTCGGCACCACAATGTTCGACCAAGCTAAGCATGCCGGCGCCCGACTCCTGCAAAATTGCCGCAACAGGCGCGAACATCTTTTTCACTTCTGGTTTTCCCTTGATGTTGATGCCGAGCGGGTGATCGGCGCCACCATCCGTTTCCATGGCTGCAAAATGATTCGCCCATTCTTTTTCGTGATCTTTTGCGTACTGTTTCGAGCCGGCGAGACCGTTCTCTTCATTCATCCACGCGATCACGCGAATTGTGCGCTTTGGTTTGAGATGAAGTTTCTGAATCAGGTTCGCCACTTCCATCGAGACGGCGACGCCCGCACCATCATCAATCGCGCCCGTGCCCAGGTCCCACGAGTCCAGGTGACCGGAAACGACCACGACTTGTTCCGGATGTTCGCTTCCTTTGATGTCGGCGATCACGTTCGCGCTTTCGACCTCCGGCAGAGTCTGCGGCGTTAAAACCAATTTCATTCTGACTGGTCCTTGCCGCGTCAGGGCCGCGATTAAATCCCCATCTTCCGCGGTGACGGCACCGGCTGGAATTTTCGGCGCGTCATTCACGTAATCCGTCTCGCCCGTATGGGGAAGCCGATAATCGGCACCACCTACTGAACGAATCAGGCACGCGACAGCACCTTGTCGCGCGGCTGCGGCTGGGCCGTTGCTACGATAAACGACTGCTTCGCCGTACGCCTCGCCGCCACGACCTTCCGCGGCCATTTGTTTATCGAATGGATAATTGAAGAGCACAATTTTACCCGCGACTTTGTCGCGTGGCAGCGATTTCAGTTCATCGAAATTTCTGACAGCGACCGCCTCTGCTTCGATTCCGTTCGGAGGCGTCGCCACGCTTCCGCCCAGGGCGCAGACCACAATTTTTTGAATCGTGCCTGGCGCTTGTCCGGGAAATTGAACGAGCGCGGCTGTCTCTTGGCCGCGCACCCAATGCGGCACCATCGCTTTCTCCAGTTGTACTTCGCAGCCAATAGCCTTCAATTCACCGGCAACGTAATCAACCGCTTTGGCCGCCTGTGCCGATCCGCTCAAACGCGGTCCGATGTTGTTGGTTAGATGCGCGACCTGCCCGTAAGCGTAGTCGCTGGTCAAAGCTGCCTGTTGCAATCGTTTCAAGTCTGCGAGGGTCCGCTCTGAAAAGACAGCCGGTGTCGGAGACGGCGACGCGCGGGGACTCGATGTTGCTGCCGACGTTTGCCCCGCTTCAACTCCATAAGCGCGGAAAAACAATGAAAATGAGAGAAGAAAGATTGCAGGAAAACGATTTTGCGATCCAAGCATCCCGAACTTTGTCAGAAGAGCCGTCAATCATCAATCGCTGCAAACGATTCGAAAATATGCGCTAGTTGAGGAGTCAATCGCCTTTGATAACCAGCTGGCATCCGCATCCGAATTCCTGGGGGCGATTCCCAGGCTCATTCGAGAAGAGCTTCGTTGGCGCTAACAAACAGGCCGCTGTAAGCCAACGCGATTATTTCTCTTTACGAAAAATGATTTCCTCGCCAAACAAGTCTGGGTTTCCAGCGTTTTTAGTCAAAAGGGCAGCAACAGCGGCTGAGTCTTTGGTTTCCTTGGGGACTACCTTGTCGTTGACGCTCCGTAAACTCAGGCGGTTGCCATCATCGGCCAATTTCCAAACCACATAAGCATATTTGCGATCGTTTGAGTTGAGATCCTGAACGCTGGCAAACGGCATTTCGGCGACATCGGAGTGATAAGCACGGAACAAATCACCATCGTAGTAAACGACGTAAGTGCTGTCATCCCACCGCCGCACTCTCATGTTCTCCTTGCCGTCCAATGAAACCCAGTTTCCGAGAAGCTGTTCCTGCACTTTGCGAGTGGGACTCGACGTGATCGGAACGCCATACTTGCACGCACCAAGGGTCAGGATGCAAAGGCAGTTGGCGATGCCGACGAGGATTCGCCGGTAAGTGGCGGCAGATGAACTCACAGAGTCCTGGCTCCCTCTGCGAGCCGGCCTTCGTCAAAATCGATCAGGTCAGCCATTGTGAGAATGTCGGGGCGATCAGCGATGCCGTGCTCCTTTTTCCTTTCCTCCAATCTCGGACTGAAAGAATCGCGCCATCCGAGTTTTGATGCGAACGCATTCCAGACGAACAGGTCCCCTTCATTCAAGCGCCGCCCTTTTTCAAAACACCATTCAAGGATCTCTTCGTCGGTTCCGCCTTGAAGCACGCGCTCGCGAAGGTCAGCGTAGTTAACGCGCAAAAAATTGCAGCAGGCGCCGTCAAGCGTTCGAGGTGTACCAAGATTTTTGTGATAATCCTCATGCAGTTCGCCGCGGGCGTACTGCCGAATCTTGTCCACCATTCGTGGAAAATACATCATTCCACCAATCATCTCTTTCGGGCTCTTTGGATAAGTTGTCATGCCAGAGTAATCGCCGTGTCGCTATCGTCGCGCAACTGCGGCGGCTAGCTTGTCTGATTCGGACTGCGATTTGTCAGGGCCAGAATCCGTGTCCGTTTCCCACCGTAATCGAGGCAATGAAAGCGGCGTATTTCATCGAGGCGCCGCTGCCCATTGAGCGTGTCGAGGTAATGGGTGTAACTCGCCGCGAGCTGGCTTGTTTCCAGATAGCGGCCACGCAGGTTTGCATCGCGAAATGCCTCGGGACATTGGCGGGCGAAAAGATGAAAGCGCAGCCAGCGCCGGTCCATGCGCGAAACTCGCTGCGTCTTTCGAAAGAACGCGATGAACAAAAGTAGAACAAGATAGGTATCAACCTGCGCCTGGAGCTCCAAATTCCGGGCGAAATCTTCAGAAGCGATCTCGCGGCTCCCGTTTTTGAATTGAAGCGCCGCATGCAACGCGTGGTTGAGTTCTTCGACGAACATGATCAGCGATCGGATGTTGCGATCGCCAACACCTGCGCGAGGATCGTGCTGTTCGAGTTGTTCGATGAGCCAGCGCGAATAGTAAATGCCGACATAAAGTTGGTCGCCGGCCCGTCGCAGAAAAGTGCGCGCAAGCTCGCTCAGTTCACGCGCCGACCTTCCAGCGAGGATCGACAATTGCGCGCAACGCGTCCGATCGATCAAACAATCTTCAAGGTTGATCCCGACCTGTGCGTACGTTCGCTCGAATAATTTCTGGATCTGGCTGAAGAGCGTCTCGTTCACAGGGTGAGCGACGGGCGCGCGTCATCATCCAGGTTGAGCAGTCGATCGGAGAGTTGATTCAGCGCGAGCCGGACATCGCGAAACCGATCAGCTAATCCTTCAAAAACGTCATCGAGTTCGCATCGGCGAGCGACGGCGTGTGACGCTACGAGTTGATAATTCGTCCGACCAACCTGCTCATAGAATTCGATGTCCGGTCCGCCGCGCAAACTGCGCCGTTGTCCGGCAACGGCCGGATGAAAAATGCCGCTGATGAACAGGGAGTAATTGCCGATATGCGCCCGTAGCAGGAATGCCTGCTCGGGCGTCGCGCGAGTCAACGCAATCAGCATGTCTGAAATGTATTGTTCGGCGAGGTGATGAGTTTCATCAGAGATCTGTAACCGGCTCGCACGCGAAAACGTTTCGAGCAACGAGGCGACATAATCGCAAAGCTTCCGGTCCCCGATGCCGCCCTGCTGCAAAACGTGCCGGGCCAGAACGTAAAAGTAAAATTGAGACGATATCCGCAGGTGACCGCAGTGGTTCAAGATGGCGTCCACCAATCGTGGATGATCGAGAATGGAATCGCGCGTTTCAACATCACTTAGAAGATCGACAAGCGAAACCTGATCGGTTTGCGAACGCGCGAGCGTGCGCACGATGAAGTCGAAATCAGCCGCGGTAAACCGCGCCCGACAATTCGCACGAATCATCGGGATTTTATTATGCGCAACCGAGGCGCGTATGGCAAGCCAGATTGCTGACTGGCTTTATGCGCCACCAAAAACAGGTATCTTTGCCTGGAGCAGCACGCCCGCTTCCAACCCGCTCGGCTAAGATCCCGGCGTGGCGAAATCGCCAAGCGTTTGCCTTTAGCCAGGCCTCTTCCTCAACATGCTCAACATCAGGGTCGACTCTGACAATAAGCGGTTAGCGGGATGTACCAACACGGCGTTAACTCAATCCAGAAAGATAAAATAAAATGAATACACCAAATAAAGTAATTGCATGGAATCCTCTGAGAGAGATCGACGAAGCGCAAAATCGCTTAAGTCGATTCTTCCTGGGCGGCTTTCCCAACAGAATGGGCAGTAGCGAGATCCCCAGCCTGGCGGTCGCGGATTGGTCACCGGAGGTTGATATCAGTGAGGATGATCACGGGTATCTCCTGAAGGCCGACCTGCCTGAAATGAAGAAGGATGACGTTAGGGTAACAGTCGAAGACGGCATTCTTAGCGTTTCCGGAGAACGTAAAAGCGAGAAGGAAGATCTCAAAAAGAAATTCCATCGCATCGAGCGATCCTATGGCACTTTCCGACGCAGCTTCACTCTGCCTGAAGATGCCGACAGCACGAAAGTGACGGCAGAGTTCCGAGATGGTGTGCTGAAAGTGCATCTCCCCACAACGACGGTAGCAAAATCAAAAGCTACTCGAGTTAAAGTGGCGTAACGTTCTAACACTGACGGTGAGCGTGCGGAATGGTCCGCGCGTTTGCCCCAGTATAAGTCGGCTAACTTAGTCGCCTGCTTCTTTAAACCAAAGAAGAAGGGCCTCATGATCTCGAAAATTATTAGCCGCGCAGCATGTCTGAGAGAACTTGCTTCGAATCCCAAATCCTTCTGCAACTGTCCAGACTTGCACGGTGGTGTCCCGAACTTGCTCTAAGATAGAGTCTGTACGAAACCCGCTTTGGGAAAAACATAGGTCGGCCCGCCGGCAATTTGCAGTGCTTGTGCCCTAAAATTCGCCTACCCGCTCGACTCGCATGTATCGTCGACCTGTCGCAGGCTACAGTGCGTCCTGGTGACTTGCATACTCCATGAGTCTTTAGCTTCCAGTCACTGCCGGTTCCAGTGCGCGATGAAGAGGAACAATCGATCCGTTGGATGCTGTTCGCTTCAAAGTGTGGAGCATTTCCGTCAGGCACGCATCGTACGAGTCACACATTGGGGATTCGCCATTGGACTCAATCCATTCGGGATGTTGGATCCGCAGGTCGTTGTGAATCTGGTTCTGGAGTTCCGCGTACGTGTGGATTCGAGGAGACATGGCAGTTGGCCTCGGTAAAAGATTTAAGTCCGGCGCAAGAGGTATCCGACCGGGGGCTTGGCGCGAATGGCGTGTACGGGCATGGGTGCCGTAAGCGCTCGCCACGGCAAGGCGAAGGCACTCCAAAGAGCGGTGCGCATGTGCTTGCGTTGGGCACGGCGCCAGGCCAACTGGTTTATTTTGTAGCGCTGGCGTTGCAGCAACACCGCCAGCAGGCCGCTTTGTGTAAGAGTCGGAGTTAATTTTGTCATGACCATCTTTCTATTTTTCCTTGTCCGAAGGACTCTGTAATTTACCTCGTCGGCGAGTACAGTCTGGCCGTATTTTCCGAAAAACTGGCCGTTTGTTGTCTTGGCGAATTCCAGCCTCGGCAAGAGACCCACGACGCGTTGCGTGTCTAGCATCGCAACCGGGGTCCAGTCGAACCGCAATTGCCTCACCAGCGACTCGTATGAGTCACCCCTCGCCGAACTTCTCGGACTTTCTCACCGGACGCGCAACGCTATACTGAGCGTCGCAGCTTCGGAAGCGCTTCGCGAAATTGGGTGGGAGAGCGACCGACGATTCGCTTAAACTCGCGATTGAAGTTCGTCATGGATTGAAATCCGCATGCGAAGGCAGCTTCGCTGATTCGAGAATTGGGATTGAGCAAAAGGGTCTTCGATTTCTCCACTCGAACTCTCGAGAGGTAGTCGGTGAAATTTATCCCAGTCGCTTTCTTGAACATCTTGCAAAAGTAATGCCTGCTGATATTAGCCACGCGGGCGATCCGTCCAAGGGATAGCGGCTCTGCTTGATGGTCCGCGATAAATTTTCGGGCTCGCGTCATATTAGTGGACTCATTGTTTTCGCGCCGTACAACCAGCTGATTCGATAAGATCGAAAGGTGTTGCGCAAAAAGACTCAGGAGCCGCAACATCGCGCGGTACCGGACAGGCGATAAAACGCACGACCGGAAATAGGCCTGCTCAAGTTGCTTCCAATCCGTCTTGTAGCCCCACGCGCGGAGTTGCCTCGTGATGCTGGCGAAGTGTTTCTTTGTCGGGTTCTTCAGCATTACTTCGCCCGTCTCGAGAAAACCGAGAATGTGGTCACCCACATATACTGGCACTGCACTTTCTGAGAGTCCCGCAAACCACGTGACGGTGCGCGTTGTCGAGGGCAATTCTTGGGACGCATCCGTTTGAGCCCTTAGACATGCGGCGCGGGCCTGATTAAAACGAGCCAAAATCGCAGCAAATGAATCGCGATCCGTTTTGCCATGGTGCGCGGGCGACCATGAACCGTGTGCTCGAATATTAAGCGGTAAACCCACCGCTTCGCTAAAAGCCCGTTCGTAATCTTTGAAAATCTGAGAACGCGACAGATGTAGCAGCACTTCGCGATCAGAGGATCGGGTTGCGCCTGGTTGCGTCATTGCGTTCATGGCCAGGCGTTCGTAATTCGAGCTACGTTGGCAGCCCTCGACACCCCGCATGCGATTAGAGCTTTGGTCGTGTCTTCCACAGTTAGGAGGTGCTTGCGCACGATAGGATGAATTGCGTATGCGACTTCAGCATCTCGCATTATTTCGTCGAATTGGATTAGATGCATGTAGCGTTAATCTTGGTAGCCGAATGCCTTCAACGCGCCTGGGCGCTGGACTGGTTGTGGCGTCTTCCTCCCGATCGTCACACGGTAACTGTTGACGTTGCCCCGGATTTCCCCCTTCGTTTCCCAACGTGGTGCGATGAATAACTCGCCGAAGGTCAGCTGCCGCCGAACATCCAGCCTCCGCTTGCGGGCCGCAGCGCGAAGCTTTTTGAAAAGCGCCGCACCACCTTTTGAAGTTTCATGTTGCGCGTAGTAGAGCGCACAGTTCTGAGTCAATGTTGGTTCCATGTTAAGTGTCCGTTTATTTGTGCTGGCGGGGGATTGAC
>Ga0070741_10014655_pt1 | contig 13511 bp, 7 predicted proteins | sample Coa_R1_4_FD_66440 | JGI IMG/M metagenome (GOLD analysis project Ga0070741, IMG submission 66440) | Surface soil microbial communities from Centralia Pennsylvania, which are recovering from an underground coalmine fire - Coalmine... | ecosystem: Environmental > Terrestrial > Soil > Unclassified ... | reverse complement strand
CGAGTGTGATGTGGGGTTCCTGCCAGTCGAGCAGGAAGAGCTTGCGGTCGTTTTTTTGTTTGGCAGTGGTGTAGATCTTGTGGAGGCCGGACTCGTACTCCCGCTTTTCTTCGTCCCATAGACCCGGCCTGAAGGCGTCGGCGCTGGGCCATAGGTTGGCGCCAGTGGAGGCGAGCCGCTTTACTTTCTCAGGATGGCGGATGGCCAGGAGCAGGGCGTTGATGCCACCGTCGCTCCAGCCGATGACGTAGGCAGAGTGGATGTGCATGGCATCGAGCAGGGCGGCAAAGTCGTCGGCCATCATCTCGAAGGTGAGTGGATGGTTGGGGTCGAGGGATTTGCCCTGCGAACGGCTGTCGGCGAGGATGACCTTGTAGTGCGTGGCGAAGTAAGGCACATTTTTGTCGAACGCACTGATGCTGCCGTTGTTGCCGTGGATCATGAGCAGGGGCGGACCGGAGCCGTAGACCTCGGTGTACATCCTGAAACCGTTGATGTCGTAGAACCTGCCGGCTGCAGGATTGTTGCCGTAGGGGATCGACTTGGTCTGCTGAGCGGTGGCTGTTTGAGCCAGAAGAAAGACGGCGAAGATTAATGTCGTGAGGTATTTCACGCGAGAAGCATACCCCAGGGGCTAAAGCCCTTTATTCATTCGCGGTTATGGCCTGCGTTTTCTCGCACGTTTTCACGCGCGATGCCCACCTTAGCGACGATGAAAACCCCACCCCAGCGAGCGAGCTCGCCGGGGACCCCGTTCGTCGCGAAGATGGGGCACCCGGAGTTTTGGCGATCCCGACTCAGGGGGTGAGGACGGCGCGGTAGCGGACCTGGTTTTTCTTGACGCGGGAGACCGCGGTGTTGGCGTCCTTCATGGGGAAGCGCTCGGTGACGGCCTGGATGTTGTGGCGGGCGGCGACTTCGAGCATCTCGCGGAGGTCGCGGGGGCTGCCGATGCTGGAGCCGGCGACGGTGAGCTCGTTACTGATGAGCGCGCCGCCGGGGATCTGGAGCGGCGAGGGGCCGGCGCCGAGGATGACGAGCGTGCCCTTGGGGCGAAGGGCTTCGATGAAGTGATGGAGGTCCTGGTCGCCGGAGACGGTGGAGAGGATGAGGTCAAGCGAGCGCGCGTACTTTTTGATGGCCGAGGTCTCGCGGGTGTTGACGAAGGCGTGCGCGCCGAGCGAGAGGGCTTCGGCTTCCTTGTCCTTGGAGGACGAGAAGGCGATGACTTCCGAACCGAAGGCGCGGGCGAACTGGATGGCGAGGTGGCCGAGGCCGCCGATGCCGATGACGCCGACGCGTGAGGCGGGGCGGGCTCCGCGGTTGCGGAGCGGGGCGTAGACGGTGACGCCGCCGCAGAGGAGCGGGGCGGCGTTGACGCTGTCGAGGGCGTCGGGAACGGGGACGGCGAAGCGGCTGTTGACGCGGACGGAGGTGGCGAATCCGCCGTGGCGGCCGACGCAGGTGGGCTGGGCCTTGGGGCAGAGATGCTCCTCGCCGGAGCGGCACCACTCGCAGATGCCGCAGGAGTCTGCCTGCCAGCCGATGCCGACGCGCTGGCCGACGGTGGGACCGTGGACGGCGGAGCCGAGAGCGGTGACGGTGCCGATGATCTCGTGGCCGGGGATGAGAGGGAAGCGGGAGATACCCCAGTCGTTGTCGATCAGGTGGATATCGGAGTGGCAGACGCCGCAGTGGGAGACGCGGACCTCGACGTCATAGGGGCCCAGATCGCCGGGAGAGTAACGGAAGGGGAGGAGTTGAGCTCCGGCGGCGTGAGCCGCGAATCCCTGGATATCCGACATGACAGACACATCTCCAAAGACGTTCCGGTGATAACCAGCGAGTGACTGCAAGGTTATATCAGAGTGATGTGTGGAGGGGCTTTGGTGCGGGAGGCGAGATGTGTGATAATCGGTTTGCGCCTCTGGTCGGGACGATCCCCCACCGATCGTTTCCCTTGATAGGAGGCGCGAGATGTACGCGAATGGGCCGCTGGCACCCCCCGGCGGCCCTTCGTGCGTCTGTCCTTCGACTTCGGCCTGCGGCCTTCGCTCAGGATGACGGTGTGTGGGTGGGTGGCGCTGGGGGCGAAACGGAGCGGCGGGCGACTCGTCTTAAGGAGTAGATAAGGCGTAGAACTGGAATAGAGAATTCGGGTCCCCGATGGGCGTAAGGGAGCAGGCAGCATGAAGAAGGGATGGATCTGGCGGGCGGGTCTGGCGGTGAGTCTGGTGACGGCGGGTGCGGCGCCGATGCTGGCGCAGAGTGCGCCGGCGAGCGCTCCGGCGCAGCAGCAGCAGAAGAAGCCGGCCCCGCCGGCGACGACGGATGACAGCGCCGGGCCGGATACGGGCACGGATGGAATCGTGCTGCCGAAGAAGAACACGGAGGAGACGCCGCCGCCGGCTCCTGCGGAAGAGAAGATCAAGAATCCGAATAATGAGACGTTCTCGATGCGGGTGGATGTGCCGATCGTGAACCTGGATGTGAATGTGCTGCTGGATAAGACGCACCAGTTTGTGCCGGGGCTGAAGCCGGATAATTTTCTGGTGACGGAGGATGGGGTCGAGCAGAAGGTGCAGTCGGTGCGGCTGACGAAGACGCCGATTACGGCGGTGATGCTGCTGGAGTTTGCGTCGAACTCGTACTGGTTCATCAACGATATGCAGAATGCGGCGGTGGCGTTCTTCAGGACGCTGCAGCCGGAGGACTACGTCGCGGTGGCGACGTATGACATGCGCACGCATATCCTGTGCGACTTTACGAATAACCAGGCGACGATTGCAGAGGCGCTGCAGAGCCTGATGATTCCGGGGTTCAGCGAGACGAACGAGTTTGACGCGCTGTACGAGATGCTGGACCGGCTGAGCAGAGTGGAGGGGCGGAAGTACATCATTCTGATCTCGAGCGGGCGCGACACGATGTCGAAGATCACGCTGGACAAGATGCTGGCGAAGATCAAGGCGACGCCGAATGTGACGATCTTTACGATCAGCACGGGCGGGATGATCAGGGAGATGTCGGGCGGCGGCATGGGCATGGGTGGCGCGGCGCGGCACATGGACTACCTGCAGGCCGATAACGAGATGCGCACGTTTGCGGAGATGACAGGCGGCATGTGGTTCAGCCCGGTCTTCCAGGGCGCGCTGCCGGATATTTTTTCGCAGATCAATGAGTCGATCCGGAACCAGTATGTGGTGACGTACAGGCCGACGAATACGGCGAATGACGGAAGCTATCGCAAGGTGAAGGTGTACCTGGTGGATCAGGAAGGCAAGCCGCTGAAGATGCAAGATGAGAAGGGCAAGCCTGTGAAGTACTCGGTGATTGCGCGCGACGGATATAGAGCGAAGCTGCCGGTGGAATAAGCACAAGGGCGATGTTGTTGTAGGGTGGGATGTGCCGGTGGAGGCGGGCACATTTGCGTTTGCGATTGATTGCGGGACTGTTTGGGATTGTGGTGTTTGGGTGGGGCGCGGCGCGAGCTCAGCGCGTGGTGCTGCAGCGTGATAACGCGACGGTTGTGCTGGAAGGGTATGCGCCGGGAATCGTGCGCGTGACGATGAGTCTGGATGCTGCGGCGGCTCAGAGGGGGCCGGGTGTCGGGATTGTGGCGCAGCCGGCGGCGAGCGGGTGGACGCATGCGGCGAGTGATACGGGGGATGAGTATCGGTCGGATGAATTGGTGGTGAAGGTGGGGGCGTATCACCACAAGGAGCCGACGGGCACGGGTGCGGACATTGCGAAGTACTTTGTGGGATCGACGCCGGGGTTTGGGTTGGAGATTGACCGCGCGGATGGGCAGCGGGTGCTGAAGATGGATGGATGGGAGATGTCTGTGCCGAACCATAAGGACGGCGACGCGGATGTCTTGTTGGATAGAAGGCCGAAGGACGATGCGTTCTACAGAGTGGGAGCGACGTTTGCGGCGCCGAACGATGAGCACTACTACGGGCTGGGGCAGAACCAGCAGGGCGGGCTGGATCTGCGCGGCAGGTCAATTGAATGTGCGCACGACTACGATGCGGCGGCGGGGCCGAGTGTGTGTGTGCCGTTTGTGGTGACGAATAAGGGGTACGCGATTGTGTGGGACAACCCGTCGAAGACGCGGGTTGATTTTGCGTTCAACGAGCGGACGAAGTGGACGTCGCAGGTGGGGCAGCGGGTGTCGTTTTTCGTGATTGCCGGCGATACGTACGACAAGTTGTATGAGGGCTATCGGCTGCTGACGGGCGATGTGCCGATGCTGCCGAAGTCGGCCTATGGGTACATCCAGTGCAAGCAGCGATATACGACGCAGAAGGAGCTGCTGGATGTCGCGCGGGGATATCGCGAGCGGAAGCTGCCGGCGGATGTGATGGTGGTGGACTGGTTCTACTTTACGAAGATGGGCCAGATGGATATGGATCCGCGGTACTGGCCGGACCCGAAGGCGATGAATGACGAACTGCACCGGATGGGATTTCATTCGATGATCAGTGTGTGGCCGCGATATGTGCCGGAGGACAGGTACTACGCGACGATCTTGAAGAATGGATGGTTTGAGCATCTGGCGGATGGGACGCCCACGAATGGGCTGCCGTATGACAAGGCGGGGTCGGACATTGATACGACCAATCCGGATGCGGCGAAGTGGTTCTGGGATCGGATCAACGAGAACTTTGTGGCAAAGGGGTTCGACAGCTTCTGGGCGGACGAGACCGAGCCGGATCTGCCGCCGAATGGGAGCTATCTGCATATTGGTCCGGGGACGGAGTACTTCAATGTGTATCCGTACTTTCACACCAAGGCGATCTACGACGGATTTCGCGCGGATTTGAAGGACCGGAGGGCGCTGATTCTGGCGCGCGACGCGTATCTGGGCGCGCAGCATAACGGGACGATCTTCTGGTCGTCGGATATTTATCCAACGTGGGACACGCTACGGCGATCGGTGCCGACGGGGTTGGGGTTTGTGGCGTCGGGCATGCCGTACTGGAGCACGGACATTGGTGGGTGGCAGTATCTGCCGGAGTCGCATAAGGGGGAGCGGCCGGTGTTAATTGATGCTGGTGATGCGAAGGAGAACGTCGGCAACTACGAGGATTATGCCGAGCTGTACGTGCGGTGGTTCGAGTACGGGACGTTTCAGCCGACGATGCGGGCGCACGGGAGCCGCAAAGAGAATGAGGTGTGGAGCTACGGCAAGCAGGCGGAGCCGATTCTCGAAAAATACCTGAAGCTGCGATATCAGTTGATGCCGTACATTTACTCGCTGGGGTGGTACTCGCATGAGACGGGTGCGCCGTTTATGCGTGGGCTGTTCATGGACTTCGGGAGTGACCCGAAGGTGGCTGAGATTGGCGACGAGTATATGTTCGGGCCGGCGCTGCTGATTGCTCCGGTGACGGAGCAGGGGATGACGAGCCGCGAGGTGTATCTGCCGGCGGGGACGGACTGGTACAACTTCTGGACGAATGAGCGCGTACATGGCGGGCAGACGGTGCGGGTGAATGCTCCGATCGATACGATTCCAGTGTTCGTGAAGGCTGGGTCGATTGTGCCGCTGGGAGCGCCGGTGCTGAGCACGGACGAGAAGCAGGCGATTGCCGAGGTGAGGGTTTATCCGGGCGCTGATGGGGAGTTCACGCTGTACAGCGATGACGGCAAGACCTACGCGTATGAGCAGGGGAAGGACGCGATCACCCGGCTGAAGTGGGATGAGGTGAGCGGTAAGCTGACGCATACAGGGCCGGCGGCGTGGAGCGTGCCTGATGCGCAGGTGGTGAAGGTGATCCGCTGAGGAGTGACCACTGTGCTGTTGCAAGATAGTTCGAATGGTGTATTATGTCGGGCACCGATATATGGCGATCCTCATGCGGCTGGGCAATCGGCTGCCTGAGCCTCGCGACCTTCTTTAAAGGAGGAGGTGTTCTCGATGCAACGCAAACTTAGTTTTGCAGTGACAACGATCGCACTAACGATGCTGTGCGCCAGCGCGGGCGCGCAGATGGTTGTGCATGCGGTGAGCGGGATCGTGAAGGCGATCGATCCGCAATCAAACACGATGCAGCTCACGGTCGACAGCGGCGATACGAGCCAGTTCAAGCTGGCGTCGGGCGCAAAGGTGGCGCTGGATTTCGACAAGACGCTCCAGTCGGACTCGGTGAACGCGGACAAGTTTCAGCATGTTGGCGATTACGTGGTGGTGTACTACTACGGGTACGACGACAACCAGACGGCTGTGGCGGTGAAAGACCTCGGGGCGGGGCCGTTCGAGAAGATCGACGGTACGGTGGCGAGCTACGACAAGCACAACCGCACGATGACGGTGAAGGACGATGCGGGGAAGTCGGAGTCGTTCCAGCTGGGTGAACACCTGGTGGTGGATACCGGTGAAAGCGTCGCCGGCGGCCGGAGCTATGACCCGCACAAGGGATGGCAGGTGCGAGTGACGTACGCAAAGGCCGGAGACAAGAACACGGCGGTGTTCGTGCGCTCGCGGCAGTAAGGTGCGGGGTTACGAGTGATGCGACGCGTGGGTAGCGTTAAGCGCGTTGCAGCGGATGCTGCGATCGGCGGCGGAGATGAACGTTTCGGCTCCGGTCACTTGGGCCGCGTGGCGGCTGTCATGGTCAGGCCGGTGTCGTAGTCGAGCTCGCGTGGCAGATAGCCATCGTCTTCGCGCTGCCGCGTCATGCGGTGTCCCTCCCAGCGCTCGGGATAGTCCGGCCGCCAGGCTCGGCGGCCCCAGTAATAGCCGCGGAATGGGTCGCGCGAGACGTCCATGTGGTTCAGCAGCCGGTCGTGCAGATCGTTGCGAATGGAAGCATGATCTGCTGAGTCAATGAGGTTGTTGAGCTCCTGCGGATCGTCGTGCAGGTCGTAGAGTTCATCCGTGACCATCAGGTTGATGCTCAATTTATAGCGGCCGTCGAAGATGCAGCGAATGGGCTGGTATCCGCCGAAGCCATCGTGATCCACTTCGTACCGTCCCCACTCGATAAAGACTTCGCGACGGCCCTCTTCGGTGGGATTTTCGAGCATTGGAAGCATGCTGCCCCCCTCAAGCGTCTTCGGCACAGGGAAGCCGAAGAACTGCATCATGGTGCCGGCCATGTCGATGTGAGAGACGAGCTTGTCTGAAACACTGCCGGGAGGGACGCGTCCGGGCCATCTCGCCAGGAAAGGCACACGCGTGATTTCGTCGTACATCGCGGGGCCCTTGTCGACAAGGCGATGCGACTCCAGAAAGACTCCGTGGTCCGCGGTGTACATGACGAGAGCGTCGGGCGCTGTCGCGTCGATCTGATCGAGAATGCGGCCGATTTCGTGATCAACGAATGTATGCGATCCGAAGTACTGCGCCGCATGACTGGGCGGAAGAAGCTCGTTCAGGCGCTTGCCGGCCCATATACGCTGCTCGACAGGTTTGTCGGTGAGCGGGTCGTCGAGATTTTTGCTGCGCGGAAAGACGTAATCCCGGTACATCTCGCGATACTCGATGGGGCACAGGCTGGGGCCATGGGGCTCGTCGAATGCAACGATGAGTAAGAAGCTTTCGTTGCGGTGCTTGGAGAGGAAATCGACTGCACGGTTGCTGCAGCGATGCGCGTAACACATGTCGGCAGTCCACGTGGGATCGGTGCCGGTAGCGGGCTTGCGGCTGCGAAGGCGGTCCGCGGGCGTGAGCTCCTGCAGGTACGTTCTCATGTCGTACCAGTAATGAGGATCCCATCCGGGCTGCGGAATTCCGGTGTCGAAGTAGTCGGTGCCGGACAGGTGCCATTTGCCGATAAAGGCGCAGTGGACCCCTTGATCAGTCAGCCGCTGACCGGTTGAGTGCGTGATATTTCCGATCTGCATGCTGTTGCCCCACATTCCATTGGAGTGGGGATAGAGGCCTGTCCAGAGCGCGGAGCGCGCCGGCGAACAAACCGGCTGGCAGTTATACGCGCGCTCGAAACGCACTCCCTGCGCGGCAAGGCGATCCAGATTCGGCGTCTTCAGGCCTGTCGCACGGTTACAGTTCAGCATGTCGTAGCGGACCGATTCGCCGCAGAGGACAATCATCTGCCTGGGAGAACCGGCGTTACGCTTCTGTTGCGCCGGCGCAAGCCGACTGGAAGCAGAGGCCACGCTGGCAGCGCTCACTGTTTTCACAAATTCTCGACGGTTCATAAGCAGATGGTCCTTCCCAAGAAGCGGACAGAAAGCGAACACAGATCAGAGGGGATGAACTGTATTCTTGACACTCATAGCAGGCGGGACTACAAACGTTTAGCCGTATCGATTCCAATATATTGCAAGTGTTTTAGAAATCTACGAGGTCTTCAGATGACCGCTTTGACCGCTTTGCGCCGTCTGCCGTTCGTAGCTCTTCTCGCCGCCGCATTATTTGTACTTACCCCGCCAGCCGGTGGGCAAGTTGATACGGGTGCGATCGTCGGCACTTTATCGGACTCGGCAGGCTTGCGCATACCGGGCGCCAAGGTGACGGTCACGGAAGAATCGACTGGGGTCAGCACATCGGTCAGCAGCGATGCGGACGGGAGCTACATTATCAGTCCGCTGAAGCTGGGCAGGTACACGCTGAAGGCAGAGAAGGAGGGCTTCAAGGTCAGCGTGGAGCAGCACATCGAAGTCACGATCCAGTCGCGGCTGGAGGTGAATCCGACGCTCCAGATCGGCGCGGTGAGCGAGAGCGTCCAGGTGAGTTCGACTGCGCCGGTTCTGGAGACGCAGACATCGTCGCTGCAACAGCTCGTCGATACGCAGCCGATCAACGATCTTCCGCTCAACAGGCGCAATGCAACTTTCCTGGCTCAGCTTTCGGCGGGCGTTACGTTTGCACAGAACGACGCACGCGGCCTGCAGGCGAGCGGTTCGTTCACGGCCAACGGCTTCGGGCGTACCGAGAACGACTACATGCTGGATGGCATGGACAACAACTCGGAGATTGGAGACCTGGTGAACCAGACGCAGTATGTCATCCTGCCGCCGCCGGATGCGTTGCGCGAGTTCACGGTGCAGACCAGCAACTATTCGGCGGAGTTCGGTCACTCAGCCGGCGCGGTGCTGAACGTGACCACCAAGTCCGGAACGAACACCTTTCACGGCGATGTGTGGGAGTTCCTGCGCAACGACTACTTCGACGCGAAGGATTACTTCGTGCTCTCCTCGCAGCGCAAGCCTGAATTCCGGCTGAACCAGTTTGGATTTACGTTTGGCGGTCCCGTCACGATTCCGCACGTTTACAACGGCAAGAATCGCACGTTCTTCTTCGTGGATTACCAGGGATTCCGACAGGTGCAAGGGCAGACCTTTACGGAGTCGGTGCCTACGCTTGCCGAACAGAACAGCGGCTTCCAGAACCTGCAGGACCTGGTTGCGCTGCAGACGGGCACGACAACAGATCTGCTCGGGCGCACGTTCCCGAAGGGTACCGTCTTCGATCCGGCGACGACGCGCGCGATCACCAAGGGCGTCGTGGATCCAGTGACTCATCTGACGGCGACTGCGACCGGTTATGTGCGCGACCCGTTCTATACCGGCTCACTTGTAGGTATGACGAGCTTTACGAACCCAACCGCGGAAGCGCAGATGAATACCATTCCGCAGTCGCGCATAAGCCCGGTTGCGTTGAAGCTGCTGCGGCTATACCCAAACCCGAACGGCAAGGGGCTGGTGAGCAACTACACGGTCAGCCCCAATAACACGCAGCAAACCGACAGCATGGACTCGCGCCTCGATCAGCAGATCGGCGCGTCAGACTCAATCTTCTTCCGTTACAGCTATCTGTATCAGACGCAGTTCCAGGCGTCGCCGCTGCCGGGTGTTGCCGATGGCGCGGCCTCGCGTCCGGGCACCGGACAGACAGAGGCTCAGAACAGTGCGCTTGGCTGGACTCACACGATCACGGCGCACCTTGTGAATGAGGCGCGCGTCGGCTACAGCCGCATCTATGACAAGCGGTTCCAGAATGACGCGAACGTATTGGGTATTCCTGCGCAGTATGGCATCCCTGGCGTGCCGCAGATTCCGGAGAACGGCGGTCTGCCTTTGTTCACTTTCAGTCAGCTTTCTAACTTAGGGGCGGCTGGAACGAATCCTAGTGACAAGGCGAGCGACGTGTTCCAGGTGACGGAGAACATCACGATCGACCGCGACAAGCACCAGGTGCGTACGGGCTTTGAGTATCAGCACGTCGCGTATCCGATGCTGACGCCGACGCAACCGCGCGGAAACTTTACGAATAATGGCGTCTTCACGTCGGTGCTCAACAGCACGGATGGATCGACGGATCGCGCGCAGTTTTTGCTGATACCGGTACTGTCACCGTATGCGCCGCAGCAGAACTATCTCGGCGGCGCGAATTCACTGACTGCCAGCAGTTTCCCGCCAGCGTACTATCCGATCCGCAGCTACTATGGCGCGTACGTTGAGGACAACTATCGCCTGACGCAGAGTCTGACGTTGAACCTCGGCGTGCGTTACGAGTACATTGGCTCCCCAACGGAAAAGACAGGGCGATTTGGCAGCCTGGTCAGCTCATATACCGGCGACAGTCCCGACGGCCAGAGTCACTACTATGTGCCGTCGGAGAATGTCGGCGGGCTGCCGGCGAACTTCCTTACGCTGCTGTCCAACAACAACATCGCTCTGACGCCGAGTAGCAATTCGATCGGCAGCGCGCAGAAGAGCAACTTCGCGCCCCGCGTCGGTTTCGCCTTCCAGCCGCAGCGAAAGATCGCGGTCCGCGGCGGCTTCGGCATTTTCTATCAGCCGAATGAGAGCCATGGACTCTCGACCGCTCCCTACGTCGACTTCCCGTTCCAGGTCTCTGCCAGCTATACGGCACAAAGCGCGCAGGAAGCGATCATCGCCAACCCAACGACGGACACGACACCGGAAGGAACTGTGGGACCGGTATACGAGGGACTGCAGAACGTCTCACTGTCGCCTGCGGCCGCGTCACTTGGCAGCCTCTCGTTTAACGGCGAGCCACCGCATCCCAAGACGACGTATGGCGAAGCGTATAACTTGCAGATTCAGTATCAGGTGGGGCGGCAGACAATTGTCTATGCGGGCTATGTGGGCGGAAACACGCGCCACGTCGAGACGAACATGAATACCAACTCGACCACGGTTATCGCGCCGCCGAGCACTGCGCTCGCGAGCATTGCGTTCTTCAAGACGGTTGCCACCGGCGGCAGCTACGTTGGACGCGATGGCCAGACGAACTATAACTCGCTGCAGTTTGGTGGCGAAAGGCGCTTCTCGAATGGGTTTTCGTTCATCGCGAACATGACGTGGGGCAAGTGCCTGGGCGATACAAGAGATCTGCTGGATAACGGCCTCGGCGGCTATCGCGCGCCGTATGTGCCTGGCATGGGCATCAACGCCGACTACACGCTCTGCACCATTGATGTCCGGCGCATCGTGCATACGTCGGGAATCTATGAGTCCCGTTTGGACCGAATCGCAAGTTCCTTCAGCGCGGCACCGCAGCGTGGCTGGCGGGTGGATGGTCGGTGAACTGGATCTTCACGGCGCAGGACGGCCAGCCGCTGTCAGTGGCATGCAGCAGCACAACCGCGTCCGGCCTCGGGTGCTTCGCGCTCAAAGTACCCGGCCAGGGACTCTATGCCGGTCCTCACAATGTGCTCCAGTATTTCAATCCCGCAGCGTTCGCGAATCCGCCGGCGGTAGCTGCCGGTACGACCGGCACTGTCGCGAATCTCGGCGGCCCTGGCGGCCAGGTCACCGGACCTCCGTTTCGCAGGCTGGATCTGTCGCTCTTCCGTCGCTTCCCGGTCGTGAGGGAGACGTATCTCGAGTTCCGCGCAGAGGTCTTCAATGTGACCAACACGCCGAACTTCGGTCAGCCGGGGTCGCTGAACTTTACCGCGCCATCGACCTTTGCGAGGATCACCTCGACGCGTGACGCGCCGAATGATCCGCGCGAGATCCAGCTCAGTGGGAAGTACTACTTCTAAAGCGGGGCGTGCGGGCCGGGCGTTCCCGCCAGCTTATGGCTGCGGCGGAAGTCGTACCGGTTCAGCGCCGATGCCGGGACCCAAGGGCGCGAGCGCAACCGTACCGTAGGGATTAAAGATGATGTCTGCGTGCTTCGCCGCGAAGGTCCACATGGTCTCCAACAGGGCCCGGCGCGCGGTCTCCAGATCTCCGGCGAGCGGCGGCCAGGGCAGGGAAGCATCACGCGACAGCCCTTCGCCGCTGAGCACTGTCGCTTTCTTGCGCGCGAGGTCAGGAAAGGCGAGATTCACCATCTCGTGCGGATCGCGACGAAGATCATAGAGCTCGTCGTAATCGAAGCCGTTGTAGACATATTTCCATTCGTGCGTCATCACGATGCGCTGTGTGTAGTAGAGCTCGACACCATTCATTTGCGTGCAGGTTGCGGTGCGCCACGCAGCAGGGGTCTCGCCACGCAGCCACGGCAACAGGCTTGCACCGGAGAGTTCCGCGCGCGGGGCCACGCCGCACGCTTCCAGGATCGTCGGCGCCCAGTCCACTTGATCAACGAACGCGTCCATGGTTCGTCCGGGCTCGCGCTGCATCTTCGGCCAGGAGACGATCGCAGGAATGTGATAGGCCTCGCGGAAGCTGGGTACACCTTTCATCCAGAGTCCGTGCGCGGCAGCGTAATCGCCGTGGTCGGAGACGTAAATGACAATCGTGTTTTCGCGCTGGCCGGTGGCGTCGAGCGCCGTGAGCAACTCGCCGAACATGGCGTCCTGCATCGTGCATTTGGCGTAGTAGTGGCGCAGACAGTCACGCGTCTCAGTGTTGGAAAGCTGTGACCACGTTTGATAACGCTGGCGCTGATAAATGCGTGGCTTGTCATCCATTGTGTCGCGGAAGCTCGCAGGTATCTCAATGTGATCGAGGTCATACATGTCGACGAAGCGCTGCGGCGCGTCGTACGGATCATGCGCGCCGCTGTTAGAGACCATCAGACACCACGGCTTGCCGGCTGCCGCAAAGCTCTGCATGCCGGTGACGCCCGCCTGTACGATCTTGTAGTCCGGGAGACCTTCGTAGCCCTTGGGGCCGCCGTTGGGCAGCGTGCGGTAAAGCTGCAGGTTCGTCCAATCGGGCCGCAGAATCTCTCCGGGCATGCGCGATGAGGGCACGGTCTTCTCCGCGCGTGATCGCGTCCACATCATTTTACGGCGGCCTTCATTCGCCTGGAGCGAATCCTGCTCGAGATGACTCAGGTTTTGAAAGCCGCAGGTCTCGGGGGTCACCGTGCGGCCGACGTGAAGCTTGCCGGCGTATCCCATGTTGTAGCCTGCATCCTTCAGCCACGAGCTCCAGTACTGCACTCCTGGGAAAGGGTTTGGATGAATCGCTGTATCCGTGGTGACGTTGTTGAACACACCGTGTTCGGAGGGATAGAGGCCGGTGAGAAAGCTCGCGCGCGATGGGCAGCAATGCGGGGCAGGGCAGTGGGCGTTGCGAAACGTGATTGCCTGCCGGCGAAAGCTGTCCAGATTCGGCTT
>Ga0070741_10014654_pt1 | contig 13513 bp, 13 predicted proteins | sample Coa_R1_4_FD_66440 | JGI IMG/M metagenome (GOLD analysis project Ga0070741, IMG submission 66440) | Surface soil microbial communities from Centralia Pennsylvania, which are recovering from an underground coalmine fire - Coalmine... | ecosystem: Environmental > Terrestrial > Soil > Unclassified ... | reverse complement strand
CGCGTAGCGATCTCTGGAGGAAGAACGAGCTCACGTGGACGTGGCGGCTCGAACGCAGCAGCTCGCGATCGACGAGCTCGCCCCGCAGGTCGCCGATCGTCCCGGGGGCGGTCAGGATCGCGCGATCCTCCCCGCGCGAGAGGACGACCGAGACGCCGGTTTGGCGGTGCGGATCCACGACGCACCCGCGAGTGTCGACCCCTCGCGACGCGAGCTCGTCGAGCATGAAGCGGCCGAACTCGTCGTCGCCCACGACGGCGACGAACGCCACGCGAAGCCCCAACCTCGCAGCGCCGCACGCGGCGATCGCTCCGGACCCCCCGACCACCAGACGGGCGTCGTCCACGAGCTTCTCGGCCTGGCCGAAGGCCGGCTCCACGTCGCCCCGGAGCACCAGATCGGGATTCGCATCCCCCAACACGAGCAGGTCGAACTCCGCAGGCACGGGCGTAGCCTATCGACCCCGGCGCTCGCGGTCCGCTCGAGGGCGCCGAGAGTGCCCGCCGATCGCCTCTAGGATGTGCTCGTGCCGCGTATCGTCGTCGTCCGTGGAGACATCACCGAGCAGCAGGTCGACGCCATCGTCAACGCCGCCAACCCCTCGCTGATGGGCGGGGGCGGTGTCGACGGAGCGATCCACCGACGGGGCGGCCCCGCGATCCTCGCGGCCTGTCGGGAGATCCGCCGCACTCGGTACCCGGACGGCCTGCCGACCGGCAAGGCGGTCGCGACGACGGCCGGCGACCTTCCGGCGCGATGGGTGATCCATACCGTGGGCCCCGTGTTCTCCGAGTGGGAGGACCCCTCCGAGCTCCTCGCGAGCTGCCACGTCGAGTCCCTCCGCGTGGCCGACGAGCTCGGCGCGCGAACGGTGGCGTTCCCGGGGATCTCGACCGGGGTGTACGGGTACCCGGCGGACCTCGCCGCCCCCGTGGCGATCGGCGCCGTCCGGCGCGCACGCACCCGCGTCCGGGAGGTTCGGTTCGTCCTGCTCGGTCGCGACGTCCACGGGCGCGACGTGTTCGAAGCGTTCGAGCGAGCGCTCTCGGAGGCCGGAGGGTCGGGGGATATCCCATCCCCCTGATAGGATTTGAGGTCGCGATGGTCGACGATCTCAGGACCGAGCTCACCACACCGCGCGGCGTCTACGAGCGCCTGGACGAGATTCAGCTCATCGACTGCCGCGAGCCGTACGAGTGGGCGGCCGGACGCGTCGAGGGCGCCATCCACATCCCGCTCAACACCATCATGGCCGGCGCGACCGGCGAGCTCGACCCGGAGCGCCCGGTGGCGGTGATCTGCCGCAGCGGCAACCGCAGCGAGCTCGCGACCCTGATGCTTCGAGCGCGCGGGTTCGACGCCTACAACGTCGAGGGCGGCATGGAGGAGTGGGAGCGCCAGGGCCTGCCCTTCACGACGCCCGACGGCGCCCCCGGCCGCGTGGCCTGACCCTCCGAGCGATCTCCAAACGCTCACCTCCGCGGCGCGCCTGGGGGTAGCCTTGTGGGCACACCATGGCCGACGTGGACGCCGCCCGACGCGCGCTCCAAGACGCTCTCGGTCCGTCCGAGGTGCTGTCGGATCCGCTCTCCCTCGCGCTGTACGCCCGCGACGCATCGATGGTCGAGGGATCGTGCGCGCTGGTCGCGTTCCCGCGCTCGGTCGAGGACGTGGTCGCGTGCGTGCGCATCGCCGCCGAGCACGGGCTCCCGATCGTCCCCCGGGGCTCGGGCACGGGGCTCGCCGGCGCCTCGACGCCGATCGGCGATGCCCTGGTGGTCGTGACCTCCAAGATGACCCGGATCCTCGAGATCCGCCCGGAGGACCGGCTCGCGTGGGTCGAGCCCGGCCTGCCGAACCTCGAGCTTGCCACGGCGCTCGCGCCCTACGGGTTCACGTACGCCCCGGACCCCTCCTCGCAGCAGACGAGCTCGATCGGCGGCAACGTGAACACCAACGCGGGGGGACCCCATTGCCTGGCGTACGGCGTGACCTCGAACCACGTCCTCGCGCTCGAGCTTGTGCTCCCCGATGCCTCCCTCGTTCGCCTCGGCTCGGAGGGGCCCGAGGCACCCGGCTACGACCTGCGGGGCGTCGTGATCGGCTCCGAGGGGACGGTCGGCATCGTGGCGGCCGTCTGTGTCCGCCTCACGCCGCTGCCGCCGGACGTGCGGACGATGCTCTTCGATTTCGAGACCGTCGAGGACTGCGCGGCGACGGTCTCCGCGATCATCGCCTCGGGAGTCGTGCCGGCCGCCGTCGAGATGATGGACCACGGGATCGTGGTCGCCGCCGAGAACTTCGCGCACGCGGGCTACCCGACCGACGCCGCCGCGATCCTGATCGTCGAGGTCGACGGCACGCCGGCCTCGGTCCGCGCGCAGTCGGAGGAGGTCGAGCGCGCCGCCCGAGCGCACCGGGTTCGAAACGTTCGCGTCGCCCGCGACGAGGCGGAGCGCGCCCTGATCTGGAAGGGTCGTAAGAGCGCGTTCGGCGCCGTCGCCCAGATCGCTCCCCACTACCACCTCCACGACTGCGTCGTACCGCGGAGCACGCTCGCCCGGGTGCTGGCCGGCGTGTACGAGATCGCCGCCCGCCACCAGCTCGTCGTGACCAACGTGTTCCACGCCGGCGACGGGAACCTCCACCCGCTCCTGTCGTTCGACCGGCGCGTTCCCGGGACGCTCGAGCGCGTGCTTCGCGCCTCCGACGAGATCGTCCGGCTGTGTATCTCCGTCGGCGGTGCGCTCTCGGGCGAGCATGGGATCGGACTGGAAAAGCGCGAGTTCATGCCGCTCGTCTTCACCGACGACGACCTTGCGGCGCAAGCGTGCATCCGGACGGCGTTCGATCCCGAAGGCCGGATGAACCCGCACAAGGTGCTGCCCGAGGGTGCGCGGTGCGGCGACTTCGCGATGGCTCGCGGCACCGACGCGGCGCAGGCCGCGGCCTCGCTCCCGGAGGGATCGTGGATCTGATCCACCCGCACTCGAAGGCCGACGTGGCCGAGATCCTCGGCGAGGCGAGCGCACGGGGGACGCGCGTCCTGGTGGTCGGCGGGCGCACCCACATGGACAAGGGGAACCCGTGCGAGACCGACATCGAGCTGTGGACCACCATGCTCGACGAGCTGGTGGCATACGAGCCGGCGGAGATGATCGCCGTCGTCGGAGCGGGCACACGCGTGGGCGACCTGCAGCGGACGCTGGCCGAGGGCGACCAAGAGTGGCCGGTCGATGCGCCCCCCGAGGCCACGGTGGGCGGCGTGATCGCCTCCGCGCCGGCCTCGCCGCGGCGCCTGTCGGTGGGGGCCGTCCGCGACTCCGTGCTGGAGGTCGAGCTCGTCACCGGCGACGGTCGGCTCGTGCGGAGCGGAGCGCGAACGGTCAAGAACGTGACCGGCTACGACCTGCACAAGCTCGTCGCCGGGTCGCTCGGGACGCTCGGGGTGATCGTGCAGGTTGCCCTCAAGGTTCGACCGCGACCGCGGGTGCGCCGGACGGTCCTGGTTCGGGGAGGCCTCGAGACCGCCGCACGCCTGCTCGAGCGGTTGCCGCTCCCGGCGGCGATCCTCGCGACCTCGGAGACCACCGAGGTTCGCCTGGAGGGCTGGGCCGAGCAGGTCGAGGAGCAGACCGGCGCCGTTGCGGATTCCGCGCCCGTGATCGAGATCCGCGACGGCGCGCCCTTCCCGCTCGCTCGGCCCTGGGAGGGATGCCCGGTGGTGGCCGAGGCGGCGGTCCCGCCCTCGCGGCTTGCGCCGCTCCTCGCCGAGCTGCCGCAGGCGTGGGGTGCGCTCGCGGGCGTGGGCGTCGCCTGGGTCGGGCTGGACGGCCCCGACGGGGAGCTCTCGGCGCTCCGCGAGCGGGCGGCGGCCCTGGGGGGCATCGCCCCCGTCGTGCGCGGGCCGGGCGGCCTGGGCGAGGCGGCCCTCCCGGCGATGGAGGTCCACCGGCGACTGAAGGCATCGTTCGACCCCGCCGGCATCCTCGCCCCGGGGCGGTTCTGGGGAGGGCTGTGATGCTGGAGCCTGAGGGGAAGAGGGGCGGGGCGGTGATCGGGGCCGAGCTGCCCGAGGGGGCCAGGTTCGTCGGACCGATCCCCGGCCTTGAACCCGGCTGGCGCCCCGGCGACGCGCCCTCCGACGCCGACCTCGCCACGTGCGTCGCCTGCGGTCTGTGCCTGCCTCATTGCCCGACCTACCGGTTGACCGGCGAGGAGTCCGCCTCGCCGCGGGGCCGGATCGCCGCGATGCGCCTGGTCGCCGAGGGACGTGCGGAGGTCGATGCCACGTTCGCTCGCTTCATGGATCTCTGCCTCGTCTGCCGGGCCTGCGAGGACGTGTGCCCCTCACACGTACCGTTCGGCCGCATGATGGAGCGCGCCCGCGTGCAGATCGAGCCCATGCGCTCGGGGCGGGAGCGGTTGCTGCGGTGGCTCGGCCTCGAGGTCGCGCTCCCCCACCCCGGGCTCCTTGCTCTTGCGGCGGCGTTCCAGCCGCTCGCCCGGCCGTTCCTCGGCGGGCGCCTGCGTCGGCTCGCCCCTCCCGCCCCATGGAGCGAGCTCTCGAGCCCCCTTCCCCGCGTCACCGAGCCGCCCGGCCGGGCGCGCGGCACCGTGGCCTTGCTCTCGGGGTGCGTTCAGGACCGCTGGTACCGCCCGGTCAATCGCGCCACGATCCGGGTGCTGGCTCGCAACGGCTGGCGGGTCACGGTACCGCGCGGTCAGAGATGCTGCGGCGCGCTCCACGCGCACCACGGCCGGCTCGAGACCGCGAGAGAGCTCGCGCGACGGAACCTGCGCGCGTTCGCAGACGCCGACCTCGTGGCCGTGAACGCCGCGGGGTGCGGCGCGCACATGAAGGAGTACGGCGATCTGCTCGGGACCGAGGAGGCCCGAGCGCTCTCCGCCAGGGTCCGCGACCTGACGGAGTTCCTGTTCGAGGAGGGCATCGAGCCGCCGGCCGCGAACCCCGGTTTCGACCGCGTGGCATACCACGACGCCTGCCACGCGCTCCGCGCGCAGCACATCCGCGAGCAGCCGCGCGCGCTCCTTCGGCAGGTGCCCGGTCTCGAGGTCCTCGAGATCGCGAACGGCGACCGGTGCTGCGGCGCCGCCGGCCTGTACAACGTCCTCCAGCCGACGGCTGCCGACGAGCTCATGCGCCGCAAAGCCGAGGCGATCGCCGCGACCGATGCCGCGGTCGTCGCGTCGGCCAACCCCGGCTGCACGATGCAAATCTCGGCCGGGCTCCGGATGCTGGGCTCCGGCGCGCGGGTCCTGCACCCCGTCGAGATCCTCGACCTGGCCTACGCGGCGGAGGAGTCCGCGACAAAGGGGAACGCCGATGCGTGATCGACGGATCCTGATCTGCGCCGTGGTCGCCGGCCTGCTGATCGCAGAGGCCCCGCCCTCCGCGGCGACGATGACACCGGCGATCGCGTACACGGGCGGGAGCGACCGCGCAGCGACGGCTACGCTGTCGGGCACGGTCCTCCACCGATTCTCCAGAGTCGGCCCCTTCGTGTCGCTCTCCGGCGGCGTGCTCGCGGCGGAGCGCCCGGGAGCGCAGGGAACCTCGGACGTCCTCGGGTTCGACGCCGCCACCGGCGCGAGGCTGTTCACGATCCATGACGCACGCTTCCCGCTGCTCAGCCGGGACGGGCGGGCCGTAGCCTTCCTTCCCGACGCCAACGGCGCCGGGGACCACCCGGATCGCGACCCTGGGGTGAACTCCGTGTGGTACGAGAACCTCACGACCGGTCACGACCGGAGGCTGGCGAGGTTCTCGAACGCCGACCGCATGCCTCTCCATCTCGCGATGTCGCCGAACGGCCGATGGGTCGCCGTCGATCACGGCAACGACGTCGACCTGTTCGAGTCCGACATCTACGTGATGCGAACCGGCCTGCACGAGGTCCGCCGGCTCACGACGGACGGCGACTCGTGGTACCCGTCGTTCAGCCCCAACTCGAAGACCATCGCGTACACGCATCGAGTCGGCACGAACGGCTGCGGCGGCGGCGTCCGCCTGATCGGAGTCGACGGCACGAACCCGCGAACGCTCACGACCGGGACGTGCGCCCGGTCGCTGCTCCGTCCGGTGTGGCTGGACGCCGACACGCTCGTCGCGTGGTGGTGGAAGCGGCTTCCCGACATGAGCTTCGCGCCCCAGGGATTGGTCGAGGTCGCGGTCGCGGACGGCACCGTGACCACGCTCGTGCACGGCGCGGTGGCCGACTTCAGCGTGTCCCGTCCGCTCCACCGCATCGCGTTCCGCCTGGAGAACGGGAGGATCCGGTTGCTCGACCCGAACACCGACACGGTGACGGCGGTTCCCGGCGGGACCAAGCCGCGTGGGTTCCACGTGTTCCTCGACGGCGCGCTCGAGCTCGCGTCCTGAGCGATCAGGTCGTGAGCACGTTGACCCTGGGCTGATCGAAGCGCCGCCGGGCTGCCGTCCCCGTCATCAAAGCACCTGTGCGATCGCCACGACTTGCTCGAAGCTCAACGCCGGCCCCTCCACGACGATCTCCGTGTCTCCTTCGAGCCAGAAGATGGCCGACCGGGTGCCGTCCTCCGACGTCGTGACCAGCGCCTTCTGGCCGGCTCTGATCGTCACCAGATCGAAGCGACCGTGAAGCTGTGGATCGCCATTCGTCGCTACCAGGTTCTCATGCTCGGCATCGTACTGATCGGGCGGAACGTCAGGAACATGCTCGACGACGTCGACCTTCCCGAACTCCGGCGTGTCGTACACGAAGGCCACCGCCCTCCCCTCGGGCGGAACATCCGTCGGCGTGGCGAACACACCCGTCGGGCTGCCCAGGCCCTTTGGGACGTAGACGGTGAACGGAACCTGGGCCTGGGCCGCATCCACCGACGCTACGGGGACGCCGAAGATCGGGTTGTCCCAGTTGTGCTGCATTCCATCGTCAGGAAGTCCCGGCGTACTCGAGGGAGAGGGTGCGGTCGGCAGATCAGCAGGTTGGGTGCCACCGCTGTCGGCCATGCGGCCGCACCCGCTCGCCAGCATCAGCGTCGCTCCCACGAGAGCCGCGATGCCTCTTCGGTTCGTCATCATCAACATGTGTGTGAGCTGTCGGACACAACCTCGAACGTGTCACGGTCGATGAACTGGTAGGACCACCCCGGGATGCATCCAGTGTGTAGGAAGTTAGTCGACCATACCGAGCCCCAGCAGTTGCTGGTACAACTACGCACTGCCTTGTATCGAAGGTTGGTGTGCTTGTCCGCCGCGCTTGTTCCGGGATCACCTACCCTAGCGTCCTCACCAAAAGGAGAACCCTGGGAGAACGCCGCGTCCTGCCCGTTGGCAGGCCCAAACTGCGTCATCGTGCCGCCCGAAGGTTTGTAGTAGAACTTCCAATTCGTGTTCGTCGGCACGTTCACGACGCGAAAGACGTAGGTCGTACAGCACCCGATGACCGACTCAGTACTGAAGCCACCGTACATGGCGGTGCCAATCTCGACTTCCCAGAAGATCCAGAACGCGTGGCTGCTCAGGGGCCCCCAATTCTCCAGGTACCCGATCTCGGCCTGATTCGTGAAGCTGCTGTTCCTGATGTGTGCCATGTGGTGGTTCTCGGCCGAGCCCTGACAGTCAAACGCGAGAGTACGGTCTACCTGCGGAACGGTAGCCTGAGATCCGTACGTGGGGAAGTCGCTCGACCTCACCCAGTAGCCCTGCTCGGTCGAGTTGTTGCAGTCGCTGGCCAGCGCCGTCCCGGACCAAATCCCCGCCCAGCTCGCTGCCAAAAGGCACGCCAGCGTCGCTCGGAGCCTCGACATCCCCCCTTCCCCGTTCCCCTTGCCATCATGAAACTGGGAAAACACGATAGAGCTACGATGATGCGAGCACGGATGTCAAGCGAGCATGGCGGAGCGCGAATATGACCGGTCGCCTCTTGCGAATCCTGGCCTTGGCCGCGGTTGTTGTTACGGGCACGGTGGTCGTCCTGCTCCCTGGTTCGGGCTCCTGTCCTCGTGCGCGGGGAGAGCTTGACTGCGCTGCAACATCGACGGCGTTCACGATCCCTCGGATGATTGCCGTCGTCACAGGTCTCCTCATCGCCCTCGTCCTTCTGGGCCTCGCCTACTTGAAAGACATGGAACGACGTTGAGCTGAGACGGTCGGTGGGATTCCGGCTCTTGCTTCGTCTTGGCTTCCTCGCCGGCACGTGATTGCTGGACGCTCCATGTTCGCTCCCGACGGCGACCGACGCGCTCCCGGGCAGGATCGGGGTGTCGAAATCACGGGATCTCTCCGCCCCGTTCGGGTTGCTTGCGTCCGTCGAGCTACGTTGGGCCTGAACCGGTGGCGCTTCCGAAGGCCGTTTCGAGCTAGCTTGCTCGCCAGACCACGGCGCGCTCGAGCTCGCGTCCTGAGCGGTCGCCCGACTGCTGGCACCCACGCGTTCTCACGGCTACGATGAGCCGACCACCGAGTCAGGGGGACTCTCGTGCACGTGCCGATTCGCGTCACCCTCGCCCTCGCGCTCGTCGGGGCGCTCACGCTCGCCGCCTGCAGCAGCAACGGGGGCGGCGGGTCCGCCTCCTCCAGCCCGACCGCCGCGTCGAGCGAGACCTCCTCGCCGGCGACCGCGGGCAAGACCTTCAGCGGCAACGGGATCTCCTTCCAGTACCCGGAGAGCTGGCAGGAGTTCACCCTCTCCGGGACGACCGCCTCGTCCGGCAACCAGCTCTGGAACGAGACCGTCGGGATCGACGCGATCAACTTCGTCTCGGTCTCCGGCTACACGATCAACGTCCCGATCACGAACGACAACATCGACGACCAGAAGGCGGGGATCGGCCAGCAGATCTCGGCCCTGTTCACCCAGGCCGGCGGCGGCATCGACGGCGGGCCGACCGACGAGACGATGGCGGGGCTCCCCGCCCTCGGGTTCACCGGCACCGCGAAGAACCCGGCCGGGGCGCTCGTGAGCAGCAAGCTCGTGCTCGCCTTCGACGGAACGACCGAGTACTTCGTGAACTGCCAGTACGACTCGACCGGCGAGAGCGAGCTGCTGGCCGGATGCGACCAGATCGTCGGTAGCTTCTCGGTAGGCTGAGCGGATCGCGAGAGCTCGCGTGCGCGTCGCGGAGCGCTGGTTCGACGCGGAGGAGGCCGGCGACGGCGTCATCCGCATCTGGGAGGCCCACGTCGACCCGCTGCTCCGGGCCAACCTCTGGCTGGTTCGGGGTCGGGACCGCGACCTGCTGGTCGACGCCGGGCTCGGGATTGCCCCTCTTCGCGAGGGACTCGCGCGTCTGTTCGAGCGGCCCGTGGTCGCGGTGGCCACGCACCGGCACTACGACCACGTCGGTGGGCTCCACGAGTTCGACCAGATCGTCGCCCACGCCGCCGACGCCGCCTCGATCGCGGCCGCCGAGGGGTTCGCATCGCTGCTCACCGAGGACTTCACTCCCGAGGAGCTGCACGCCCTGACCGCGGCGGGCTACCCGCCGCCGCCCTCCGGCGTCCTGATCGATGCCCTGCCGCACGAGGGCTACGACCCGCGCGCCTACCGCGTCGTCCCGGCCCCGCCGACGCGGATCGTCGACGAGGGCGACGTGATCGACCTGGGCGACCGCACGTTCGAGGTGCTGCACCTGCCCGGCCACACGCCGGGCTCGATCGGCCTCTGGGAGGCCGAGACCGGCACCCTGTTCTCCGGCGACTGCGTCTACGAGTCCGGTGAGCTGCTGGACGAGCTCCCCGAGTCGAACCTCTCCGACTACGTGGAGAGCATGCGCAGGCTGCGCGACCTGCCGGTGAAGATCGTGCACGGGGGCCACGACCCGAGCTTCGGCCGGCGGAGACTGCTCCAGCTCGTCGAGGAGTACCTGGCGCGCCGCGCCCGTTCGTGACTAGTCTGCGGCAGACTAGTCGCCCCGGGGTGGCGGGCCGAGGAACCGGCTCGAGCCGTGGGTGCGAGCCTTGCCGAACCCCGCTGAGCCATCTCCCCGGAAGGGCGCAGCAGAGGCGGCGACGCCCTTGGCGAACACTCCGTCGGACAGAGGCGTCACACCTCACCCAGTGGACCAGTGTCAGTCCCTGGCGTCAGAATCCTCCCGAGGGAGGAAGCCATGAAGAAGTGCCCCTACTGCGCGGAGGAGATTCAGGACGCGGCGATCGTGTGCCGGTTCTGCGGGCGCGATCTTGGATCGTCAGACCTGCCCTTGCCGCCCGCTCCTGCGATAGAGCCACACCCTTCGCAGGAGTCGTGGGCAGCCGGAGGGCCGGGTCCGGGCGAGCGTCGTACCCACGTCGCAAGAACAGCGGGGGTGGCACTGATCGCCCTGTTGGTCGGGGTGCTTCTCGGCTACTCCGCGCGACGACCCGAGGTCCGCGCAACCGGTGGTGGCCCGATCATCGCCTCATCCTCACCGACCCCAACGGAGCATCCTCCGACCTCGTGGCCTGTGACGCCCACTGCACCCACAGCCCCACCGACTCAACCCCCGCTCGCCCGCGTTGGTGATTCCCTCACGATCCACGGATACAAGGCGACCCTGGTGATGAAGGTCACCCTCCTGGCGGTCGTGGATCCGGCACAACCGAGCAGCTCGTTCCTCAAGCCCAAGAAGGGCAACCACTACGTAGCGGTCGAACTCAGACTCACGAACGTGGGTGAGGCCAACTACAACGACTCGCCCAGCAACGGCGCCGTGCTCATTGACAAGAGTGACTTTCAGTACGAGTCGTCACTCGGTGAGGTGGAACCTGATCTAGGAAGTCCGATCATCGCACCCGGCGACTCCCGAGTCGGCTTCATTACATTCGAGGTCCCCGACGGGACGAAGCTTCGGCTCTTCCAGTTCACCCTGGAGAGTGGATTCGGCCCCCAAACAGCCCAATGGGTCCTGAGCTGAGCTGAGTGGGAGGTGGCAGGATCTCGCCGCGACAGAGACTTGATTCTCGGTTCGGGAACTGTCTTGAGGTTCTACCTCGTCACCGCCTCCGAGTCGGCCCGCGGCATCTACGAGACCTGGCGGGTGCAAGGTGAAGGTCAACGGCGTCTCCGGAGCTTGGTACCAGTCAGTCGACAGCCTGGGCAGGGCGAAGGTGCTGCTCGGCTGCTTCAGCGGGTCGACGACGAGGAAGAGCCCGTCGATGCACTTGGCAAGACCCGCCTACGCGTTCGCCGAACCGTGTATCGCATCCGCGCCGAGCGCGCGACTCGTCCGTCACAGACGACTGGGAGGAACCTCAATCGCCCAGGACGCGACCGAGCTCCTCGAGGCTCTCGAGGTTGTGGCCGGGCAGGAACACGTCGATCGAGGGAAGCGCCGCCGCCATGCCGCGCGCGAGCGGCTCGTACCGCGGGCTCCCCTTGAGCGGGTTCACCCACACAACCCTGTGGACGAGCCGGCGGAGCCTGGCGATCTCGTGTCGGAGCAGATCGGGCTCGCCGCGCTCGAGCCCGTCGGAGCAGATCACCGCGACCGAGCCGCGGAGCGCCGCCCGCTGGCTCCATTCGTCCAGGAGCGTCTTCAGCGACTGGCCGATCCTGGTGCCGCCCTCCCAGTCGGCCACCTGCCTCCCGATCTCGCGCAGGGCGCGGTCCGGGTCCTTGGTCCGCAGCGTCCGGGTGACGCGCGTGAGCCGCGTCCCGAAGCAGAAGACCTCCACCCGCCGTCCGGCCGCCATCGCGGCGAACGCGAACTGCATCAGCGCCCGAGAGTACGGGGCCATCGACCCGGACACGTCCAGGATCAGCACGAGCGGCCGCGCCCGATGACCCCGGGCCCGCCAGGCGCGGTGGAACGGCTCGCCCTCGGTCCGCAGCGACCGGCGAAGGGTCCGCCGCATGTCGAAGCGCGAGCCGGCGTCGTCGGGGTGGAGTCGGCGCGTTCGCCGGATCGGCGCCTTCACCGCGAGCTGCCGGATGAGCCGGGAGACGCGGGCGCGCTCCTCTTCGGTGAGGTCGGCGAAGGATTTCTCCCGCAGGACCTCCGCCGCGCTCGCGACGATGCGGACCGCGGTCTCCCCTTCCGTCTCGTCCTCCTCGGCGGCCGACCGCCAGCGCGCGGCGACGGAGCTCTCCTCGGTCCGCAGGCCCGGGACCTGCGACTCCGCCCCGAGCTCGCGACGGGCCAGGGACTCGGCCTCCGGCGGCAGCAAGCCGAGCTCGAGCCGGATCCCGAGGGCGAAGTACTCGTGGAACGCCGCGTCGAAGGCCGGTACGTCCTCGGGCCGGGAGATCAGCGAGGACCGGGCCGCCCAGTACAGGTCGTCGTGGCCGAGTGGCGAGAGCGCGGCCGCCGCCCGGCAGAACGTGACGATCCGCCCGGTCCCGACCGGGAGCCCGCGGCGCCGGAGCTCGCGTCCGAACCCGACGAGCTGGAGGCCGGGCTCAGCCGTCCGCACCCTCCACCACCTCGGCGATCCGAGACAGCGCGAGCTCCTGGTCCTCGTGGTCCTTCAGCACCGCCCCGAGCGTGGCCGTGGCCGTGTCGGCGTCCAGGCGCTCCACGCCCAGGAAGGCCGCGGCGTTCGCCCAGTCGATCGTCTCGGCGACCCCCGGGCGCTTCGCGATGTCCATTGCTCGCAGTCGCATGACGGCGGTCGCCACGTCGCGCGCCAGATCCTCGGAGACCTCCGGCGCTCGGGCGCGGACGATCTCCACCTCCCGCTCGAGCGAGGGGTGATCGATCCAGTGGTACAAGCAGCGCCGCTTGAGCGCGTCGTGGAGCTCGCGGGTGCGGTTCGAGGTGACGACCACGACCGGCGGCTCCTCGGCCGCGATCCGCCCGACCTCCGGAATCGTGACCGCGAACTCGGAGAGGATCTCGAGCAGGAACGCCTCGAACTCGTCGTCGGCGCGGTCGAGCTCGTCGACCAGCAGCACGGCGCGCGAGCCCGCTCGGATCGCCGCGAGGAGCGGCCGCTCGACCAGGAACTCGGGGCCGAACAGGTCGGCCACGTGTGCCTCCGACGAGGCGTCCTGCATCGCGCGGACGGCGATGAGCTGCCGGGAGTAGTTCCACTCGTAGAGGGCCTGTGCGGCGTCGATGCCCTCATAGCACTGGAGGCGGATCAGCTCGCGGCCGAGGAGGGAGGCGAGGACCTTGGCCACCTCGGTCTTGCCGACCCCGGCCTCGCCCTCGAGCAGAAGGGGCTTGTCGAGCGACACCGCGAGGTAGATCGCGGTTGCCAGCCCGCGATCCGCGAGGTAGCGCCGCTCGCGCAGCGCCTCCTGCAGGTCCCCCACCGATGCGAATGCCGTGCGCACGGGTTCAAGGGTACCGGCGGAGACGCCGGACTGCCTCGACCGGCGCGACTCGCTCGGGAACCGCGCGCTCAGCGGGACTGGCCCGGCGGCTGGCCGGGGTGCGGGACCACCGGCGGCATCGGGACCCGGAGCCCTCGTTCGGACAGCCGAACCGTGATGAGCTCGCGCAGACGCCGCTCGGTGTCCCACCGCTTCGACGGCCGGGTCTGGGCGACGATCCGCACCGTGATCGCGTAGTCGGCGAGCGTCTC
>Ga0070741_10014653_pt1 | contig 13513 bp, 13 predicted proteins | sample Coa_R1_4_FD_66440 | JGI IMG/M metagenome (GOLD analysis project Ga0070741, IMG submission 66440) | Surface soil microbial communities from Centralia Pennsylvania, which are recovering from an underground coalmine fire - Coalmine... | ecosystem: Environmental > Terrestrial > Soil > Unclassified ... | reverse complement strand
AAGGGCGTGGTCGCCAAGTACGGCTTCTCCTACAACCCGGCGAAGGCGAAGGCGATCCTCGCCGCGGCCGGCTACAAGGACACGAACGGCGACGGCTACGTCGAGAACAAGGACGGGTCGAAGATCGACCTGAGCCTGGTCGTTCCGAACGGGTGGTCCGACTGGATGACGGCCATCCAGGTGGTCGCCGACAGCGCGAAGGCCGTCGGCATCCGGATCACACCGGGCTACCCGGAGTACGGAACGATGACGGACGACCGCGGTCACGGCAGGTTCGACCTGCTGCTCGGTAACGACCGGCAGTACAGCAACACGCCGTGGACGTACTACCAGTACATTTACAACCTGCCGATCTCCGAGAACCAGACGACGATGAACTACGAGCGGTTCACGGATCAGACGGCATTCGCCCTGACCCAGCAGTTGAACCGCACGCCGTCGACCAACGTCGCCGCCTACAAGTCGGTGATGTCGAAGCTGGAGACACGCTTCATGCAGCAGCTTCCGGCGATCCCGCTCTGGTACAACGGCATGTGGTCGATGATGAGCACGAAGTACTGGACCGGCTGGCCGTCGGCCACCGGAGGCCAGTACACGCCCAGCTCGTGGCGCAACTACTGGCAGATGACGAGCATCGACATGCTCACGCATCTGACGCCGGCCGAATAAGGGGAAGGAGACCGGCGACGACCATGTACCCCTCCCGGCCTCCCGCCGGGAGGGGTACAGGACGTGTGGGATCGACCGATGAGACCGTACCTCGCTCGCAAAGCGCTCATCTACCTGCTGACGTTCTGGGTGGCTGTGACGATCGACTGGGCGATCCCGCGGCTGATGCCGGGCGACCCGATTCAGCGGCTGCTGGCACGGATGCAGGCGCAGCCGGCCGCCGAGAAGGCGCTCACCGGCTACTACACGAAGGCCTTCGGGTTCGACGTACCGTGGTGGAAGCAGTACCTCAACTTCTGGGCTGCGCTCTTCAACGGCGATCTCGGCCGGAGCGTCGCCGACTTTCCGACAGCGGTGTCGACACTGATCTTCAGCGCGCTTCCGTACACGCTCGCCCTCCTCGTACCGGCGATCCTCCTGGCGTTCTGGACCGGCAACAAGGTCGGCGCGCTCGCCGCGCGCAGGAAGGCGCTCGACAACACCGTGCTCCCGGTCGGCTACGTCCTCACCGCCACGCCCCAGATGTGGCTCGGGATCGTCCTCTCCTGGCTGCTGGCATCGACGCTCGCGATCTTCCCCGTCTCGGGCGCCTACGCGCTGTCGATCCAGCCGAGCTGGTCGTTCGGCTTCGTCTGGAGCTTCCTCCAGCACTGGACGCTTCCGTTCCTCGCCCTCTACCTCGTCGCTTGCGGAGGGTGGGCGATCGGCATGCGCAACATGATCATCTACGAGCTCGACGCCGACTACTCGAACTACCTGGCGTCACTCGGGGCGCCGACGAAGCTCGTGCGCAAGTACGCGTACCGGAACGCGATCCTGCCGCAGATCACGGGCCTCGCCCTCGCGCTCGGCTCCGTGATCGCCGGCGCGATCGTCGTCGAGATCGTCTTCTCGTACCCCGGCCTCGGCACGCTCACGCTCGGCGCCATCCAGAACCGAGACTACTTCCTGATCCAGGGGATCTTCCTGTTCCTGATCGTCGGAGTCCTCATCGCGAACTTCATCATCGACATCGTCTACGTCTTCGTCGACCCGCGCACGCGCGTCGGTATGCAGGGCGGCTCCTGATGGCGGTCTCGCTCCGGCAAGCACCCACGGCTCCGAGCCGCGCGCGTGAGACGCGGCCGGTGCCGCGCCGGGCTCGCCGCGGCGCCGAGAGCTTCTACTTCGCCTCGCGGAACTGGAAGTTCCTGCTCGGCGCGAGCTGCGTGCTCTTCATGCTCGTGCTCGCGATCGTCGGGCCGTATCTCACGCCGCACGCGCCGCTCGCGTTCGACGGGCCGACCGACCATCGGCCCTCGAGCACCTACTGGTTCGGGACGACGTCGTTCGGCCAGGACGTCTTCTCCCAGTTCGTCGCCGGCCTGCGGGCGGCATTCCTCGTCGGCGCCCTCGGCGGCGGCATCGCCTGGTTGGTCGGTGCCGTCGTCGGCTTCACCGCCGGCTTCCGCGGCGGCTGGGTCGACGACCTGCTCAACATGCTGACGAACGTGGTGCTCGTGATCCCCACGCTCGCGATCCTGATCATCGTCGCCGCGTACGCGAACGTGCACAGCTACGCGACGGAGGCGGTGCTGATCGGGCTGACGTCGTAGCCGTGGGCGGCGCGGGCGGTCCGCGCCCAGACGTTCTCGCTGAAGACCCGCGAGTTCGTCGACCTCGCGCGGCTCAGCGGCCGCAACACGCGCCAGATCATCGTGACCGAGATCGCGCCGAACATGAGCTCCTACCTCCTGATGATGTTCATCCTGGTCTTCGGCGGCGCGATCCTGATCGGCGCTTCGCTCGACTTCCTCGGGCTCGGTCCCGCGAACCAGGTCTCGCTCGGGCTGATGATGAACAGCGCCTACCTCGCGAGCAGCCTCGTGCTCGGCTTCTGGTGGTGGTTCCTGCCGCCGGGGCTCGGGATCATCGCCATCGTCGGCGGCCTGTACGTCATGAACGTCGGTCTCGACGAGGTCTTCAACCCGAAGCTGAGGGAGCTCTGAGATGAGCCTCGTCGCCGACGACCTGACCGTGCACTACCGCTCGCTCGCCGGCGACGTGCACGCACTCGAAGGCGCCACCTTCACGGTTGCCGACGGAGAGATCATGGGTCTCGCCGGCGAGTCGGGCTGCGGCAAGTCGACGCTCGCGAAGGCGCTGACCCGCCTCGAGAGCCGGATGCGCTACGTCGGTGGCCACGTCGTGCTCGACGGCCGCGAGCTGCCGATCTGGGACGACGCTGCAATGAATCCGATCCGCTATCGCGAGGTGTCGATCGTGCCGCAGTACGCGATGAGCGCGCTCAATCCGACGCGGAAGATCGGACGGATGATCCGCGAGCTGCTCAAGGCGCGTGGCGTGGAGCCGCGGAGCGTGCAGTCCGAGCTCGAGCGCAGGCTCGAGCTCGTCGGGCTCCCGGGCGACGTGCTCGCCAGGTACCCGATCGAGCTCTCGGGCGGCATGAAGCAGCGCGTGGTGATGGTGATCTCGACCCTGCTTGACCCGTCGCTCCTGATCGCGGACGAGATCACATCGGCTCTCGACGTGTCCACCCAGCGAGCGGTGGCGACGATGCTCGTCGACTTCCGCGACCGGCACTTCGTCAAGAGCGTGGTCATGATCACCCACGACCTCTCGATCCTCGCGCAGGTGGCCGACACGATCCTCGTCATGTACGCGGGTCGGGTTGCCGAGAAGGCGCGCGCCGAGACTGTCATCCACAGCCCGCGCCACCCGTACACGAAGATGCTGATCGCGTCGCTGCCCGAGGTGGGCGTCCGGTTCGCGGATAAGAAGCTCGCCGGCATCCCCGGCCATCCGCCGCAGCTCCTGGATCCGCCGCGCGGCTGCCGGTTCCGCGCTCGCTGCCCGCTCGCCACCGCGCGCTGCGCGACACAGCCGCCGTTCATCGAGGTCGCACCGGGCCACTCCGTCGCCTGCTGGGCGCAGTCGGGAGCGTGAGGATGCTCGAGCTCGACCACGTGACGAAGGTCTACTCCGTGGGCGCGTTCGGGAGCGGCAAGCTTCCGGCGGTACGGGATGTGACGTTCGCCGTCGGCGCCGGCGAGGTCGTGTCGCTGATCGGCGAGAGCGGCAGCGGCAAGAGCACGATCGGGCGGCTGATCCTGCGCCTGTCGCCGATCACCCAGGGCAGGATCAGATTCGGCGGCGTCGACATCACGACGCTCGGCCGCCGGCCGCTCAGGGACTACTACGCCTACGTGCAGGGCGTCTTCCAGGATCCGTTCAGCTCGTACAACCCGATCTTCCACGCCGACCGCGTCTTCGAGCTCCTTCGGCGCCAGCACTTCCACGACCTCGGAGGCTCCGAGTGGTCTCGCAAGGTCGACGGGGCGCTCGAGGCCGTCTCGCTGGATCCCGACCAGGTGCTCGGCAAGTATCCGCATCAGCTGAGCGGCGGGCAGCTGCAGCGGATGCTGGTCGCGCGCGCGCTGCTCCTCGACATCAAGCTGCTCGTCGCGGACGAGATCATCAGCATGCTCGACGCCTCGACCCGTATCGACGTCCTCAACCTCCTCGCCGACCTCAAGCTGAAGGGCCTCGGTGTCCTCTTCATCACGCACGACCTCTCGCTCGGCAACTACATCAGCGACCGGACCGTGATCCTCCGCCGCGGCGCGATCGTCGAGATGGGCGCCACCGGCAAGGTGTTCGGCAATCCGCAGCACCCGTACACGAAGATGCTGCTCGCTGCGGTGCCCCAGCTGCACCGCAGATGGGAGGCGGTCGAGCCGGTGCCCGTCGCCGACGAGACGCGACCGCTCGTGCAGGTCGAGCCGGACCACTTCGCCGCCGTCGACGTGCCATGAGCAACGCTTCGATGCTCCCCGACGCCTCGACGGCTCCCGCCGACTTCGTCTGGGGCGTGGCGACGTCCGCGTACCAGATCGAAGGGGCGACGACCGCCGACGGACGCGGCGAGGGCATCTGGGACCGGTTCTGCGCCACGCCGGGCAAGGTTCGAAACGGCGACACGGCCGAGATCGCATGCGACTTCTTCCACCGGTACCGCGACGACATCGCTCTCATGAGCGAGCTCGACGTCGATGCGTTCCGCTTCTCGATCTCGTGGCCGCGGGTGCAGCCAGCCGGTCGCGGGCGGGTGAACACCCGGGGACTCGACTTCTACGACCGGCTGGTCGACGAGCTGCTCGGCGCAGGGATCGAGCCGTGGGTGACGCTCTACCACTGGGATCTCCCGATTGCGCTGGAGGAGCAGGGCGGGTGGCCGGCCCGAGCGACCGCCGACGCGTTCGCCGAGTTCACTCAGGTCGTGGCAGCGCGGCTCGGCGATCGGGTCGGGCATTGGCTGACCCACAACGAGCCGTGGTGCACGAGCTGGCTCGGCTACGGCCTCGGCGAGCACGCTCCCGGGACCGCGTGCCGGCGCAGCGCTCTCGCGGCGGCACACCACGTCTTGCTCTCGCACGGCCTTGCCGTCGACGTCCTGCGCAGGGAGTCGCCGCGCGGCGAGATCGGGATCGCCGTCGACCTCTACCCGAGTCACCCCGCGACCGCGCGACCGGACGACGAGACAGCCGCCGTGCTCTTCGACGGCATGCGCAACCGCTGGATCCTCGATCCGCTCCTGCGCGGGGAGTATCCGGTCGACATGGTCGAGCACTACGGCGGCGACGTCCCGCCGATCGCCGACTCCGACCTCCGGCGGATTGCCGCGCCGATCGACTTTCTCGCCGTGAACAACTACTCCCGCGCCGTGGTGCGAGCGGGCTCCGACGGCGACGCCCCGGTCGAGGTTCACGTCGAGGGCGCCGAGTACACCGACATGGGCTGGGAGGCCTACCCGGACGGAATGCGCGAGACGCTCGTTCGCCTGCACCGCGAGTACGGCGTCACGGCGCTCGTCGTCTCCGAGAGCGGGGCTGCCTACCCCGACGTCCGCGGCCACGACGGCAGCGTCCGCGACCCGGAGCGCACGCGGTACCTCCAGCGCTACCTGGCGGCGGTCGAGGACGCGATCGCCGAAGGAGCGCCCGTCCGCGGCTTCTTCGTGTGGTCGCTCCTCGACAACTTCGAGTGGAGCTTCGGCTACTGGCGGCGGTTCGGGCTCGTCTACGTCGACTACCCGACGCTGGAGCGAGTCCCGAAAGCCAGCTTCTCGTGGTACCGCGACAGGATCGCGGCCGCGCGGGCGGGCGCGCCCCGCTCGACCTCGAGCCCCGTCAGCGCGACTTCTGCGGCTGACGGGCCCCTGACCGCCGCCGCTCGCGCCGCCGTCTCGGGATAGGCGAGCGCCGGCTGCCGAACGTCGTCGCCGGTCATCGACGAGTGTACGTCGACGTCGCGGGCTGCCCGTCTCCTCCCTCCGCGACCACGAGCTCCTCCGGCCGCGCCTGACTCAGGACGAGGATCGCCGCCTGCACCACCAAGGCGACCGCAACGGCCACGGAGAACGACGCAGCAGCTCCGAGCCCTTCGAGGGCGATGCTGATCGTGAAGCAGAACGCGCCGTACGCGACGAACCCGAGTACGAGGCCGTGGAGCAGGCGGGCAGCCTCGGTCGCGCCGGCCTGGGCGTGCGTGAACGCGACGAGGACGGGAGCGATCACCGGGAAGCCGGCCAGCAGGCCGCTCAGGTGAGGGCCGAGCGCAGCGGCGGCTCCCGTGACCGCGAGGATCGGAACCAGCGTGCAACCCGCGCGCAAGGCGAGGTCCCAGCGTGGCCGCGACTCGGTTTGCAGGACGGTCGCCGCCGGCCGCGGCAGGCACGCGAGCGTCAGCGCCGTCGCTCCTCCGGAGATCAGGAGCGCGCCGTACGGACCGACCTCCACGGGGACGAGCGCGGCCGTGACTCCTGCGGAGACGAGGTAGCTCGCGCCGAGCGACGTCTGCCACGAGACACGACTGCTCGCGGCGGCGTACGCGACGACGAACGCCAGGAGCCCGACCATCGCCAGAAGCGAGGCGGTCGCCGCGTCGGCTGCGAACGAGCGGCCGTGATCCAGCGCGAGCACGACGAGGATGGGGCCGGTGATCGCCGGGAGACCGGCGACGACACCGCCGACGCGTGCTCCGAATCGCCGCGTCGCGACCGACGCGACCGCGACGAGCGCCGGCCCGAGCAACAGCTTGAGGGCGAGCAGCGTCAACGGGTCGACAGTAGACCCATCAGCGGGCGATTCGCGCTGTCATCTCCCCGGCTCGGCGGCGGCGCCGCGGTCCACGGTCGCTCGCGCCGGAGCGGCCGCGGCGAGGCGTACGCGCAGGGCCTGCGTCCTCGCCTCGTCGACCTCGCGTGCGTCGGCGTCGATGGCGACGCCGTACGCCTCCTCGGCATGGGCGAGCGTCACCTTCCCGTCGAGCCAGTCCGCGAGCACCGCCTCGGGCGCGCGCTCCAGCGGATCGCCGAAGCCTCCGCCGCCGCCGGTCCGCACCGTCAGCTCGTCGCCGGCGTGGAGCTCGAAGATCGTCTTGCCCGGTACCACCTCCTCCTCCTCGCCCCCGGCACGTGCGACGACGGCCTCCCAGCGGGCGCCGACGCCGCCCCCGTAGAGGCCCCACGGCGCCGTCTCGTGACGCTCGTGCCGGAAGCACGAGACCGCGGCCCCGCGCCGGAGCTCGAGCGTCCGCTCCGTGCCGAGGCCGCCGCGCCACCGGCCGGGCCCGCCGGAGTCCGGGCGCAGCGCGTGGCGGTGGACGAGAACCGGCGCGGCCAGCTCCAGCGCCTCCGTCGGGATGCTGAGCAGGTTCGTCGTGTGCATTTCGAGCGCGTCGGTGCCGTCCTGATCGCGGAGCGCGCCCATGCCCGCCGCGACGTTCGTGTCCGTGATCGCGTAGGTGTGCCCGGTCGCCGGGTCGACGCCGGCGTAGGAGAAGGCGCCGTTGATGCTCGCCGAGCACGCGGGGACGCGGTCCGGCAGCGCCTCCACGAGGGCGCCGAGCAGGACGTCGACCACGCGCCGCCCGAGGTGCGCGCGCAGGCTGACGGGAGCGGGTGGCGTCGGGTTGACGACGGTCCCCGGAGGCAGGACGAGCCGGATCGGCCGCTCGCTGCCGCCGTTGATCGGGGTCGCGGCGTCGCTCAGCGCGCGGAGGACGTAGGCGACGGCGCTGAACGCGGTCGAGGGCGGGCCGTTCACGGGCCCTCGGCTCTGGGCGTCGGTACCCGTGAAGTCGACCGTGAAGTCGCCGTCGCCGACGGTGATCGCGGCCTCGATCCTGATCTTCCGCCCGAGCTCGATGCCGTCGTGGTCGAGGTAGTCGTGGAACCGGTACGTCCCCGGCGGGATCTCCGCGATCGCGGCGCGGGTCATCCGCTCGGAGCGGTCGAGCAGCTCGGCGGTGGCCGCGCCGAAGACGTCGAAGCCGACGTCGTCGATCAGCTCGAGCAGGCGCTTCCGGCCGGTGAGGACGGCGGCGACCTGGCCGTCCAGGTCGCCGCGGAAGCTCTGCGGCAAGCGGACGTTGCGCATGATCAGGCGCAGGACGTCGTCGTTGCGGACGCCCGCGTCGTAGAGCCGGAGCGGCGGGATCACGAGCCCCTCCTGGAAGAGCTCCGTCGCGTGCGCGGGCATGCTCGAGAACACCATGCCGCCGACGTCCTGGTGGTGCGAGAGCGCAGACGTCAGCGCGATCAGGCGGTCCTCGTGGAAGACCGGCGCGCTGACGATCACGTCCGGCAGGTGGGTGCCGCCGCCGGACGGGTCGTTGAGCACGTAGACGTCCCCGTCGCGCGCCGTCGTCCGGTACTCCGCCAGCACCTCCGCCATCGCCGGCCGCATCACTCCGAGGTGGAGCGGGATCGCGACCGCGTGCGCAAGCGCCTCGCCGGCCGCGTCGAAGATCGCGCAGGTCGCGTCGCCGCCCTCCTTGATCACGATCGAGTGCGAGCTGCGAAGGAGCACCCCCTCCATCTCGTCGGCGATCACGTCCAGGCGGTTGCGAACGACCTCGCTCAGGTACTGCAGCGCCGTCGCCGTCGTCACGCGACGCCCCGCGTGAGCACGATCTCGGCCGTCTCGCCGACCGAGGCGCTCCAGCCCGGCGGGAGGACGATCGTCGAGTCGGGCTGCTCCACGATCGCCGGGCCGGCGAGGACGTCGCCGGCACCGAGGCCGGCGCGGTCGTAGACGGAGGCGGTCGTCCCCTCGGCGACGCCGGCGAAGTAGACGACGCGGCTCCCCGTCGGCTGCGCGCCGCTGCCCGGGCGAAGCGACGCGACCGGCGGCGGCGGCAGCTGGTGGCGGCCGTGGCACGCAGGTTCACGAACTCGACCGGCGCATCCGCGCTCGCGTGACCGTAGGTCCGCTCGTGCAGCTCGCGGAAGCGCGCTTCTGCGGCAGCGAGCGCCCTGGCGTCGACTACCTCCGCGAGCGGCACCTCGAGCTCGTACGACTGGCCGACGAAGCGCATGTCGGCCGCGCGGAGCAGCAGCACGTCGGCGCTCTCGACCCCCTCGCTCGCCATCAGCGCCAGCATCTCGTCCTCGAGCCGCGCAAGCCGCCCCTCCACGTCCTCCGGGTCGGCGTTCTCGGCCCGCCGCGCGAACGTCACCGTCTGCTCCTGCTCGATCGCCGACACGAGCAGCCCGTAGGCCGCGAGCACGCCCGGACGGTCGGGGACGACGACCCGCGAGATCGACAGCTCGTCGGCCACCGCGCAGCCGTGGACCGGGCCGGCACCGCCGAGCACGACGAGCCCGAGCCGCCGCACGTCGTGGCCGCGGCGCACCGACATCAGGTGGATCTGCCCCGACATGCCGGCGTTCACGATCCGGTGGATCCCGAGCGCGGTCTGGATCGGGTCGATGCCGAGCTCTTCGCCGAGCCGCGCGACCGCCGCCTCCGCCGGCTGCCGGTGGAGAGGCAGGGCGCCGCCGGCGAAGTTGCCCGGGTTCAGGTAGCCGAGCACGAGGCTCGCGTCCGTCACGGTCGGCTCGATGCCTCCGCGGCCGTAGCAGACGGGGCCAGGCTCGGCGCCCGCGCTCCGCGGGCCGACGCGCAAGCCGCCGCCGGAGTCGATCCAGGCGATGCTGCCGCCGCCGGCGCCGATGCTCGCGACGTCGATCATCGCCATCCGCAGCGGGAAGCCGCGGACGACGCCGCCGCGACTCGTCAGCGCACGGCCCTCGCGGACGATCGCGATGTCGCTGCTCGTGCCGCCGATGTCGATCGTGATCGCGTCCTCGAGCTCCGTCCGCCTGGCGACGCTGAGCGCGCCCTGGACGCCTGCGGCGGGGCCGGAGGCGACGAGCGTCACCGGGCGCCGGAGCGCGTTTCCGACGCCCGCGATCGCGCCGCGCGACTGCATCACCTGCAGCCTCGCCGGAACGCGTGCATCCGAGAGCGCGGTCTCCAGCCGCTCGAGATACCCCGCGACGGCCGGGCGGATGTAGGCGTCCGTGCACGTCATGCACAGGCGCTCGTACTCCCGGAACACAGGATCCACCTCTGACGAGATCGAGACCTCGACGTCCGGGTACGCCTCCCGCACGAGCTCGCGCGCGCGCAGCTCGTGCGCCGGGTTGAGGAACGAGAAGAGGAAGCAGATCGCGATCGCCCCGACGTGCTCGTTCTCGACGAGGCTGCGTGCCGCTCGGCGCACCCCGTCCTCGTCGAGCGGGAGGAGGACCGCTCCGTCCGCGTCCAGCCGCTCGACCACGCCGAGCCGCCGCCGTCGCGGCGCGAGGAAGACCGGCGTCTGCACGCCGGGGTCGAGCCGGTAGAGCGCCTCGCGCGGGCGGACCTGCCGTCCGATCTCGAGCACGTCCTCGAACCCCGCGGTCGTGATCAGCCCCACCGTCGCGCCGCGCTCCTCGAGCAGCGCGTTCGTCGCGACGGTCGTCCCGTGCATGAAGCGCGAGACGACCTCGGGCCGCGCCCCGGCAAGCTCGAGCACCGCGCCCAGGCCGGCCGCGACGCCGCGCACGAGGTCGGTCGGCGTCGAGGGCACCTTGGAGACGAAGAGGCTGCCCTTCGCGTCCACCGCGACGACGTCGGTGAACGTGCCGCCGATGTCGATCCCGACCGAGATCACTGCTGCTCGATCACGATGTGCCCGAAGTCCTCGACGCGTCCGCTCCAGCCAGGCGGGACGAGGATCGTCGAGTCGACGTCCTCGACCAGCGTGCGGGGAGCGATCGGCGTCCGCGGAGGCAGGGCGGCGCGCTGCCGAACGGCGTAGCGCTCGTCCGTCAGCGCGACCGCCCGCGTCTGCTCGGCCGGCGGCGCGGCCGCCGCGGGCGCGGCCGCCACCGTGGGCTTCTCGAGCGGGCGCGTCGCCAGCACGTGGAGGTTCACGAGCTCGACCGAACCGCCGGCGAGGCTGGTGCCGAAGCGCAGCTCGTGCCGGCGCTCGAACGCCTCGCGGATCGCGCCGCGCGCAAGCGCCTCGCGCTCGAGCTCGACGCGGAGCTCGTGGAGCTGGCCGCTGTAGCGCATGTCGGCGAGCCAGCGGACCTCGAGCGCGCTCACGACGCGGCCGCTCGCAGAGCCGAGCGTCGCCAGCGCCCGCGCCTCGAGCGACCGGTACTCGCGCTCGAGGCGGCCGAGGTCGAGCGAGTCGAGGGCCGCGAAGAACGAGCGGCTCAGCGGGTAGAGCAGGTCGGCCGTGACGAGGCCGAACGCGGAGAGGACGCTCGCGTAGCTCGGGAAGACGACGCGGCGGATCGCGAGCTCGGCCGCGACGTGGGCGGCGTGCTGGCCGCCGGCGCCGCCGAAGGCCACGAGCGTGTAGCCGCGGGGGTCGAGGCCCCGCTCGACCGTCAGCTCGCGCACGGCCTGCGCCATGCTCGTGTTCACGATCAGGTGGACGCCTCGTGCGGTCTCGACCGCGTCCAGCCCGAGCCGCGACCCGAGCCGCGCCAGCGCGTCCACGGCGGCGTCGAGGTCGACGTCGATCGCGCCGCCGAGGAGGCGGTCGCCGCCGAGGATCCCGAGCATGAGGTTCGCGTCAGTGGGGGTGGCGGCGCCGCCGCCGCGGCCGTAGCAGGCGGGGCCGGGGTCGGCGCCGACGCTCTGCGGCCCGATCCGCAGCTGGTCACCGGAGTCGAGCCAGGCGACGCTGCCGCCACCGGCGCCGATCGACGTGATGTCGAGTGCCTGCACGCGCGCCGGCACCATCCAGTCCGCCCACACGGTGTCGGCGCGGCCGGGCTCGCCGCCGGTGACCAGGCTGACGTCGCAGCTCGTCCCGCCGAGGTCGAGGCAGATCAGGTTCGAGTAGCCGAGCTGACCGGCGGCGAACGTCGCGCCGAGGACGCCGCCGGCCGGCCCGGAGCGGACGAGCGAGATCGGGAGCTCGCGCGCGACCGGCGCCGGCAGCACGCCGCCGCCGGAGTGCACGAAGAAGAGCTCGTCGCCGAGCCCCGTCCGCCGGACGAGCTCGTCGACGTACGCGACGAGCCGGGGCTTCGCGTACGCGTTGAGGACGGTCGTCGAGAGGCGCGGATACTCGCGGATCTGCGGATCGACCTCCGACGAGAGCGAGACCGGCACGCCCGGCGCGAGCTCCTCGAGCAGCGCGCGTGCGCGGCGCTCGTGCGCGTCGTTCGCGTACGAGTGCAGGAAGCAGACGGCGATCGACTCCACCCCTAGCTCGAGGAGACGCCGCGCCGCCGCCGCGAGCCCCTCCTCGTCGAGCGGGACGAGCACCTCCCCGGACGCCGCGACCCGCTCGACGACGCCAGCCGCAGCGCCCCGGGGACGAGCGGAGCCCGCTTCTCCCACTGGAGGTCGTACGGCTCGTCGCGGTAGGTGAGCTGGATGTCGAGCAGGTCCTCGAAGCCGCTCGTCGTCAGCAGCCCGACGCGCGCGCCCGTCCGCAGGAGGACGAGGTTCGTGACCAGCGTCGTTCCGTGCATGAAGAGGTCGAGCTCGCGCAGCTCGACGTCGAGCGCGGCGAGCGCCGCGAGCACGCCCTCCTCCGGCCGGTTCGGCACGCTGAGCGCCTTGCAGCGGCGGAGCTCGAGGGTCTCGTCGTCGTAGAGGACCAGGTCGGTGAACGTGCCGCCGACGTCGATCCCGAGTCGCCTCACCGGCCCCTCGCGGCGCGCACGTCGGCGGTCGCCGCCGCGTCGAGCTCGCCTGGGTCGCCGCGGACGACGACGGCGTACAGGCGCTCCGCCTCGTCCGCGTCGAGGTACCCCTCGACCACGTCGCGCACGACCGCGTCTGGCTCGTGGTCGAGCGGCGGCCCATAGCCGCCCCCGCCGCCGCTTCGCAGCACGAGCCGGTCGCCGCGCTCGAGCTGGACGTTCGCGAACTTCGACGGGCTTCCGACGCCGAACAGCTCGTCGAAGCTGCCTTCGCGAGTGCCCCGGCGGACGCGCTGGGAGCACGGCTCGCCGTCGCCGCCGCCGAAAAGCCCCCAGGGCGGGAGCTTGTGCCTGTCGTTCAGCGCGCTCGCGCGCGCGTCGTCCAGGAGGAGCAGCCGGCGCTCGATGCCGAGCCCGCCGCGCTGGCGGCCGGGGCCCGCCGACGGTCGCTGCCATCCCTCGCGCTCGAGGAGCAGCGGGAAGCGCTGCTCGACGATCTCGACGGAGTCGAGCTTGCAGTTCGCGAGCGTCCACCAGACGCCGTCGAGCCCGTCGCGGCTCGCGCGTGCCCCTCCGCCGCCGGCCGTGTAGTGCATCCACGAGCGCTCGTCGCCGGTCTGCGGGTCGACGAAGTAGAGGACGACGACCGTGCCGGTGCCGTAGGAGGCGGCGGCGCGACGCGCTCGGGGACCGCCTGCGCGAGCGCGCGCAGGACGAGGTCGAAGATCCGCGGCATCGGCGCGCCCGTGCCGTGGAACATCGGCGCCGGGTACTCGGGGTTGACGAGCGTTCCGCGCGGCGCGGTCACCTCGACGAGGTCGAACCACCCGGAGTTGAGCGGCA
>Ga0070741_10014652_pt1 | contig 13513 bp, 12 predicted proteins | sample Coa_R1_4_FD_66440 | JGI IMG/M metagenome (GOLD analysis project Ga0070741, IMG submission 66440) | Surface soil microbial communities from Centralia Pennsylvania, which are recovering from an underground coalmine fire - Coalmine... | ecosystem: Environmental > Terrestrial > Soil > Unclassified ... | reverse complement strand
TTTTGCGAAACGCTCGCCATCGAGCGATGCCGGAAGACTGCCGATTTCCACGACTGCGCTGAAATATCGTCTGCCGATGGTTCCGATAGCGCGCCGCTATACCGGTGAATAAAGCTTCCGCAATTCCGCGATGATAACCTCAGGCTCCATGCGCTCGCGAAATTCGATATTTACCTGCCGTGCTTTCACCAGCCCATCGCGTCCGACAATGAATTTGGCCGCCATGGGCAGAAAATAGGCGCCATTTCCGTGGTACCTCTCGAGTTCGACGCCAGCTTGGCTGTAAAGCTCATGGACCCGATCGCCTACCCAGAAAACGAGGCCCAGAGAAAGTGAATAGCCGAGATCAATGTCGCTGAGTACGGGAAAGGGCAAACGGTTTCTGGTCGCATAGCTCTCTGTAAACTCCGCGCTGTCCGGCATGATGGCGATCGCGCGCGCTCCCAGCCGTTCAATTTCGTCGTTTATCTCCGCAAGTGAACGCAGGTCGAGCTTGCAATACGGACACCAGTGGCCCCGGTTAACGCTGATAACCGCCGGTCCCGAACGGATCAGGGAGGCGAGCGTGATGAGCCGTCCGCTCTCGTCCGGAAGACTAAATTGCGGCATCGCTTCGCCAAGCTGAGGCCCGACGCCGACGCGGTCGATCACATTGAGACGATCAACAAGATCATCATAGGCTCGGGCGAAATCGGGCCGCCTCAGGCCACTTTCTTTACGATACGCCGACAATCGGGAAGTCAGGTTGTTCTGATCTTCAACTTGTCGCTCCGCATGCGCCGATCGCTGAGATTGTTTTGGTTCTTTCAACGTGTCCTCGGCCGAATAGGCAATTGTTCCGGTAACAATTAGCACAAGCGCGCATAGCGGAGGGCTATCGAATCGATTGTCACTTGGAGGATTGAGTGCGAGCCGCCGGCGAGCAAATAAGATGCAAGCAAGAAATTAATCTTGCTTCAAACCAATGGAGATGAACGATGAAGATCATCACGAAAGTTTTCTTTGCTTCCGCCCTGATGTTCGCGGCAGCCGCGCCGACTCTCTCCCATGCAGCGTATTTCGTTGACCAGACCAAAACCTGGGCGACAAATACACCGGCCGCTCCGGCCGGCAGGCAGGTCCATGTTGATCGCGCGCTGGACGCGATGGCTTACGTGCCGGCCGAAGGCAACTTCGGCAACGAGTACTTTCAGAAAGGCGGAATCATCAACCAACACTAAGCGTTCAAACGTTGTTTGGATGTAAAGAGGCCGCGGTAGAACGCGGCCTCTTTATTTTCGTCGGTTGCGCGAAAGATAAGTCGGTGTCTGCCGAGGTGCATGCGGCAGCTCAATGCAAATGAACGTAAAGCTACCGTTGCGGGGAACGAAGTAGCGCCGTCTTTGTGATGGTGATTTAATGGCGGCCGCAATTGCCAACGGCTCACGCATGCCTGCACCCATCGTCACTGCGATACCGGCACGGCCGCTCGACGCAATGCTCTTTGCGCCCTACGGCGAAGTCATCTACCCGCGCGCGGCGGGTTCGCAATTTGACGTCAACCCTTACGATCCGGAGACCAGTGCCGAGGAGGCGCGCCTGACTTTAAGCAACGGTACACCGCGGTTATGGATCATGCGCCTGAAGAAAAACGGGCTTGCTTTCTCCAAGCTGGCGCGGCATCGGCGCGTGAGCCAGTGCCTGGGCTCCCTGCAGGGCAAGGAATGGTTCGTCGCCGTGGCGCCGCCAAACGATACGGCCGACGGGGTACAGCCCGAACTTGCGCGACTGGCGGCGTTTCGGATTCCCGGCGACTGCGTCATCAAGCTTCACGTCGCCACATGGCACGCCGGCCCTCATTTCACGCACAGCGAATGCCTGTTCTTCAACCTTGAAAATCTCGACACCAACAAGCGGGATTTTGAGGATTACGACCTGCCCAACGAATTTCGCATCACGGCGTGATGTGTCTCTCCGGACTGGGGTGAGCGTCGTTTTTCGCCCGCACGATTCGTGTCAGCTGTCCGCTGATTGTCTGTTGATTTTGCAACCGAAGTGACGACTTCCTAAGCTGCTGCCGTGCTCAAAGACACGGCCTGATATAGGGTCGGTTTATTTCCCACAATTCGTCGAGCATCCTGAACGCCGCATCGGCGGAATTAACGACCGGATCGATCAGGAGCGCCTGCAGCGCGATCTCCCTGGAGGCGCGGACTGCGGCCTCGACGGCGAGCTGCTGCACGTTCACCTGCATTGCGAGGAGTTTGGCGATTGCATCAGGCAGCGGCCCCAGACTGACCGGATGGACACCGGCCGCGTCTGCCACGATCGGCACTTCGACGGCCGCATCGTCCGGGAGGTTCGGAATGACACCCCTGTTGCAGACGATGCCCGATTCCAGCTCCCGTTTCCTGTCGTGGATGATCGCACCGATGAGCGCAGCCCCGCGCTCTCCGGACGGCTCAAGCCACTCGACGGGCAGCGGGTCGCCGGCCAGCACGCCATCGAGCCGCCGGGCAAATTCGACCCTGCGGCGCTCGTCCGCGGCGAAATCGTAGCCTTTTTCGCCGCCTTCCCAGCCGTAGGCCAGATATTCCCCGAGGTGCTCGTCGCTGCAGGTCATCCAGTATCCGAACGCCCGGAACAGCCTGCGCGTGAGAGGCGCGAACGTCGCATCAAAATCCTTCTCCTTTGCGCGCAGCAGTGGATACAAATCTTCGCCGGTCAAGCGATCGCGAATCCGCAGCAGACACTGGAAGTGATTGATGCCGGCGCCCCAGACCTCGACCCGCCCGCAATCGAGGCCGGTGATACGCGCGACATCGTCGCGGCCCATGAAAATACCGTGGCACAGGCCTACGGCGGCAATCGACGTGTATTTGCCGAGCGCCAGGATGATCCGGCTCTCTGGATTGGCAAAGTTGATGAACAGCGCGTGCGGGCAGACCTCCATGACCTCGCGCGCGATGTCGAACACGAGCGGCAGGGTGCGCAGCGTGAAGAAAAGCCCGCCCGGCCCCCCGTTTTCGCCAAGGGTGTGCCGGATGCCGTACCTGCGGGGAACCTCGAAGTCGTATTTCCAGAGGCGGTTTCGGTCGATCGCCGTTGCATTGATTACGAAATCGGCGCCGTCCAGCGCGGCCCGGCGGTCGGTCGTCTGCTCGAGCACAATGCCGGCACCGGCTTTTTTGTTCAGGAGCCTGGCGAGCTCCGTCACCTTGTCCAGCGTTTGGGGGTTGCGGCCAACCAGGATAAGCGTCGAGCCACGCAGTTCGTCGTCGCTGAAGATGTCGCGCAGCATGCTCAGGCCGAAGGACATGCTTGTCGCGCCGAGGAAGACGATCTTTGCTGCGCGGGTCGCCATAGTGATTTCTTTCTTCAGCTCACTGCGCTTCCAGCATCGTGAAGCGCTTCGGCCTCCTGATTGACCGCCCGCATGGTCCGGGCGAGGTCCTCGTAAAGCTCATCCATGATCGAGACAATTCCGAAATTGGAATTCTCGCCGTCGAAGCGGCCCTCGGCCGGCTGATCCGCGTGCTCGAACCAGTGAAAACCGACAAGCGTCGGTTTTCTCAATCCGGCAGCCACGTAGTCGCGGAAAGACCGTGCGCGATCGGTCTGCGTTGCAACCAGCGGTCCGGCACCATTGGTGTTCGGCAGCCCAGAGTCGGCGCCGCGAAACGAGAACTCGCCGATCAGGCATGGTCGGGTCTCGCCATAGGAATCGATAACGGCTCCGGCCCCCGCCTCGTAGCAATTGAGCGAGATGACGTCGCAGTAGCGCGTGGCTGCGTCGATGACGCCAGAGGGCGGAACGTAGGCGAACCGGCAGCCGAGCACGAGGTGGTGCGGGTCGGCGGTCCTGATTGCAGCGCAGGTGGCGGCAAAATAACGCTCCGCGACAATTCGGGCAAATCCATCGCAATCGGCCACGAAAACCGCGCGGGCGTTGTCCGCGCGGTTTGCGGCGGCCTCATCGGCGGCATTGCGCAGGTAAATCGGATCGCGCCGGAAAGGCGGCTCGATACGCGCGAGATTGCCCAATGCGTCCCATGATTGCGCCGGCGTGCGCCAGATGGCGTTGAATGCCACGACGTCCGGGTGCCGCTCGCGCAGCCAGGCAAGCGCGGCAACACGGCCCGGTGCGCCCGGAGCCAGGTTGAGAAAAAGCCCGAGCAGCTCGTCGGAACCACGCCAGTCTGCGCCCCAGCGCAGTTCGTTGTCGATGAACCAGCCGATGATGTTCTGATCGTTCCGCCGTGCGGCACAAAGTTGAGTCGCGCGCTCGACGGTGTGCTTTTCAAATGCGGCGTCGAACACATCGGGAAAGTCCTGGTGGGCGCCGACACCCGCATCGTTTCTCGCCCAGGCGAACGACATTCCGAGATCAATATTGGCGGCAACCGCGAGCGGTTGCGGGCCGGCGCTCGCCACGGCGTCGTCCGACCAGGCACCAAGCGTGTTGAAGCCCAAACCTGCAAGTCGGGCAGCCGCGGCGGCCCGCCACGCCGGCTCACTTCCGTACTTGCGGCGGCAGGCATCGGCATAGGGAGCGCGGTCGGTATTCCTGATGTAATCCTGGTCGATCCGTACGGTATTGACGCCCTTGGATAGGAACCGCCCGCCATCGGGGTCGACAAGCCAGAAGGTGTCATTGCACTCGGCGACACGAAAAAATCCATCGGGGTGGAAACGGTGGTCTGCGATCCCGCCCCAGCGGGTCCTTGGCAGTTGAGCTGACATGAACGGCTCGAACTCCTTTGCTGGACAGCCTGTCGCAACCGATTTGCAATGTCTTGATGTGTCTCAATAAGCTTTCCAGCATGCACCCTACCTTTGCAAAGAGAAAAGAGCAGGAGGCAGGCCGTGATCGCGGATGAAGGCGGCGGGCGTTCCTCGCCGGGGGCCGGCCGGCCGCCGATCGGCAATCTGCGCGGTGACTTCATATGGGGCGTGTCAACCTCGAGCTATCAGATCGAGGGGGCGGCATACGAGGATGGCCGCGGGCCAAGCGTCTGGGACATCCACGCCCGTACAGGAGCGGTCGCCAACCACGACACCGGCGACGTGGCGTGCGACCACTATCATCGTTACCGCGAAGATGTAGCCCTGATGCAGCGGCTTGGCATCCAGGCGTACCGGTTTTCCGTTGCGTGGCCGCGCGTGCTGCCGGAGGGACGCGGGACACCCAACGAAGCCGGTCTTGCGTTCTACGATCGCCTGATCGACGGGTTGCTCGCCGCAGGCATCGAGCCGTGGCTTTGTCTCTATCATTGGGATCTGCCGCAGGCGCTCGACGATCTCGGCGGCTGGACGACACGGGAAAGCGTCAAGTGGTTCGCCGACTATGCGGCGCTTGTCGGACGGCGCTATGGCGATCGCGTCAAGCGCTTTGCGACTTTCAACGAGCCGTCGATCTTTACGATGTTCGGCCTTGGCTTTGGCCGCGGCCAACGGGCGACCGCGAGCAAAGAAATGCTCCACCGCGGCGTTCATCACATCAATCTTGCGCACGGCGCAGCGATCGACATTCTTCGCGCGCAGGTAAAAGACAGCTTGCTCGGCGCCATCCACAACTACCAGCCAATCGTGTCTTCGACACCGGATGACGGAGTGGGAGCGCGCTGCGCCGATGCTTACTGGAACAGAGCCTTTCCGGATCCCCAGTGCCTGGGCGAATATCCGGAGCCGTTGAGGGATGCCGTGGCGCCATACATGCAGGCGGGAGATCTCGCCATCATAGGTCGGGCCACAGACTGGTTCGGCCTCAATCACTACAGCCCTGTCTTCGTGAAGACGGATACACAGTCGATCATGGGTTTCGGATTTGGCGATCGCCCTTCGGGAATTCCGCTGACGCCGAATGGCTGGCCGATCATGCCGGAATCGTTCGGCGATGCCTTGCTTACGGTTTCGAAGCGGTACGGATTGCCGGTCTATGTGCTCGAAAACGGATTTGGCGCGACAGAAGAGAAACCGGACGCGTCCGGCAACCTGAACGACGCCGAGCGTATCGCATTTCTGCGAAGTTATATCGCGGCGATGAACGACGCCGCCGCAAAGGGTGTCGATGTCCGCGGCTATTTCGTCTGGTCGTTGCTCGACAACTTTGAATGGGACGCCGGCTACGGTGTGCGCTTCGGTCTTACCTATATCGACTATCCGACACAGCGGCGTATCCCGAAGGCATCGTTCGAGTGGTACCGTGCCCTGATCAAGATGGCGCGGGAAAGACCGTCCGTCGCAACGCGCGCCTGAGCTGATCAGGGAGCGGCGGCGCCCTTGCGTTCCTTTGCCTCCAGCTCGTCCAGCGCAAGAAGAAGTGTGGCGACCCGATGCGCGGATGAGCGCCAGTCTGCCAGCCGCTGGTAATTGTCGACGACCCAGTTGAAGGCGCCCTGGACGACGACGAAAGCCGCTGCAGCCTGTGTCAGCTCGCCGAGCGACATGGCGCCGCTGAGATATTTCGGCGCGCAGAGCATCCAGGCGACCACCGGCGCAAAAAGGAAATTTCCATGCGAGACGAGCGTCGTGCGAACGAGCTGCCAGCACAGCTCACGCCACCAGAGCAGGACGGCCTGCAGCTTGAGCTGCAACGTTTCGCGCCGATCTGCGTGATGCGCGTTTTCCGGCGCCGCCTCCTGACGGAATGTATCGGCAGCGGCACGGAATTCCGCCTCAGCCTGGTTGCTGCGCTCGATGACGCTCGTGAGATGATGGCCAAAAACGGTCATAAGCCAGGAGACCATCCCAGAGTAGATGATCACGCCAAACACGAGATAGCCAGGTATCGTGACCGGCCGGCCAAACAAATCGAACCGGATAGCGCCCCCGATCGTCCAAAGCACGCCGAAAAAGGTCAAAGCTGTAACGACCGACGAAAAAAGCGCGAGTGACAGGTCGATTGGCGCATCCGTCGCGATCCGCACGTCGGCCGAGATACGATACTCGGGATTCTCGGAACCCCTGGCGAGATGATTGAGGTGACGAAAGCGGTCCTTTTCCATCCACTTCTCGATGACGTGACGCGTCAGGGCCTCGCGCCAGTTGCGCTGGGCGGTCATGCGGCCCCACACCGACGCGGCCGCAAGCAGGATGCTGCCGGCCGCAAGAGGCACAAACAGTTGTGCCTGCAGCCAGACCGCGGCCGCATCTTTCCGTTCCAGCGCGTCGAAAAAATGCCGATTCCAAAGGTTCAGCGCGACTTGCAGCAACAGCTGCAGCAAGGCGACGCCAATCAGGTACACGGCAAGCGTGGCCGCCCAGCCTGTCTGATGCCGCCAGAATACGGAGGCGGCCTGCCAGAACCGCTTCAGAAGTTGCCTGTCGTCAAGAACGATAGAGTTCTGCTGGTTCATGGTCCGCAGGCCAACGTCCAGACGCCACTTGGGGCGCAACGATGCTTCGTCTTATGGGACGACCATAACTGCGCATGGTGCAAAGCTTGCCAGCTTTTGCGAAACACTGCCGAGAAAAAGCGAGGCCAGGCGGCTTTGTCCGCGCCGGCCGACGATCACCAGGTCGCCTTTCAGTCTCTTTGTCATGTCGATGATCGCATCTCCAGGATCGCCCCAGCCGGTCTGTAGCGTGACCGAGCGGACACCCAGGCGGTGGGCGCGTTTTTGTGCCTGATCCAGAATTTTGTTTGCGGCCGACTGCATCGTTTCGCTGAGGTCGCCTGCCGTGTCGGCCAGATTCCTGAGCTCAGCTCCGGTGACGCTTCCGCCTATCGTCAGGAGGACCAGATCGGCACCCGTCGCCTTTGCCAGGGCCGCGCCGGCGTCCACGGCGCGGTCGGCTGATTTCGAGCCGTCGGTGGCGACAATAATGCGGCGCATCGAAGTGGTCCGGGGTGGCATCGCCGCAAGGGAAGGCTAGGTTGTCTCTCGTGGTCAAGTAGCATCTGCTAACGTACGCACCACCCGGCAGGGGGTAACGGCGCGGACGTCATTTGGGCGGGCATTTTGCGGGGCGATTTGTGGTGTTTCGAGTCCTGACCCTCAATCTTTGGAATATCAGCGAACCCCTCGAGCGCCGCTACAAAGCGCTCGCAGCCGGCCTCGCGAAGCTGCGCCCCGAAATTGTCTGCCTGCAGGAAGTCTATCGCGATCCGAAGTCGGGTCGTAGTCAGGCGGAGCTCGTTGCGGGCATGGGCCGGCTCGAACATCACGTGGGGGAAAGTGGCCTCTCGATCGTCAGTTCCCGACCGATAGAGAAACCGGCGATCTGGGATCTGCCGCAGGTACCCGACGATCCGCCGAGACAGGTTCTGCTGGCGGAAATTTCGATCGAAGGCCGGCGTCTGCTCGTCATCAACACGCATCTGGCCTATGAGCCGAAGATGGTCGAAGGGCGGAGGATGCAGGCCGAGGCAATGCTGGCGGCGATCAGGCGTCACGATCCGCCGCCGGGCAAGTGCCCGACAGTGCTCTGCGGGGACTTCAACGATGTCGCCGGGTCTCCCGCCATTCGTCTCATTTTAAGTGACGCGATCGGATTTCGCGACGTATTTGCAGGGTGCCATCCGCGCAGTTCAGGCTTTACCTTTTCGCCGCGCAATCCATATGTCGAGCGTTCGTGGACTGAAGATGAACGCATCGATTATGTTTTTGTCAGCCCCGGCCTGACGGCAATAAAATGCGCCGTCGTTTTTGACGGCGCCGATGGTCTAGATTTTGCCTCGGATCATTTCGGGGTGCTTTGCGATTTGGAATTTTCCGGCCGGCCGCATAGCATGTAAGCATTCATACGGTTCAATCAACACGAGCTCCGAACCTGGTGACCCGGGTTCCAATGCGTCTCGTTCAAAAAATCAGGCTGAAAAAAAATTACACGCGATCAATTCGGGCGCGGTCGCATGAACCGGTGACCTTGTTTGGTGTTGACGTCGGCACGTGCCCCGTGACAAACGGCCACAACAGGCAGAGATGGACGCGGCTGATTTTGCCCGCTTCTGGCCGCGACACCAACGCATCGATAAGCGTAGCATCCAGCCTGGTCCGGGCGCATGCAAGGGCCGGCCGCCTGCGATGACAAGGCGAAGCCGCACCGGTATGTATGAATGGGTGAATCGCTTGAGCGCATGATGCACCCATTCAAGGCCATAGGCCTGAAACTGATTTCCGCGCTGCTTTTTGCCGCCATGTCGGCTCTGGTGCGCCAGCTGGGCGATTCAACACCGGTCGGGCAGATGGTTTTCTTTCGCAGCGCCTTCGCGATCCTGCCGGTGGTGATCGTCTATGCCATCCGCGGGGAGCTGGCTTCCGCGGTTCGCACCACCCGTCCGCTCGGTCAGGTCGGCCGCGGCCTGCTCAGCGTCGGCGGGATGTTCACCAACTTTTCCGCGCTTACCCGGCTGCCTTTGGCCGACGCCACCGCCATCTCCTTTGCCTCGCCGTTGATCACGGTCGCGCTTGCAGCCGTGATCCTGAAGGAGCGCGTGCGCATCTATCGTTGGTCGGCGGTGCTGGTCGGTTTCGCCGGCGTCATCGTGATGCTGATCCCGCATCTTGATATCGGCCGCTATGCGGTGCTCGGCGGCGCGGCGGCGGCCACCGGGTCGCTGTTCGCCATCACCTCCGCGTTCTGCAATGCCGGAACCGTCATCCAGACCCGGCGGCTCACGCAAAGCGAAACGACATCGTCGATCGTCTTTTACTTTTCGCTGGTGTGCGCCATCGCCGGGGCGATGACGCTGCCCTTCGCCTGGCATTCGCCGACGTCGCGCGAGCTTGCCGCGTTGGTCGCGCTTGGCATCCTCGGCGGGTTTGCGCACATTTTGCTGACCGAAAGCTACCGCTATGCCGCCGCCTCGGTCGTCGCACCTTTCGATTATACCTCGATGCTGTGGGCGTTGCTCCTCGGCTACTGGCTGTTTGGCGAATTGCCCGACACGCTCGTTTACCTTGGCGCAGCCATCGTCGCCGGCGCGGGGCTCTTCGTCATCTGGCGGGAACGGCAGCTCGGCCTTCAGCGCGCCCGCGAGGCGGAAGGGCCGCCGCAGGCGGCATAATGTTGCCTGGCCGGAAAACGCAGTTTGTGTGACCCGCGTCACATGCAAACGGACGATATAGCCTTAGCTTCTCGTTCAGCTCCACAGTGGGGCAAGGAAAAGGATCAAGAGCCATGACCAAGTTCGATCTGGAAATGAACGAAGACAGCATTCTCAATTACGAAATTTCCGACGAAGCGCTTGAATCAGCGGGAGACAATGTCACCGCGGCGAATTACACGCTCGGCGCCTGCACCGGCCTCTCGATCTGCCCGGGCTGATTGACCGCCGGATAACTCCGGACGTCAGACGATTTCTGGTCTGAAGTTTACCCGCGCCTGCAATGGGCGCGGGTATTTTCATAGACATGAAAACAAATAGCGATTACGGCGTGCACCATTATTGCCGTGGGCCAAGTGCCGCCGTCATGTGATGGAGCGTCTGAAGCCGCCGGCTTAAGGAATTCCTTCTCGGCGGCTGTTCCGGGCGGGCAGGCGTCATCGGCCCCGGCCGTCCTGCATCGGTGATCACGTTCGCAAGCCAGAACTGGCGCCAGGTCGTGATGCCAGCGGGTCGACGGGCCTCATTCGCAACAAATTCTCTTTTGGTCACGGTACGCCTCCCGTTGTACACCTCCCGTCTTCCTGTCAATTTCGCGAATGCGAATAGGTTCCCGGGTACGGCTAATTCGGTGAATCAGCAGCATTTTTGAAAGGCGCCAAATGCCGGGTCTCGGTGAACACGGGGGTGGATTGCCTGGAGGTCCTGGCGGCCGGCACGCCGAGGCAAGCGGGGCAGGCTGAGTTCCGGCGCGAACGCCCCCGACACCTGATTTATTGGCAGGGGCCGCCGCAATATTGTTTACTTGCCGACCAAAGGCGATTCAGGAAGAGGGACCCGCTTGTACCCATCGCGCCGGATTGTCGCAAAAGCAAGTTTGCTCGCCGCGGCTGCGTTTTCCGCTTTCCTCCTGTCGGCCAACGGCTTGCGGGCAGAGGACCGCACCGGCGCCTGCGAAGACGCCGCGGGGATCGCGGTTCTCGCCTCGCCGGTTGCGGCGTGGAAGGGCGCGCCCCTGCGCGTGGTCTTCGCGGCCGAGAAGCCTTTCGACGGCGAGCTTTCGCTGGTCGCGCCCGATGGAAGCGCCGCGGCAAAGTCGCGCAAGCGTTACGGCGGTCCGCCGTATTTCTGGTTCGCCGAAGTCTCCACGCCTGCCGCGGGAACCTGGCACGCAAATCTGACCTCGAGCGCCTGCGGTACGATCACGCGCAGCGTCACTGTGCGCGCCGACCAGCCGCCGCGGCCGCAAGGCAAGGCCGGATTCGTCTGGCCGGTACGCAATGCATGGGACCGCGGCATGGAGAATCTGTTCTCCGCCTGGGTGGAAAAACTCTTCGACGCCCCGCTCGATGCGGCGCCCTCATGGCCGGCGCTGCACGAAGTGCTGCGCGACAGGTCGCGAAATATCCTGTTCAACCACCTGGGCCTCGGCGAAGACGAGATGAAGATCGTCCTTCGTCCTGATTGCGCCGACCTGCCGTACTTCCTGCGCGCTTATTTCGCGTTCAAGATGGGATTGCCTTTCGGCTATTCGAAATGTTCGCGTGGCGGCGGCGGCAATCCGCCGGCATGTTTCGGTTGGGCCAGTATCCAGAATTCCGAGGCAGGAAAGAAGGCGCTGCCGGTGTCGTTCGGCGACTACATGCGGGTTGTTGCCGACGGCGTGCACTCCGGAACGGGGCGCACGCGGGCGAACGATGACAACACCGACTATTATCCCATCCCGCTGACACAGGAGGCGCTGCGTCCGGGCGCAGTCTACGCGGACCCTTATGGGCATATCCTGATGCTCGTGAAGCGCGTTCCGCAGACGGCGGATGGCGCCGGCGTTTTCCTGGCCGTCGACGGGCAGCCGGACGGAACGGTCGCGCGCAAGCGGTTCTGGCGTGGCAATTTCCTGTTCGCGCAGGATCCCGCTCTCGGCAGCCCGGGGTTCAAGCGCTTCCGGCCGGTCGTGCTCGACAACGGTTCCCTGCGGCGGCTGACAAATGCCGAGATCGCGAAAAATCCGCAGTATGCCGATTTTTCGCTCGACCAGTCGCACCTCAAGGTCGAGGACTTTTACGACCGCATGGATGACGTGATGTCGCCGGCGCCGCTGGATCCCTTGCGCGCCATGAAAGAGGCGATCACCTCTCTCGAAGAGCAAGTTAAGACGCGCGTCAATTCCGTCGAAAACGGCCGGAAATACCAGAACAGCGGGAAGGGTGAAGCGTCGATGCCCGACGGTGCCGCTATATTCGAGACGACCGGGGCCTGGGAGGATTTCGCGACGCCGGCGCGCGATCTGCGCCTGCTCATTGCGATGGATGTCGTTCAGCATTTTCCGGATCGCGTCGCGCGGCGACCGGAGCGTTATGCGATGCCCCCGGGCAAGAGTGTTGCGAGCGTGAAAGCGGAGCTGGAGAACGTGCTTGCCTCCGAGCTCGCGTCGCGCAAATTCGCCTACACCCGCAGTGACGGTTCGCAGTGGACGCTCGCCCTCAAGGACGTGATGGATCGCGCGACGGCGCTTGAAATGGCGTACAACGTGAACGACTGCGTCGAGCTGCGCTGGGGCGCGCCGGAGGGAAGCCAGGAAGCCTCGACCTGCAAGCGGCACGCGCCGGCCACGCAGCGCGCGAAGATGTCGCAATATAGGGCCTGGTTCCACGAGCGGCGCCGCCCGCCGCGGGCGTAGCCGATTCTCAGGAGTGGCGTGCCCGCCGGTTCATGGGCCTGAATCCCTACTTTCGCGGGTATGAACAGGATATGCGAAGCGCGTCATCAAGGTTCGTCTGGACCGCAGCCTTGCAGCCGGCCAAAGTGCCGTCATCGATAGTACCGCCGGGCGGAGGGGGCCATGTCGCAACTCGAATCAGCAGCAAAGTATGATTTCAACGACAGGACGAAATACGATGCGCTTATGGACGTGATCAGAAGCAGGATCACGACGCGCGCATTCGACCCGGCGTACGCCGTCCCGCGCGAGCATTACGACATGATCCTGGAAGCGGCGCGTCACGCGCCTTCGGGCGCGAACGCCCAGCCGTGGCACTTCATTGTCGTCACTGATCAGGGCCTCAAGAACAAGATCATGGAATATTTCCGCGAGGAGCAGGTCGTCCGTGCGAAGCTGAAGATGAAATTCCCGACACCCGACTATCGCGGGCTCGCGACGGCGCCCGGGTTCATCGTCGTCGCCAGCGACTTCCGCTGGGTCAAGGCCTTTCCGGTCCTCAACGACGGGTCGGATCTCGACAAGATGTACAAGGAGAATGCCGAGCGGATACTGCTGCAAAGCGTTGCCGCCGCGACGATGTCGGCGCACCTCGCGGCCGCCGCGCTTGGCTACAATGTCTGGTGGGTGACGGCGATCGGGCAGGAGAAGGCGCAGAAGGCCATGAAGCCTCTGCTCGGTATTCCCGCAGAACTGTCAGTGCTCGACATCATGTGCTTCGGGCCGCCGGCCAAGCCGCCCTACAAGCGGTGGAAAAAGAATCT
>Ga0070741_10014651_pt1 | contig 13515 bp, 9 predicted proteins | sample Coa_R1_4_FD_66440 | JGI IMG/M metagenome (GOLD analysis project Ga0070741, IMG submission 66440) | Surface soil microbial communities from Centralia Pennsylvania, which are recovering from an underground coalmine fire - Coalmine... | ecosystem: Environmental > Terrestrial > Soil > Unclassified ... | reverse complement strand
CGGCCGAGCACGGAGGACGAATACGTCTACCTCTTCCAGGCGAAGACGCTGGCCGCGGGAAGGCTCACGTACCCCTCGCCGCCCTTGCCCGAGTTCTTCGAGGCCGCGCATATCCTCGTCGTTCCGAAGTTCACCGCGAAGTACCTCCCCGGGCATGCGGCGGTGCTCGCGCTGTTCGCGAAAGCGGGCGCTCCCTGGCTCGCTCCTTGCCTGCTCCTCGGCGTGACGGCGGCCCTGCTGTTCTGGGCCGCGCGGCTGGCCGGGCTGTCGCGCGCCGCGGCCCTGCTCGCGCCGGCGCTGCTGCTCTGCGCCACCGACGTCTTTCCGTTCTTCGCCAGCTACCTGTCCCAGAGCAGCTCCCTGGCGGCCGTGGCCGCCGTATTCGTCGCCGCGATCGCGGTCGAGCGCCGCCCGTCCGGCGCGCGCGTCGCGGCCCTCTGCTGCTGCATCGCCTTCGCCGGCCTGGTCCGGCCATTCACCGGCGTCGCCGCCGCGGCCACCGGCGGCGCCGTGCTGCTCCGGCTGCGCCTGCGCGGGCGCCTTCCCTTGCGCGCGCTGGCCTGGGCGCTTCCGCCGCTGCTCGCCGGAGCGCTCGCGGTGGGGATCGCCTGCAAGGCCGCCACCGGATCGTGGACCACCCCGCCCTGGTCGCTCTACGCCCGCCAGTACATGCCTTTCGACGGGCCGGGGATCGGGCGGGTGCGCGACGTGCGGCCCGAACGCGGGTTCCCGCCGCACCTCGCCGGGCTGCACGACGGCTTCCTCGAGACGCGGCAGAAGCACACCTGGTCGCATCTCCCGGCCGAGACGCTCCGGCGGCTGCGGATCGTGGCCGATCTCCCGCCGTCGTGGGCGATCCTCCCGTTCGCCGTCGCGGGGCTGTTCTGGACGCCGCTCTGGGCGACCTCGGTGTTCGCGGCAGTCTTCTTCGCCGCGTCGCTGACCTTCCACGTCGGCGGAGCCATCTACCACCTCGAGCTCTATCCCTGGCTGGTGCTGGCCGCCGCGGCGGGTGCGCAGCTTGCGGTGGCCGCTGCCCTGCGGCTCCGCCGGCCGCTGGCCCTCGCGGCTTGCATCCTCCTCGCGATCCCGGCGCTGTGGACGACCGTGCGCGCGGCCACCGAGCTCCGGCTGGTCCTGATGCGCGCGCCCGAGCGCGGCTGGACGTATGCGCGCTGGGAACCGGCGTTCGAGTGGCTGCGCGCCCGGCGCGCCCTGGTGTTCATCCGCTACCCGCCGGGCTGGGATTACAACATCGACCTCACGTACAACGAGCCTGACCTGGAAAGCGCCGAGCTGGTGCGCGCGATCGACAAAGGATCCCGCGACGCCGAGCTGCTGCCGTATTTTCCCGGCCGCCCTGCGTTCGTGCTCGATCCGATCACGCTGCGGGTCGAGCGGATTCGCTGAGGAAGCGCAGCTCGAAGATCGCGCCCCGGCCCTCCGGGCGGTTCCGGGCGCTGATGCCGCCGCCGAAGCGCTCCATGGTGGCGTGGCAAAGCGCGAGGCCCAGCCCGCTACCCGCGCCGGGCGCGGAGGTGGTGAAGAAAGGCTCGAAGAGGCGCGAGAGCACCGCCTCGGGAATGCCGGTGCCGTCGTCCTCGATCGAGACCACCACCGCTCCGTCCGCCTCCTGCGCGGTGACCTCGACGCGCGAAGCCCCGGCGCGCGCCGCGTTGGAGAAGAGGTTGACGAACACCTGCGCGAGGTAGTGCTCCTCGCCGCGCACCGGAGGCAGATCGCCAGGGAGCGCCGGCTCGAACGTCACGCGCGGGTGCTGCGGCGCCACCGAGGCGCGGGCCGCATCCAGCGCGCGCCGCAGGTCCACGGGCTGCAGGGCCGCGGGAGGCCGCGCAAGATCGAGGAGATCGCGGACGATGCGGTCGATCCGCGAGGCCTCGCGCTCGATGCGCTCGGTGTATCCGGCGACGTCCTTCCCCTGCGCGAGCCGCTCCCGCATCAGGCCCGCATAGCCGATCAGCGCCGAGACGGGATTGCCCACCTCGTGAGCGACGCCTGCGGCGAGCCGGCCGACGCTGGCCAGCCGCTCGCTGCGGGCCAGGTCCTCGCGCGCCTCGCGCAACCTCTGGTTGGCGGTCTCCAGCGCCGCGATCTGCGCCCGGGTGCGTCCGCGCTCGTCGCGCAGCCTCTGGGCGAGCCGGTTCACCGCCGCTCCCACCCGTCCGACCGCGTCGCCGCCTTCCGGCAGCAGGCCCGGCCCCTGCTGCTCGCGCCCGACGGACTCCAGGGCGGCATCGATCCGCTCCAGCCTGCGCCCGAGGCCGCGCTCGAGCAGCAGCACCGCCAGCGTGACCAGCACGGCGAGGAAGAGCGCGAGCGTGGCGAGGATGCGCCGGACCAGCGCCGCGATCTGGATGCGGACGGGGCGGACGTCCTGGCGCAGCTCGATCGCGCCGCCCCCGGCGACCGGCTCGCAGAGCACCAGGTGTTCCCCGTCGCGAACCGTGGGGGCCGGGCAGTCGCCGGCGAGCCGGCGCACGCCGGAGGGTTCGGGGCAAACGCCCGCGGCGCAGCGATCGCGAACTTCCACCAGCCGCGCGCGGGCATCGGCGATCGCGCGCCCGTAGATGCCGTCGCGGACCTGGAGGAGGAGCACGATGGAGAGCGGCGCGATCGGCAGCAGCGTCGCCGCGAGGACGATGGCAAGCAGCCGCAGGCGCAGGCTGGCGCGTTCGCCCGTCACGAGAGCAGCCGGAACATCAGCCCGTTCCAGCCGGACACCAGGCGCTCTCCGAAGAACAGGTATTCGAGCGCGCCCAGGGCGAGGAACGGGCCGTACGGCACCGCATGTTTCGGCGGCACCCAGTCGTCGTCGGGTGAGACCGGCGCCGGCTCCGCCGGGGGCGCGGCGCCCCGATCGCGCCGCACCGCGAGCAAGAGGCTCCCGACCACCGCGCCCTGGACCGCCGAGAGGAGCACCACCGGAAGCAGGGCGGGCCAGCCGAGCCAGGCGCCGATCCCGGCGAGGAGCCAGACGTCACCCCAGCCCATGGTCTCGCGCTTGAGCACCTTCTCCCCGAACAGGGCGACGGCGGCGAACGCGGCGAAACCGGCGACCGCGCCGATGCCGGCCTCGAGGAAGGAGAGGACCGGGTTCCAGATCGGCGAGAGCGCGCCGGCGACGAGGAGCGGCCAGGTGATCTGGTGGGGCAAGAGCCAGGTATCCAGATCGATGTACGAGAGCGCCACCAGCGTGGCGGCGAATGCGAAGTAGCCGAGTGCGGCCCAGGTGGCTCCTTGTTGCCGGAAGATCGCGACCGCCAGCACGCCGGTGAGCAACTCCACCATCGGGTACCGCGGGCTGATGGACAGGCCGCACCTGCGGCAGCGGGCGCGCAGCAGCAGCCAGGAGAAGATCGGGACGTTGTCGAACCAGGCGATGGGGTTGCCGCAGCGCGGACAGCGGCTCCCGGGCGAGACGATGCTCTCGCCCTTCGGGACCCGGGCGATCACCACGTTCAGGAAGCTGCCCACCACCGCGCCGGCCGCGAAGGTCCAGAGCGCGAACGCGACCGGCAGCCCGCGGGCGATCTCCTGCACTAGGAAGTGGCCGCCTTGCCGCGGGCGCGCGACACGAACAGCTCCTCCAGCGATCTGCGGTGCGGCGTGAGCGAGACGACCGTCGCGCCGGACGAAACCGCGGCCGTGAGCGCCGCCCGGGCCTGGCCTTCATCGCTGAAGGTGAGGACGGTCGCGCGGTCGCGCTGCAACAGAGCGGTGCCGTCGCGCTGCAGGCGCGCCAGCAGATCGGGCGCGGCGTTCTCCACCACCAGCTCCACCGCGCGCGCCCCGGGCGCGACCAGGTCGGCGAGGGCGCCGCAATCGGTCAGCCGGCCTTCCACCAGGATGCCGACGCGATCGCAGATCGCCTCCACGTCCGAGAGGATGTGGGTGGAGAAGAGGACGGTCCGGCCCTCCGCCCGCAACTCGAGGATCAGGTCGCGCACGTCCTTGCGGCCGATCGGATCGAGCCCGCTCATCGGCTCGTCGAGGATGACGATCGGCGGATCGCCCACCAGCGCCTGGGCCAGCGCCAGCCGCTGCACCATCCCTTTGGAGAACTTCCGGATCGGGCGATCGGCGCGCCCCGCCAGGCCGACGCGCTCGAGGAGGCGGGCCGCGCGCTGGCTCGCGTCGGTTCGCGACAACCCGGACAGGCGCCCGGCGAAGACCAGGTACTCGTCGCCGTGGAGGAACTCGTAGAGAGCGGGGTTCTCGGGAAGGTACCCGAGGCTCCGGCGCGATTGGACGGTGCCGGCGCGCTCGCCTCCGACGAAGGCCCGGCCCGAGCTGGGCTTCACGAAGCCGAGCAGCATCTTCAGCGTGGTGGTCTTTCCCGCGCCGTTCGGTCCGAGCAGGCCGAAGATCTCCCCGGCGCGCACCTCGAGGGAGAGGTCCGTGACCGCGGAAACGCGGCGCGCCCAGAATCCCACCCGGAAGACCTTGGCCAGAGCTTCGGTACGGACCGGCGCCTGCATCCCGCTCCTGTAGCGTGCCGCGGACCCGCCGGGCAACTTCTCGCGTGCGCCCCGGAGTGCGGCTAACGTGGACGCGGACCGTGATTGCGCGCGACCGACTGCTTCGTGCTGCGCCCGCCCTGGTCGGGTTCGCGCTGCTGGCGCTCTTCTTCGCGCCGACGCTCGACCCTTCCGTGCAGCTCTACTATCGGGACACGGGCCGGCTCTATTACCCGGTGAAGCTGTTCATCGCCCAGCAGCTCCGCGCCGGCCACCTGGCGTTCTGGGATCCGCTGACGGAGTGCGGGGTCTCGCTGCTCGGCCAGGTGACGCCGGGACTCCTCCACCCGGCGACCCTCCTCTATCTGGTCTTCCCCTTCGACCTCGCCTTCAAGCTCAACCACCTGATCGGCCCGCTGCTCGCCGGGATCGGCGCATTTCGCCTGGCCCGGAGGCTGGGGGCGAGCCCCTGGGCGTCGCTCGGCGGAGCGATCGCTTACGCGGGGTGCGGATACCTGATCAGCGTCACCGGATCGAACCTGCCCTATGCGGTGGGCGCCGGGAGCGTCCCGATCGCGATCGACGCGGTGCTCGGATACGTGGAGCGGCCTTCCCTCGGTCGCTTTGCCTGGGGCGGCGCCGCGGTGGCGCTGATCGCGTACGCCGGCGAGCCGCAAGCGATGCTGATCGCCGGGCTGCTCTCGGGAGCGTGGGCGTTGGCGCTCGCCATTCCGGATCCGCGGGCTGTGGTGCGAAGCCTCCTGCGCGTCGCGAGCTGCGGCCTTCTCGCCGTCGCTTTCTCCGCCCCGGCGGTGTTCCCGGCGGTCGTGGAGCTGCGGCGCAGCGATCGCGGCGCCCCGCTTTCCGAGCGCGAGCGCGTCGCGTTCGCCAACCATCCGCTGCGGCTCGTCGGGCTGCTGGTCCCGCGCGCGTTCGACGACGCCCCCGAGGTGCTGGAGCGCGCGCAGACCGTCGCTTCCACCTACACGGAGTACTTCACCGAAGGGAGCGCCGCCTTCGCGGATTCGATCGTGATCGGCGCGCCCGCGCTTCTCCTCGCCGCAGCCGGCGCCTTCGGACGGCGCAAGGGGGCGCTGCTCTTCGCCGGAGCGGCCCTGCTCGCGCTCGCGTCCGCCGGCGCGGCGTTCGGCATCGACCGGATCCTCTTCGCAGCGGTCCCGCTGGCCGGGATCTTCCGGTTCGCGGAGAAGCTCACGGCGCCGGCGTCGCTGCTCTTCGCGCTCGCCGCGGCGCTGGGCATCGACGTCGCCCTGGCGGGCACCCGGCGCGCCGCCTTCCGCCTCGGCGCGGCCGCGCTGCTCCTCGCCGTCGCCGCGGGAGCCGGCACGCTCTTCATCCGCGGGCACAATCTCCAGCTCGCGAATGCGCTCGCCGCGTACGGCAAGACGCATGCTCCGCTCTTCGCCTTCGGGTTCTGGCGCGAGGCCGCCGCGGGCCTCTTCGACTGCGCGGGATTGTCAGCGGTCGTGGCCCTGGTCGCCTTCTGGCGCTGGTCCCGGCAGGTGCCGGCGGCGGGCCTGGGAGCGGTCTGTTGCGCGGCTTCGGTCTTCGCCTCCTGCGGAGGCCTCCTGTACAGCGCGCCTCTGCGCGTCGTCCGCGGACCGTTCGACCTCGCCGAACGTCTGCGCGCCCGGGCGGGTCCCAGCCCCGGCCGCTGGCGCCTCTTCGTCAACGACAAGGATCCCCTCTGGCTGCGCGGCATGTCTCCGCGCGCGGCGGTGACCGCCAGCATGTCGCAGGCCCTGCTCCCGCAGTTCAACTCGGTGGCGGAGATCGAGGGGATGTCGCCCTACTTCAGCGCGAGCGATCCCGGCTACGTCCGGGGGATCGTCGCCGTCCCGCGCACCTACTTCAACCTCTTCGGCGTGCGGTTCGTGGTGGACATGCCCGCCTCGTTCACCACGCGCTCCGCTCGCGAGCACAACTTCCACCGCGTCGGGCGCGGCTACTGGGTCGGCGAGTTCGCCCTCCAGTCCCGCGCGTTCGTCGTCGCGCGCGCTTTGCGTGTCGGCTCCATCGACGAAGGGCTTTCGCGGATCGAGGCCCCGTCGTTCGACGTCCGGCGCGAGGCGGTCGTGCGCGGCGCGGTTCCCCCGGAGATCGAGGGAACGGCGGCCGAAGGGGAGTGGGAGCGGACGGCGTCCGACCGGATGCGGGTCCGCGCCCAGGGTCCGGGCTTGCTGGTCGTCGGCGAGCATTTCGATCCCGGATGGCGGGCGACCATCGAAGGCCGCCCCGCGCAGGTCGCCGAAGTCGATCTCGCCGCGGTGGGGGTGATCCTGCCGCCGGGGCCCGCGACCGTCGAGCTTCGCTTCATCCCGGCGGGGCTGATGCCCGGGCTCGTGCTGGCGGCCGCAGCCGCCGCGGCGCTGGCGGGGGTAGCCATCGGTCGTCGGAGGTCGGTGCAACCCGGCTGACAAATTCTGTCAGCCCCGGACAGATCCTGTCGCTCCCCGGGCCGGCCCGCGCACCCAAGGTTGCGGAAGGAGACATTTTCTTGCGTGGCCCGAGGCTTGCTCTAACCTCGTCCGTCGTCTTCCTACGGAGAACCCCAATGAAGAAGCTTGTCCAGAAGGGCTTTACGCTCATCGAGCTGATGATCGTCGTCGCGATCATCGGTATCCTTGCGGCGATCGCGATCCCGAACTTCATCAAGTTCCAGGCGCGGTCGAAGCAGAGCGAAGCCAAGGCGAACCTGAAGGCCATCTTCACCGCCCAGAAGGCGTTCTTCCAGGAGAAGGACCGCTTCTCCACGCTGACCGGCGAAGTGGGCTTCGAGCCGGAGCGCAACAACCGGTACGCGTACTTCCTCACCGGCACCGGGACGATCGAGGACCGGAGCGCTTCGACGATCCCCCAGGCGACCACCTTCACGGGCGTCGGCGTGGACACGTTCAAGTACGGCACCGCCCTGGCCCAGACGTACGTTGATACGGTGTGCGGCAGCCCGAACGGCGTGGCCGGCATCACCGGCACGCCGGCGACCGCGTTCATCGCCAGCGCGATCGGCAACGTCGACGCCGACCCGACGACCGACCAGTGGAGCATCTCGAGCTCCTCGCGCGTCTACACGGCCTCGGGTAACTGCACGGCCGACGCGAACAACCCGTCGGGCGAGCCGGCGAACGACCAGAACGACGTCAACCTGTAAGCGCAGTTTCGCAGTGAAGGAAGCGGGGATGGCCGGGAGGGGCCATCCCCGCTTTCTTTTCTGGTGCGGATGGCCCCCCTTGCTACTATCGCGCGGTGCCCGTCTTCCTCCGCGCACCCGCGGCGACTCTCCTCTTCGCGCTGGCGGTCGCAGCGGCCGGGGTCCTGCGCGTCTCCGCGCAGCGGCACGTGCCGGCGGACATCGAGGACGAACTGGACGTGCCGCCGATCCCCGGCGAGATTGCCAAGGCCCTCTCGTTCGGCTTCCACTCCCTCCTGGCGGATCTCACGTTGCTCGAGGCGATCCAGATCCTGCCGCAGAGGCACGGCGACATGACGCCCGAGGTGGCCGGGCCGCTCGATCGCCGGCTCTACCGTCTGCTCTCGTACTCGGTGGAGGTGGATCCCAAGTTCGCGGGCGCCTACCGGTTCGTCGGCGCGGCGCTGCCGCACGAAACCATGGACGGCAAGGTCTACGGCGTGCTCAACGCCGTCCAGCTCCTGGAGAAAGGCCTCCGCGAGCGGCCTGACGACTGGCACATGGGATTCTTGCTCGGCTTCCTCCAGTCGTACTACCTGCACGACTTCTCCGCCGCCGCGCGCAGCCTCTCCGTCGCCGCGAAGCAGCCGCACGCGCCGCCCTGGGTGGGGCTGCTCGCGACGCGGCTCGCGGCGCAAGGCGGAGAGCTGGACGTCGCCACCTCGCTCGCCGAGGCGATGCTGGCGCAGGCCAACGAGGAGGAGACGCGCAAGCAGTGGCAGGAACGCGTCGACGCGCTGCACATGGAGCGCGACCTCCGCGCCATCGAGGACGCGGCCCGCCGGTACCGGGAAGCGAGAGGGGTCGTGCCGCGATCGGTCCAGGCGCTGGTCGCGGCGGGATTCCTCCCCGCGGCCCCGCGCGAGCCCCACGGCGGCCGCTACCTGATCGCCGCCGACGGCAGCGTGAGCTCGAGCGCGGCGGAGCGGCTGCGCGCCTATGGCCTCGCGACCAAGTTCGAGATCCATTGATGACGCCGATCCTGACCATCGCCGGCAACACGGTGCGCGAGCTGGTCCGCAGCAAGCTGCTCTACAACCTGCTCCTCTTCGCGGCCCTCTTCGTCGCCGGCTCGCTGCTGGTCGCGCAACTGACGATCGGCAACTGGGTCCGCATCATCCTCGACATGGGCCTCGGCGCCCTGGAGATCACCGGCGCCCTGATCGCCATCGTGATCGGCGTCGGAATCGTGGCGGGCGAGATCCAGCGGAAGACGATCCTTCCCACCCTGGCGAAGCCGGTCCCGCGCTGGGCCTTCTGCGTGGGCCGCTACGCGGGTCTGTTGCTGCTGCTGGTGGTGGACGCGGTGGTGGTGGTGGCGCTGCTCGCGGCGGTGCTGAGGCTCGCCGGCTACAGGATGGAGACGACCGTCCTGCAGGCCGTGGCGCTGCTCTGCGTCGAGTTCGCCGTCCTTTCGGCGGTGGCAGTGCTCTTCGCCAGCTTCTCCACCCCGATCCTCGCCGCCTCGTATGCCTTCGCCATCTTCTTCATCGGCCACCTCCTCCCGGACCTGCGCCTCTTCGCCGACAAGTCGCGGAGCGCGGCGGCGCGCTCGTTCGCCCGCGGGTTCTACGCGCTGTTGCCCGATCTCGAGCTGCTGAACCTCAAGTCGCAGGCGGCGAATCTGATGGCGGTCAGCCCCGCCTACGTCTGGCGCGCCGCCGGATATGGAGTGGCGTACGCCGCGGTGGTGCTGGCGCTGGCGGTGTTCATCTTCTCGCGCCGCGATCTGAACTAAGGCTCGGTGTCGTCGGCTTCGTCCTCGGGCTGCCCCGAGAGCTTCTTCACCCGATGGCGGAACTGGCGGAAGGTGAGCCCCAGGCGGGCGGCGGCGGCCTTCTTCACCCCGGCGGCCTCGGTGAGCGCGCGATCGATCAGCTCGCGCTCGATCTGCGCCAGGTAGTCCTCCAGGGAGAAGCCTTCCGGCAGCGGCCCTTCGGGCGAGAGCGCGTGCGCCCCCGTCCGGCGGAGCACGGCCGGCAGCGCGTCGACGGTGACCTCTTCGCCGTTCGACAGCGTCACCGCGCGCTCGATCAGGTTTTCCAGCTCGCGAACGTTGCCCGGGAACCAGTAGTCGGCGAGCCTCCGCTTCGCGTCCGCGGAGAGGACGGGCACCGGCCTCCGGTGCTCCGCCGCGAAGCCCCGGAGGAAGTGCTCGGCCAGGGGAAGCACGTCCTCGCGGCGCTCGCGGAGGGGCGGCACGCGGATCTGCACGACGTTCAGGCGGTAGTAGAGATCCTCGCGGAACCTGCCGGCGCGGACCTCGGCGGCGAGATCGCGGTTGGTCGCCGCCACCAGCCGCACGTCGACGGCGATGTCCTCGCTGTCGCCGACGGGACGGATGCAGCGCTCCTGGATCGCGCGCAGCAGCTTGACTTGAAGAGCGAGGGGAAGCTCGCCGATCTCGTCGAGGAAGAGGGTGCCGTCCTGCGCGGCCTGGAACAGCCCCTGCCTCGCGCCCTGGGCGCCGGTGAAGGCCCCTTTCGCGTGGCCGAACAGCTCCGACTCGATCAGCCCTTCCGGGATCGCGCCGCAGTTCACCGGCACGAACGGGGCCTCGGCGCGCGGGCTGCGCGCGTGCACCGCGCGCGCGACCAGCTCCTTGCCGACGCCGCTCTCTCCGGTGATCAGCACGGTGGTCCGTGCGGAGGCCACCTTCTGCACCACCTCGAACACCTGGTGCATGGCCGCGCTGCGGGCCACCATGGACTCGAACCGGCCGCGCGCCGAGAGCTGCTCGCGGAGCAGCTCGTTGTCCTGGGCGAGGATCCGCCCGCGGCGCGCCAGCTCGCGCTTGTGCACCGCGGCCTTCACCAGCGCGATCAGCTCGGAGGCGAGGGTGGGCGATTTTTCCACGTACCCGTACGCGCCCAGCTCCAGGGCCTGCCGGCGCACGTCGTCGCTGCCGAAGGCGGTCATGAGGATCACCTCCGCCTCGGCCTGCGCCGCCTTCACCTTGCGCACGACGCTCAGCCCGTCCTTGCCGGTGCGCATGCGCAGGTCGGTGATCACCACGTCGAACTCGCCTTCCGAGAGCGCGCGCTCCACCCCGGCGACGTCGGCGGCAACGCCCACCTCGTGCCCGGCCTTGCTCAGCCGCGCCTCGAGCATCACCCGCATCGACTGCTCGTCGTCGACGACCAGGAGCCGCGCCATCGCTCAACCCACCGCCGAGTGCGGCGGAACGGAGACCGCGGGCGCCAGCGGCAGCGCGACCCGGAAGGTGGTGCCGCGCCCGACCTGGCTGCGCACGGAGAGGTTGCCGCCGTGCGCCTCGACGATGCGGTGCACGATCGCGAGGCCGAGGCCGGTGCCCCGCTCCTTGGTGGTGAAGAACGGGTCGAAGATGCGGTCGACGTCCTCGTCCGCGATCCCGTGACCGGTGTCCTTCACTTCCAGCACCCCCTGCCCGCCCTGGGAAACGATCCGGACGTCCACCCGGCCGCCCGGCGGCGTCGCATCGGCCGCGTTCCCCAGCAGGTTCCACAGCACCTGCCGGAACTGGCCGGGGTCGGCGTGCACCCAGACCGGCGACTCGGCGCGCGCCTGGAGCTCGATGCCGCGCTCCGCGACTTCCGCCCGGAACAGCTCCACCGTGTCGGCCACCGCGCGGGCGCCGTCCAAGGCCTCGATGGCGGGCGAGAGCGGGCGGGCAAAGGAGAGGAACTCGCGGACCAGCGCCTCCAGCCGCTCGGCCTCGCTGCGCACCACCTGCATCAGGCGGCGCTCCTGCTCGTCCAGTCCGGGGGCGGCCCCGAGCACCTCGATCGAGCCGCACATCGAGGCGAGCGGATTGCGGATCTCGTGCGCCAGGCCCGCGGCCAGGCCGCCGACGACGGCGAGGCGATCGGCGCGCCGCACCGCCTCCTCCATCTGCCGCAGTCCGGTGAGATCCTGGAAGAGGATCACCTGCCCGCCCGGTCCGCCCGCGAGCGGCGCGGTGGCGTAACCGAGGATCCGCTCGCGCCCGTCGTGCGCCCGCAGGCGCACCTCCGGGCGGCCTCGCTCGCGAGGCGCCGCGATCGACGCGGCCAGCTCCGGCAGGAGCGCGGCCAGCGGCCGCCCGCGCGCGGCGGCGTCCGCGACGCCGGTGAGGTTCTCCGCGGCGGGGTTCAGGTAGGTGATCCGGCCGTCCTCTCCGACGGTCAGGATCCCGCTGGCGATGGATCGGACGACGGCGGAGTAGATGGCTTCCAGCGCCTCGAGGCGGGTCTCGCTGCGGAGCAGCTCGCTGCGCGCTCCTTGCAGCTGCTCGGCCAGGAACGAAGAGAGGGCCCCGACCAGGAGGAAGGCGGAGAGGTTCGCCGCCATCACCACGCCCAGCCGGCCCGCGGCGAGCGGGACGCGGTCCAGATCACCCGAGGTCGGGGCGATGATCCCGCTCTGCATGCCCCAGGCGAGCACGCACAGCGCCACGCAGGAGGCGGCCGCGCCCAGAGAAGCGCCCCGCCGCCCCAGGCCGATCGCACCGCTGACGATGGCGAGAGGGTAGAGCACCGTGAAGATGCTCTCCGCGCCCCCGGTGAGATAGACGAGACCGGTGGCGGCGATCACGTCGGCGGCGATCTGCCCGTACGCCACCCACGCGAGGTGACGGCGGGTGCGCAGGAGGAAGGTGCCGACCAGCGAGGCGAAGTAGATCAGCGCGATGATCGCGAAGAGCAGCACCTCGACCGGATGGGGAAACGGCTCGTGCCCCAGCGTGGACCAGGCGGTGGCCACGAGCAGCGCCGTCCCCACCAGCAGGCGGATGCCGGTGAGCAGCACCAGCTTGCGCCAAAGCATGCCTTCCGGGCGGTCGCCCAGCGGCGAATAGACGCCCGCTTCCGCCATCGCTCCCTACTTGACCGCGCCGGCGATCGAGAAGATCGGCAGGTACATGGCGACGAGGAAGCCGCCGACGATGCCGCCGAGGAACACCATCATCACCGGCTCGATCATGCTGGTGAGCGCGCCCACCGCCGCGTCCACCTCGTCGTCGTAGAAGTCGGCGATCTTGGTGAGCATCTGGTCCATGGCGCCGGTGGCCTCGCCCACGCCGATCATCTGCACCACCATCGGGGGGAAGACCTTGGTCTCCGCGAGCGGCTGCACGATGGTCTTGCCCTCGGCGATCTTCTCCTTGGTGTACCGGATCGCCTTCTCCACCACGGCGTTGCCGGCGGTCTTCGCCACCACCTCCAGCGCGTCGAGGATGGGGACGCCGGAGCTGATCATGGTGCCGAGCGTCCGGGTGAACCGCGCCACCGCCACCTTGCGGATCAGGGGTCCGAAGATCGGGGTGCGGATGGCGAACGAGTCCCACTGCACGCGCCCCCGCGGCCAGTTCACCCAGGCGCGGAAGGCGACCACAACGGCGACGATGGCGGCGGCCAGGTAGCCGATGTAGTGCTGCAGCCACTTGGAGATGTCGATGACGATCTGGGTCGGCGCCGGCATCGCGCCGCCGAAGTCCTTGAACATCTTCTCGAACGTCGGGGTGACGAAGAGGAGCAGCACCACCGTGACGCCGACGGCGACCACCAACACCACCGACGGATACACCATCGCGCCCTTCACCTTGCTCTTCAGCTTCTCGTTCTTCTCGATGTACTGCGCGAGCCGGTTGAGGATGGTGTCGAGGATACCGCCGATCTCGCCTGCGGCGACCAGCTGCACGTAGAGGGTGTCGAAGACCTTCGGGTGATCGCCCAGGGCGTCGGCCAGGGTGGAGCCCGACTCGACCTTCAGCTTCACCTTGGTGAGCACCTCGCGGAAGGCCATGTTGTCCAGCTGGCCGGAGAGGATGTCGAGGCACTGCACCAGCGGCAGGCCGGCGTCGATCAT
>Ga0070741_10014650_pt1 | contig 13515 bp, 10 predicted proteins | sample Coa_R1_4_FD_66440 | JGI IMG/M metagenome (GOLD analysis project Ga0070741, IMG submission 66440) | Surface soil microbial communities from Centralia Pennsylvania, which are recovering from an underground coalmine fire - Coalmine... | ecosystem: Environmental > Terrestrial > Soil > Unclassified ... | reverse complement strand
CGGCCTGCTCCTCCGCCAGCACGCCCGGCCCGAGCCCCAGCGCGGTCGGCGGCTCCGGCGCGGCGAGTGCCACGCCGACCGCGAGCGCGGGCGGCGACGCGAGCGCCGGCGCGTCGGACACGGCGCAGGCCGGCGGCGGTGTCGGCGGATCCGGCGGCGCCACCTCCGCCGCGAGCGGGCATCCGGCGGGTGCGAACACGTGCCTGGTGCGCTACCTCAACGCTGCCGTCGGCCAGGTCGGGGCCGCCGCCGGCTCGGAGTACGTGACCATCACGTTCAAGAACCTCAACAACCAGCCGTGCACGCTCTACGGCTACCCCGGCGTCTCGGCCGGAAATGGCACCCCGGTCAATCAGGTCGGTCAGCCGGCGAACCGCAACAACGCGGTGTCGCCGACCGTTGTGACCCTGGCGCCGGGCGGCTACGCGTACACCACGCTCCAAATCGCCAACGCCCTCAACTACCCGACCGCGACCTGCAAGCCCGCCTCGACCTCGTGGCTGCTGGTCTACCCGCCGAACACTTCGAACCTGCTGTACGTCCCGTACAACACCAAGGTCTGCACGACGAGCACCGTGAACATGAGCATCCAGGCCGTACGGCCGGGCAAGGGCGGTGCCTGACGCCGGGAAACTCCGCGCTGCCCGGCATCGGGCCACCGCCCCGCGATCTACGACCTCTTACCCGTGGTCAACGGGCAGTTGCCGCTGCTGCTCAGCCGTTCGTGGCAAGGGCCTGCAACCGCGTGTACGCGCCGTTGAAGACGTCCTGGTCGCCGGGCAGCGATCCGGATGAGGCGTACTGCCAGAACGTGTAGTAGCCCCAGCCGGCAGGCAGCGGACCGCCCCCGCTGGCCGAGAAGTTCGCGATCCACAGCGGGTCGTAGGCCGCGAATCCGGAGTAGTTGCCGGTACAGGTGGTCCACCAGTCGGTGGTCGAGTAGATCGGCGGGTAGGCGTGCTCACGCGCCGCGTACTCGTTCACGAAGTTCCAGATCCAGTTGACCATCGCCGACTGCGACAGGCCGAAGCATTCGGCGCCGTACGGGTTGTACTCGATGTCGAGCGCGCCCGGCAGCGTCTTGCCGTCGGCGGACCAGCCGCCGCCGTGCCCGATGAAGTAGTCGGCCTGCGCGGACCCGGAGGAGTTGTTCGGGATCGCGAAGTGGTACGCGCCGCGGATCACGCCGTAGTCGTACGAGCCGTTGTACTGCTGCGCGAAGTAGGCGTTGGTGTAGTAGGTGCCCTCGGTGGCCTTGATGTAGACGAAGTCGATGTACGGTGCGACCGACGCCCAGTTGACGTTGCCCTGATAGGCGCTGACGTCGATCCCGGGCAGCTGCGGGGTACTCGCTGCCGGGACCGGGGCGGCCGCCGCGGGGCGCTGGGCGGCCGGCTCGTGGGACGGGATGGTCGATCCCATGAAGTCGGCGACCGGGTGGGTGATCCTCTCAGGGTTGACCGGGGTGGGGTAGTGCGTCGGGCTGACCGGCACCCGCCGGCCGGTCACGGTGGTCGCCCAGCTGGTGCCTGCGCTCGACCCGGAGGCAGTACCTCCGTCGACGGCAAGAGCTGCGGCAGAGGCGGGACCCGCCCCGGTAACGCCGACGGTCAGCAGGGAACCGAGCAGCACCGTCGTGATCAACGCGGCGTTGGTGCGGCGGGTCGCGCCGTGGATGGGCCGCGAACGCCCAGAGCGTTCCATGGTCTTCCTCATCAGGTTGTGGGTGTAAGTCCGGGCAGATCGGACTTTTCGTCAGGATACTGCGACTGCGCGCGGCTTCGGTCGGCGCGTCGTAAAGATTCATCAAGGCTTCACAGGAACGCGGCCGAGACGGCGGTCGCGACGATCAGTGCGCAGATACCGAAGACGGCGGCCGTGTCGTAGCCGGACGAGGCCGGGATGCTGTGGCCGCGGGGCGTGGCCGACGTGAGGACGGTGGCGCTCAGGGCGCTGCCAAGGGCGAAGCCGGTGGAGCGCACGACCTGGTAGAAGCCGGTGGCGCTGCCGGTCTCGTGCGGTGGGACGCCGCGCACGAGCTGCAACGGGTTGGCCGCGAAGACCCAGCCGACGCCGAAGCCGGCCAGCGCCATCGCGATCCCCAGCCCCCACAGCGTGCCGCGGCCCAGCCGGAACTGCGCCATCGCCGCGGCCAGCAGCACGCATCCGGCCACCACGACCGCGTCCGGCCCGCGCCGGCGCAGCAGCGCGCCGGCCGCCTTGTTCGCCGCGAAGCTCGCGAAGGAGAACGGCACCAGCAGCGAGCCCGCCACGAGCGGTGACTCGCCGAAACCGTAGCCCGCGCTGGTCGGCGTCTGCACCAGGCGGACCACCAGCGAGAGCAGCGGGTAGATCCCGACGCCGACCAAGAGCACGGATACGTTCGCGGCGAGCACCGCGCGGTGTCGCAGCAGCCGTACATCGACGAGCGGCCGACGCGTGTTCAGCTCACGCGCGACCCAGCCGGCCAGCATCGCCGCGGCCAGCGCGATGGCCGCCAGCGTGCGGATCGAGACCCAGCCCCAGGACTGGCCCTGGGAAAGCGCGAGCAGCACCGCCGCGACGCCCGCCGCGAGCAGCGTCGCGCCCGGCCAGTCCAGTCCGCGCGCCTCCCGCTCCGGCCCCTCGGGAAGCACCCGCGCGGCGGCGAGCAGGGCGAGTGCGGTGACGGCGGCGCCCGCCCAGAACGCCGCGGCCATGCCGAACTGCTGCGTGATGGCGCCGACGACCGGGTAGCCGGCGCCGATTCCGATCGCCGTGGTCACCCCGAGCAGCGCGATCGCCGGCCTGCCGCGCTCGGCCGGCAGCTCGTCGCGCGCGGTCGCGATGGCCAGCGGCACCAGCCCGCCGCCCGCGCCCTGCAGCATCCTCCCGATTAACAGGCCCACGAAGCCGGTGGGCAGTGCGGAGAGCACGCAGCCGGCGAGCGCGGTGGCGAGCGAGGCGAGGACGACGGGCCGCCGCAGCCGCCCGTCGCCGAGCCGGCCGGCGACCGGCGCCGCGATCGCGCCGACCAGGAGCGAAACGGTCAGCGCCCACTGCGAGGCCGCCAGCGATACGTGTTCGACCGCCGCGACCGTCGGCAGCAGGGGAGCGCCGAGGCTGCCGCCCGCTGCCGTCACCACACCGAGGAACACCAGGACCGGGACCAGCAGGCGCGGTGGTGCGGGTCGGTGGTCTAGGTCGTTCGCGGCAGCTGGCATGCCCGGAACATAGGCCGGGCAGGTCGCGGGCGTCGAAGTGTCTTCGCCGATCGTGCGCATAGGCGGCGGCTATGCGCGCCGAGGTCCGCAGCTAGGAGGAATGACCGTCCGGCGCGGCGATCCGATGGGTAACGTCGGTGGCCGGTGCGTGGTCGATCTGCTCCAGCAGGATCGCACGGAACTCCTGCGCCGCCCGGGAGAGGCCTGCATCGCGGCGCCAGGCCAGGCCGATCGTCCGCTGCGGAGCGGGTTCGGCCAGCCGAGTGACCGTCAGAGCGGCCCGGCGCGCGGCGATCGCCGGCAGCAGGGCGAGACCGGCCCCGCAGCGCACCAGCGCGATCACCGCGTCCAGTTCGCCGCCGTCCACCGCGATCGTCGGTTCGAATCCGGCTGCGCGACACAGCCCAGTCGCGTGTTCGCGCAGCGCATAACCGTGTCGCGGCAGCACCAGCGGTCTTTCACGCAAGTCGGCAGGCGTGCATACCCCGCGTTCGCCAGGCGGCAGCTGTCCGGTGCCCGAGACGATGACCAGCTCCTCCCGCACCAGAGGCTCGAACGCGATCACCGCGCTGAGGGCTGAAGGCACCGGCAGGATGAGCAGCGCCACGTCGAGCTCACCGAGGCGCAGCCGTTCCGCCAGATCGCTCGTGCCGCTCTCCGCCAGACAGGGCTCGATGCCGGGCCAGCGCTGCGCGAAGGCGCGCAGGACCTCGGCGAGCACGCCCTGGCACAGGCTCGGCGTCCCGCCGACGCGCACGCGGCCGCGCCGCAGCTGCGTGATCTCCTGGACCTCGCGGCGCGCACCGTCCAGGTCCGCGAGCACCCGCCGCGCCACCGGAAGCAGCGCGGCCCCGGCCTCGGTGAGGGTCACCCCGCCGCGTGCGCGCACGAACAGCGCGGCGCCGAGCTCCCGCTCCAGCAACCTGATCTGCTGCGACAGCGACGGCTGGGCGACGTGGAGATTGCGCGCCGCCCGGGTGAAGTGCCGGGTCTCGGCCACTTCCAGGAGGTAGCGGAGCTGAGTCAGCTGCACCACTTCACGATAGACCGGCGATAGGCGTCGCCTATGGGTTCACCCGCTCGCATCGCCAACGGCAATGGCCGGCGGCAGGCCGTCAGCGCCCGGTGCCGACGTTCGCGATGAACATGCGGACCTGCGCGCGGCTGCGCAGCCCGTTCGGGGACTGCGGCCGGAACCACGCGAACTGCGGAAAGCGGCCGTCGGCGCCGCGCACCGGATCGATTTGGAGCACCCCCGAGACGATCGGCGCCTCACCCGCGCGGAAGGTGATCGGCGACCAGAGGTACATCAGGCACGCCTCCTCCGCCCGCCGCACGCTCGATTCGTCCTCCACCTCGACGCCCACCCGCCGCACGACCTCGGCGGCGTCGTCGCGCAGCCGCGCCAGGACCGGGCCGAACTGCACGTTGACGGTCGGGCCGCCCGCAGCCGACAACCAGCCGTCCGGGCCGAGCCGGAAGGGTGTGTAAACGGTCTCTGTTTCCTGATGTTCCTGTGCATATGCCGCCGCCAGGTCCTGATTGGAGGGGAAGAGGTACCAGAGGTCGCCGGGCATGAACCCGAGCGGCACCCCGGCCATCTGCACCAGCCACTCGTTCAGCGCGCCGGCGATCGTGGGCGCCAGATCCCGGCCGACCTCCCCCCGGTTGATCGCGTGTTCCGGATGGGTGTGCGCGAGCGGTTCGAGGCCGCGCAGCGACGGGTGGCTCCAGTCGACCAGATTCGGGCCGCCGAGCACGAGATAGCAGTCCCCGTACGCGCGATCGCGGCCGACGCCCCACTCGTGCCGGCGCGTGTCATAGGGACGCCGCGCGACGACGCCCGACTCGATCAACGCGCTCTGATCCCCGACGGCCAGTCTGCTGAGCACCGCGTGCCCCTGCGCCGCACTGTGCAGACGTGCGACGATCCGCGGTGCGCCGTCCGCCGCACGCGCCGGATCCGTCAGTTCCACCGCCGCCCAGCGGCGCGCCCCGCCCGGCGGCTCGTGCCGCGAGTTGTACTGGAACATCGGGCCGCCTCCAAGGTCGGTAGGGTCCCCGCGGCCGCCGACCGGCCGCCGCGCTCTACTGCGCCGCACCCAACAAGAGGCGCGGCACCTGGCCGGTGATACAGCAGAGCGCGGCTTGGTAGCCGAGTCGTGATGGGAGATTCGCCGCAGCTTGGAGTCGGGGAACTGGGGAGGCCGGGATTCAGCCCGCCAGAGCCTTGGCCCACTCCTGCACGCTCACGACCGCCGCCTGGCGCGGGAAGACCTTCTCGGTCAGCACCCGGTGCACCTCCGGGTCGCCGTCGAGGCAGGCGTCCTGCAGCACGGTGAGTCGGAAGTCGAGGTCAGCGGCCTGACGCACGGTGGAGAGCACCACGCCGCTGGTCGCGATCCCCGACAGCACCAGATGCGTCACCTCCAGGCCGCGCAGCACCACGTCGAGGTCGCTGCCGGCGAAGGCGCTCACCCGTCGTTTGGTGACCACGATGTCGCCGGCCTGCGGGGCGATCGCCGGATGCACGTCCATGCGTCCGTCGCCCGATTCGCCGAGGGTAGCGTTCCGCTTGGTCGCCGAGAAGGCGAAGTTGCGCGAACTGATCTCCGGGAAGCCGGGGCGGAACCCGACGACCACGTAGATCACCGGGATCTGCGCCGAGCGCGCGGCGCTGATCGCCTCGTCCACCCGGGCCAGGTATCCGCTGTCATCGCCGAAGCGCTCGACGATGACCCGCTGTACGTCCATCACGAGCAGAGCGGCGTTCTCCGGCATCGGCTGTCTCCTTGAGATCTGGCTTCCCTTTAGCCGGGGAGGATACTTAGGTTACTTTTGCTAAGTAAATTGGGGCCGGGCGAGGAAGGGCGGGCGCGGATGACGACGGGAACCCAGGGAGACACGGCCAAGGGCACGGCGGCAAGGCAGCGCGGCCGCTGGGTGAGCGCAGACCATCCGCGCTACAAGTGGATCGCCCTGTCCAACACCACGCTCGGCATGCTGATCGCGACGATCAACAGCTCGATCGTGCTGATCTCCCTTCCGGCCATCTTCAACGGGATACGGCTCGACCCGCTGCAGCCCGGCAACGTCAGCTACCTGCTGTGGATGCTGATGGGGTACATGCTGGTCTCCGCGGTGCTCGTGGTCGCCCTCGGCCGGCTCGGCGACATCTGGGGCCGGGTGCGCATCTACAACGCCGGCTTCCTGATCTTCGCCGTGACCTCGGTCATCCTGTCGCTCGACCCGATGCACGGCGGCGCGGGCGCGCTCTGGCTGATCCTGTGGCGCATCGCGCAGGCGGTCGGCGGCTCGATGCTGATGGCGAACTCGGCCGCGATCATCACCGACGCCTTCCCGGCCGCACAGCGCGGCATGGCGCTGGGCGTGAACATGGTCGCGGGCATCGCCGGATCGTTCATCGGCCTGGTGCTCGGCGGCGCGCTGGCGGAATGGGACTGGCGCTCCATCTTCTGGGTCAATGTTCCCATCGGGATCATCGGCACCTACTGGGCGTACCGGTCGCTGCACGAGACCGGCATCCGCAAGGCCGCGCGTATCGACTGGTGGGGCAACCTGACCTTCGCGGTCGGCCTGACCGCGCTGCTGGCCGGGATCACCTACGGCATCCAGCCCTACGGCGGCCACACCATGGGCTGGACCAACCCGTGGGTCATCGCCGGACTGGTGGGCGGCGTGGTGCTGCTCGCGGTGTTCTGCCTGATCGAGACGCGCGTGCCGGAGCCGATGTTCCCGCTGCGCCTGTTCCGCAACGCCGCCTTCACCGGCGGCAACGCGGCGGCGCTGCTCGGCTCGATCGGCCGCGGCGGCATGCAGTTCATGCTGATCATCTGGCTGCAGGGCATCTGGCTGCCGCTGCACGGCTACGACTACGCGCAGACCCCGCTGTGGGCCGGCATCTACCTGCTGCCGCTGACCGTCGGATTCCTCGCCGCGGGGCCGATATCCGGGCACCTGTCCGACCTGTTCGGCGCGCGGCTGTTCGCCGCCGGAGGCCTGACCGTGATGGCCGCCTCGTTCGCCGGCCTGCTGCTGTTGCCCACGAACTTCAGCTACCTGTGGTTCGCCGCGCTGGTCTTCCTCAACGGGCTCGGCGGCGGCCTGTTCGCGGCCCCGAACACCTCGATCATCATGTCGAACGTGCCGCCCGAGGCGCGCGGCGCGGCCTCCGGGATGCGCGCGACCTTCCAGAACGCCGGCATGGTGCTTTCGATCGGAATCTTCTTCTCGCTCATGGTCGCGGGACTGGCCGGCTCGCTGCCGCACACGCTCACCAGCGGACTGACCGCCCAGGGGGTGCCGCCGGCCGCCGCGCAGACCGTGGCCTCGCTGCCGCCGGTCGGCACCCTGTTCGCCGCCTTCCTCGGCTACAACCCGATCCAGGAACTGCTCGGCCCGCACGTGCTCGGCCAGCTTCCGGCCGCGAACGCGCACACGCTGACCGGCCGCCAGTTCTTCCCGAATCTCATCTCAGGCCCCTTCCACACCGGCCTGGTCGTGGTCTTCTCGCTGGCCATCGCCATGTGCCTGATCGCCGCCGGAACCTGCCTGATCCGCAACAAGCCCGAGGCCGAAGAAGACCTCGTATCCGTGCCGGCGCCAACGCCGGGATCAGGACGGTAGCTAGAGCGGGACGGTAGCGGGGGCGAATCAGCGTTCGTGGCCGGCACGCAGCCAGTCGGCGTAGTCGGCCACGGCGCGTCGCGTGTCGTAGCCGGGCTCGTATCCGGTGTCCTGCCGAATGCGGGTGATGTCGAGGTAGAAGTCCCGGGCAGGTCCATGCGGATTGCGCCCTTCGGGCAGCTCAATGCGCGTGCCCGGGACGACCTCGGCAAGGGCGTCGGCGAGGTGCTGGTATGTCGTGGCGCGGCCGCCGCCGACGTTGTACGTGCGGTGGTTGAGCTGCGGCGCCAGCTGCAGCAGCGCGAGAGCGCGCCCGCAGTCCTTCGCGTAGCAGAGGTCGAGGCTGTCCTGCGCGTGTGCGGGGGAGTAGAGCTCTGAGAAGTCCGGCGCGGTGCCGCGCACGGCCGCGTGCACGAGCTGGGGCGCGCCGAAGAAGCGAGAAACCGGTCGGCCGAGTGGACCCCAGATCCCTGCGATCCGCGCGTTATAGAACTCGAGCCCTGCGGCGCCCGCGACGTAGTCGGCCAGCAGTTCGGAGATCTTCTTGGACGCGGGGATGGCGTGGCCGGAGGTCAGCGGCAGCGGCACGTCCTCACGCATCGCCGCCGCCGCGTCGCTCGCCGCCGAATCCTCCGGCAGCGGTACGCCGCCGTATACGCCGATCGTGCTGGCGACCCCGACGCGCGCCACGCCCCAGTCGTGCGCTGCTTGCAAGACATTCAGCAGGCCATTGGCGGCGGCGCGCGCGTCCTCGATCGGATTCGCACTCGGCGGCCAGCCCCCGGCCGCGAGGTGTACGACTCCCGTGATCTCGTACCGTGCACCGACCTTGAGCAGCGACGACAGGCCGGTCACGTCGCCCTGCTCGATGAACACGCGGCTGCCGATCTCGGAGGCGATCAGGTCGGATACGTCTGCGTCCGCGACCGCGCGCCGCCCGAGCAGGACGCAGGATTGGCCGAGATCGAGCAGGGCGCGAGCGGTGTGGGTGCCGATGAAGCCGAGGCCACCCGTGACGAGGATCATTCCGCCCCCCATAGCGTCAGTAGATTTGATTGTCAGTGAGGCTGACAATCAGGCTAGCGGTAGGCTCAGAGGGTGTCCAGCGCAGCCAAGGACGCTGCCGCCGCGGCGGAGCGCAGCCCGGAACTGACCAGCCGCCTCGGCTATCTGCTCAAGCACGCCCAGTTGCGGCTCGCCGAGCTGACCACCGCCGCGCTGGAGCCTTTCGGCCTGAACGGCCGGGAGCTGGCCGTGCTGATCGTGCTGGCCGAGGGCGAGCCCGCCTCGCAGCAGGAAGCAGCGCGGCGGCTCGGGATCGACCGCACGAGCATGGTCGCCTTCCTGGACACGTTGGAGGAAAAGGGCCTGGTCGAGCGGCGCCCGCACGCGCACGACCGGCGCCGCAACGCGGTCGAGCTCACGACGGCGGGACGCGAGACGATGCGAGCCGCCCGCCGCGCCGGCGACGAGGCGGAACGGCGCTTCCTCGCCCCGCTCAGCCGACCCGCCGGCGCAGCGCTCAAGGAATCGCTGCTGGCGCTTGTTGAGTCAGAAGGCTGATTAAACGTCGCTCGTGCGGCCGACGAAACTCAGCGGTCCGCCGCCGGTCCCGGCGTGTTGAGGGCACTCACTAGGCGTCCTCTGCATTGTGCTGCCGCGAACCGCTCGCGACCGCCACCGCCTGCTCGGCGATTTCGAGCTCTTCATCGGTCGGCACGACCAGAACCGGCACCTCGGCCCCCTCCGGTGAGATGAACCGCTCGCCGCTCCCGGCCGCCCGATTGCGCTGTTCGTCGACGGCGATGCCCAGCCGCTCGAGCCCGCGCAGGGCCAGCCCCCTGACGAGGTCGTCGTTCTCGCCGACGCCCGCAGTGAACACCACCGCGTCGACCCGACCGAGTACCGCGTAGTACGCGCCGATGTATTTACGGATGCGGTGGCAGTACACGTCGATGGCCAGGCGGGCGTCGGCATCGCCGTTTTCCCGCGCGCGCCCCACGTCGCGCAGGTCGTTGCTGCCGGTCAGCGCGAGCAGGCCGCTTTCCTGATTCAGTGCGTGGTCGATCCGCTTGGCGTCGAAGCCTGCGACGCGTTCGAGATACGCGGGCACGGCCGGATCGAGATCCCCGCTGCGCGTGCCCATGACCAGACCCTCGAGCGGGGTCAGGCCCATCGAGGTCTCCACGCTGCGCCCGCCCTCGACCGCGCACGCGCTCGCGCCGTTCCCGAGATGCAGCACGATCAGGTTCGTCTCCTGCGGCGCCTTGCCCAGCAATCGCGCGGCCTGCCTCGCCACGTATTGGTGCGACGTGCCGTGGAAACCGTAGCGCCGCAACGAATACCGGTCCCGCCACTCGCGCGGCACTGCGTACGTGTAGGCCGCGGGCGGCAGCGTTCGATGAAACGCGGTGTCGAACACCGCGATGTGCGGCACGTCCGGGAAAGCCTTGCGCGCCACCTCGATCCCGGTCGCGTTGGCCGGATTGTGCAGCGGTGCCAGCGCTGTCAGCTCCCTGATGTCGGCGAGTACGGCGTCGTCGATCAGCGTCGGCTGGTCGAACCGGTCGCCGCCGTGTACGACGCGATGCCCGACCGCCACCAGATCGGTCCCGGCCAGGTCCGGGCCGGAGGCCTTGAACGCGGCCAGAATCGCGTCGAGCGCCTGCGCGTGGTCGGCGAACCGATCCCGCACCTCGTACGGCGATCCTTGCGCGGGCCGATGGGTAAGTTCGCCCGCTGCGTCCTCACCGATCCTGCCGACCAGCCCCGTGGCCAGCCGCTCGCGCTGCTCCAAGCCGATCAGCTGGTACTTGACCGAAGACGACCCGGCGTTGAACACCAGCACGTCACGCGCCATCCCGACCTCCGCACTCGCGCCGCCCTCGGTGCCACCCTCGCCGTTGCGTCGTACCCGTCCCAGGTGCCTTCGACCCGCGGCCGATGGGACTAACGACCCATCCGGGCGACCAGGCCGGGCGGCCAGTCTTGAAGTGGGCGAACAATCGAGGAAGAACCGAGAACCGAAAGGGGCCGGCAATGGCCGATCGCGAGGCGGGGGCGCTTTCCCGTCGCGACCTTGACCTGATCGACGCCTACTGGCGTGCCGCCAACTACCTCTCCGTCGGGCAGATCTACCTGCTCGACAACCCGCTGCTGCGCGAGCCGCTGCGCGAGGAGCACATCAAGCCGCGGCTGCTCGGCCACTGGGGTACCACGCCCGGCCTGAACTTCATCTACGCGCACCTCAACCGGCAGATCAAGGCGCGCGACCTGAACGCGATCTACATCGCGGGGCCGGGCCACGGCGGCCCGGGACTGGTCGCGAACGCCTATCTGGAAGGCACGTACAGCGAGGTCTACCCGCGCATCGGCCTCGACGAGGAGGGCATGCGCCGGCTCTTTCGCCAGTTCTCCTTCCCCGGCGGCATCCCCAGCCACGTCGCGCCCGAGACCCCCGGGTCGATCCACGAGGGCGGCGAACTCGGCTATTCGGTGGCGCACGCCTACGGCGCGGCCTTCGACAACCCGGACCTCGTGGTCGCCTGCGTGGTCGGCGACGGCGAGGCGGAGACCGGGCCGCTGGCCGCATCCTGGCACTCGAACAAGTTCCTCGACCCGGTGCGCGACGGCGCGGTGCTGCCCATCCTGCACCTGAACGGCTTCAAGATCGCGAACCCGACCGTGCTGTCCCGGATTCCGCGGGGCGAACTGGACAACCTGTTCGAGGGCTACGGGTACCGCCCGATCACCGTCGAGATCGCGGACCCCGACGACCACGACGCCGCGCACCAGGCCATGGCCGCGGCGCTCGATGACGCGCTTGGCGACATCAAGACCATCCAGGCCGAGGCGCGAGGACTGGCGAATGGGCACAGTCAGGTGCGTGCGAGCGACGGTGCGGCTTCAGCAGACGCACAGCTGACCGCGGACGACCAGGTGCCGGTCGACCGCCCGCGTTGGCCGATGATCATATTCCGGTCGCCCAAGGGATGGACCGGACCGAAGACCGTGGACGGCAACCGCACCGAAGGCAATTGGCGCTCGCACCAGGTCCCGCTCGCGAACCTGCGGGAGAACCCGGACCATCTCGCGCAACTTGAGCGATGGCTCGCCTCCTACCGCCCGGACGAGCTGTTCGAGCGCTCCGGCCGCCTCGTCCAGGAACTGGCCGAACTGCCCCCGCAGGGCCTGCGCCGGATGAGCGCCAACCCGCACGCCAACGGCGGCATCCTGCTGCGCGACCTGGACCTGCCGGACTTCCGCGACTACGCGGTCGAGGTCAAGGAGCACGGCACGAGCTTCGCCGAGGCCACCCGCGTCCTCGGCACCTTCCTGCGCGACGTGATGGCGCGCAACGAAACCCCCGGCGCCGACACTCCCGGCAACTTCCGGGTCTTCGGGCCGGACGAGACCGCCTCCAACCGGCTCGGCGCGGTCCTCGAAGCCACCGGGCGCACGTGGATGGCCGAATCAGAGCCCGATGACGACGCGGCGCTCGCCCCCGACGGCCGGGTGATGGAGGTGCTCTCCGAGCACATGTGCCAGGGCTGGCTCGAGGGCTACCTGCTCACCGGCCGGCACGGCCTTTTCTCCTGCTACGAGGCCTTCATCCACATCGTCGACTCGATGTTCAACCAGCACGCCAAGTGGCTCAAGACCACCCGGCACATCCCGTGGCGCCGCCCGATCGCGTCGCTGAACTACCTGCTGACCTCGCATGTGTGGCGGCAGGACCACAACGGCTTCTCGCACCAGGACCCCGGCTTCATCGACCACGTGGTGAACAAGAAGGCTGAGATCGTCAGGGTGTACCTGCCGCCGGACACCAACACGCTGCTGTCGGTCGGCGACCACATTCTGCGCAGCCGGCACTACGTGAACGTCGTCGTCGCGGGCAAGCAGCCCACGCACAACTGGCTGTCGATGGACGACGCGATCCTGCACTGCACCCGCGGCATCGGCATCTGGGAGTGGGCCTCCACGGACGCGGGCACCGAGCCGGACGTCGTGCTGGCCTGCGCCGGCGACATCCCGACGCTGGAGACCCTGGCCGCCACAGCGATCCTGCGCCAGTCCTTCCCGGAGCTGAAGATCCGCGTCGTGAACGTGGTGGACCTGATGCGCCTGGAACCCGACGCCGAGCACCCGCACGGGCTCTCCGACCGCGAGTTCGACTCCTTGTTCACCACGGACAAGCCGGTCGTCTTCGCCTACCACGGCTACCCCTGGCTGATCCACCGGCTGACCTACCGGCGCGCGAACCACCACAACATCCACGTGCGCGGCTACAAGGAGGAGGGCACCACCACCACGCCCTTCGACATGGTCATGCTCAACGACCTGGACCGCTACCACCTGGTGATCGACGTGATCGACCGGGTGCCCGGACTGGCCGAGCGCGGCGCGCACCTGCGCCAGGCGATGCTCGACGCACGCACCCGGGCCCGCGCGTACACGCGCGAGGTCGGCGACGACATCCCCGAGGTGCGCGACTGGGTCTGGCCGTACAACTGAAGATCCGGAAATCCGAAGGTCGGATTAACGGTGTGCCTCCCGGAGGGCTCGCGGTTACGGTTGGTGCCACCAGGCAACGATCGAGACCGTCCGGGAGGCGCGTTGGCCGTCGAGGAAATCAGCAGGCCGACGGACCCGGACGGCACTG
>Ga0070741_10014649_pt1 | contig 13516 bp, 9 predicted proteins | sample Coa_R1_4_FD_66440 | JGI IMG/M metagenome (GOLD analysis project Ga0070741, IMG submission 66440) | Surface soil microbial communities from Centralia Pennsylvania, which are recovering from an underground coalmine fire - Coalmine... | ecosystem: Environmental > Terrestrial > Soil > Unclassified ... | reverse complement strand
CCGCCATTTTGCGCCGCGGCGCACCAGCACGGCCACGTAGCCTCCCCGGCCCAGCCGCTCCCAGGCCTCGCTGCCGTGCATTTTATCCGGCAGGCGGCAGGATTCGCCCAGGTACGCCAGCACGATTGCCCCATCGTGCGCCAGCAGCACCGGATGGAAGCCATATGCCTCAGCGGCGCGCTCGCCGTGCTGGAGGACGCCACCGCGGTAGACGCGATACTCGATGCCTTGGCGCTTCTCGTACGCTATGTGCAAAAGACCCGCCGGATCGAACTCCAGCGACGCCCGACCGGCGACCTCGTCGACCGCGACCGGCTTGCCGGCATTCGCCAGCCCCTGCAACTCAAGCTGCCCGGCGCGCTCGAGCGCCAGCACCACACCGCCATCCGGCGCGGCAACCGCGTCCAGCAACCGGCCATACGCGCCGCTCAGCGGCTTGCCATCCTGATATAAGGTCGTGCCCGCCGAGTAGAACACGTGCTCGCCGGCCATCACCGGCGCCGACGGAACTCCTTCGAGCGGATAGTCGCGCGCGGGCTTCCGATCCTCGTATACGCGCACGCGCGGCTTCGTTCCGCCCCACGCCAATGCGGTTTGCACGCGGCCGCCCGGTAGTTCCCGCATTTGCCGGCCGTGGTTGGCCGCCACCAGCGGATCGGAGGATTCCGCCAGCAGTTGCGCGTCGAACTGCGTGCGATGCCGATACGCGGCGCCCTGCGCCACGGCAGCCTGGGGCCTGGCGGCCGCGGCCAGCGAAACACCTTGCAGAAAGCCTCGCCGGCTGAACTCCTTCATGCACTCACCCCTTCCTTCACTTTACTGCGCAAGGCCGCGCCCTGTTCCCGCAGCCAATCGAAGAGGATCTGGATATCCGTGCCGATCGAAAAATGGCGCACTCCCAAATCGAGATAATACGGCGCGTCGGCGGAGGTCTGAATCTCCGCGCGCGGCGGGACACCCATCTTGAGGCAGGTCTCGATAACGCGCCGCTCGACGGCGCGGACTTCGGGTGTGCGGCGGGTACCCGGCTGGCCGATCGTCATGCAATAGTCGGCCGGCCCCCACTGCACCATATCGATGCCCGGCACAGCCAGAATTTCTTCCAATTGCGCCACGGCCGACTGCTTCTCGATCATCAGCAGCACCACGACATCCCGCAGGGCCTGCACGTACTGCGGCGTGTCGCCTTGCCGCATGAACGCGATGCGCCGGGCCGCCACGCCATGCGTCCCGCCATCCTCCGGCGTCTCCGGGCGAACGGCGCGTACGCATTCGGCTGCGTCCGCGGCGCTGCGCACGTCCGCGAACAGCACCGCCTCGAATCCCGACCCGATGGCACGCTGCGCCAGGAAACGGCGCGGCTCCTGGTCGATTTTGATCATCGAGCCCAGGCCGTGCAGTTCGGCAGCGCGGCAGATGTTCTCCAGGCCGAACAAATCGAAGGGCGCGTACTCGGCTACGAATTCCACGTAGTCGTACATGCCGGTGTGGCCTACCACCTCTATCATCGACGGCCATGCGGAAAGCAGGTGCGTCCCGAGGGAGTTCCCTCCGGACTGCAGTAACTGGCGCATTCGGTTGGCTCGCATGTAGTCTAGGATAATGATTTCAGACCGCCGTGAACGCGCGTTCCAACCCACGGAACACCACGCCGCTGGCGGCGCGCCCGCATGCTATAGTGCCCACGGTTAGAGATCGGAATGAACCACGGAATTACGCCGCTCGATTGGATTGCGATCGCGCTCTACTCGATCGCGCTCTTCTCGATTGCTCTCTATCACTCGCGCAAACTGAAGAAGCAGGATGACATCTTCCTCGCCGGACGTTCCATGCGAAGCTGGCCCATCGCCATCAGTATGTACATGGCGCTTTTTAGCACGAATACTTTTCTCGGCGCCACGGGTTGGGTGAACCGGCCGAACGGAACCATCTGGATCTGTCTGCAGACGTTCGGCATCGTCGCCGCCGTCCCGCTGATCGTCTGGCTCTACCCCACGCTCTTCTTCCGGCTACGTATCACGTCCGCATACGAATACCTGGACATGCGCTTCAACCATTCCGTGCGCCGCATCGCCACGATCTTTTTCTTCGCTTCCCGGCTCATGTGGATGTCGACGATTCTGTATTCCGCCTCGCTGGTGCTTTCCGCCATGTTGGCGTGGACTCCGGCGAACGGCATGCCGCACGGGCAACTCTGGGCCATCGCCCTGATCGGCTTACTGGCCACCAGCTTCGCGCTGCTGGGCGGCATGCACGCCGTCATCTGGACGGACGTGATGCAGTTCTTCGTGCTGCTCTCCGGGCTGATCACCATGGTCGCCATGGGTCTGCACCTGAGTGGCGGGCTGGGCAGCGTAGTCCGCATCGGCCGCGAGTTCCACCGTTTCCAACTGCCCCAGGCTTTCAGTCTCACGGATGACCTGAGCATCGCCGGCGGGCTGCTGCTGGGCTTTGTAGGGATGCTGTCCAGCGCCGGCGCCGATCAGGTGGTGCTGCAACAGTATCTGACCGCGGTCAGCGATCGCGAGGCGAAGGCCTCGCTGTGGCGGAACGGATTCTTCCTGAAGCCGATCAGCCTGGTCTATCCGTTCCTCGGCTTGATCATGTTCGCGTATTACCAGACGCACGGAGAAATCGCCCGGCTCATGCGCATTCCCGACGATGCCCTTCCCGTTTTTGTGGTTAACGTGCTGCCGCCGGGGGCGCGAGGCCTGATGACCATGGCGATGGTGGCGGCGGTGCTCACCAGTTTGCAGTCGGGCCTTGCCGCGGTCTCCGCCGCCATGCAGGTCAATTTCGTGAGGCGATGGATCGCCCGTCCCTTGTCCGACCGCGAATCCGTCCGGCTGGCTCGCGCTTTGCTGCTGTTTACGGGCGCGTGGGTCATCGGCAACGCCTACTTCGTGTGGCATCTCGGTCAGCAGAACAGCATCATCCAGGTTCTCAACATCGTCATGTATCCGTTCTCCGGCGTGCTGCTCGGCATTTTTCTGCTGGGCATCCTCTCGCATCGTGCGAACGCGGACGGGGTGCTCATAGGCGGTGTTTTGGGATTTCTGGGCACTATCGCGGTGCCGGCGTTGCGCATGCTGCTGCCCATCGCCGCGCAACCGCCCACGCTGCAATACCTGGGCAAAGTCTCCAATTTCTACTATGGTTTTATCGGCGCTCTGCTGACCCTGGTCGTGGGCTACGCCGCCAGCCTGTGGTTCCCCGCGCCCGCTGTTCGACAGATCAAAGGTCTGACGCGCCGCAGCCTGCCGGCTCCGATTGTGGCGCGCGACGCCGTGAAGGTGAACTGAATGCCCCGTTTGCTGCCTCAGCTTTCCCGGCGCCGCCTCCTGCAGTCGGCTGCCGCCTTGTGCGCGCCTCCGTTGCGCGCCGCCGCCGAACCGCTCGACCTGCGCCAAAGCCAGCTCTTTCTGGACGACGCCTGGATTGAAGAGACCGCCCGGCTGGAGCGGGTCTGGGCGGCCGCCGAGATCGTCCCTGAGCCCGTCCTCAAGCCCGAGGCTCCCTGGGAAGGCATTCAAATCGTCATGTTCGGTTCCGTTTTCCGCATGGCGAACGAATGGCGCATGTACTATCTCGCCTACAACCGCCCGCAGCCGGCGCTGGCGTGCATGGCCACCAGCCAGGACGGTTTGCATTGGGAACGGCCCAATCTCGGATTGGTGGAGTATGGCGGTAACCGGCGGAACAATATCCTCTGGCTGCCGTCCGATGGCGAAAGCACGGACGGTCCGACCGTTTTGCACGAGCCCGACGACGCGGCGGCGCCTTTTAAGATGCTCTACTACGGCTACGGCGGCAAGCGTGCGACGGGCGAATATGTGGCTTTCAGCAAGGACGGCATCCAGTGGACGCGCCGCCCGCAGCCCGTCCTGACCAGCACCGGCGACAAGACCAACCTGATGGCGGCACGCGATCACCGGGGAAAATATGTGGCGTATTTACGCGAGAAGACGATGATGCAGAAGTACGGGTCGCGCAGCGTTTCCCGCAGCGAGAGCGCGGATTTCCTGCACTGGAGCGAGCCCGAACTGGTGCTGCGGCCCGACCTGCTCGATGATCCCAATACCGAACTCTACGGCATGAGCGTCTTTCCCTACGCCGGCATGTACATCGGCCTGCTGGAGCGTTGGTACGATCATCCCGACGTGATCGAAGTGCAGCTCGCCTGGAGCCGCGACGGTCTTGGCTGGAAGCGTCCACAGGTGCGCCGCGCCTTCATCGGGCCCACCTATCCGTGGAACAAGGGGTGGAACAGTTGTGCGAATACTCCCCCGATTCGCATGGGAAACCAGCTTTGGTTTTACTTCGGCGGCCGGACTTCGGCTCACGGGCGCGAGACGCCGCGTTCCTACGGCGCCATCGGCCTGGCCAGCACCGGAGTCGATCAGTTCGCCGCCCTGCGTGCCGACTTCATCGAAGGCCGCCTGGTCACCCGGCCTATGACCTGGCCCGGAGGCGATCTGATTCTTACCTGCACCAATACCCGCTACCCGGACGCCCATCCGACCTCCGGTGGAGGCCAAATCGCCGTCGAGGTCCGCGACGAGAGCAACGCGCCCATCCCCGAATTCAGCGGGGAGCGGAAAGCGGCGCACAACGTAGTTTCGCCGCGCCCGTGGGAGGCCAAGGAGCCCCCGGTCCGTTGGCCCGGCGGAAGATCGCTCGATACTCTCAAAGGCCGGCGCATCCGGATCGTTGTCCGGCTGCGCGACGCGCGCATCTACTCTTTCCGCGCGCGGGAGGTTGCCGCATGAGTTCCACCCGACTCACCGCCGATCAGATCAACGCCTTGGCTGCGTTCGATACCCCCACAATCGCCAATGCCATGGACTCCCTGCACATCGGCGCGCAGCCTTGCATGGGCCCGCAGGTTCGTGCCATGGCGGGAGCATCTACCGTCGTGGGGATGGCGGTCACCGCCACGATGCAGGAACAATGGGGCGGCGCTTTTGCCCACCTGGAGCCCTGGCTCGGGTTCCTGGAAGAGATCGAGCGCGCCGGCCTGCCCAGCGTCGCCGTGTTCCAGGACACCTCGCAGACGCCGGGGCGCGAGGCGATGATCGGCGAGGGCATGGCACGCCTGATGCAGCACGCCGGCGCGCGCGCTGTGATCTGCGCCGGATCTATCCGCGATATCGCGGCGCTGCGCCAGCTCTCGCTCCCTGTCTGGGCGTCCGGCCTGGTCGCGGGCCGCGGCCGGATCCGTTTCCACCGTTACCAGGTTCCGGTGCAGCTAGATGGCATAGAGGTGCGCCCGGGCGACGTGATTCACGCCGACGAGAATGGCGCGGTCATCGTGCCGGCGGACCGTGCCGCCGATGTCGCAGCCGCGGCGGCACGGATTGCCGAGAAAGAGACTGCGCTCTTCCGCATGTTCGAGGAGCCAGATTTTTGCGTGGCCCGGCTTCGCGATTACTACGCCGAAATGACGCGGTCCGCGGCCCCGCAGCCGGGAGACTCTCCCGCCAGCCAGTGACGATTCGCATCCACCACGCGCGCGATCCGCTCCCGGGAGCAGTCATCGAGCGCCTGATCCACCATCACCCGTTCGTCGCTTAAGACGCCAAGGAGTTTGAGAGCGAATTTCTGGCCGGCGATGTTTTGTACGGGACCGGTAAAACGGTTATAGATATGGCCTAAGCAGAGGCTGTTCTCGCGATCGAGCGCCATGGCCTCGTCTAATTTGCCGGAGCAGGCTTTCGCCCAGATGGACCGGACCCGCCGTGCGGTCATCACGCCACCGCCGTGGATTATCCCGTCGTAGCCCATTGCCGCCGAGTGGCAGACGTGATATTCCACGCCGTCCAGCAGCTTCACATCCGCATGGAACTCGGCCGAAGTGAGCGCCTGCGCGATGAGCGAATTGCCGCTCGAATCCTTAAAGGCGCAAATGTTGGGATGCGTCAGGATGCGATGGATCTCACGCACGTATAAAGCCACCCTGGTAACAGGCGGCACCTCATAGTAGGCGCAGGGTACGGGGCAGGCATCCGCTGTCTTGAGCACCTGTTCCACCGTGCCGGCGCCGCTGGCTCCGACCGGCGCGGCAAGAACCACGCAGTGGACTCCCATCGCGGCATATCGCAGCGCCCGCTCGCGCATGGCGGCTGCGTCATGGCTGGCGGCGCTGACAAACAACGTCAGTTTGTTGCCAGCTTCTTCCAGGGCCGTCTCCACAAACGCGCTGCGGACTTCCTCCGGCAAGAGCAGCCCCTCCCCCATGCTGCCCAGCAGCAGCACGCCATCCAGCCCTACCTCCACCCACCGTGCGCACAACCGGCGCGCCGATTCCCGATCGAATGATCCATCGCTCCGTAGCGGCGTTGGCGTAGCGGCATTGATCGGCCCAAGACGCAGTTTCATAGGCAAACATCCGTAACGTTAGTTTGCCGTTGAGCCGGGTGTCAAGAAGCGCGGGCAGATGTTCCGCCAGTTAGAACCGCGCCCATCGCGTCACGGCGCGGCCGGTCCGGGTTACTCGCGATATGGTTCCAGCAACTGGAGGATCAGAATGACGGCCCGGGGCAGGTGGAACGGGTCCTTCACCGGCAGCGCGATCAGATCGGTGATCGGATTGCCCGCCCGATCCAGCCGCTGCCGCCATTCGCCGCACTCAGCCATGGGGAAATGACGGAAGCTCCAATCGTGCACCCGTTCATACCACTCCTCACACCATGGCTCACCGGTGAGTTCGTGCGCCAGCAGCAGTCCGTAGAGCGCCTCCGTATGCGGCCACCAGATTTTTTTGTCCGCATTAGGCAGCATGGGCGGATGCCCTTCCGCGTCGATCGCCAGCAGGATCCCGCCGTATTCGACGTCCCAGCCAGCCTCCAGGTGCCATCGAATCACTTCTGCGGCCCGCCGAATCGTGTCCCTGTCCTTGCGCCGACGTGCCCAATGCATGATGAACCACATGGATTCGATGGCGTGCCCGGGGATGACCAGCGTCCCCTCGGTGGGCGGCAGTTCCTCGTAGTCGCGGCTGAGGAATTCCACGAGCAGCTTGCGCTCCGGCCGGACGAAGTGACGCATGACCTCTCTCGCGTTCTCGTCCGCCGCGGCCGCAATGGCCCGATCCCCCGTGGTCTCGGCGAGTTCGTTCGCAACCTCCGTGAGGATCATGGGCACGGCGTGCACGCGCCGGCCGGGTGGCAGTACATAAGGGGCCACTTCATGAAAATCCGGCTCCTTCACCCGGCGTCGCACGCGCTGAAAGATTTCGACGGCCGTATCCAGCAGCTCGCGATCCGGGCATGCCCGGCAGTACTCGCTGATGCCGTACACCAGAAAGCAATCAGCGTAGATACTGGTCGCGCCCTCGATAGGGACGCCTTCCCGCGTGGTGCGATACACGACCCGGCCGGCCTCATCGCGAGCATGCCGCAGCAGGAAATCAATGGTTTTCCGCGCCTGTTCCACGAATTCGGGCCGCCGCTCGAAGCGGTTGTAGAGCGCCGAAAGCGTCCACACGAAGCGGCCTTGCGACCAAGCGTACTTGTCGCCGCTGATCGGTGTGCCGTCCTCCTGCATGGACGACAGAACGCCGCCGTATTCGTAGTCCGCGCCGCGGTTCATCCAGAAGGGAATGATGCCTTCGGCGAGGAGCGCGCGGTATTGTTCGTACAGCCGGGCTTTGTTCAGTCCCGGGTTCAATCCAGGATCTCGCGCCCGATGGCTTCGGCGGCCAGGAAAAGTTTCGAGAGCAGGTGAGGCATTGCTCCCTGGCTGAACTTCTCGGGCGTGCTGGAAATGCTCAGCGCGGCTACCGCCCGCTCGCGCCGGACGCGCACCGGCACGGCCACGCAGCGGCAGTTTAACACGCATTCCTGGTCCGAGAGGGCGTAGCCCTGTTCCAACACCGAATCGAGCTCTCGCTTCAGATCCTCAGGAGTCACGATCGTGTGGGGCGTAAAACGTTTGAAGGTCTGGAAAGGTCCCACGAAGTCGAGAAAGGCCTGCGCGCCACCGAATGCCAGCAGGATCTTGCCCATTCCTGTGGCGTGCACCGGCATGCGGAAGCAGGGCGATTTGGTGAATACGATACCGTCCGGTCCCGTGCTGCGCGCCAGTTCCAAAACTTCCCGGCCGTCCATCTCCCCTAAATGCGCGATGGAGTGAGTCTCATCAGCAAGCCGGCGCAGCACCGGCTCGGCTTTCCACAACAGCCGGCGGTCGAACCGGTAAACATTCCCCAGTTCCACGGCGCGATTCCCCAGCCGGTAACGCCGTTCCGGCGTACGCACGACGAAGTGGTATTGCTCGCAGGTGGACAGAATCCGGTGTACCGCGCTCTACAAAGTCCCAGGTAAGACGAGATCTCCGTAACTCCCCACTCCGGACGATCGGAAGAAAAGCAGCACAGCAGTTCCAAAGCCTTGGAAACCGATTGCACCTGTTGGTTGGCCTGGCTCCCTTTTCTGATGGATCCAGTCATACGAATTATCCTACACGAACCCATCGCCGGCGCAAAGCGGCAATCGAGGTAGAGCAATTCCAAAAGGCAATCCGGTGGCTGACAGGCAGGGGATACGTTGCGAAAATGGCTTCTCAAGTGCGGGATGGGGCGGGAGCAACGCTGGTTGAGCCCTGTTCTGTTCTACAGAACGAGCAGCCAATTTCATTGACTTGCCCCGGGGCCTCGCCGTATCATCGACTCACCTCCGGGAGCCGAATCATGACCGCACATCGTTTCGTATTTTGCCAGATTGCTTTTTGGTCGATCGTGGCCGCTGGTATTGGCGCGGGTGTGGCTTGGGGCCAGTTGGGCGATGCCACTGTAGTGGGGCGCGTGCAGGACTCCCAAGGCGCCGTGATCATTGGTGCGCATGTGGAAGTCAAGCGGATTTCGACGAACCAGGTGTTCACAGCGGTCACCACAGCATCGGGAGACTATTCGATCGTCAACCTGCCCGTCGACACGTACGAATTCCGCGCCTCCAGCCCGGGCTTCAAGACCGAGGTCCAGAGCGGGATCACCCTACGTGTGGGCGCCACGATTCGCGTCGATTTCAACCTGGTGGTCGGCGCCATTACCGAGTCGGTCAAGGTCGTCTCCGAGGCGCCCCTGCTGCGCACGGAAAAGCCCGAATTGGGTCAGGTAATCAGCAATGCGCAGATCACGGGCGCGCCGCTCAACTCCCGCGACATTCTGGGGACTCTGGGCGGTCTGGCACCGGGACTCGCGCCCAGCCGCGGAAATCCGACCGGCAGCGCGGATAATTTCAACGTGCGTGGCGCGCGTGTGACGGACAATGTCGTCCTGATCGATGGCTCCTATGTCACCAACGGCAACGCCGGTATGACGTTTCTGGAGAGCCCGGAGGCCGTCCAGGAGTTCGAGATCAAAACGGGGCTGTACGATGCGCAGTACGGGGTCCGGCCTGGCGGGCAGCTCATTATGATCACCAAGAGCGGCACCAACACGCCGCACGGAACTCTGTTCGAACTGCTGCGCAACAATGACATGGATGCCCGGAATTTCTTCACCCCGGGCAGTACCACACCGTATAAACGAAATCAGTTCGGCGGTGTTTTCGGAGCTCCGATCATCGTGCCGAAGCTCTTTAATGGCAAGGACCGCGCCTGGTTCTTCTTCTCATACGCTGGAGAGCGCATCCGCCAGTTCTCTCCGGCGACCGGGGTTGTCCCCACTGAGGCGCAGAAATCCGGCCAGTTTGCCACGACGGTAAGGGATCCGCTGACGGGCCAGCCTTTTCCCAACAACACTATCCCGGCCAACCGCATTAACCCGATCTCGCAGAAGCTTCTCAGCTTCTACCCCAGCCCGAACACCGCCGGAAGTTTGAATTTTACCAGTCCGAATTCTTCGGCCAACAGCAACAACGACCAGGTGATTGCGAAGGTAGACTTCAACGTGTCTCCGAACGACCGCTGGTCGGCCCGGTTCCTGTGGGACAACTCGCCGATTACACGGACCAACGCGATCCAGACGTTCTTCCGGGTCGACCCGGTCAGTTCGTTCACACAGGAGGTCAGCAATACTCACACGTTCAAATCGCGGGTCGTCAACGAATTCAGCGCCAGTTGGTTTCGCCGGCCTTATTATGCGGGCAAGCAGTCCTCGATCGCCGGGTTCGGCAACACGATCGGAATCGCCGGTTTCCCGGCCAGTCCCACTGACGTGAACGGTGTTCCCATGGTCTCCATCACCGGCTTTCTCACTCTGGGCGACGGCAACAACAGCGGCCCCTCGATCACCGGCAATTGGGAGATCCGCGACAACGTGAGTTTCAACAAAGGCGCCCATTCCCTCAAGTTCGGTTACAACTGGAAGCGCCACATCGAGCAGTTCGAGTTCGAAGGCCGTTCGAATTTCGCGTTCCAGAACCGCTATACAGGCAATGCCTTCGCCGATTTCCTGCTGGGCTATGCGTACAGCACCAGCCCCGGCGCGGAGGGGTTGCACGGCCGTATGTACCAGAACTCGCAATTCTTCTACGCGCAGGATAGCTGGAAGGTAAGTTCTCACCTGACCGTCGATCTCGGCCTGCGCTTTGAATATCATGGCCCCTGGTTCGATCAGCGCGGCTTTGCCGCAAATTTCCTGCCCCTGTCGAACCAGTACAGTCCGCCGCTGCAGAATCTACAACTGCAACCCTGGCAGACGGGTCGATTTGTTGCCGGCGAGCCTCTGTTCACGTTCCGCACTTTGGGAGGTCTGCAGCCGCGCGTCGGTTTGGCCTATCGGCTGACGCCCAAAACCGTCATCCGCGCCGGGTACGCGATCTTCGGGAACGAGCCGTTTTTGGGATACGTGCAGGGTCTCGGCACCAATCCCCGCCCGAACGTCACGGCGAAGACGTATCTCTCGGATCCCACAACTCCGAACCTGACGTTCGCGAATCCCTTCCCCAGCACCGTGGCGGCGGGAAGCACGACGCCGCTGATCACAGGTTTCGAAAGCCCGCTGCCGGTGACCCAGGTGCATAGCTGGGGGTTCAGCATCCAGCATCAGTTCGCAAACAACACGCTGGTGGAGATCGGCTATCAAGGTTCGCGGACTGAGCATGAATACATTTATCAGGACGCGAATGACGCCACTCCCGGTCCCGGGTCGCTGCAGAGCCGCCGTCCGTATCCGCAATACAACGCCATCCATATCATTCAGGGCAACGGCGACAGCAAGTATAACGGCCTGGAGCTGAAATTCGAACAGCGCGTCGGGCAGACGGGCCTTTCCGCACTCGTGTCCTATACATGGTCGAAAGCGCTGGATGACATGGGCGGGCGCATGGGCGCCTCCGGCGAAACCACCGGAGTGTCGCGCAACGTCACCATGCGATCCAACAACGGTCCGGGGGAACAGAATCCGAACCGGTTCGTCGCCAATCTCAATTACGAACTGCCGTTTGGACGGGGCAGGCGCCTGTTGAGCAGCGGCATCGGCTCAGCGCTGGCCGGCGGCTGGAGCTTCAGTTCGATCCTTTCCATTGAGACCGGCTACTACGTTACGGCCATCATACCCAACGATCTCTGGAATGTGGGCAGCACGACGTCGCTGCGGCCCAACGTCTCGAACGATCCAAATCTCCCGGTTGACCAGCGGACGCCCCAGCACTGGTTCAACACCAGTGTCTTCTCGCAGCCCGCGCAATACCAATATGGAAATGCCGGCCGCGGCCTGGTGGAGGGGCCCGGATTCATTAACCTGGATCTTTCTTTACATCGCGACTTCCGCATCCACGAGAGGGCCAGACTGCAGTTTCGCGCCGATGCCTTCAACGCCACGAACCACACGAATTTCAACCTCCCCGGCCTGAGTTACGGCACCGCCAGCTTCGGTGTGGTCGGCTCCGCGTTTACACCGCGCGACATCCAGTTAGGCCTGAAATTTGCATTCTGATTGAGGAAGACGCTTTGCTGACCCGAAGAAACGTATTACTCGCGGGAGCCGGGGCATGCCTGAAAAACGACGGTGGCCTGCGCGGCGCTCCCCTGGCGGGAGACTTTAAGATTGAGCCTCGTGGCGTTCTGATCCCCGATGCCGGCGTAGCCGGGGAAACCCGCGCCGACGATGCTGTGCCGGCGCATTCCAACGGCATTCCCGTCAGCCGGAAACGCTGGCTTCTGGTCTATGCCAACCGCGGGTTTCGCGGTGTGGATGACGACCTCAGCATTCTGTATCAGCTTCGCGGCGGCGCGCCCGACGGTCCGCTGATCAAGGAGGGGATCTTCGCCCGTACCCGGAATGACTGGGACCCGCTCGGCAACGGCAAGCCCAATTACATATTGCAGCATGGCCATCCGGTAGCGTTCGGGGTTCCCAGCGGTGCACGGATCGGCGGAAAACCGGCGGCCAGCGCGAACGTTTTCGTGGTGAAGTGGCGGAAGGTCGCTCGCGCTTACGACCGCGCGAAGAATTACGTGCTGCACGCCAGTGCCGATCCGGAGATGGAACGGCTGACGCAGAGCGTGGAATGGGTGCAGTTCCGCCTGAACTCCGCCGAGGACGATCTCGAGATCCTGCAGCCGGCAGCTAAACTCCGGCAGAAGGGATACGAAACCGGCGCTCGATTCTGCGCGGGCGAAGTCGAGCACATGAACGAAAGTTTCGTGCAGGCGGTCCCGTACAACCGCGACGCCACCGAGTGGGCCGACTGCAACCACTTCGATGGCGGCCGTGTCGCCTGTCTGAAATACACCTTCAATCCGCGGACAGGGCTGTATGAATGGACGACCATGGGACCGCTGCTGAGCGGCGCGCCCGGCAAGGGGATCGGCGAGGCCAGCCTGGCGCGCTGGAAAGATACGTGGATCATCGCGGCCCGCGGCGGCTCGGGTGGAGGTGTAACATGGTTCCGTACGGACGATCCGTTCGGCCCGGCGCCCAAACCGGTTTTTCCAGAGCAGCCGAAGATCTCCGCGCCCTTGACGGCCTACACCTGGGAGGATGGAGCGCTTCGCCTCTTCAGCGGCGACGCCACGGTTTCCCCGTACAAGAACGGGCGCGATCCCCTCTATTGCTGGGATATCGATCCGGACCGCAGCTTTTCTCCTTCCAACCGCCGCGTGATCTTCGACACCTTCGAAGCGAAACTGCCCATGCGCGCCGAAGCCGGGCCCAAGGTGGACATGTGCAAGCTGCTGCCGGGTCAGGGTAGGACGCAAATCATCGTTTACCGGGTCAGCATTCGGGCCTTCAACCACCCTTACGTCGGCTCGGCCGGACCGGTCAAAGGTATTCCGCTAGTGAACGCGGCCGAGAAAGCCGCGTGCGCCATCTACTACTCAAAGGTCACCTATGCGCAGGCGCTGCCGGCGGCGTGGGAGTTTGGGCACTAGAGGATCCGTTGCGCAAGTGGTCCTCCACTAGCGACAGGTTTCGCAGCGCATCCGCGTATCCCGGCTGAATGCGCAGAGCCGCGGTATACTCGGCCACCGCCTGCGTCATCTGACCTTGCGCCACCAACGTATTCGCCAGATTGTTGTGGGCATCGGCGAGGTTCGGGTTTAGGCGCAAGGCCTCGCGGAACTCGACCGA
>Ga0070741_10014648_pt1 | contig 13516 bp, 10 predicted proteins | sample Coa_R1_4_FD_66440 | JGI IMG/M metagenome (GOLD analysis project Ga0070741, IMG submission 66440) | Surface soil microbial communities from Centralia Pennsylvania, which are recovering from an underground coalmine fire - Coalmine... | ecosystem: Environmental > Terrestrial > Soil > Unclassified ... | reverse complement strand
GTTCGTCGCGCTGGCGTTCGTCGAGCTCGAGCCGCTGCGCTTCATCTGGCCGGACAAGCCGCTCGCGGGCCTGCTCCGCCTGCCCGTGCTCGGGATTCCCATGAGCCGCGACCCGACCAACAACTTCTTCTTCGGCGCCGGCATCGGCTGGACTGGAGTCGGCTCGATCACCGTCGGGCCATATCTCCTGCGCGAGCTTTCGCTGCGCCAGAACGTCGCCTTCGATCAGCCGCTGCCGGCCGGGTCGTCGTTCGCGGCCGTGACTCATCCCGCGGTCCAGGTGGGCTACTTCGTCGCGGCGAGCGTCGATCTCGTCGGGCTCTTCTATCTCTTCGTCCCGCGCCACTCGAAGACGTTCGACGCGGCTACGGGCAAGGAGCTGTAGGAGAGCGCGGCCACTCCCGCGAACGAACCGTTGCATTGTGCGAAGCGCAGCGCCTTTGACGATGGCTGGATCCCGGGTCTAACGCGGCAACGGCGCGGCTACCCATTGGCACGATGCTCGCTCTGAGAGCTGGCAGGGAATCGACGTTGTCGTCGAGGAGGCTGCTATGAGGCGCCTGTTTGCCTTGGCTGTCCTGGCCATCCTCGTCTCGGCTGGCTGCGGCGGCGGACCGGTGAGCTGCGGCGGCGATCCGTGCTGCGGTGATCCGTGCTGCGGCGATCCGTGTTGTGGTGATCCGTGCTGCGGTGATCCGTGCTGCGGCGATCCGTGTTGTGGTGATCCGTGCTGCGGCGATCCGTGCTGCGGTCAGTGCGTGAAGTACTCGTCCGACGGCGGCACGGGAAGCTCCGACTGAATGGCGAACAGCGAGTTCGCCGGGGGGCCGCGATGCGCGTGACGTTCTATGGCGTGCGCGGGTCGATCGCGACGCCGGGGCCCTCGACGGTGCGTTACGGCGGCAACACGGTCTGTGTCGAAGTTCGAACAGCCGACGGCAGCGTCATCGTGCTCGACGCGGGCACGGGCATTCGCGTACTCGGCGACAAGCTGGTTCGAAGTCCGCTGCCGGATCCGATTCACGTATTCATTACGCACGCGCATTGGGATCATATTGTAGGCGCGCCGTTCTTCGCCCCGCTGTGGCGCAAGGACGCGCATATCGTGTTCCATTCATTATCCGAGCGCGCGGAGACCAGCGTCGTGCGGCGCGTGCTATTCGACGGCGAGCACTTTCCGGTGCGCGCGCACGAGCTGCCGGCTCGCATCGAGCGGCCCCCCTACGCGGGAGACTCGCTTCGTATCGGCTCGGCGCGCGTCTCGCGAATCGAGCTCAATCATCCGGGAGGCGCGGATGGGTTTCGGATCGACGACGACGATGGATCGTCGCTCTGCTATCTCACCGACAACGAGCTGTCTCCGCCGAGCGGCGCCGCGTCGTCGCCACGCGACCTCGCCCACTTTGCGCGCGACGTCGGATTGTTGATTCACGACGCACAATACCTGCAATCGGACATGCCGCAAAAGCGTGGCTGGGGCCACTCGCTCGTCGAGGAGGTGCTCGAGCTGGGCCGCTCGGCAGGAGCGCGCGAGGTTGTACTTCATCATCACGATCCAGCGCGCGACGATCGTGCGTTGGATCGTATCGCTCTGATGGCGCTCGACTGGTGCCGCGATCACGCGCGAGCAATGATGCCGATCGTGGCTCGCGAAGGATTGGTCCTCGACGTCGCGCACTAGCCCACTCGACCAAATTGCAAATTGCTTCAAAACGCCTGCGCTCGGCCGCGGCGATCCAACCCGACGCGATGACTTCGCAATCGTCTGCCTCCGACCGGTGTTGAGAGTGGTTCGATATTGCAATTTGCAATATCGGCTGACAGGCGGTTGCTCGACGGGAATGCCGTCAACGTAAAACTGCCCGCTACCTCGCGGCGGCCTGTGTCTTGCTCTTTGCGGGGCGCATGCGAGCGCTGGTGCTGGCGGTGCTGCTCTCGGGCGGCTGCGGAGCGTCGATGATCCCGTTGCTCGAACAGAGCGGCGTGCCGGTCACGGTCACGCCGGCGCACAACGTCCCGCTCGAGGTGGTCACGCGCAAGAACACGACGGTGAACGATCCGCTGCCGGTGCGCGGCAGCCTGGTCGCCTTCGGTGACGTCGAGACCGCGCTCGGCTTCGCCGTCTCGTCGGCGACGGTGCCGTGGGCCGAGCAGCACATGGCGCAGCGGCCCGAGGGCTGGCAGCTCGCCGTCGAGCTGATCTCCGCCGACGCCTGGAGCCACGGCCGCGAGGTGACCGTGACGCTCAACGTGCGCGCGACGCTGCGCACGCGAACCGGCAACCGCTACCTCGCGCAGACCCAGGCCCACTGCAGCCGCTCCGCCGCCGTCGCGCCGCGAGACGCGTCACCCGTCGTCTTCGACTGCATGACGCGCGTCGGGCGCGAGCTCGGCGGCTGGCTCGGCGGTGTGCAGCCGTGAAGAACACGCAACCAAGGAGGAGACCATGCGCTGGATAGTCATCTTGATCATCGCGAGCAGCGGCTGCGGTGCGGTCATCGAGCCCGGTCATCGCGGGCTGATGTTCAAGCCGCACTCGGGCGGGCTGCAGCACGACGTGCTCGGCCCCGGTTGGTGGCACCTGCCGGGCATCGGCGCGCGCATGGACGACTTCGACGTCACCTACTCGACGCAGAAGGAGCAGCTACACGTCGTCTCGAAAGAGGGGGCGGAGATGGACGTCCGCATGTCGATCCGCTATCGCCCGATCGTCTCGGAGCTGTACGATCTCGACGTCGAGATCGGGCCCGACTACTACGACGAGGTGATCGGGCCGGAGTTCCGCTCGGCGACGCGCGGGCTGTTCGCGCGCCACTCGTACCTCGGCCTGCTCGAGCAGAACGAGAAGCTCGAGAACGAGATCGAGGCCGAGCTGCAGCGGCGGGTCACCGGCAAGCACATCGAGATCTCGTCGGTGACGATGGAGCAGATCAAGGTCGCGCCGCAGGTGATGGCGGTGAACCAAGCGCGCATCCTCGGCGAGCAGGAGGCGCTGCGCAAGCGCACCGCCGACGAGGACGAGGCCAAGCGCATCAAGCTCGGCATCGAGCACCAGCGCGAGCAGGAGCGGCTGCGCGCGGAGGCGGAGATCGCGCGTAAGGAGCACGAGCGGCAAATTGCCGCAACCCAGGCGGCGATCGATCAGGAGAAGGCCGCGGCCGAGGCGACGCTCGAAAAGCTGAAGACGCAGGCGCAGGCGGACACCGACAAGATCGAGGCCGACGCCGCCGCGACGAACGCGCTCACCAAGGCCAGGTCCGACGCGGAGGCGATCTCGCTGCTCGCCAAGGCGCACGCCGAGGAGAAGCGCGCCGAAGCGGCGATGGTGACGCCGATGCAGGTCATGATGCACGCGTACGACGCGCTCGGAAAGCTCGGCGGCGAGAATACGACCGTCATGATGGGCGACTTCTCGAAGCTGCCGAGCTGGCTCTTCCCGCGCATCCCGGCATTCAACAACAGCCTGCTCGGCGCCCCGTCCCAGCCGCTCTCCGACGCGCGCCCGACGTCGAAAAAGAGCAGCCCGCTGGCCTTGCGCACCGCTCCGTAGCGCGGTCAAGCTGATAGGTGTCGACGCTCGTTGGTGCGATAGAGTGCCTTCAGCTCAGCAAAGTCCTGCGCAAAGTGCAGGTCGAGCAGGTCAACCATTCGCCCGACATACACCTCGCCATGGTCGACGTGCTTCACACAAAAGCGCATGCCCACACTCTTGCAGAGCGCGGCCCCTCCGGGCGTAAAGGCGTTCGCGCAGATTTCGCCGACAAAGACATCTTCGCTAGCAAGCGACGCTAGTACTTCGAGTAGAGAGGTCAACAGCATTCTCATGGCGCGGGGTCGACGAAACTCCGCCTTCAGCGCGATGCCGGCAAAGTATACGTTATAAATTCCAGGTAGCTCGAAGGCCCTTACTCGATCGGCAGTGATGCTGACGTCCATTAGCTGACCGGCTTTTGCTTGATCGTACTGCTCGGGGAACAACGGTACAAAATGCCAATAGCCTGCAATGTGCCCTTCGCTCGCGTAGAGCAATCTCCACGACTCGGGATGCTCCGAAAACACCGGGGCCCATTGCTGCACTTGGCCTGCGTGTCCCGTCGTCAAGCCATCCATTGTCTCGTAATCGAGTTGGTTGATCTCGGCTTGAAGGCGCACGTCGCTCCAGCCCCATGAGCGTACCGTAGAGATGTCGGCGACCTTGAGATCGTTCACCGGGGCGGTCGCACCAACCCGTGACAATTGCCGCTCAGATACTGGCAACGCAATCACCTTGCCCGGCTTTGGCTCCGAAGCGCCACTCCGTTGATTTGATGAATGCTCGGACAGCGCCTTCAACATGCGCGCTGCAGACTCTTTCCACGAGAGAAGTGTCTTCAAACGCGCGCGCAGCTCAGCGGCCTTCTTGAAGGCAGTCGACCGATTCGCAATAAGTCGCGTAAGTCGCCTCGCCCAGACAGGCCCATCGATCTCGAGGTCATCCGTGACAGTGACTATGTGAAGCTCTGCCAACTCGGGGACCAGCTCATTCAAGACTTCCGCGAGACCGCTTCTGTCGCTCAGAAGCACGGGTACACCTGCGGCGATGCCTTCGAGGCCGACGAGACCAAATCCCTCGCTGCGCGACGGCATCAAGAGCACCGACGATTGCGCCAGGTCCTCGGCAATTCGGTTCTCTCTGCTGCTGAAAGTACGAACTCGGATATCGACCGCAGGATCGCCGGCCACTTTGATCAATCGCTTTCGCAGCTCGTCCCCTCCGCCCTTCGGAGCGCCTCGGACCATGAGTATCGGTCGAGCGTTTCCAGAGTGATCGAGATGGGCGAACGCTCGCGCCGCTATGTCCAGCCCTTTGAGCGTCTCATCCTCTGCGCGACCGAGTACCAGGCATTGCACTCCATTCGGAATATCGACTGGTTCTCGTAGCTCGCCGAGGCCAGGCCGAAATTCGTGCAGGTCTCGCCTGATGGCGTTCAAAAGGATGCTGAACTCGCGCAAAAGTAGAGGTCCCACCGCTGCAACCAACGATGCCGATCTGGCCAAGTCGACTTCTAATTGCTCGCGCTCTTCCGCCCGTTCAGTGGCCTGCGTGGGATGATCCTTGAACCATTCGATGGCTCCTGGAGCCACATGAATGAAATGAACGCGCTGACTCCGTTGATAGTATCGAGCCAACACAGTTGCCGCAGCCCCCGTGACGCGTCCATGCCCAATGATGACGTCGGGCATCGCGTTGTTCGGAAGTTGTCGTGGCGCGCTCAACCTCATTTCGTCAGAAAGACCTGGGTCGTCCGCGACGACCAAATGCACGCCGCCGGCCGCCGCAGCATTGATCTCGTCTTGTAAAGCCGCTGGCACCAAGCAGAGGACCCTGTGCCCCAGCGCAGCAATCGCCTTGCAAAGCTCTCGATTGAAAGTCGATAGCCCGCCGTGCCGCGATTCCCACTCTGTCGCGACTACCAGGACGGTGAGAGGCTGGCGACTGTTGTCCCCCGATGCAGTCATCGTTCGCTTTGCCCGGCCTTTGCAAACCAGCGTATTCCTTCGAACCGATAGCCGTCAATGGGACAAAACGCCGTAGTTTGCGCGATTGATCTGGTAGTGTTTGCGCATGGTGACGTACACGCTGATCGAGGCGCCGTCCATTCTCGGACTGACCCCGTCTGGGGTCGAGCGGCTGCCGATCGCGTTACAGGACGCAGGACTGGGTGCAATGCTGCGCGCGAAACATGCCGGCCGCGTCGACCCACTTCCCTACAGTCCTGAACGCGATCCCGAGACTCACATGCTCAATGCTCGCAACATTCGCGAGTATTCGATTCGACTGGCAGACGCGATCGGTCCCATCCTAGACCGGCGCGAGTTCCCGATCGTACTGGGCGGCGACTGCTCGATTCTTCTTGGCAGCATGCTGGCGGTGCGAAGGCGTGGTCGATACGGGCTGCTGTTTCTCGACGGTCACATGGATTTCTATCCGCCCGCAGCGTCGCCGACAGGCGAGGCTGCCGACATGGATCTCGCGCTCGCGACCGGCCGCGGTCCCGACCTGGTGACCAATCTCGAGGGCTATTCGCCATTGGTCCGCGACGACGATACGGTCGTCCTCGGCTATCGCGATAGTGACGCGGCAGCGTCGGAAGGAGGCATCGCAGCCGCAAACACTTCAATGATGACGTTCGACCTAAATCATCTGCGGCGTATCGGCGTGGATGCGACGATGCGGCTCGCGATTGATCGACTCGCCCGTGATTCGCTGCAGGGCTTTTGGATTCACCTCGATGCCGATGTTCTCGACGACGCGGTCATGCCGGCGGTCGACTATCGTATGCCGGGCGGTTTGTCGTTCGAGGAGTTGAGCAACGTGCTTCGCATGGCGGTGGCCACGCAGCGAGCAATCGGATTGGAGATCACCATCTTTAATCCAAGCTTGGATTCCGATGGCAGGATAGCGGAGCACTTCGCAAGGTGCATCACCGCGGGACTATCTCAAGCGTCAGTCCAAAGCGGAATGCCTGAACGATAAAACGGCTCGTCGTCAGGTATGCCGATGGGCTCTTCTCTTTGCGCGTCGCCATTACATAGATCCGGCCGAATCAGCACTACACCCATACAATGCGCGAAGACCAGCGCCGACTCCATTGAAGTCGGTGCCGTCGCGTCGAAATAGAATTCGCCGAGGACCTTTCGTTCGTTCGGATCGGAATGGGTGAATAGATCATGACTCGTAAACTCTGCGACCCAGACGTGTCGCGGCAATGGTGTATTGCGAAGAAGCTCTCGAACCCGAGGATTTCCGGTCACTGTTGATTGGCGGGCTTTTACTTGAGTCATGCAGCGCAGAGAATAGACCAGCCCCCCTTTGCCGAGGGCAGCGTCGAGAAGGAGTTTGGCTCCGGTTGAGCCGGTTCTGGCGATCTCCGCGATCATTGACGAGCACTCACGAATCAGTCCCTTCTTCGAATCGAGCAACTTTCGCGTGAGTGAATCGGCATTGTGAGCGGTGTGGTAGATTCGATCGGGCAACGGAACGATGACACCGTCGATGTCCTTGGCAGTGAGCCACCAGCGTTTCTTGGCGGGCGTCCTCGGGTCGCCGACGCTCAACAGATCATCGAGATTCGTTCTCTTGAACTTCCCGTAGGTCACCAGGTCGCGGGGCATGAGTCTATAAGGACCGAGCGCGTCGTCTTGAATCACGAGCCCGCTTACCCATTCACCCGCAGAACGAAGCGCAGCCCGCTTGATCGATCGTCGCGCTGAATTCTCGAGAAGGCCGCACGCGGTGACCGCGTGGCCTGGAACGCCGAGAATGACGGGAATCGAAGACGCCAGGTACGCCGTCACTAACCGCAACGGATCCCATTTCTCGGTCGATGACTTCTTGTCGTAAACGATGGGCCCGAGATCCAGCATGGTGAGGGCGTGGGCCATTTGATCGGTAGATAGTCCGCCGCTCGGAATCAGGCGACCATGCGACGAGAAGCCGATCGTGACCGGCGATGTGATGTCCGCGGGCAGGATCAACGGGTGGTCGAAATGCTTGTGCATGATACGTGCGGCGGTCCAGATCGCGGTCTCCGCGCATCGCATGACGACCGAGTCCTGCTGCGCAAACGGAACGCCGGTGATCGTGCAGGTATGAACGTCGAGGTGCGGCTCGAACTCGCTCGCGCAGTAGACGCGAGCACCGGGGATCAACCCCTTCACCGCCAAAATTGAGCGGCCGAGCGGCGCGTCGGGCGTGGGGCGCTGGATGATGTAGCCGAGATAGTCTCCGATCTCGACCAACTGGTTGGCGGTTCCGTCCCATTGCGAGTCGTCCGCGGCAAAGAAGTGATAACGAGCGCAGACGTTCGGCGTCGAATGAAACTGCCGAGAATAAAAGTGCGAGAACGCCGAGCGGTGATCGCGATCGATATATCGATGTTCAACGACGACGTGTGTGGCCTTGGCGCGCTCCTCTAGAAACCTCAGGGAAGCGACCAGCGGTCGTGAGAGATCGTCGCTCGACGTGTTGGCTTTGCGCTGGCCAATTGATCGGGCCAGGCCCTTCCAGTCACTGATCCGCTCGGCTGAATAAAGTGGTTGCACAATCCAAAAAAGAAATGGGTAAGACTAGCGATAGACGCGCTTGCCGGCGTTCTCGCGCGAGCGTCGCAGGAACTCGTCGTGCTTGCGAGCCTCCTTCTCGAGGTCGCCGCGACGACGGAGCTCCCACTCCTCGTGCTGGTCGTGGATCTTGCGCGCGAGCTGCTGAAGCCGTTTCTTGATCCCCGGCTTCTCGGGCTCATCGGTCGGCATGCTGGAAATCCTCCTCCTCGCACGTCGCGGCGCGGAAGTGCGTAGTCTACCGAAGCCTTCCGGTCAAGTCAATGACCATGCAAATCGAATTCCGCTGTCGCTTACAATAACATTGCAATCTGAGACTTTACAATTTTGCTCAACTTTGCAAAGAATGGCGTCCAACGTCACAGTCGGATCGATCAAATCGGGAGTTCAATGGCCGAGCCCTCCGTCGTGAAGCTGATGAAGCAGTTGACACGCGATCCGGTTCGCGCACGGATGCCGTTTACCGAAGACGTCGCGAAGACCAATGATCTTCTCTTTGGAGCGCGATCGGACGCGGAGGTGGCCGAGTACATGAGGAAATGGCTGTACTCTCACCAGCCGTGCGTTTTCGGCCGAACCGCCGCGGGTCCTTCCGATCTACTCACCTTCTGCATCCTCACCGAGCGGGATCTTGCGCAGGCGGATTCGGCCATCATGGCAAAGATCCAAGAAAGCCGGCTGCAGTGGCGGCGGAAGGCGTACGAGGGAAAGAAGAGCGGCTTTGTGATCCTCGCTATGTCTCAGCAAGTTCTGGAGGCGGCGCCCGATGCCCATCTACAGCGCCTGGCGCAGCGTATCGCGGAGCTCTACTTGCTCGAGGCGATTGAGCCCGACAAGGTGTTTCACGAGCGGATCTGGTTGGACATTCTCAAGGACGATCACGTCGAATGCCGTGAATGGGTCGTCGGTGTGAATTTCTTCGGCGTGCAGGCCGACGGCCGCTGGTGGCACGATCACCGGATTCCTGGAGGCATTGCCTTCTCGATGAACTCGGTCGGTCACATGATCCGGAGCGGCTCGGAACACAACCTTCGCGCGGAGCAGATGGCCGCCGCTGCTGGCGAGGGGACGACGAAAAAGAAACCCGTCGACTCCCTTGATCTCGCCTTGCGCTACGCGATGCTGACGATCGACCGAGCGCACGACACAATCTCGGGAAAGGCGACCTGCCTTCGACCTGTACCGAGCGATGGCGGAAAGGAATGCCCGCTCTCCCAAATTCCGGCGCCGCTCGTGGGCAAGGATTGGGAAACGTACCTCGGTTGGTATCACACCGACCAGACCATTCCGTCGGCGTATTTTCGCGGTGACGTGGAGCGCCCAAAGGATGTAGAGCAAATCGATCTCGACTTCACCTATCTATACGACGAGTCGAATATCGACTACTACCGTACCGGCCCTGGAGTGAAGACTCGATGAAACCGAACGACAAGCGGCTGAGGTTCGTGGGAAGGCCGGTCGCGCGCGAGGAGGTCTTGCTGGTCCTCGGCGATCCCCAAAAATGGAAACAAGAAGCCGCCGCGTTTGAAAAACGATTCCATCGAAAATATCCGTCACCGACACCCAAAGGTTCAGCCGCGAGAGCAGCCAAGGGGTTGGGCGCTTCGGTACCGTTCGAATTGCTGCCGCAGGGACTGTTGGCCGGCCAGCCGAAGCAGCTCCGGCTATCGGGCGGGCCACGGTTGTCGAAGGCGAAAAAAAGAAAGTCCGCGCGGCCTCGCAAAAAAGGCAAGACGAGGCACCCTCGGCGAAAACGGTAGACTAGCGAAAGAGCGCGTGGCGGCCCGGGTCTTCAATGCCACTTCTCAGACAGCGACGGTGAATCCGCTGCGAATCCGCTCTTAATCCGCCGCAAGAACCTGCTCTGCTGCGGTCAAATCACATGATGCCTTCGCGAAAATGATTCGGCAGTGAGCGGCAGCGACTCAAGATATGCGCGCGCGCCGCTTCCCCTCATCGCAAACGAGCATCAAGTACGAGTGCCCTGACGACGATACCATCTCGGCTCAGCATCGCGGCCTGCTTGCGAAGGAACTGTTCGGCCTTCGCTTTCGACTTGAAGTCGAGCTTCGGGGGCCTGTCCCACTGAGGGCACATATACCAGCCGACGAGATAGAGACCGTGCTTGCAGACGCTATTCTGCAGGTAGCGCCCGACCAACTGTCGTCTCATGTCGAGCTTGAGCCCTCGGTTCCAGCATCCCTTTACCTCGATGGTGACCCGCAGGCGCTCCGGCTCCTCGTGTCGCGGCAGGTTGGCCGTCGCGTCGACATGAATGTCAGTGCGCTCGCCGGGCGCATCGCCCAAAGGGCGACGGATCACGACCTCTCGGTTGACCACAATCTTGCGATCGCGAAGCGTTCTATCCAGGTGTCTCACGACATAGTCGGACAGTGACTCCTCGTCCTTTGGGCGATATTTTTTGTTGCGCAGGCGATCCCAAAGGAACTGTGCAGCGGGGTTGTCTTCTTGTTGGAGGTCGCGATCGAGCTGCGCGATCGATTCGCAGACGACATCCAGCAATTGATCTGCGGAGGTGACGAATCGCTTGTCGGCTTCGCGCGCCAACTCGAAAAGCTCGTGCGTGGTGGGGGGGCTCCACGTCTTTTGGAGAAGCAGCTTGCGCGCGACGGCCACTCGCCACTTCAACCTTTCGTCTCGAGGATAGGCACGGCTGATTTGTTCAAGCGCAGTAAGTGCGGCGACGGTGCCGCGCTGCTGCAGATGATCTAGTAGATGTCGCGACAGATCTGCGAGCGCGCTCGCGCTGTCACGACCGTGCAGCATTCGCCCCCTGTTTTGTTTAATGGGCGGCGGCGGGAATTGAGCACGCATCCACAAGTGGAGATCGCCGACGGCGCGATCCTCCAACCTATTCCCGATAAAACCTTGATAGCGCTCGTATGGATCTTCGGCGACTTCTGGCAATAGTTGTCGCCCAAACTCCGGCCGCTGGGAAATGGCCGGCCAGATGGTCTGCCAGCCTCCATCGACAGCGGCGAATATCAAAGCGCGACCGGCTGCGAGCGCCGGACCAAGAAGCCAAGAACGTGTTTTCGTGACCCGCTCCACGATTGAAGTCGCGAGCTCGCGTGCGCGTGAGTTGCCCCGCGCCAGCAGTAGACGCAGGAGTTCATGCAGCAGGCCGGGCGTGGCGTAGGCGATCTCGGCTCGCTTGAGCGCCAAGTGTTCGATACGCGGGTCCCAACAGGCTTCCATCGACGCTTGGAGCTCTCCCCCAAACTGTCTTGCCCGCTCCAAGAGGAATCGCCAGAGGGGAAGGAGACGCCCCGACGCCGTCGCATAGGCAAGTTTCAAAAGGTCGGCATCTTCGGCTTCATTGTAAGACGAGATCAGAGCGGGTCCCCATCTGCCCCAGAACGCTTCGTCACGCGACGTGATCCATTGGGGATCTTCTCGCAAAACAAGACGCATGCCGCGGTAGCCGGCCGAGGCAACCTCATGGAATATTGCCTTCCCGAACCATTCGTCTGTCTTCGGATCTCCTGACATCAAAAACGTCTTCGCTGCAGCAATGATCCTCTCCTGGGTCGCGCGCGTCGCGGATTTCCATCCAGGGAGCGTCCAAACGTCCTTGCCGTAGTGTTGCCAGTTGGTGCTCGCCGCCTCCAGCGTCATCTCTCTCAGTAAAAACCACCAAACGTCGAACTCGCCGGCGTCGATTTTTGCCAGGCAAAGGTCGACACGCTCGTTGGGCGGTGGATCTAGCAGCGGGCGTGTTCTTCGTGTTGCCACAAGCGCTTCGTAATCTCTGAAGAGATCACGTCCGCGTTTGGCTTCTTCTCCATCAATCGGCACAGCTACGGTAAATGGAGCAATTTCTTTCGCGAGCTCCTGAAAACGATAGGCCGCCACCAACACGCGATCGAACCGTTCTGCATCGAACTGGAGCCATAGCGCAGTATTAATTAACGCTGCCCAACGAGCAAGTTGCAATGGATCCGCCGCACGCTCGATTTGGTCGACAAACCAGTCGAGATCTTCCGCGCGGACAAGAGATTCCTCATTGTGGTGACGAATATTTTGGAAAGCCTTATCCGATGCGCTCTCGACAAGAGCTGCCAGGAGCTTCCGTCTGCGAGGTTCATCCGTCAAAATGGGATTTGGCTCGTTGTTGACGGTCACTCTGGCTACGAAGATCTGCTCGTGCAGCTCGAGTCGCGAGACCGCAGTTTCGGCGAAGGCGTGCAATATGTCCGGGACGTGGAGGTGCTGCCAAGCTTGTCGCAGTATGGTGTCGATCGCGGTGCCAAATGAAAAGGCCTCCGTAAACCTGGATGGTTGTTTCGATACCCACCGGAGTGCTTCGAGCAAGTGATCGCTGGAGAGCTGTCGAGGCATTTCATAGTTCACGAACATTTCGTACGCACCCGTGAACGATGGGTCGCGCGATGGGGTTAGCGCGGCGAATAGCTCGCTTGCGTTGATCGATGCAGGCCATAGTGCGCGGAGAGCAGCCGCTTTGAGATTGTCTCGCGCGTCGGTCGGATCCCCGGCAAGAAATGGTTTCAGCTTAAGCTTGACCGTTGCATCCGCGATACGCGCTATTGCGCGAGCGGCATTCTCACGCGTCTGCACCGGCTGGTTGATGTCCAGCGCCAGGTTGCAGATCTCTTCCAGTAGCTCGGTCACGCTACACGCTTCCGCGATGTCCACGGCCAAATCGCGAGCTGCCCAATGAGTTCCGTGCTGAACAAGATACGGGCGGAGCTGCGCAGCAAGCCCTGGGTGAGCGAGACGCGCGTAGTAGCGACTAAGCTCCCAGGAGGGAAACTGATCGCCACGATTGAACGTCGTGAGCAGCGAGCCGACCAGCATCTCCCGCGTCCGCGGATCGGCTTTGGTGACGTCACTCCGCAGAAGAACCTCGGGATCGCCCTGGCAGATGGTGGAGAACAGCCGCGGCTCGAGGGACGCGAGCCAAGCCGCAGTTTCGTGCAATTGCGGGATGACGCGTTGACGATCGAACGGGTGCATCAACAAGCCAGAGAGCTGCGCCGGCGACATCCCTACGCGAACAAAATAGTCAGCCGCGAGGAACTCGGCATACGTCTGATGCGCAAAGCCCAAGCGGTGGGGCCCGCGCGAGTTGAACAGGCCGGTCGAGAGAGTCTCCCGTATTGCGTCGTTGGTGACGCCCAACGTGTTGCCTCGAACCGATTCGGATCCGTCCACCAACTCGGCTATGGCGAGATCGTCCGGCGGAGCAGCGCACGTCGAGTCCGTCCAGACTGCCGCGCGTCGTGAAAACAACAGGGCGGCCGCAATACGAGATGCGAGCGTGAGTCGCTGCTCGACATCCAACTGTGGCTTTGCACGGCCGGTTCGTGACTCGTTGATCTCACGGGCGAGCTCGCCTAGCGCGAATCGGTAGAGCGCTATCTGGCCGTCG
>Ga0070741_10014647_pt1 | contig 13516 bp, 10 predicted proteins | sample Coa_R1_4_FD_66440 | JGI IMG/M metagenome (GOLD analysis project Ga0070741, IMG submission 66440) | Surface soil microbial communities from Centralia Pennsylvania, which are recovering from an underground coalmine fire - Coalmine... | ecosystem: Environmental > Terrestrial > Soil > Unclassified ... | reverse complement strand
CAACAACTAGGTGGGACAGCGGGACTTCGACGGATCGACATCCATGGTGACGGCGGTCTGGAATTCCTGGCCGCAGGATTCACATGACCAGGAACTGCGGATCTGTCCGTTTCCGAGAAATTCGGACGCTTCGGCGAGCAAAGCGGGTGTGCCACAATGCGGGCAGCTCGGTGTACCGAGATAACGCGGAAACTCGAAGTCGAGGGGCGCGACGCGGTGCAAATGCATAGCTGGCTCCTGTCGTCTTGGCCTTGGCTTCTTCTACTGTCGCTAGTCTACCGGCGTACTGTGGCAGGGTCGCGACAGCACGGTGAATTCATTGGGTGTTCGTGTTAACGGATCGCCCTGTGGATAAATTTGATTTTTCTTAATCCTGCCGACAGATAGCGGGATTGGGGCGGCAAAGCATCGCCCTCGCGCGTTTGTGATTGGCCGATCGATGCGCGCGCCGGGGACTCGAATCAGGAATATCAAGGGACATCCGCGAACGCGCGGGATGCGCAGGAAAGCAAAGGCCCGATGTCAAAAGCGACAGACAGAGCAAACCTGGAGCGGCTGGTCCGGGAGGCGATCGAAAAGAAGACCGTCGCCGTTAAAAAGGGCGACACCCGGCTCGAAGCGAAATGTGGAAAATGCGGGGCCGCCAATCGCGTGAATCTCGCGCCGGGAGAAACCCGGAAGAAATTCAAATGCAAGGAATGCGGCCATCAGCAGATGACGCTGTGACCGCCGCTTTGTGCCGGATTGGTTCCGCCGACGATCTGCCGTGGTGAGCGCGCTGGGACTCGAACCCAGGACCACCTGATTAAAAGTCAGGTGCTCTACCATCTGAGCTACGCGCTCTTGCGGCGTGTTTAGGCGGCGAGGGGGGCAGGGTCAATAGCAGGCCGCCTCGCCTAGGCCACCATCGGTTTGCTACAATCCTGGCGCGGCACGAAGGCAGGCGACACCGCCGCGCGGAATCGAAGACAATGCCCATCATCAATCGCGTCGCCGCGATGCACGGCGAAATCACCGGCTGGCGGCGCGACATCCACGCGCATCCGGAGCTGCTTTACGATGTGCACGGCACCGCGGCGAAGGTCGCGGAAATGCTTAAGAGCTTTGGCTGCGACGAGGTGGCCACCGGCATCGGCCGCACCGGCGTCGTGGGCGTCATTCGCGGCGCGCGCCAGCCTGCCGGCGGCGGCGGACGGGTGATCGGCCTGCGCGCCGACATGGACGCGCTGCCGATCGAGGAAGCCGGACACCACGTCTATAAGTCCACGGTTCCCGGCAAGATGCATGCCTGCGGGCACGACGGCCACACCGCGATGCTGCTGGGGGCGGCCAAATATCTCGCGGAGACGCGCAATTTTGCCGGTACCGCGGTGATCATCTTCCAGCCGGCCGAAGAAGGCGGCGCCGGCGCCAAGGCGATGATCGAGGACGGGCTGATGGATCGCTTTCGCATCGGGGAAGTCTACGGCATGCACAATTTCCCCGGCATGCCGGTCGGCGAATTCGGCATTCGGCCGGGGCCGCAGATGGCTGCGGCCGATCTGGTGAGCATCGAGATCGAGGGCGTCGGCGGCCATGCGGCGCGGCCGCATCTGACGATCGATCCGATATTGGTCGGCGCGCAGATCGTCAGCCAGGTGCAGTCGATCGTCTCCCGCAACGTCGACCCGCTGCAATCGGCGGTGATCTCGATCTGCCTGTTCCAGGCCGGCAACACCGACAACGTCATTCCAGCGAAGGCGGAGCTGCGCGGCACCGCGCGCAGCTTCACCCCGGAGGTGCGCGACCTTCTGGAGCGGCGGCTTTGGGAATTGGTGGAAGGGGTAGCGCATGCGCACGGGGCCACCGCCAAGCTCACCTATACGCGCGGCTATCCGGTGACCCGCAATCACGAGCGGCAGACGGCTTTTGCCGCGTCGGTCGCCGCGCAGATCGTTGGCCACGACCACGTCAACGCCAATATCGCGCCGGTCATGGGGGCGGAGGATTTTTCCTACATGCTGGAGGCGCGACCCGGCGCCTTCATCTTCATCGGCAACGGCGACAGCGCCGGCCTGCATCATCCGGCTTACGACTTCAACGACGAGATCATCCCGCTCGGCACGTCTTATTGGGTGCGGCTGGTGGAGACGGCGCTGGCGGGGTAGGGCGCGCATTCGTCATGGCCGGGCTTGTCCCGGCCATCTCGATTCAAAGGGCATTGCGCCCCTAAATGAGATGCCCGGCACAAGGCCGGGCATGACGACTCAGTTACAGCGCGATCGCGATGTTCTTGACCTGGGTGTTAGAGAGCATTTCCTCGATCACCTTGTCGCGGCCGTAGCCGGACTGCTTCATGCCGCCATAAGGCGTGCCGAGCGCCTGGCCGCCGGCGGTGTTGACCCAGACATAGCCGGCTTCGATGCGGCGCGCGGCGCGATGCGCGGTCGAGATATTCTGCGTGAAGACCGCGCCGGTGAGGCCATATTCGACGGCGTTGACGTCGGCGAACATCTTTTCCTCGTCGGACCATTTGAGCACCGAGAGCACGGGGCCGAACACCTCTTCATTGGCAATGCGCATGCTCTGGTTGACGTCGGCGAAAACGGTCGGCTCGACGAAGAAGCCGCCCTTCAGCTTCGGATCGTCGGAAGCCTTGCCGCCGGTCATCAGCCTCGCGCCTTCCTTCTTGGCGATTTCGATATAGGACATCACCTTGTCGAACTGCACTTTGGAGATGAGCGCGCCCATCTTGCAGTCCTCGTCGAGCGGATTGCCCGGCTTGATCTTGGAAACGCCGTCGACAACGCCTTTGAGCACTTCGTCGTAAACCTTCTCGTGAGCGAAAAGGCGCGACATCGACCCGCAGGACTGCCCGCACCAGGAGAAATTCATGCCGGAGATGGCGAATTTGATCGCCTTCTTGAGATCGGCGTCGGGGTAGACGATCAGCGCATTCTTGCCGCCGAGCTCGAGCTCGACATGCTTGAGGCGATCGGCGCCACCGCGCGCCACCGCGCGGCCCGTCGGTGCACTGCCGACGAGGCTGATCTTGGGGATGAGCGGATGCGCCACCATGGCTTGGCCGCATTCCACGCCGCCGCTGATGACGTTGACCACGCCGGGCGGCAGGATGCCGTCGATCAGTTCCATCAGGCGATAGGCGGAGAGCGGTGCCTGTTGCGCCGCCTTGATGACGATGGTGCAGCCGGCGCCGAGGCTGGCGCCGAGCTTGGCGGCGGCGAAGGCGAAGGGATGGTTATAAGCGACGATACGGCCGATGACGCCGATGGGCTCGCGCACCGTCATATTCACGATGTCTTCGCCGAGCGGAATGGTCGCGCCGTGAATCTGCAGAACAAGGCCGGCGAAATAATCGATGGCCGCGGCGGCGTTGCTGATGTCGCGCCGTAGCGCCGTGATCGGGTTGCCGCAGTTGAGCGAGTCGATGAGCGCGAATTCCTCGGCATTGGCGCGGATTACCGCTGAAACCTTGCGCATCAGCGCGGCGCGGTCGGTGGGCTTGACCTTCTTCCAGTCCTGGAAAGCGGCATGTGCCGCCTTGGCCGCGGCATCGACGTCGGCAGCGTTGGCATTCGGCGCAATGCCCAGGCTTTCGCCGGTGGCCGGATTGATGGTCTCGGCATAGCCGCCCTGCGGCTTGTGCCAGCCGCCGCCGTAATAGAGATCGCGATGGCTGGGCAGAGGCGACCGGGTTTTTGCGTCCGGGGCATCGCGAAGCGCCGTCACCGACATGTCATCCTCCATTTTTTGTATTGCGGCGCTGGAATGTTACGGCTTGTGCGCCGACAAGACAACGCCGCCGGAACGGCCGGCGGCGTCGTTTGCCAAAACCGGCTGCGGCGGCGCTAGGACCTCGGCTCGACGGCCTTTTCGGTGACAGGCTGCGCCTTGGGCAGCGCGGACCGCCACGGCAGCAGTTCCGCCATCCGAGCCTCGACGCCGCGCCAGAAGGCGAAATCGTTCATCCGCGTCGCCTCGACCGTGGCCAACAACACCGCGGACAGGAAAGGCAGACTTTGCACGACCAGCGCCGCCGCGAAGACATTAATCTCGCGGATGTCGTTGGTATTGGTCGCGAGCAGCACCACGGCGCCGAGCAGCAACAACGTGCCGAGCACCGCTTCCCAGAAGGCCTGGAAATCGCGGCCTCGCTTGGCCTGACCGCCCTTGGCGGTGCGCACGAAAGGCAAATGATCCTTCACCGCGCCCATCATGACCGCGCGCGCCACCGTCCATTGCACGGACATGGCGGCGAAAATGGCGCCGGCGACTTGCCGCGGCGAGACGGCGACCCGCAGCCGGTAAAGCGCGAAGAAATGCAGCACCGACACGGTGAAGGCGCCGAGGATCGGAATGGTGAGGATTTGGTCGGGGATGGCGATGCCGACGAAGGCGACGATCGGCACCCAGATCAAGTTCAAAATGGCGACGACGACGCCAATGCTCTCGGCGCCGAGCCAATTGAGCCAGCCGAGCAGGAATTCGCGCTTTTGCTCGCGCGTGAGCCGGCTCGCGCCGGGCAGGAAGCGGCGCCAGTGCTTCTTGAAAATCTGGAAGCCGCCATAGGCCCAGCGGTGGCGCTGCTTCTTGTAAGCCTCGAAGGTGTCGGGCAACAGGCCATGGCCATAGCGGCGCCTGGTGTAATGCGCCTGCCAGCCGAGCTCGAGAATGGTGAGGCCGAGATCGGTGTCCTCGCAAATGGTGTCGCTCGACCAGCCGCCGGCCTGCTCCATGGCGGCGCGGCGGATCAGGCACATGGTGCCGTGCGCGATGATGGCATTGGCTTCGTTCCGTTGCACCATGCCGATATCGAAGAAGCCCGCGTATTCGCCGTTCATCGCATCGTGGATAACGCTGCGGCCGCCGTCGCGGTGATCCTGCGGCGCTTGCACCAAACCGACGCGGCTGTCGGCGAAGAGCGGGGTCAAATCCTTCAGCCAATCGGGATGCACGACATAGTCGGCGTCGATAACGCCGATGATTTCCGCGTCCGGCGCGGTACGCGCCAAGGCCAGGCGCAGCGCACCGGCCTTGAAGCCGGCAACCTGCTGTTCGTTGACGAACTTGAAGCGCTCGCCGAGCGCCAGGCAGTGTTCCTGGATCGGCTGCCAGAACGCCGGATCGGGCGTGTTGTTGATCACCACGATGCATTCGAAATTCGGATAATTCAGCCGGGCGACGGAATCGAGCGTCGCTTTCAGCATTTCAGGCGGCTCGAAATATGCCGGAATATGGATCGAAACTTTCGGCGCGGCGGCGGCCTCCGGCACCAGCGACGGCGAGGCGATTTCCGCCAAACGGCGCGGCTTGCGGCCGAAGGCGACGGTGGCGATTTCGTCCACGCGCGCCAGCGCGATGGCGACAAGCGGCATCAGCAGCACGAGACCAAGCCCGAGCGCAAAGGCGGCGCCGGGAACGAAGTAATGATTTTCCCAGTAACCGAAGACGATGGCGAACCAGGCGCCGACGACGTTTCCGGACAGCGCCAGCGTCGCCGCTTGTGCAACGGTCGGCGCACCGAGCGCCAGGATCGGCAGCGAGAACAGGATACCGAGCAGGATGGCCAGAACGGCCAGGCGCCAATGGTCGGGATTGCTGATCGGCCCGGTCCAGTCGAATTTCGGCTGCCGCGAGGCGTCGAAGATGCCCCAATAAGGACCGACGCTGCCTTCGAAGATCTTCCACGGCTGATCGGTGGCTTCGACGATATTGTAGTCGATGCCGTAGGCCTGGGCACGGGCGGCGAAAGTGCGCAGCACCGCAGCCTGCTCGGCGGGCCCCGGATGCGCGGCCTTCAGGTTATAGCCGGCGCTCGGCCAGCCGAACTCGGCGATGACGATGCGCTTGCCCGGATAGGCCTGCCGCAGCTTGTCATAGATCAGCAGCGCTTGGTCGACGGCCTGGTTTTCCGACACGCCTTCCCAGTAAGGCAGCACGTGCGCGGCAATGAAATCCACAGCCGAGACAAGTTCAGGATGCTCGAGCCAGACATTCCAGATTTCGCCGGTGGTCACCGGTACGCGGCGGTCGGCCTGCTTGACGCGCTGAATGATCTTGATGAGGCGGCCGACGGCGATGTCGTCCTTGGCTTCTTTCAGCTCCACCGGGTCGCGGGCGCTGGCGATTTTCTGGCTTTCGGCCGGATCGAGCGCGTCGGCATCGCTCGGGACGAGATCGCCGCGGAAAATCGTTTCGTTGCCGACCACGACGCCGTTGACGTTGCTGTTGCGGCGGGCAAGGTCGATCGCCGAGAGGATCTCCCTCTCGTTGCGCTGGGTATTTTTATCGATCCAGGCCCCGACGGTGACGTGCAGGCCAAATTCGGCGGCGATGCGCGGCACCATTTCGACGCCGCCGGTCGACGAATAGAGACGGATGGCACGGGTCAACGGCGCGATCTTACTAAGATCGGCGCGTATCTGCGCCGGCGTCGGCCTGCCGCCTTTGTCCGGGTTGGCGGAACCGGCAAAGGGCGCGTAGGAAATGCTTGGAAGCTGACCGGTGAACTCGGGAGCGGCACGGTGGTCGCGCAACAGCGCCCAAACGCCGGCATGCACGCACGCAACGAGCGCGATGACAGCGACGACGATGCGCATGGAATTCATAACCAAATGGGGCTGAAATCTAAAGCTCGAACCCGTCCCCTGGACCCGAGTCTCAATCGCCGCGACGCCTTGTTTTCAGCGTGAGGCTGAAAATTAATTTGCGCAGCTAAATGGCAAATTCAAGAATGCCCGTGGGGTTCCCGCAAAATTCTTTTTCCGTGTGCCTTTGCGCTAAAGCAAAGACGCGCTTTACCGCTTGCGGGTCCGGCTTGCCGCCTCGGAGGCCGCCGCCGGCGCCGGGGTGATCCAGCAGGCGTGAATGCGGCTATTGAGGCTGTCGGGCACTTTGGAATCGACCGGCCCCTGGCTCAGCACGCAGCGAAAGGTCGACTGGATGTGGGCGTCAGGGCAGCCGAACCGGCTGTAAATCTGCAGGTGGCGCAAGGCGGTATCCACGTCGTCCCGCCACAATAAGGCGACCACGCGCCGTCCCAGCCAGACGCATTCCGGACTGCCTTCCGGCCCCTTCAAAAGACGGCCGGCTTCGGCCAATTCTTCTTTTTGCCGATCTTTGGCGGCTTCCACGGCCGCTTGGCCGCCCGCCGGTTGTCCCGGCGCTTTGGCCGGACCGCTTTGCGCATGCGCGACGCCAGCGAACACCACCGCCGCCTGAACAGCGGTTAAGAAACGCGAATATACCGAGACCATGGCCTGCTTTATCGCCCCCCAAGAGCGGATACCCCTCACCTGTGCATCGGATTCAGACAGTAATACGGCGGGCCCAAATATACTCTTCTCCGATTAGGGATGGAGAAAGTTGCAATTGATGTCCAGCGTCCTTCGGAATCTTTGCTTAAGAGCTTTAAGCTTGGCACGTGCCGGGACGCGGGTTAATCGCTAGCGCGGTCGACCAGCGGAGCGCGAATGCCCCCCCGTTTTCCCGAGCTGCTGCCTTTGAGCCTTTTTGGCGTCGCGGCGGCGGTTGTGCTTCTCGCGTGGTACTGGCTTGGCCTGCCGGTGCAGATGCCGCCATCGCCGGTCACGCCCGGCGAGAAACTGACCTGTCTGTCCTATGCGCCATACCGGGGCGGTGAGAATCCCCTCGATCCGACCACGCAAATCGATCCCCGGCAGATCGATGAGGATTTGCGGCGCCTGGCCGGCGTCACCAACTGCATCCGCACTTATGCCACCGACATGGGGCAGCAGCACGTGCCCGAGATCGCACGGCGCTACGGCCTCAAGGTCATGCTCGGCTTGTGGCTGTCGCGAACCGCCGAAGACAACCAGAAGCAGATCGAGACGGCGGTCGCCCTGGCTAACCAGTTTCCCGACGTGGTGCTGGCGGTGGTGGTCGGCAACGAGGTGCTGCTGCGCGGCGACATGGCCGGGCCGGATCTCGCCCGTACCATCCGAGCGGTGAAAGCACGTGTAAAAGTCCCCGTAACATATGCGGATGTCTGGGAATTCTGGCTGCGGAACCGCGAGGTTTTCGACGCGGTGGATTTCGTCACCATCCATATCCTGCCCTATTGGGAGGACTTCCCGATCGCGGCCAGCGAGGCGGCGGCCCATGTCAGCGCCATCCGCCACAAGCTGGCGGAAGCCTTTCCCGGCAAGGAAATCCTGATCGGCGAAAGCGGGTGGCCAAGCCACGGGCGGATGCGCGAAGGCGCGCTGCCATCCCCTGCGAACCAGAGCCGGGTGCTGCACGACGTCCTGGCCGCGGCCCGGCGGGAGAATTTCCGCGTCAACCTGATCGAGGCCTTCGACCAGCCCTGGAAACGCTATCTGGAGGGCACGGTGGGCGGCTATTGGGGCCTGTACGACGCCTATCGCCGGCAGCCAAAATTCGCCTGGGGCGGGGCGGTGTCGAACCACCCCTATTGGCCATGGCAGGCGGCCGGCGGCATCCTGCTGGCGCTGGTCGTTTTCCTGGCCGCTGTCGCGGAAGAGCGAAGGCGGGACGCAACCGCCGGCGCCGCGCCAGAAATGTGGATCGGGGTTGCTGGCATCGCGATCGCCGCCGGCATCCTTGCGGGATGGTCCGTCGAAAACATGCTGATCGAAAGCTTCGGAATCGGCCGCTGGATGCTGGCTGTGCCGTTGGTGGCGGCTTCGATTGCGGCGCCGGTATTAAGCGCGGCGGCGTTGATCGCGGCCGTCCCGGTTCCGAGCTTTGCCAGCATCGTCGCGCGCCGGGAGGATCGATTGCGCGAACCCTTGCCGCTGGCACTCGGCGCGGTGCTGATCGCCGTCAGCACGCTGGCGCTGACGCTGGCACTTGGCCTCGTGTTTGATCCGCGCTACCGCGACTTTGCTTTCGCGCCTCTAACCTCGGCGATCGTGCCCTACGCGATCCTGGTGTTGCTGCGTCCGGCTGCGGGGGCCATTCGCGGCCAAGCGGAAAGGATGTTTGCCGCCGCGCTGATTGCCTGCACCGTCTACATCGTGCCCAACGAGTCATTGGCCAATTGGCAGGCACTGTGGTTCTGCGCGGCGCTGGTTATGCTCGCGCTCAGTCTGCTTCGCTTACGGGACGCGCCAGGCTGAGAATCAACAGCGCGGCAGCGAGCGACGACAACACGACATTGTAAAGCACGATGCCGAAGCCGCCGAAGGCGAGCACAACGCCGACAAGCACCACCGAGGGGCGCAGCAGATTGAGCGCGGCGGCGCCCAGCGCGACGACGCCAAAAACCGAATATTGAAACAGAGCCGTCACCACCTTGCGCGTGAGGCAAAGCCAGGTGTCGAGGCCGCCGGCGCAGGCCAATCCGACGATCGATGATTCCAGCGCCATATAGCGGAGATAAAGCGCGTAGCCGACCGAGGAAAAAGCCACGATCAGCAGCCAGTTGGTCTGACGGGCGGTGGGCAGAAAAAGCGGGCGCGGCATCGGGCTAATATGCAGCGAGCCATTGGCCGCGGCAACGGCGCGTCAGCGTTCGGCCAACCGCTGGCCGTCAAAGGAATGGGGCGCGCACTTGATCTTCGCCGTGAGCAGCGCAGCGCACAGCCGCGCCGCCGCATCGGCATCGGCGAGCGGTCCGACGATCAGGCGGATATCGAGCACGCCGGGACGGCTCTCTCTCAGGGCAATTACCGGATGCAGGCCGGAAAAAAGCTGGCCATGTTTCGTGCTCAGCGAACGCCACAAGATCCGCACCTGCTCCAAGCTCGGGCCGCCGCCGACGTCCGCGCCGAACGGCGTCTCGCTTTCGCCAGCGGTATGCGCGGGGGCGTCAAGGGGCGGGAATGTCGCGCCGGACGCCTCCGCCGACGCCAGTGCCGGCATGTCCTTCGGCCAAAGCTTGAAAGGATTCGCCCGCCATTCGATCGAATTGCCCGTGGCAATATCGGCCGCCGGTGGAGCGGATGGCGTCGATTGCGGCACCGCCGCAGGGATCGCCGGCAATGCCGCCGTGGTATCGGGGGCGTTGGCTGCAGGCAGCGGCGGCACCGGCGGCTGTTGCGTCTGCCGGTTGATCGAGCCGGTCATGTCATCGACATTGCGTTCAAGCGAGGCGAGCCGGTTCATCAGCCGGTCGCGATCTGCCGCCAGGAGCCGGATCGCCTCGTTGAGACGCCGTGTTTCCGTCTCGTGCGATTGCTGCTCCAGAGCGGCTTGGCGCTGTGGCTCGGACGCGTCCGCGATGCGCTGCGCGGCCGTGGGCGACAAGGTGCTCAAGCCGGCGACCGCGAGGGCGGCGGCGGCGGCTGTTCCCCAGCTCGCCACCCGTATCAGCGCGCGTCGGTCAAATTGTCTGCCGATGCCCAGCGTCATTTGGTTGCGATCCCCGGCCGCCTGCTCGCCGCGCAATAACGAATCAAATTGAAAAACTAGCCGATTCGGGCCCCTGGCGCTGCTTTCCGCATTCGGTTAGCGGTAGGCATGGCGTCGCGGCCCTTCGCCGGCGCGGGAGCGTGGATGAAGCAAAGGACCTGTCTGTCGATCGTGCTTGCCGCCGGCGAAGGCGTCCGCATGCGCTCGGCAACGCCCAAAGTGCTGCATCGGGTGGGCGGGCGATCGTCGCTCGGGCACGTGCTGGCGAGCCTGCGCGAGGCGGGGATCGAACAGGTGGCGGTCGTCGTCGGCCCCGGCCATGACCGCGTGGCCGCGGAAGTGCGTGGCACGCTGCCCCGCGCTGAGATTTTCGTCCAGGGCGAGCGGCGCGGCACCGCACACGCCGTCCTGATGGCAAAAGAGGCGATTGCACGGGGCCCCGACGACATCGTCGTAATTTTCGGCGACACGCCGCTGGTGCGGCCGCAGACGTTACAGAGGCTCCGCACCGCGCTGGCCGCGGGTGCCGCCGTCGTCGTGCTCGGATTTCGTCCCGCCAATCCTTCAGGTTACGGCCGCCTGATCGTGACGGAAGGCGAATTGACCGCGATCCGGGAGGACAAGGATGCGAACTCGGCCGAACGCGCCATCACCTTGTGCAATGCCGGGCTGATGGCGCTTGCCGGAGCGCAGGCGCTGCGCATTCTCGAGCAGATCGGCCACGACAACCGCCAGCAGGAATTCTATCTTACCGATGCGGTGGCGGTCGCCCGACGGCTGGGACTGAAGGCGATCGCCATCGAGGTCGAGGAGGACGAAGTGCGCGGGATCAACACCAAGGCTCAACTGGCCGAAGCGGAAGCCGCATTGCAGAAGCGGCTGCGCCAGGCGGCGCTCGACCAGGGCGTGACCATGACCGCGCCGGAGACCGTCTTTCTCTCGGCCGACACCAAATTCGGCCGTGATGTCATCGTGGAGCCTTATGTGGTGTTCGGCCCCGGCGTCGTCGTCGAAGACGAGGCGGTCATCCATGCCTTTTCGCATCTGGAAGGCGCGCATGTCGGCAAGCGCGTCTCGGTAGGCCCGTTTGCGCGGCTCCGGCCCGGCGCCAAGCTCGGTGCGGATTCGCGCATCGGCAATTTCGTCGAGGTGAAGGAAGCCTCCTTCGGCGAAGGCGCCAAGGCCAATCATCTCTCCTATATCGGCGACGCCAGCGTGGGCGCGGAGGCGAATATCGGCGCCGGCACGATCTTCTGCAATTACGATGGCGCCGCCAAGCACCGCAGCGAAGTCGGCAAGGGCGCTTTCATCGGTTCCAATTCGGCGCTGGTGTCGCCGGTAAAGATCGGCGAGGGGGCCTATGTCGGTTCCGGATCGGTGATCACCGAAAATGTGCCGCCGGGCGCCTTGGCGCTCGGCCGCGGTAGGCAAGTGGTTAAGGAAAACCGGGCCAAAAGCTTGCGCAATAAAGCGGCGGGCGGCAAAAAAGCAGAATAGCGTCCGCTTCGGCCGCGGTGGACATCGTATCGTCACAACTGGCAACCTTTTGTGATTTCCGCGGCGGCCCGCATCGCCCTTAGCTGAATCCGCAGAGCGGGCAGGAGCAACTCGGGAATATGTGCGGTATCGTCGGGATTCTCGGACGCCAAGCTGTCGCCGGGCAGCTGGTCGCCGCACTCAAGCGCCTCGAATACCGCGGCTACGACTCCGCCGGCGTGGCGACGCTGGAGGGCGGACGGCTCACGCGGCGCCGCGCCGAAGGCAAGCTGAAGAATCTGGAAACAAGGCTCGGCGAGGAACCGCTCGCCGGCAAAATCGGCATCGGTCATACCCGCTGGGCGACGCACGGCCGGCCGACCGAGAACAACGCGCATCCGCATGCCACGGAAGCGGTCGCGGTGGTGCACAACGGCATCATCGAAAATTTCCGCGAGTTGCGCGAGCGATTGGAGAAGCAGGGTGCCGCTTTTGCGACGCAAACCGACACCGAGGCCGTTGCGCATCTCGTCAGCCACGAGCTGAAGCGCGGGCGTTCGCCGGCGGAGGCCGTGGCTGAGGCGCTGCCGCAACTGCGCGGCGCTTTTGCCTTGGCGTTTCTCTTCACCGGGCAGGAAGATCTATTGATTGGCGCCCGCAAGGGTTCGCCGCTGGCGATCGGCTATGGCGACGGCGAGATGTATCTCGGATCCGACGCGATCGCGCTGGCGCCGTTCACCGACACCATCAGTTATCTCGAAGACGGCGATTGGGCGGTGCTGACGCGGAAGGGCGCCGAAATTCACGACGCGGCGGGCCGCCTGGTCGAGCGGCCGGTAGTGAAATCCACCGCCTCGTCGGTGCGGATCGACAAGGGCAATCATCGGCATTTCATGGCGAAGGAAATCCACGAACAGCCGGAAGTCGTCGGCCACACGCTCGCGCATTATCTCGACATGAGCGCGGAGCGCACGGATTTGCCCGACCTGCCGTTCGACTGGACAAAGCTGAGGCGGCTTTCGTTGTCGGCCTGCGGCACCGCCTATTACGCCGGCCTCGTCGGCAAATATTGGTTCGAGCGTTACGCGCGGCTCGCGGTCGATATCGACGTGGCCTCCGAATTCCGCTACCGCGAGACGCCGCTCGAGCCGGGCAATCTCGCGATCTTCGTTTCGCAATCGGGAGAAACCGCCGACACGCTGGCGTCGCTGCGTTATGCGCGGGCGCAGAAGCAGCACGTGTTGTCCATCGTCAATGTTCCGACCTCCACCATCGCGCGGGAGAGCGATCTCGTGCTGCCGACGCTGGCCGGGCCGGAGGTCGGCGTCGCCTCCACCAAAGCCTTCACCTGCCAGTTGGCGGTGCTCGCCTGTCTCGCCATCGCCGCCGGCCGCGCCCGCGGCGTGCTCAGCGAAAGCGATGAGCGCCGGCTGGTGCGCAGCCTGATCGAGGTGCCGCGGCATATGGCCGCCGCGCTGACGCTCGAGGCCAAGATCGAGATTCTGGCCCGCGACCTCGCGAAAAGCCGCGACGTCCTTTATATCGGCCGCGGCACCAGCTTCCCGCTGGCCATGGAAGGCGCGCTGAAGTTGAAGGAAATCTCCTATATCCACGCGGAAGGTTATGCCGCCGGCGAATTGAAGCATGGCCCCATCGCGCTCATCGACGAAAACATGCCGGTCATCGTCATCGCTCCGCACGACAA
>Ga0070741_10014646_pt1 | contig 13516 bp, 11 predicted proteins | sample Coa_R1_4_FD_66440 | JGI IMG/M metagenome (GOLD analysis project Ga0070741, IMG submission 66440) | Surface soil microbial communities from Centralia Pennsylvania, which are recovering from an underground coalmine fire - Coalmine... | ecosystem: Environmental > Terrestrial > Soil > Unclassified ... | reverse complement strand
TGCTACGCGGTGCGCGACCCGCTGGACCTGGCGATCGTGGCCGCGGCGCTCATGGGCGCCTGTTTCGGCTTCCTGTGGTGGAACGCGAAACCGGCCAAGATCTTCATGGGCGACACCGGCTCGCTCGCGCTCGGCGGCGCGCTGGCCGGGCTGGCCATCTGTTCTCGCACGGAACTGCTCATCGCGCTGCTCGGCGGCCTGTTCGCGATCATCACCCTGTCGGTGATCATCCAGGTGGGCTCGTTCAAGCTGCGCGGCAAACGGGTGTTCAAGATGGCCCCGCTGCAGCACCACTTCGAGCTGCTTGGCTGGGCCGAGGAAACCATCGTGATCCGGTTCTGGATCATCGCCGGGCTCTGCGTCGCGCTCGGCATCGGAGTGTTCTACGCCGGATGGGTAACCGGGTCGTGACCGACAACCTGACCCCGCATCAAATCCAGGCCGGACCTCAGGAACCGGCCTGGCAGCAGCCGGACGTCGAGGGGCGCGCCACCATCCCGTGGCAGGGGCTGCGCGTCTGCGTCGTCGGAGCGCGAGTCGTCGGCCTCTCGGCGGCCCGCGCGGTACGGAAGCTCGGCGCGGACGTGACGGTCGTCGACCGCTACGACGACGAGACGACCACCGAGCGCGCGGCGCCGCTGACCGACGAAGGCATCCGCGTACGGCTCGGCGACGACGCCACGCTGCCGGACGACTGCGAACTGCTCCTCGTCTCGCCGGGCATCCCGCCCACCGCACCGATCGTCGCTGCGGCGCGCGCGGCCGGCATCCCGGTGTGGGGCGACGTGGAGCTGGCCTGGCGGCTGCGTAAGCCACTGCCCGACGGCTCCTACGCACCGTGGCTGCCGATCACGGGCACCAACGGCAAAACGACGGCTGTGCGTATGCTCGCCGCGATGCTGGAGGCCGCAGGGAAGCGCACGGTCGCGTGCGGGAACGTCGGGCTGCCGATCGTCGATGCGGTGACCACGGACGAGCCCTATGACGTACTGGCCGTCGAACTGTCCAGCTTCCAGCTGCACTGGACCGAGTCGATGAGCCCGCTCGCCTCGGCCGTGCTCAACGTCGCGCCAGACCACGTCGACTGGCACGGAACGCTCGAGGAGTACACCCGAGCGAAGGGCCGCATCTACGAGAACTGCCAGGTCGCCTGCGTGTACAACGTCGCCGACGAGACCACCCGCACGCTCGTCGAGGACGCCGACGTGGTCGAAGGCTGCCGCGCGATCGGGTTCACCCTCGGCGCGCCGGGGCTGTCCATGCTCGGCGTCGTGGACGGCATCCTCGCCGACCGGGCCTTCGTCGAGGACCGGCAGCACAATGCCGCCGAACTCGGCACCATCTACGACGTCGAACCGCACGCCCCGCACAACATCGCCAACGCGCTCGCGGCCGCGGCGCTGGCGCGCGCATACAGAGTGCCCGCTGCCGCGGTACGCGACGGACTGCGCGCCTTCCGGCCGGATCCGCACCGCATCGCGTTCGTCGCGTCCATCGACGGAGTGGACTTCGTCGACGACTCCAAGGCGACGAACCCGCACGCGGCCGCCGCGTCCCTGACCGCCTACGAGGACGTCGTCTGGATAGCCGGCGGCCTGGCCAAGGGCGCGACGTTCGACGACCTGGTCGCCGGAGCGGCCAAGCGGCTGCGCGGCGTGGTGCTGCTCGGCGCCGACCGCGCGGTTATCGCCGAAGCCCTCGCGCGACACGCCCCCGAGGTGCCGGTCGTGGACATCGGCGGGGCGCAGGATGGGCTGACCGGGGCGCAGGCGATCGACCGGGCCGTGGACGCCGCGATGCGGCTGGCCGCGGCCAAGGCGGCCGCGCTCGGAGCCGCGGCGGCCGACGCCGCGCCGGTCACCGTGCTGCTCGCCCCGGGCTGCGCGTCGATGGACATGTTCACCTCCTACGGCGAGCGCGGTGACCTATTCGCGCGTGCCGTCCGGGAACGCAAGGCGGCGCGCGGGTAACGTGCGCTAGGAGGTGCTGAGGCCTGGCTCCTCAAGGCGTTACTCAGGAGATGGGCGGAGCGCGTGGTTGAACAGCAGGATCGACCCACACGGTTCCGTCCGGCTTCCGCTGCAGCTGACGGCGCGTCACTTAACGCCGCCTCAGATGCCTCTAACGCAGCGCGATCTACCGCACCGAACAATGCGGTACTCGCGGTCTGGAGCGTTCTCAGCCGCCTGCGACCCGGCCGCGTGCGCGTCGGCGAAGGGCATCCCTCTCTGCCCCGCTACTTCCTGATCGGCGCGACGTTCCTGCTGATCGTGGTCGGCCTGCTCGAGGTGTATTCGGCCTCGACGGTGCACAACCTGCTCACCGGCAAGCCGGAGCTCGGCACCATCGAGCGGCAGGCGATCTCGGCGGCGATCGGCGTGCCGATAATGGTCATCGCGGCGCGCCTGCCGGTGCGCTTCTACCGCGCGCTGGCCTACCCGCTGCTGATCGTGACCCTGGTCATGCTGCTGATGGTCCTGGCGCTGGGCGAGGTCTCCACCGGAGGCAACCAGAACTGGCTGGTGTTCGGCCCGCTGACCATCCAGCCCAGCGAGTTCGCCAAGTTCGCCCTGGTGCTGTGGGGCGCGGACCTGCTGGCCCGCAAGGAGAAGCGGCTGGCCAGCTGGGACCACCTGATCGTGCCGCTGCTGCCGATGGCCGGCGTGATCATCGGACTGGTCATGCTCGGCGGCGACATGGGCACCTCGATGATCATCGCGGCGATCGCCTTCGCGCTGCTGTGGATCGTCGGCGCCCCCGGCCGGCTGTTCGCGATTCTGACCGGTTCGGCCGCCGGCCTGGCCACCATCGCCGTGCTGATCCGGCCGAGCCGGGTACGCCGGTTCACCGCCTTCCTCGATCCGGCCTCCGACCCGCAGGGCACCGGATTCCAGGCCATGCACAGCTTCAGCGCCCTTTCCACCGGAGGCTGGTTCGGCGTCGGGGTAGGGGCCAGCCGGGAGAAGTGGGGCTCCCTGCCCGAGGCGCAGACCGACTTCATCTTCGCGATCATCGGCGAGGAGTTGGGACTCATCGGCTCGCTGGCCGTGCTCGCACTGTTCGCGCTGATCGGGTACGCGGGCGTGCGGATAGCGCTACGGGCACAAGACAGCTTTGTACGCCTGGCCTCCGGAGCGGTTACCGCGTGGTTGATGGTGCAGGTGATGATCAACCTCGGCGCGGTGCTCGGGGTGCTGCCGATCGCCGGCGTACCGCTTCCGTTCGTGTCCTACGGAGGCTCGTCTTTGCTGCCCTCGATGGCCGCGATCGGCATGTTGGTCTCCTTCGCCCGGACCAGCAGCGGCGTGCCGGAGACCGGTGACGGGGCCGCGGGACGAACGGATATGCTCTCGACCCGGGCCGGTGCGGCGTCCTCGGCGGTCGCCGGCTCCGGCCGTCCGCGCCCGCAGGCACAGCGAAAAGAGGGACGCACAACGTGACCGACGCAGCCCGTCCGATCCATGTCGTGCTCGCCGGCGGAGGCACCGCCGGGCACATCGAACCGGCCCTGTCGCTGGCCGACGCGCTGCGCAGACGCGACCCCCGGATCGGCATCACGGCGCTCGGCACGACCAAGGGCCTGGAGACCAGGCTGGTCCCTGAGCGCGGCTACGACCTCGAGCTCATCCCCGCGGTACCGCTGCCGCGCAAGCCCACCTCGGAGCTGTTCACCGTGCCGAGCCGGCTGGCCGGCACGGTCCGCCGGGCGGCCGAGGTGCTCGACAAGGTCGGCGCCGACGTGGTGGTCGGCTTCGGCGGCTACGTGGCGCTCCCGGCCTACTTCGCGGCCCGCCGCCGCGCCGTGCCGATCGTGCTGCACGAGGCCAACGTGCGCCCCGGCCTGGCCAACCGGGTCGGCGCCCGGATGACGGACCGGATCGCCACCGGCTCGCCGGACTGCCGGATCGGCGGCGGCCGGTACATCGGCATGCCGCTGCGCCGGGCCCTGGCCACGCTCGACCGCGCGGCCCTGCGCGCAGAGGCCTGCGACGCTTTCGGCCTGGAGAAGGACCGGCCGACGCTGCTGGTCTACGGCGGCTCGCAGGGCGCACGGCGGCTGAACGAGGCGGTCGCCGCGGCCGCGCCCACCTTCACCGCCGGGGGAATCCAGATCCTGCACGCGGTCGGCCGGGCCAACTACGACGAGTCGGCGCAGCACGCCGCCGCAGCGGGGGAAGGTGGCACCGGCGCCAGGTACGTCACAGTGCCCTACCTCGACCGCATGGACCTCGCCTACGCTGCGGCGGACCTGGTACTGTGCCGCGGCGGCGCGATGACTTGTGCCGAAGTCGCCGCAGTCGGCCTGCCTGCCGCCTATGTACCGCTGCCGATCGGTAACGGCGAGCAGCGTCTTAACGCACAGCCGGTCGTGCGCGCTGGCGGTGGCTTGATCGTCGATGACGCGGATCTGACGGCGGATTGGCTCACCCGAGAGCTGGTCCCGCTGGCCCAGGACCACGAGAAGCTGGAGCGGATGGGCCGCGCCGCCGCCGAGCTCGGCCGCCGCGACGCCGACGAGGCGCTGGCCGACCTCGTCTTCGAGGCCGCCGGAAGCAACCCGGCCGTCGCCGCCGGACCGACCGGCCTCGGCTCCCCGGGAGCCGGCGCGTGAGCGCCGACGGCACCGAACCACCCGCCATCGACCCGCGCGGATATCAGCCGCCGCAGATCATCCCCGCGGCCGAGGAGCTGGGCCGCATCCACTTCGTCGGCATCGGCGGAGTCGGCATGGCGCCGGTCGCGCGCATCGCGGTCGAGCGCGGCCTGCCGGTGTCCGGCAGCGACATAAAGCGCACCGCGACGATCGAAGCGCTCAGCGTCGCCGGAGCCGACGTCCGGATCGGGCAGTCGCCCGACAACCTCGACGGCGTGGACACCGTCGTGGCGACCACCGGAGTGCGGCCCGACAACGTCGAGCTCGTCGAGGCGATGCGGCGCGGCCTGCGCATCGTCCACCGTGCCACGGCGCTCGCCGCGTTGATGGTCGGGCGTACCGCGGTCCTCGTCGCGGGAACGCACGGCAAGACCACGACCACCTCGATGCTCGCGGTCGCGTTGGACACGCTCGGTTCTGACCCCTCGTACGCAATCGGCGGAGAGATCGGCACCTCCGGGATCAGCGGGCACAGCGGCAGCGGCCCGGTGTTCGTCGCCGAGGCGGACGAGTCGGACGGCACCTTCCGGCACTACGAGCCCGACATCGCCGTGGTGACGAACGTGGAGCTCGACCACACCGACTACTTCGGCTCGCTCGACGACGTGCACAAGGCCTTCGTCGACTTCGTGGACCGGCTCAAGCCCGGCGGACTGCTCGTGGTCTGCGCCGATGATCCGGGTTCTGTCGCGGTCGGCCGAGTCGCCCAGGACAGCGGGCTGCGCGTCGCCTGGTACGGCGAGACGGCCGCGGTCGCGGGGCATCCGGCCGATCAGCCGGTTGATTATCGGATTACCGGCGTGGAGCTCGTCGGCGCGGCGGCCCACTTCGACATTCACGTCAGGGCCACCGGCGCGGTACACCGCCTCGCACTCGGCATCCCCGGCCGCCACAACGCCGCCAACGCCACCGCAGCCTTCGCCGTCTTGACCGAACTCGGCGCGGACCTGGACGAAGTACCCGCGGCGATCGCCGCCTACCGCGGCGCGCGCCGGCGGATGGACTTTAAGGGCGAGGCCGGCGGCGTGCGCGTCTACGACGACTACATGCACCACCCGACCGAGATCGCCGCCACCCTCGCCGCGTTCCGCGCGCTGGCCGGCGAGGGCCGGTTGATCGTCGCCTTCCAGCCGCAGCGCTTCACCCGCGCCCGGACCTTCCTGCGCGAATACGGCCCGCCGCTCGGCGCCGCCGACGCCGTCGTCGTCCTCGAGGTCTACCCAGGCTCGGGGGAGGACCCGATCCCTGGCGTGACCGGCGCGGTGATCGCGGGCGACGTGCCGCTGCCAGCCGACCGCGTCGTCTTCGAGCCCGACACCGCGGCCGTCGCCGGGCGCCTGGTGGACTGGGCCGCGCCCGGCGACGTGATCGTCACCGCCGGGGCGGGCGACGTGACCGCCCTCGGCCCGAAGATCCTCGGCCTGCTCGCGGCCCGCGACGGCGCGGCGGCACCGCGATCGCCCGATCGGGAGGCAGGATCGGGGGCGTGAGCGACGACGTGACCGATCCGCCCCGGCAGGGCTCGAAGGGCCCCGACCTGGCGCAGCCGGATCGGCCCACGGCGGCGGCCCGTTCGCTCACCTCGGTCTCGCGCCTGCCCGCGCAGATCTACGCCGCCCGGATGCGTTCACGCGAACGCTGGCGCCGACTGAGCGTGACTATCACCGTCTTCCTCGTGCTACTCGCCATCACCGCGTACATCATCGTCTGGCACACCTCGGTGTTCGCGCTGACGACCGTACGCGTCGCAGGCGAGAAGACCGTGCCCGCACAGCGGATCATCGCCATCGCAAAGCTCGGCAACGGCACCCCCCTCGCCTCGCTCGACACCGGTGGAGCGGCGGCGCGCGTGGAGCAGCTGCCGCAGATCGCCACCGCGAGCGTGTCGCTCGATTGGCCACACGTCGCCGTGATCACCGTGACCGAGCGCGTCCCTGCCGCGTTGATCCCCAACGGTTCGCGGTACGACGTGGTCGATGTCTCCGGAGTCGTCTTCGGCTCGGTAACCACACCGACCGGCGGCCTACCTGTCATCGACGTACAAGGCGGGGGAGCGGTCAAGGCAACGGTTGTACCCGGAGCACTCGCCGCCTTGAAGGCGCTGTCTCCGGACATAGTCCACCAGATCACCGGGATCTCGGCGACGAGCGCGTACTCCATCTCGCTCAAGCTGCGCGGCGGCTCGGTCGTGAACTGGGGCGGAGCCGACGACGCGCCGGCCAAGGCGGCTGATCTGGCCGCCCTGCTGCGGCTCGGCAAGGCCGCCCGATACGACGTCAGTGCCCCAGAAGCTCCCGCGATGTCCGGACGATATGACTGATTGACGGCGGGTCAGTTGAACTGTGCTCGAGGAACTTTCGGCGTGTTCGTTGAACAGGGGCTCCGGGAGACCTACTGTCGATTCGTCGATCGAGTCGTCACCTTGATGACTGCCATAGTTGATGTTGACCCTAATTGATGTTGACTCAGTCCGAGGGCGATAAGGTCGTTCGCGAATAAGTCACCGAGCGCCGACCATCCGTACTCACCAGCGCGAGAGGCCTTCGAACCGTGGGTGCACCGCAGAACTACCTCGCCGTGATCAAAGTCGTCGGGATCGGCGGCGGTGGCGTCAACGCGATCAACCGGATGATCGAGGTCGGGCTCAAGGGCGTCGAGTTCATCGCGATCAACACCGACGCGCAGGCCCTGCTGATGAGCGACGCGGACGTCAAGCTCGACGTCGGCCGCGAGCTGACCCGCGGCCTCGGCGCCGGGGCCGACCCGGACGTCGGCCGCAAGGCGGCCGAGGACCACGCCGAGGAGATCGAAGAGGTCATCAAGGGCGCCGACATGGTCTTCGTGACCGCCGGCGAGGGCGGCGGCACGGGCACCGGCGGCGCTCCGGTGGTGGCCCGCATCGCCCGCTCGCTCGGCGCGCTGACCATCGGCGTGGTGACCCGGCCGTTCACCTTCGAGGGCCGGCGGCGCGCCGCCCAGGCCGAGTCCGGCATCGCGGCGCTGCGCGAAGAGGTCGACACCCTCATCGTCATCCCGAACGACCGGCTGCTGTCCATCTCCGCGCCCGGCGCCACCGTGCTCGACGCGTTCAAGTCGGCCGACCAGGTGCTGCTCTCCGGTGTCCAGGGCATCACCGACCTGATCACCACCCCCGGCCTGATCAACCTGGACTTCGCCGATGTGAAGTCGGTCATGTCCGAGGCCGGCTCCGCGCTCATGGGCATCGGCTCCGCCCGCGGCGACGACCGCGCGGTGGCGGCGGCCGAGATGGCGATCTCCTCCCCGCTGCTCGAGGCGTCCATCGACGGCGCCCGCGGCGTGCTGCTGAGCATCTCCGGCGGCTCGGACCTCGGCCTGTTCGAGATCAACGAGGCCGCGCAGCTGGTCTCCGAGGCGGCGCACCAGGACGCGAACATCATCTTCGGCGCGGTCATCGACGACGCGCTCGGCGACGAGGTGCGGGTCACCGTCATCGCGGCCGGCTTCGACGGCGGCCAGCCGGCCAAGCGCCGCGAGGGCGGCCCCCGGCGCGCCGACGAACCCGCCGCGGTCAACAACACCACGGTGCACAACGCCATGCTCGGCGCGCTGCCCCGGCCGGAGGAGAACGAGGACCCGCTCGCGGCCACCATCCCGGGCACCCGCACCGAGGACGCCGCGCTGGCCGCCGACGAGCTGGACATCCCGGACTTCCTCAAAGAGGGCAACTAGCCCGCGTCCCGCGGACCCGCGGTTGGTGATCGCGAGCCGATCTGACAGGCTCGGGACATGAATGTCGCCTCCAGCGGCCCGCTGCGCTTCACCTTCACCGACCGCCGCGGCGGGGTCAGCCTGCCGCCCTTCGACGCGCTCAACCTCGGCGACCACGTCGGCGACGACCCGCAGGCCGTGCGCGCCAACCGCGACCTGGCCGCCCGCGCGTTCGGCGTCACCCCCGAGCAGGTCGTCTACATGAAGCAGGTCCACGGGATCGACGTCGCCCTCGCCCGCGAGCCCTGGCCGGACGAAGCCGCGCCGAGCGTGGACGCCCTCGTCACCGACCGGCCGGGCGTCGTGCTGGCCGTACTCGTCGCCGACTGCACACCGGTCCTGCTCGCGGACCCGGTCGCCGGCGTCGTCGGAGCCGTACACGCGGGCCGCGCCGGAATGGCCGCCGGAGTCGTGGACGCCGCGATCGCAGCTATGTGCGAACTGGGCGCCGAACCGTCACGGATGCAGGCGTTCACCGGACCCGGCGTATGCGGCGCCTGCTACGAAGTACCCGAAGAGCTGCGCGCCGAAGTGGCGGCCAAGGAACCGGCATCGTGGTCGACCACACGCCAGGGCACACCCGCGATCGACGTACCCGCAGGTGTATCAGCGCAGTTGCGGCGCGCGGGCGTGAAGGAGAGCGTGACGCATATCGCCGACGGCTGCACGATGGAGAATCCGCAGTACTTCTCCTACCGGCGCGACGGCCGCACCGGACGCTTCGCCGGCTTCATCTGGCTCGACGAGGGCTGACGCACGGTGGTTGACTCGCACGCCGTGTCCGAACTCGAAGACGCACGCACCGGTGAGCTCGCCGCGCGTCTCAAAGCCCTGCGCGAGCGGATCGACGCCGCCTGCGCCGCGGCGAAACGGGAGAGCGCCGAGGTCGGGCTGATCGCGGTGACGAAGTTCTTCCCCGCCGCCGACGTGCTGCGGCTGCTGCGGCTCGGCCTGACCGAGTTCGGCGAGAACCGCGATCAGGAGGCTGCCGCGAAGGCCGCGCAGGTGGCTGACACGCTGGCCCGCGCTCAAGCAGCGGATCCGGGCGCGCCGATCCTCGCGGCGGTCCGGCCGCGCTGGCACTTCATCGGCCAGCTGCAGACCAACAAGGTCCGCTCGGTGGTCTCCTACGCCGACGTCGTCCAATCGGTCGATCGGCTCAAGCTGGTCGCCGCGCTCGACCAGTCGGCGGCCCGGGCCGGCCGCACCCCCGCCTGCCTCGTCCAAGTGAATCTGGACCCTGATGCCGCGGGCCGCGGCGGCGCCGAGCCGGCTGACGTCGAACGGATCGCCGACGCCGTCGCCGAAAGCGCCGCGCTGCGCCTCGGCGGCCTCATGGCCGTCGCCCCGCTCGGCACCGATCCGCGCCCCGCGTTCGAACGGCTCGCGCAGCTCGCGGCTAAAGTCCGTGGCGCCCACCCTGAAGCTGTGTCACTCTCGGCGGGGATGAGCGGGGACCTCGAACAGGCGATCGCGGCAGGCGCGACACACGTACGCATCGGGTCCGCCTTGCTCGGTCGGCGACCGCCGCTGCGGTAACGTCTGATCCAGTATCTGAACGAAAGCGCCGATCGCTGAGTTCAAAACACCGCCTCGGCCCGCAGGGGGAGTCACGGCGGAGACCGGCGACCGGTTGACCGTCAGTTCGAACAAGGAGGGACGGGCATGCCCGGATTCATGAAGAAGACGGCCGTCTACCTCGGGCTGATGGAGGGGGACGACCCCTACGCGTACGAGGAGTACAGCGAGGAGGCGGAGGAGGAGCGCCCGCTGCGCCTCGACGACGACGAGGACGAGCAGGACCGCTACTCCGCCTCCCGCACCGAGTCCGCGGCCGAGCAGGAGGCCCGTCCGCTGTTCCTGTCCGAGCCGCGCCGTCCCCGCGACGCCGAGCGGCCGGCCGAGCGCAGCGAGGTCGTGCGGCGCGACGGCGCCGACTCGGCGTTCCACGGCGGCCAGTCCGGCAGCTACCAGACCCCGCGCCCGGCCCCGATCTCGCTGCTGCCCGAGCGCGCCGACCGCTACGAGCGGCCCGCCTCCGTGGCCAGCGCGATGGGCAGCGTCGGGCACGGCTTCGGCGGGGGCGACGGGGGCAGCGGCGCCGGCTCCTCCAGCGACGCCTACCGCATCACCACGCTACATCCGCGTACTTACAACGAGGCGCGCACCATCGGCGAGCACTTCCGCGACGGCACCCCGGTCATCATGAACCTGACAGAGATGGGCGACTCCGACGCCAAGCGCCTCGTGGACTTCGCCGCCGGCCTGGTCTTCGGGCTGCGCGGGTCGATCGAGCGGGTGACGCAGAAGGTGTTCTTGCTTTCACCTGCTAACGTCGATGTGACGGCCGAGGACAAGGCCCGCATCGCCGAGGGCGGGTTCTTCAACCAGAGCTGACAGGCGGTGCCCGACCGGGTGCCGCCGGTGACCGCGGCATCCGGACGGACGGACGTTTTCTCGATGGGACACCTTGCGATCCAACTGGTCACAGTGGTGCTGTGGACGTACTGGGTCGTGCTCATCTTCCGGTTGATCATGGAGCTGGTTTTCCAATTCGCCCGCTCCTGGGACCCGCACGGTGTCATGCTGGTGGCCGTGGAGTCCGCCTACACGGTCACCGATCCCCCGCTGAAGTTCCTGCGTCGGCACATCCCGCCCCTACGTCTCGGCGGTATTGCGCTGGACCTGGCGTTTATGCTGCTGTTGCTCATCATGTGGCTGTTGATCGGGGTGGTGGGCCGTCTGTGACACGACAAAACCGCCAGGAACCGAGATATTGTCTGTCCGGTACGCCGACGATCCACGCTGAGGTGAAGAGATGCCGTTGACCCCCGAGGACGTGCACAACAAGCAGTTCACGACCGTCCGGCTCCGCGAGGGCTACGACGAGGAAGAGGTCGACGCCTTCCTGGACGAGGTGGAGGCCGAGCTCACCCGGCTGTTGCGGGAGAACGAGGAACTGCGCGCGAAGTTGGCCGCCGCCACGCGCGCCGCGGCCGCCGCGCAACAGCAGCCGCCCATGGACCGCCCGCCGATGGATCGAATGCCGGCCCGGCGAGAACCGGTGCCGATACCCCCGCAGCTCCCGGCACCGATGCCGGTACCCGTACCGCAGCCGCAGCCGCCGCAGTTCCAGCCCGGCGGCGACTCGGCGGCCCGGGTGCTCGCGCTGGCCCAGCAGACCGCCGACCAGGCGATCGCCGAGGCCCGCAACGAGGCGAACAAGATCGTCGGCGAGGCGCGCACCCGCGCGGACGGCATGGAGCGCGAGGCCCGCGGCAAGGCCGACGCCCTGGAGCGGGACGCGCAGGAGAAGCACCGCGTGGCGATGGGCACCCTGGAGCAGGCCCGCGCCTCGCTGGAGCGCAAGGTGGAGGACCTGCGCGCCTTCGAGCGCGAGTACCGCCAGCGGCTCAAGTCGTACCTGGAGAGCCAGATGCGGCAGCTGGAGTCCAACAGCAGCGACGACCCGATGCTGGCCTCCCGCGGCGGATCGCCCTTCCCGCAGCTCGGCGCGGGCGCCCCGGCTCAGGCACCGGCCCCCGCTCCGGCCCCGGCGATGGCCGGCGTCGGAATGGCGCCGGGCATGTCGGCCGGACCGCAGCAGGGGGGCTTCCCCCCGCCGCCGCCGATGCCGGCCCCGGCGATGGCAGGCTCCGCGATGAGCCAGATGACTCAGACCATGGCCCCGATCCGGCCCGGCGTGCCCCCGCAGCCGGCCCCGGTCTACCCGCAGGCGCCGTCGCCGATGCGCGGCTTCCTGATCGACGAGGACCCCGACTCCTGATCAGCGACTGAGAGAAATCACACCGGCAGGCGTACCCGCGGCCCCGGTCCCTCGCAGGGACCGGGGCCGTTCGCCGTCCGGAGCCGGTATCTGCGAGGCGTCGAAACTTTCAAAACCCGGCAACCTGCTACAGATCCCTTACCGCACTGGTGCGCGCGGCTCTGTTCCGGTTGACTTGGCTCCCTAGAACATGAGCACGCCTCGGACGATTGGCGGAGAACCGCCACGTGGCGGCCTCGGGTCGGAGGGGTTTCACGGATGCGGCCGACGGAGCGGGTGAACGGCGAGGAGGCTCGCCACGCTGTGCTCGCTGGTGTGCTGGAGCGATACCGGGCGATCTTCAGCGATCCGGCCGCACAGCCGGGCGGGGCGCCGGGCCCCGATCCCATCTCGCAGTGGGCCGCGACCGAGTACAGCGAGGGCCCGCCGCTGGCCGCGGTCGTGGAACTGGCCGGGCCGCTGGCGGCCGAGGAGGTCGCCGCGCTGGCGCTCGGGGTGGTCGCGGAGCTGACCCAGGTGCACGCCGCCGGTGCCGTGCACGGGGACCTCAACCCGTCCAACCTGCTGATCTCGGACGGCGGGGTGCGGCTGATCCATTCCGGGATCGCTCACACCATCGACGGCGCGACGCTGACCGATCTGCGCGGAAACCCGCGTACCGTCGCGTATCTGACGCCGGAGCAGATCCTCGGCCAGCCGTTCGACGCGTCAGCGGACGTTTTCGCGCTCGGCGGAGTGCTGGCGTTCGCAGCCGTGGGCGTGCCTGCTTTCGGCAACGACGAGCCGAACGCGGTGCTGTACCGCATCGTGCACGAGGAAGCAGTGCTCGATGCGGTACCGGATGCATTGCGCGGATTGGTGAAGGCGTGCCTGAGCAAGGACCCTGCGCAGCGCCCGAGCCTGCAAACGCTCGCCGATCGCGCCTGCGGCGTGTTCAGCGACGCGGTGGGGACACTGCCCGCCGGCGAGCAGACCGCCACGTTCGAGCCGGTCTTCGACCCGATCTTCGAGCAGGCCACGGACCCGCGGCTGGAGCCGATGTCCGAGGCGCCCTCCGGCACGCCTTTCGAAGCGGCCCCTTTCGACGTGCCTCCCTTCGACGCGGCGCAGCTCGAGCAGATGCCTTATGAGCAGGAACCGCTGGAAGCCGCTCCGTACCAGACCGGTTCATTTGAAACAGGACCGTTCGAGGCAGGACCGTTCGAGACAGGACCATTCGACACCGGTTCGTTCGACACGGGTTCGTTCGACACCGGTCCATTCGGCACAGGGCCTTTCGATACCGGTCCGTTTGAACCGGCGCCTGCCGAGCCGCTGTTCGATCC
>Ga0070741_10014645_pt1 | contig 13517 bp, 13 predicted proteins | sample Coa_R1_4_FD_66440 | JGI IMG/M metagenome (GOLD analysis project Ga0070741, IMG submission 66440) | Surface soil microbial communities from Centralia Pennsylvania, which are recovering from an underground coalmine fire - Coalmine... | ecosystem: Environmental > Terrestrial > Soil > Unclassified ... | reverse complement strand
GCGCTCCAGGTCGACGACGCACGCGGGCCCGATGAGGAAGTCGAGCGGGAGGTCCCCGATGAACTTGCCCCCCGTCATGAAGTGCGCGGGCGCGTCGAGGTGCGTGCTGACGTGGAGGGTCAGGGTGAGCTCCTGGCCTCCCGCACGCTCGAATGCAAGGTGCTTCACCCAGCGGATCGCCGGTCCCGGGTAGCCGGCGAACGCCGGCGTGTGCAGCGAAAAGTCCTGCGTAAGGTCTATGAACTTCAATCCTTCCTCCCGATCGCAAGCACCGTGACCTGCGAGCCCAGGCCACTCACCGACCGCGTCCCGACGATTCGAAGGCCGTGCTCCCCGAGCATGGCGTCCAGCTCGCTGCGTTCGGGCATGCGGTTCAACTTGAAGAGACGGCGAATGTATCGCATCACGCCCCTCGCCATGAGGTCCGCGAGCACCCAGCGTCCCTGCACGGTCAGCACGCGGCGGATCTCCCCCGCGGCGCGCGCCTGGTCGGCCCAGTGGTGGAAGGTCATCGTGCTGAAAACAAGGTCGAACTCGTCCGCGCGGAAAGGCAGGCTCTCGGCGGCACCTTCCTGGAACTCGATGGCCGCGCCCGGAGGCGTGTTGGACCTCGCCTGGTGCACCATCTCCGGCGCGGGGTCGATGCCGGCGAGAAGAGCGGAGGGAAACCGTTCCCGCGCCGCGCGCAGAAGACGGCCGGTGCCGCACCCGACGTCCAGCACGGCCACGGGATCCGGCACCTGCGAAGCCGCCACGTCGAGAACAGCCTGCTGGATCCTGCCGAACAGGACCCGCTGCATCCAGTGGCGCTCGTAGCTGGGCGCCCAGCGGTCGAACCGCTCGACATCGTCGTGCCGCCCCATCGCAGGATCGTAGTGGGCGCCGGGACTAAACTCTCGAAAGATGGCTCGGCTCGCAGCGCCTTCGCGAAAACCGGCGCGGGGGGCGCGTGGCTCGCGCAAGATGCCCGGCCGCGCGATGATCTCGTCCGAGCGCATCTCGCGGCGGGTCCAGCAGCTCGGCCGTGAGATCTCCGAGGTGTACGCCAGCATCGACACACCGCTCATCATCGTGGCGATCCTCAAGGGCGCCACCGTGTTTGCGGCGGACCTGCTGCGGAGCCTTTCCATACCGGCCGAGCTCGAGTTCGTCCGCGCCGCGAGCTACGGCGGAGGAACCGCGACCACCGGTCGCGTCAAGATCGCGCACATGGTCGAAGGCCCCATCGAGGGCAGGCATGTGCTGCTCGTGGAGGACATCGTCGACTCCGGCAGGACGATCGACAGCATCCAGCGCCGATTCCGCCGCCTCCACCCCACGTCGCTGCGGGTCGCGGCGCTGCTTGACCGGCCGGCGCGCCGGGAAATCCCCGTCCGCATCGATTTCACCGGGTTCTCGATCCCGGACCGCTTCGTCATCGGCTACGGCCTGGACTACGCGGGCCTGTACAGGGAGCTGCCCGGGATCTACTCCCTCAGCTAGACCAGCGGCGCGACGGCCGCAATGCCCGGCGCCGGCTTGATGAAGTCGACGAGCTCCTCGCGGTCGTCCCAGGTGACCGTCGTGCGGGACGGCTCCGTGCGGGCAACCACCTTGCCTCCCCGCATGACGAGCTTGCGCGGCGCGATCAGGCGGATCGCGTCCATCTCGCTCGGCGCGTCAAACGCGCACAGGTCGGCTCGGCAGCCCGGCAGCAGGCCGTACTTCTCCAACCCGAGGGCGCTGGCCGGGTTCCACGTGATCATGTCCATGAGCGTCCGAAGCTCTCCATGGCCCGACATCTGTCCGTAATGGGCCAGCACGAACGCCGCCTGGAGCGGGTCCCCATAGCCGAGCGGGTACCAGGGGTCCATCACCGAGTCGTGCCCTATGCAGACGTTCACGCCCGCCGAAAGCAGCTCCTTCACCCGCGTGTGGCCTCGCCGGATGGGATAGCTGTCGAAGCGACCCTGCAGCGTCGCGTTGTCGAGCGGGTTCGTGACCATGTGCATCTGCGCGCGCTTCAGGTTGTTGATCAGGCGGTACGCATACGCGTTGTTGTAGGAGTGCATGGCCGTGGTGTGGCTGGCCGTGACGCGACCGCCCATGCCGAGCCGGATCGTCTCGGCCGCCATGACCTCGACGAAGCGCGAATGATCGTCGTCGGTCTCGTCGCAATGGATGTCCACGCGCAGGCCCTTCTCCGCCGCAAGGGCGAACGCGAACTTGACGGAGCGCTCGCCGTACTCGCGGGTGAGCTCGAAGTGCGGAATCGCGCCGACCACGTCCACCCCCATGTCGACCGCCTTGCGCATGAGGTCCTCCCCGCCTTCGAAGGACATGATCCCCTGCTGTGGGAATGCGACCAGCTGGAGCGTGATCTGGTCGCCGATCTCTTTGCGCAGCTCGGTCAGGGCCTGCACCGCTCTGAGCTGCGGATCGCAGACGTCGACGTGGCTCCGCACGAACTGGACGCCGTTTGCAAGCTGCCAGCGCAGCACCGTTCGGACGCGACGCTTCACATCCTCGACGCTGAGCTGCTTGACGCGCTCGGCCCAGATCGCGATGCCCTCGAACAGCGAGCCCGACTCGTTGTGCCGCGGCTCGCCCACGGTGAGCACCGCGTCGAGGTGGATGTGGGGCTCGACGAGAGCAGGCGTGACGAGCGCGCCACCGAGGTCGATGACGTGCCTCGCCTCGGGCTCGAGCTCGCTGATCAGGCCGCCCGAGATGCCGATGTCACGGGTCTCCAGCTCGCCCGGGAGCCGCGCCCCGCGGAGGATCAGGTCGAGCATCTGCAAGCCCCGGCGGCCTGGCCAAACGCGCCCATCGACGCGAGGCTATCAGACCCTTAAACTTCGCGACGTCGCCGGTTCTGTTCAGTTGGGGGAGGCGCCTATGCAGACCATCGAGGAAGTCGAAAAACACGTACCCATCAGGGAGGGTGAGTACGGCGAGAGGGTGGCGACCGTCGAGCCCGGGGGGGTGGAGTTCATCTCCCACACCGAGCGCCACGGCAAGCCGATCCAGATGTTCTGGACCTGGCTTTCGCCCAACCTCGAATTTGCGACAGTCTTCGTCGGCGTGCTCGGCGTCGCCATATTCGGCCTGAGCTTCTGGGAGACCGCGGTCGCCATTCTTCTGGGTAGTGCCCTCGGTTCGCTGACGCACTTCGTCCTGTCCTCCTGGGGCCCGAAGTTCGGCGTTCCCATGATGGTCGAGAGCCGAGGCGCGTTCGGCTTCCTGGGCAACATCCTGCCTGCCGGCCTGAACGCCTTCACCGGCGCCATCGGCTGGTTCATCGTCAACAGCGTCAGCGGCGCATTCGCCCTCCAGGCGCTGGCCGGGCTCATCAACTGGAGCGCCCCGTTCTGGCTGGCGTTCCTGGTCATCGTGGTCGCGCAGGTCGCGATCGCAACCTTCGGCCACAACTTCATCCACGTGTTCGAGCGCGCGGCCCTGCCGCTGCTCGGAATCGTCTTTCTGGTTGCTTGCGCCTTCATTTTCAGCAAGGCGAACTACGGTGTGGCCGCAAACCCAGGACCGATCGGCCACTTCGGCGCCTTCACGCTCCTGCTGACCGCGACCTTCGGCTACGCGGCCGGCTGGAACCCTTACGCCGCCGACTACACGCGTTACATGCCTCCGACGGCGAGCCGGACGATGGTCGGGTTCTGGGCCGCGATGGGCGTGTTCGTGTCGTGCGTCGTGATCGAGCTCGCCGGTGCCGCGCTGGCCGCGGTACCCGGCACGAAGTGGGGCCCCAACGACATCCCCACCGTGCAGCTGCAGAGAGCGATGCCCGACTTCGTCTACTACCTGACCCTGCTCTGCATCGCGATCGGCGCCGTGGCCGCCAACGCGATCAACATCTACAGCGGCACGATGTCGCTGGTCGCGGTCGGCATTCGCGAGATGGGCATGACGCTGCGCCAGCGCCGCGCGGTGCTCGCGGTCTCCGCGGGCGTGCTCGGCTACCTGATCGGCGTCCTCGGCCAGGCCAACGTCGGCCCGGGCAGCAAGTACGAGTCCTTCCTGCTCCTCATCAGCTACTGGATCGCCCCATGGCTCGCCGTGGTCTTCGTCGACTACTGGATGCGCGGGGGCAACTATGGCGACGAGTCGATTTTCTTCAACACGAAGTACCAGCGCTGGCAGGGCGTGGTCGCGATGCTCATCGGCCTGATCGTGGCTGTGGGCCTGTTCGGCAACGTCTACGGCGTTTACGTCGGCCCGATCCCCAACAACTACGGCGGAATCGGGGACATCACGTTCTTCGTCGGCTTCGCCCTGACCGCGGTCCTCTACTACGTGTTCAACATGGCGACCAGGACAAGCAGCAGCCGGGAGCCGGCCGGCTCCCGAGCCTAGGCCAGGACCACTTGATCCGGCGCCGCGGCCGTTCGCGGCGCCGGATCTCCCGCATCTTGAAATGACACTGGAGATCAGAGTCGGCGACATGTCGTTTCGCGCGCGCCTGGAGACCGAGCGCGCGCCCAACACCTGCGCCCGTTTCCGCACGATGCTTCCCCTGGCCACGCGCATCATCCAGGCGCGCTGGAGCGGCGAGGCCGCATGGATACCTTTCGGCGACCTGTCGCTCGACCTCGGTTACGAGAACCACACGAGCCATCCCGCCCCCGGCCAGCTCCTTCTATATCCCGGAGGCATCAGCGAGACCGAGATCCTGTTCCCCTACGGCTCGAGCCTTTTCGCCAGCAAGGTGGGCCAGCTGGCGGGCAACCACTTCGCAACCATCGTCGAGGGCAACGAACGGCTTCGCGAGCTTGGAGAGCTGGTGCTATGGAAGGGCGCGCAGGAGATCACGTTCACCGAGACCCGCTGATCGACGCGCGCACCGCCATTGAGCGCTGCGCCCTTCTCGCGACGTGCAGCGAGGAGCCCGACAGGCTGACAAGGCCGTTCGCCACCGACGCGATGAGGCGCGCGCACGGCCTCGTCAGCGGGTGGATGCGCGAGGCCGGGATGACGGTGACTCGTGACAACGTCGGCAACCTGAGAGGCAGACTCGAGGGGGACGGTCGCGCCACGCTGCTCCTCGGTTCCCACCTCGACTCCGTGCGCGACGCGGGCAGGTACGACGGACCGCTGGGCATCGTGGTCGCGATCGCGGCCGTCCAGCGCCTGCACGACGCCGGTCGCCACATGCCTTACGGCATAGAGGTCATCGCGTTCGCGGACGAGGAAGGGCTGCGGTTCGGGTCGACGTACCTGGGCAGCCGCGCCGTGGCCGGATCGTTCGACCTGGCCGACCTGGAGCGAACCGACACGGCCGGCGTGACGATGGCGGAGGCGATCCGCGCCTTCGGCGGCGATCCGGATGGAATCGGCGAAGACAGATGGCGGGGCGGGGACCTGCTCGGCTACTGCGAGGTCCACATCGAGCAGGGCCCCGTGCTCGAGGCGATGGGACTGCCGCTGGGGGTCGTGACGGCGATCGCGGGGCAGGATCGCTTCGTGGTCTCTTTCACAGGTGAGGCGGGGCACGCGGGCACGGTGCCCATGAACGGCCGGCACGACGCGCTCGTGGTCGCCGCCATGTACGTGATCGCGGTCGAGCACGAGGCTCGCACCACGCCAGGGCTGGTGGCGACCGTAGGCAACATCGTGGTGCCCGGCGGCGCGGCCAACGTGATCCCCGGCCGTGTCGATCTCACGCTCGACGTTCGCCACCCCGACGACGCGACCCGGCTCCAGGCAAGCCAGGGGCTGATCGGCTACGCGCACGCCCTGGCCTCCGACCGCGGCATCGCCGTCGACGTGCGCCCGGTCGGCGAGAACGCTGCGGTGTCCTGCGCGCCTCGCCTGCGGGACCTCCTCGCGCGTGCGGTGCGCGATTCAGACCGGGAGGTCCTCGAGGTGGCCAGCGGTGCGGGGCACGACGGCGTCGTCATGTCTCAGCTGTGCGACGTCGGCATGCTGTTCGTCCGCTGCAAGGGTGGCGTGAGCCACAACCCCGCCGAGTCCGTGGAGGTCGACGACGTGGCGGCGGCGATCGCCGCCCTGGAGCGGTTCCTGGAGCTGCTGGCGTGAGCGTGGACCTGCTGGTGCGCGGCGGCACCGTGGTCACGGGATCGAGCGTGGCCCTCGCGGACGTCGCGGTGACCGACGGGCGCATCACGGAGGTCGGATGGCACCTCGACCTGACTGCCGGTGAGGTCATCGAAGCCCGCGGACTGCACGTGTTTCCCGGCGGGATCGACTCCCACGTCCACTTCAACGAGCCCGGACGGACGCAGTGGGAGACGATCGCAAACGGCTCGGCTGCGCTGGCTGCAGGCGGCTACACGACGTTCGTCGACATGCCGCTCAACAGCCTGCCCGTGACGACGACGGCCGCCGCTTACGACGCCAAGCTCACCGCGATGGAGCGATCCTCCGCCCTGGACTACGGCCTGTGGGCCGGTCTCGTGCCCGGCAACCTTGGCGAGCTCCGGCCGCTGGTCGAGCGGGGCGCCGCCGGGTTCAAGGCCTTCATGTGCCCGAGCGGGATCGACGAGTTCCCGGCCTGCGACGAAGCGGTGCTGCGCGAGGGCATGGCACGGATCGCCGAGCTCGACTCGATCCTGCTCGTCCACGCGGAGGATCCCGCTCTCGTCGCGTCGGGACCCGGCGGACCCACGCCTCGTGACTTTCTGCGGTCGCGACCCGCCGAGGCGGAGGTGCGCGCAATCGAGCAGGCGGTGGACCTTGCCTCGAAGACGGGCTGCCGCCTCCATGTCGTCCACGTGAGCACGGCGCGTGGCGCGGAGCTCATCCACGACGCGCGACTGGCAGGCGCCGACGTCACCGGCGAGACCTGCCCCCATTACCTGCTCTATACGGAGCGCGACCTCGAATCGATCGGAGGCGAGGCCAAATGCGCGCCGCCCTTTCGGACCGAGGAAGACCGCGACACCCTGTGGCGCATGCTTGCCGATGGGCGGCTGCCCATGGTCGTCTCGGACCATTCGCCCAGCACGCGCGATCTGAAGCACGAGGAAGATTTCACGCGGGTGTGGGGCGGAATCTCCGGGTGCCAGTCGACTCGGCAGCTTCTGCTGGCCGAAGGCAAATTGAACCTGGGCGCGATCGCCGCCGTCACGGCCACCAACATCGCGGGGCGATTCGGCCTCGCGCACAAGGGCGACATCGCGCCGGGTTTCGACGCAGACCTGTGGCTGGCGGACCTCTCGTGGACGGGCACAGTCCGAGCCGAGGACCTGCTCTACCGCAACCCCTTCAGCGCCCACGAAGGCCGGCCGATCCGCGGCCGCACGATTTGCACCCTCGTGCGAGGCCGCAAGGTTGTTCCGGGCGCGCCCGCCACCGGGCGGTTCATTCGCGGAGGCGTGCGCTCGTAGCCGCGATCTCGCGCGAGATCTGATCCTCGTCCGCCGTCAGAAGGCGACCCCCACGAACCACGACGCGCCCGTTGACGACCACCGCCTCGGCGCGGGAGGGCGGCGCAAGCGCCAGGGCGGCGACGACGTCGGCGACGCCACTGTGGACGAGGCCGTCGACGCGGAAGAACGCCACGTCCGCGCACTTGCCTGCCTCGAGAGTGCCGCAGTCGTCGCGGCCGAGGCACTCGGCTCCGCCTCTGGCCGCCAACCGCCATGCCCCGCGTGCGTCGAGGGCTCGAGGCGCATCGTCGCGGCGCTGCATGGCGGCGCGCAGACGCGCGAGGTACAGCGCCTGATGGACCTCGCCGACCAGGCTTGCATCCTCGTTGCTTGCCGCGCCATCGACGCCCAGGCCGACCCGCGCCCCGGCGTGGACGAGGTCCTCGACACGGCACGCCCCCGCGCCCAGGCGCATGTTGCTTGAAGGGCAGTGCGCCACACCGGTTTGGGTAGATGCGAGGTGGCCCACCTCCATGTCGTCGAGGTGGATGGCGTGCGCGAACCAGACGTCGTCGCCCGTCCAGCCGAGGTCCTCCATGAGCTGGACCGGCCGCCGTTCGAACTTCTCCAGGCAGAAGCGCTCCTCGTCGAGCGTCTCCGCGACGTGAGTGTGCAGCCGCGCGCCGTGCTTGCGGGCAAGTGCGGCCGAGTCGCGCATCAGCTGCGGGGTGACGGTAAACGGGGAGCACGGCGCCACGACGACCCGGCACATCGACCCGGGCCCGGGGTCGTGGTGGCGGCGGATCATCTCCTCCGTGTGAGCGAGGATCGCGTCCTCGTCCTCGACGACCGAGTCCGGGGGAAGCCCGCCGCTCGATTCGCCCAGGGACATCGAGCCGCGGCACGGGTGAAACCGCAGGCCAAGCTCGGCGGCGGTGTCGACCAGGGCCTCGAAGATGCCGGCCGAGCCATGCGGGAAGACGTAGTGGTGGTCCGTCGAGAGCGTGCACCCGCACAGCAGGAGTCTTGCCATGGCGGCGCGTGCCGCGGACCGGACGGTGTCCGCGTCGATCCGCGCCCACACCGGGTACAGGGCGCGCAGCCACTCGAACAAGGTCCCATCCGGCTCGTAGCCTCGGGTCGCCCACTGGTACATGTGGTCGTGCGAGTTGACCAGCCCTGGCATCGCGACGCAGTTGGGCTCGTCGATCACGTCGTCGGCCTTCGGCGGCTCGCCGGAACCGACCTGCCGGATGATGCCGCCTTCGGCGAGCACCCAGCCGCGGTCCAGCTCCTGGCCCGTCCCCGTGACGAGCAGGCCGGCGCGCATCAAAAGGCTCAAGTCAGGGCGATGTCGTGAGGACGGACCGGCACACGGGAGAGCGGCTTGCCCGTGGCGGCGCGGATCGCCGCCAGGATGGCCGGGCCCGAGGAGATCGTGGGAGGCTCACCCACTCCCTTCAGCCCGTAGGGGGAGTGCGGGTCGCCCAGCTCCAGGATGTCCATCCGGACGGGCGGCATGTCGAGGATCGTCGGCAGGAGGTAATCCGTGAAGGAGGCGTTGCGGATCACGCCGTCCTTGACCTGGATCTCCTCCATGACGGCGAGCCCGAGGCCCTGCGCGGCGCCACCCTCGAGCTGGCCCTCGACCGCCTTCGGGTTGATCGCCTTGCCCACGTCCTGCGCGGTGGCGAGCTCGACGACCTTGACGAGGCCGAGTTCGACGTCGACGTCGACCACGGCGCGGTGGGCGGCAAAGGCGAGCTGCATGTGGGCGTCGGCCTGGCCCGTGTCCGTGTCGAGGCGGCGCGTCCCGCGCGGACGGAACTCGCGCGTCTCCTCGATGACCGCGTCTCCCAGCAGGGTGGCGAGGTCGACGATTTGCGCACCGTCCGCGCCGACGACGGCACCACCCTCGAGGCGCAGCTCGCCGTCGCGATGAAGCTCTGCCCGCGCCAGCTGGAGCACGCGCTCGCGCACCGCTTCGCACGCGGCCTTGACAGCGCCTCCGGTGATGTAGGTCTGCCGCGATGCCGAGGACGAGCCTGCCGAGCCCACCGCGGTGTCGGCGTTGAGCACGACGACGTCCGCGACGCCCAGCTCCGTGCCCGCGATCTGCGCCTGCACCATGACGAGGCCCTGCCCCACCTCGGCCGCGGCCGTGTGGACCTCCACGCGGGCCGCTCCCGCGGACGCGGACAGCCTCACCCGGGCGGTCGAGTAGTCGTCAAAGCCCTCCGAGTAGCCGATGTTCTTGAAGCCGACGGCGTATCCGATGCCACGCACGACGCCCTCTCCGTGCGTCGTGTTGGACACGCCGCCGGGCATGAAAGCGCCATTCGCGCGCTCCGGGCGAGGCGGCGGCACAGGCATCGCGCGCACCCGTTCCAGCAGCTCCGAGACCGGGGCCGGGCCCTCGACCTTTTGGCCCGTGATCATGTGGCTGCCTGTCCGCATCGCGTTGCGCATCCGCAGCTCGACAGGGTCCATGCCGAGCGCGGCCGCGAGCCTGTCCATCTGCGCCTCGTGCGCGTAGCAGTTCTGGACGGAGCCGAACCCTCGCATGGCCCCGCATGGCGGGTTGTTCGTGTACACGACGATGCCGTCGATCGTCGCGTTCGGGCATTCGTACGGGCCGGCGGAGAAGCACGACGCGTTGGCGATGACCGCCGTGGAGCTCGACGCATAGGCTCCGCCGTCCAGCAAGATCCGCGCGCGCACGTAGACGAGCTTCCCGTCCCGGTTTGCACCGTGCTCGTAATGGAGCCGGCCGGGGTGGCGATGGACGTGGCCGACGAACGACTCGGGTCGCGAGTACGAGATCTTCACGGGGCGGCCCGTCCGCAGCGCGAGCAGGCACGCGTGCGCCTGCATCGAAAGATCCTCGCGTGCGCCGAACGCTCCACCGATGCCCGCCATGAAAAGGCGCACCTTCTCGCGAGGCAGTGCCAGGGCGCCGGCGAGCTGCTCCTGGTCGACGTGCAACCACTGCGTCGCGATGTACAGGTCGACGCCCCCTTCGCCGTCGGGAATCGCAAGGCCGGACTCCGGGCCGAGCGGCGCCTGGTCCTGCATCCCGATCTCGTAATCGCCCGTAACGACGACATCGGCCTTTGCAGCCTGGTCGCCGTGGCGGATTCGAACCTGCCGGGTGACGTTTCCGCCAGGGTGCAGCGACGGCGCGGCCGGGGACAGCGCGGCCTCAGGGTCGCTGACAGGCCGCATGACGTCATAGCCGACCTTCACCTTCGCCGCCGCGCGGCGAGCCTGCTCCGGGTGCTCGGCGGCGACGAGCGCGACAGCCTCGCCCCAGTAGCGCACGACGTCGATGGCGAGCACCGGTTGGTCGGCGATCTCCAGGCCGTAAAGCTTGCGGCCGGGCACGTCCTCGTGAGTGAGCACCGCGTGCACGCCGGGCATCGCGCGTGCCTCGCTCGCGTCGATTGACGTGATGCGCGCGTACGGGTGCGGGCTGCGCACGGTGGCGCCCCACAGCATTCCTTCGACGCGGAGGTCGCTCGAATACGGGAAGTCGCCGCGGACCTTGAGCGCGGCGTCCGGTCGGGCGACCGACTCGCCCACCCGACCGCTCGAGGACAGCGCGGGCGCGAGGCGCGGTCTCTCGCTCATCGCATGCGCCCCGCGGCGAGGTTGACCGCATCGAGGACCTTGGCGTAGCCGGTGCACCGGCAGATGTTGCCCGCGAGCGCCTCACGGACCTGGGCCTCGTCCGGGTTGGGCACCCGGCTCAGCAGGTCGTGCGTGGCGACGACAAGGCCCGGCGTGCAGAAGCCGCACTGCACCGCGCCCGCCTCCACGAACGCCTGCTGCACCGGGTGCAGGGAGTCCCCTGCGGCGAGTCCTTCGACAGTCGTGATCTCGCGGCCTTCGGCCTGGCCCGCGAGGACGAGACACGAGCACACGAGCGCGCCGTCGAGGTAGACGGTGCACGAGCCGCACTCGCCCTGCTCGCAAGCGTTCTTCGAGCCGTACAGGCCGAAACGCTCGCGCAGCACGTACAGCAGGCTCTCCCCCTCCCACACCTCGCCTGCGCTGCGGGGCTCGCCGTTGACCGTGCACGACACCTTCACGCGACCCGCTCCTGCCAGGCCCACGCCAGGCAGCGCCGCGCTAGGACCGCGAGGGCGTGGCGGCGGTAGGCGGCGAGGCCGCGCACGTCGTCGATCGGCTTCGCAGCCGCCGCGACCAGCTCGCCGAATCGGAACACCGTGGCCTCCGAGATGGCCCCGCGGGATTCCCAGAGCCCGGCCTCCTCGAGCGCGCCCTCGAGAAAGCGCTCCGCATCGAGGCCCCGCAGCGGCGTCGGGCCGGCCGACCCGATGCCCGTGCCGACCTTCTTCCGCTCCGGATCAAGAGCCAGCGCGAACGAGCAGACGGCGATCACCATCGCATTGCGCGTGCCGACCTTGGCGAACTGCTGCGGCCCGGGCGCCGGGGGAAGGAGATAAGCCGCGATGAGCTCATCCTTCCGCATCACGCTGCGCTTCGGCCCGACGAAGAACTCCCGGACTGGCACACGGCGCGTCCCCGCCGCGGAGGCGAGCTCGACGACCGCGTCGGAGGCGAGCAACGGCGGATGCGCGTCGCCGGCGGGAGATGCCGTCCCCAGGTTGCCACCCACTGTGCCGCGGTTGCGGATCTGCGGCGAGCCGACGGTTCGCGAGGCCATGGCCAGGCCGGGCAGGCGGTCGCCGAGATCGTCGATGAGACGTGTGTAAGTCACGCCCGCGCCCACGCGCAGGAGCGCGCCGTCCATGCCCCACTCTTGAGTCTCGCGGACTCGCGTGAGGTCGAGCACGGCGTCGGGCCGGTGACGGTCCAGGTTCAGCTCCACCATCACGTCGGTGCCGCCCGCGATCGGCATGGCCTCCGGGTGCGCGGCCTTCATCTGCAGCGCCTCTGGCCATGAGGTCGCGCGAAGGAACTCCATCACCAGGCCAGTCCCGCCTCCGGCGCGTCGTCCCGGGTCACCGTGCCCTCGATCAGGCCGTAAGGCCGGTCGGCCGCGTAAAAGATCTCGTTGTCGTTGGCGATCCCGAACGGCGAGAGGTCGACGGCGAAGTGATGCTTGTTCGGCATGGAAAGGCGGACCTCGGCGACCTCAGGCTTCGCCGTGAGAACCGCCTCGCCCATCGCATACAGCGTCTGCTGGAGCGCGAGACTGTGCTTCGAGGCGAATGCTTCGAGCATGATCCGCCGCACCTCGGCATAGGACCGCGCCCAGTCCCCCTCGGCGTGCGAATGCCGCCACCGCGCGACGATCGAGGTCGCGAGGACGCGATCGTGCGTTTCCGGAAGCGTGGTGAACCGGTCCTTCTGGTAGCCCCAGAACTCTGAGCCAGTGGACTTGAGCACCAGCATGTCCGCGACGCCCGAAACGACCCACGAGCCGTCGTCAGTACAGGTGACGACCGCCAGCCTCTTCTCTGAGCCTGCGCGCACGAATGCATGAGGGTGAGGCTTGCCCGCGACGTTGATCCGTTCCCACGCATACTCTTCGATCGACACGCGGGCTCGATACACGGCGGGGTACTCGCGCACGAAATGACGCGCCAGCCTCAGCGCGAAGTCCTCAGCCTCGCCGATGTCGCCGTCGCGCGCGAAGGCGAAGACCGTGTTCTTCTGCGTGTCGGTCGGCACGATCTTGCTGTTGTCACCGGTCAGGTGGCTTGCGGCGAAGTCGCCGCTCAGGGCGACGCTGACGTTGAGGTCTTTGATCGCGTGGGTCTTGCCGTCGCGGCCGGATTTCGTGATGCGCACCACGTGTGTCTCGGCCTTGCCGAACTGGTTGTCGCCGAGCAGGATCGTCACGTTAAGAGCCGCGGTAGGTCGTGTAGCCGTACGCGCTGAGGAGGAGCGGCACGTGAAGGTGCGCGGCCGGGTCGGACACGTTGAAGGTCACGGCCACCCGCGGATAGAACGCGTCCAGGCCGGAGCGCTCGAAGTACGGTTGCGTTTCAAACTCGAGCCGGTACTCGCCCTCGTCCAGGTCCTCCTCGGCCACCTCGCGGACGCGGCCGTCGGCGTCCGTCTCCGCCTCGCCGATCTTCTTCCAGTCGCCGTCCGGCTCGCGGCGGTGCAGCGTCACCGCCATTCCCGGCGCCGGCTGGCCCCGCATCGTATCGAGGACATGGGTCGAGATGTTCATGACTCCAGCATCCTTTCCAGACG
>Ga0070741_10014644_pt1 | contig 13518 bp, 13 predicted proteins | sample Coa_R1_4_FD_66440 | JGI IMG/M metagenome (GOLD analysis project Ga0070741, IMG submission 66440) | Surface soil microbial communities from Centralia Pennsylvania, which are recovering from an underground coalmine fire - Coalmine... | ecosystem: Environmental > Terrestrial > Soil > Unclassified ... | reverse complement strand
GAGCTTGGCCGCCTTCTCGAACTGCTGGCCCTCGATGGCCGCTTCCTTCTCCCGGCGGACGTTGGCGATCTCGTCCTCGAGCTCGCGGTAGTCGCCCGGGGTGCGCATCCGGCGGATGCGCAGGCGGGAGCCGGCCTCGTCGATGAGGTCGATGGCCTTGTCGGGGAGGTGCCGGTCGGAGATGTAGCGGTCGGCCAGGTTGGCCGCCGCCACCAGCGCCTGGTCGGTGATCGTGACCCGGTGGTGGGACTCGTAGCGGTCCCGGAGGCCCTTCAGGATCTCGATCGTGTGGGCCACGGTGGGCTCCTCGACCTTGATCGGCTGGAAGCGGCGCTCGAGGGCGGCGTCCTTCTCGAGGTGCTTGCGGTACTCGTCGAGCGTGGTGGCGCCGATCGTCTGCAGCTCGCCCCGGGCCAGCATCGGCTTGAGGATGGAGGCAGCGTCGATGGCGCCCTCGGCGGCCCCCGCCCCCACCAGGGTGTGGAGCTCGTCGATGAAGAGGATGATGTCGCCCCGGGTGCGGATCTCCTTCAGCACCTTCTTCAGGCGCTCCTCGAAGTCGCCCCGGTAGCGGGACCCGGCGACGAGGGCGCCGAGGTCGAGGGTGTAGAGCTGCTTGCCCCGCAGCGTCTCGGGGACCTCGCCGCCCACGATCTTCTGGGCCAGGCCCTCGACGATGGCGGTCTTGCCGACACCGGGCTCGCCGATGAGGACGGGGTTGTTCTTGGTCCTCCGGGAGAGGACCTGCATGACCCGCTCGATCTCCTTGTCCCGCCCGATGACCGGGTCGAGCTTCTTCTCCCGGGCCAGCTGGGTGAGGTTGCGGCCGAACTGGTCGAGGACGAGCGAGCCGGTCGGGGCGGCCTCGGCCGCCGCGCCGGAGGTCGACGGCTCCTTCTGGCCGGCGTAGCCCGAGAGGAGCTGGATGACCTGCTGGCGGACCCGGGACAGGTCGGCCCCCAGCTTCACCAGGACCTGGGCGGCGACCCCTTCGCCCTCCCGGATCAGGCCGAGCAGGATGTGCTCGGTGCCGATGTAGTTGTGGCCCAGCTGGAGGGCCTCGCGCAGCGACAGCTCCAGGACCTTCTTGGCGCGCGGCGTGAAGGGGATGTGGCCGGACGGGCTGGAGCCCCCCTGGCCGATGATCTCCTCCACCTGGGCGCGCACCGCCTCCAGCGAGATCCCGAGGGACTCGAGCGCCTTGGCCGCGACACCCTCACCCTCGTGGATCAACCCGAGGAGGATGTGCTCCGTCCCGATGTAGTTGTGGTTGAGCAGGCGGGCCTCCTCCTGGGCGAGGACCACGACCCTCCTGGCTCGATCGGTGAAGCGCTCGAACACGTGCCTGCCTCCTGCCTGATCCACCGGACCCCAAGGGGTATGGGGTCGGCTCTCGGCGTCCCTCCGGTTTCTCGTACTTCCGGGACCTGGCCGGACGCTGGTTGACCTCTGATTTTACCGCCGTTCTGCGAGCGTACCGCTCGCGAACCCGGCGGGTCCCCGGACAGCCGTCGAATCTGCCCGATCCATCGGCGGGCCCGGTCAAGAAATGACGTTTCGAACCGGCAGTTTGTTCCCCCCCGTTCCCCCATCTACCCTGCCGAGCATGACGGTGGTGGAGGGGCTGCCCTGGCTGGCCGATGACCTGGTCCGGGTCGAGGCCGCGCTCCGGGAGTCGGTGCAGACGGGCGACCAGTTCCTCACCGACATCGCCTCCCACCTTATCGGCGCCGGGGGGAAGCGGATCCGGCCCGCCCTGGCCCTGTGCGCCGGGTACGCCGCCGCCGGCGACGGGCCGGTGTCCGACGACGTGGTGACCGGGGCGGTGGCCGTGGAGCTGGTCCACCTGGGCTCGCTGTACCACGACGACGTGATCGACGAGGCCTCGACCCGCCGGGGCGTGGAAAGCGTCAACCACCGGTGGTCGAACATCGTGGCCATCCTGGCCGGCGACTTCCTGCTGGCCCGGGCGTCGTCGCTCGCCGCCTCGCTCGGCGTGGAGGTGGCCGGGATCCTGGCCGCCACCATCGGCGAGCTCTGTCAGGGTCAGGTCATGGAGCTGCAACGGCTCTACGACGTGAACCGCGACGAGGCCGCCTACTTCGGCTCGATCGCCGGCAAGACCGCCTCGCTCATGGCCACCGCCTGCCGGATCGGGGCCATCGTCGGCGGCCTCGACCGCCCGGCCGTCGAGGCGCTGACGGAGTACGGCCGCCACGTCGGGATGATCTTCCAGATCGTCGACGACGTCCTCGACCTCACCGCCACCGACGAGGAGCTCGGCAAGCCGTCGGGCCTCGACCTGGCCGAGGGCATCTACACGCTCCCGGTCATCTACGCCCTGCGGTCCTCGCCCGACCTGAAGGCCCTCCTCGGCCGGCCCCTCGACCCCGAGGCCGTGGCCCAGGGCCGGGCCCTGGCCTGCGCCGACGGGGCGGTCACCAACGCCCTGGCCGTGGCCGACGAGCACGCCGGCCAGGCCGCCCGGGTCCTGGCCGAGGCCAAGATCGACCACGCCGTGGCCGACGCCCTCATCCGGTTGTCCCGCGGGATCATCGAGCGGTCCCGCTCCGTGGCCGCCGCCGGCCCCGGCGTCCGGGCCAGCTAGGACCCGGGGCCCGCCCCGCCGCACCGAACCGGCGTTCTTCCGCCGCTGTATCCGGGCTGATGCACGCCGGTTGCCGGTCAGGGGGTCAGAGCTGGGCGCGGCCCCGCTCCTGGATCGCCCGCCGGCGGGCCTCGATGCCGGCGGGGTCGTACTCCCAGGTGGCGAAGCGGTCGCGCTCGAGGGCGAGGCCGTCGCCGAGGGGGAGGGCGGCCACCGCCCGGTAGGTGTCGTTGAGGGCCACCACCGTGCGGGGATCGCCGGCGGCGATGTCGGCGGCCAGCCGCCGGGCGGTGGGGAGCAGCCGGTCGTGGGCGACGACGTGGTTCACGAGGCCGAGCCGGTGCGCCTCGGCGGCGTCGACGAAGTTCCCGGTGAGGCTCATCTCCCGGGCCCGCCGCAGCCCGACCGCCTGGGGCAGCAGGCCGGTGATGCCCCCGCCGGGGTGCAGCCCGACCCGGGCGTGGGTGTCGCCGAAGACGGCCCGCTCCGAGGCGACGAGGAACGTGCACTGGAGCGCGAGCTCCAGGCCACCGGTGATGGCCGGGCCGTTGACCGCCCCGATGACGGGGGTGTCCATGGCGTGGAGGACCCACCACACCGAGTTCTCGGGATCGACGACGTCGGGCGCCGGCAGCCCCCGGGTGCCCGCCTCCTTCAGGTCGACCCCGGCGCAGAAGGCCGGGTCGGTCCCCGTCAGGACGACGCAGTGCACGTCGGCGTCGGCCTCGGCGGCGTGGAGGGCCTCCACCAGCCGCCCGAGCAGCTCCGACGACAGGGCGTTGCGGGCTTCGGGCCGGTTGAGCGTGAGGACGCGGACGTTGTCGCTGGTCTCGGTCAGGAGGACGGGCGTCATGCCCGGCACCGTACCCGTCAGCCGGAAACGGCCGCCGGTCGCCGCTCGACGTCGCCCAGGAAGCCGAGGACGACCTCGTTGAAGTCGGGGGCGGCCTCGATCATCAGGCCGTGGCCGGCCCCCTTGAGCGAGATCAGCTGGGCGCCGGGGATCAGGGCGGCGACCTCGGCGGCGTCGGCCATGGTGGTCAGCGTGTCCCTCGACCCGCAGACCACCAGCGTGGGCACGGCGATGCCGGCCAGCCGGGCGCAGTCCGGCGCGCCCAGGATGGCCTCGATCTGGCCGTCGAAGCCGTGGGCCGGCTGCTGGAGGATCACCGGCCACAGGAGGTTGATGAACAGGCCGAACGTCCAGGCCGTGCGGGGCCCGAGCAGGTGGGGGAAGGCCCGGCGGGCCCAGGCGTGAACGCCGTGGTTCCGGGCCGTCTCCTTCCAGCGCCCGAGCAGCTCCAGCCGCCAGGGGTGGTGGCGGCAGGCGGTGCCGGCCAGCGTCAGCGACCGGACCCGGTCGGGATGCTCGACGGCCAGGACCTGGGCGATGTAGCTCCCCATGGAGTGGCCGACGACGTGCGCCCGGCCGATCCCCTCGGCGTCGAGGACGGCCACCGCGTCGGCCGCCATCTGCTCCAGGGTGTACGGCCCTTCCGGCTTGCCGGAGCGGCCCGACCCCCGGTTGTCGACGGCGATGCAGCGGTAGCGGCGGCCGAAGACCATCCGCTGGCAGGCCCAGATGCGCAGGTCGGTGGCCAGGCCCGACAGCAGCAGGAGCGGCTCTCCCCGCCCCCACGCCTCGTAGTAGATGACCGTCCCGTCCCCGGCCTGGGCCGTCGCCACTCCTCTTCCTTTCCCCGCCCCGATGTTACCCACCGGTACCCAGGGTTTGAACGCAGCGTTACCCCGTTATGACGCTCGGTAAGCGCCGGCGTTACGCCTGAGGGCGGAGATGCGGGAAGAGAATCACCTCGCGGATCGAGCCGACGCCGGCCAGCAGCATGGCCAGCCGGTCGATCCCGATGCCGAGACCGCCGCAGGGCGGCAGCCCGTACTCCAGGGCCAGGAGGTAGTCGTCGTCGAGGGGCTGGGCCTCCTCGTCGCCGCCGGCGGCCAGGGCGGCCTGGGCCTCGAAGCGCTGGCGCTGGTCGACCGGGTCGTTGAGCTCGGAGAAGGCGTTGGCCAGCTCCCGGCCGGCCACGATGACCTCGAACCGCTCGACCAGCGCCGGGTCGTCCCGGTGGGGCCGGGCCAGCGGCGACACCTCCCGGGGGTAGTCGAGGACGAACGTCGGGCCGGTGATGGCGTGCTCGGTCGTCTTCTCGTAGATCTCGAGGACGAGCTTGCCCGGCCCCCACGTGGGGTCGTAGGGCACCTCGAGGTCGTCGCAGATCTTCTGCAGGTCGGCCGGCGGCATCGACGGGTGGACGTCGACGCCGGCGTGTTCGGCGACCAGCTCCCGGAGGCTCCGCCGGGGCCACGGCGGAGCGAGGTCGAGGGGCTGCCCGTCCAGCTCCACGGTGGTCGACCCCGTCGCCTCCCGGGCGGCGTGGGCCACGAGCTCCTCGGTCAGCGTCATCATCTCGGTGTAGTCGGCGTAGGCCTGGTAGGCCTCGAGCATCGTGAACTCGGGGTTGTGCCGGGTCGACAGCCCCTCGTTGCGGAAGACCCGGCCGATCTCGTAGACCCGCTCGAAGCCCGCCACCAGGAGCCGCTTGAGGTACAGCTCGGGGGCGATCCGCAGGTAGAGGGCCATGTCGAGGGCGTTGTGGTGGGTGACGAAGGGCTTGGCCGCCGCCCCGCCGGGGATGGGGTGGAGGACGGGCGTCTCCACCTCGACGAAGGCCTGGGAGTCGAGGTAGCGGCGGATGGCGCTGATGGCGGCGAAGCGGATCCGGAAGACCCGGCGGGCGTCGTCGTTGACGATGAGATCGACGTAGCGGCGCCGGAAGCGGGTGTCGACGTCGGACAGGCCGTGCCACTTGTCGGGCAGCGGCCGGAGGCTCTTCGACAGCAGCCGGAACGACGCCACCTTGACCGACAGCTCCCCCCGGCGGGTGGTCATGACCTCGCCCTCCACGCCGACCCAGTCGCCGAGGTCGAGCTTGGCGAACTCGGCCAGCGCCTCCTCGCCCACCACCCCCTGGGAGACGAACAGCTGGATGGCGGCCGTGCCGTCCCGCAGGGTGGCGAAGACCAGCTTGCCCTGGCGGCGGATCAGCAGCAGCCGGCCGGCCACCCGGACGGTGACGCCGGTCTCGGTGCCCGGTTCGAGGCCGCCGTAGTCGTCGTGGAGGGACTGCGCCGTCCGGTCGCGGTCGAAGCGCACCGGGTAGGGGTCGCCCCCGGCCGCCCGGATGGCCTCGACGGCGGCGAGCCGGCGGGCGTACTCGTCCTCGGGGGTGGCGGCGGCGTCGTCAGTCATGGCTCCCGCTCATCGGTTGCGTTCGTACACGATCCGCAGACCGTAGAGCGTGAGCCACGGCTCCTGATGCTGAATGGTCGTCGACAGCGGGGCGATGAGCGAGGCCAGGCCGCCGGTGGCCACCACCGTCGACTCCCCGAGCTCGTGGATGAAACACCGGACGAGGTGGTCGACCTGGCCGGTGAAGCCGTGGATGGCCCCGGACTGGATCGACTCCACCGTCGACTTGCCGATGACGTTGCGGGGCGGGACGAGCTCGACCTTGCGCAGCCCGGCGGCCCGGCCGAAGAGGGCGTCCATCGACACCTCGATGCCGGGGAAGATGGCGCCGCCGAGGTACTCGCCCTTGGCGCTGACGGCGTCGAGGGTGGTGGCGGTGCCGAAGTCCACGACGATGCTCGGCCCGCCGTAGAGGTCGTAGGCGGCGACGGCGTTGGCGATGCGGTCGGCGCCGACCTCCTTCGGGTTCTCGTAGAGGATCGGCATGCCGGTGCGCACGCCGGGCTCGATGACGCAGGGCGTCACCCCGAAGTGGCGCTCCGACATCAGCCGCAGGGCGGCGGTGACACTGGGCACCACCGAGGAGATGGCGATCCCGGTGATCTGCTCCATGGGGGCGACGCCGTGCCAGCCGATGAACTGCCGGAAGAGCAGGGCCAGCTCGTCGGAGGTCCGCTCGGCCACGGTGACGATGCGCCAGTGGTCGACGAGGTCGCCGTCCTTCGGGTCGGGGACGTCGGCGCCCTCCCCGGCGAAGAGGCCGATCAGGGTCTGGGTGTTGCCGACGTCGATGGCGAGCAGCACGGTTCAGGGCTTCCTATTCGAGGTCGAGGGCGATGTCGAGGACGGGCGCCGAGTGGGTCAGGGCGCCGATGGAGATGAGGTCGGCGCCGGCGGCGGCGTAGGCCGCCACGGTGTCGAGCGTGACCCGGCCCGACACCTCGATGGGGACGACCCCGTCGGCCAGGGCGACGGCCTTGGCCACCTCCTCGGGGGTCATGTTGTCGACGAGGGCGAGGTCGGCGCCGGCCTCCTTGGCCTCCACCAGCTGGTCGAGCGTGTCGCACTCGACCTCCACGACCGCTCCCGGCCAGCGGGCCCGGGCCCGCCGCACCGCGTCGGTGATCGAGCAGTGGCGGAGGTGGTTGTCCTTGATGAGGACGGCGTCGGACAGGTTGCCCCGGTGGTTGGCGCCGCCCCCGGCCCGCACGGCCGCCTTCTCCAGGGCCCGCAGGCCCGGGGTCGTCTTGCGGGTGTCGCGGATGCGGCAGGTCCGGCCGCCGGCGCCGTCCTCGGCGGCGGTGACGTGGGCCCGGGTCAGCGTGGCGATGCCCGACAGGTGCCCGAGGAAGTTGAGGGCCGAGCGCTCCCCGGTGAGCAGCGACCGCAACGGCCCGGAGACCGTGCCCACCGTCTGGCCGGCGGTGAGAGCGTCGCCGTCGGCGGCGGCCCAGGCGACGGTGACGGCCGGGTCGAGCTGGGCGAACACCTCGGTGGCCACGGCCGTGCCGGCCAGCACCCCCGGGACCCGGGCGACGAAGTGCCCGACCCCGCGGTCGCCGGCCGGGATGAGGGCGGTCGACGTGAGGTCCCCGAGCACGCCGAGGTCCTCGTCGAGCGCCCGGCGGACCGCCTGGCGGATGGCGCCGACCGGCGGATCGAAGTCGCCGCTCACCGCCTCACCGTTCCCGCTCCGACACCGCCGTCGCCGCCGGGACCCGCACCCGCCGGCCCGGCCCGAAGTGGACGATGCGCTCCAGGGGCTGGCGGGGCTCGGGGAAGTCGAGCCGGCGGTGGCATCCCCGGGACTCGTGGCGCTCGGCCGCCGCCGCCACGACGGCGCCGGCCACGCTCACGAGCGCCCGGAGCTCGGCGGCGTCGCGCCCCGCGACGGCCGGGCCGGTCCCGGCCGGGCCGGTGGCGGCGACCACGCCGCCGGCGAACGAGGAGGCGACGCCGTCGACCACGCCGTCGGCGAAGGAGGAGGAGGCGACGCCGTCAACGGCGGCGGCGGCGTGATCGAGGCCCGGCCCGTCGCGGAGCACCCCGGCGAAGGTGGTCATGGCCCGCTGGAGCCGGTCCCGCAGGTCGGCCACCGCCGGCGAACCGCAACCGGCGTTCATGCGCCCGGATATACCGGCGGAAGAACGCCGGTTGGGGACGGGCGGGTGCTCGTCGAGCGGGACGCCGCGCATGGCGCCGGTCGGCTCCGGCCCGACGCGGCCGGCGGCGATGGCGGCGGCGGCCCGGTGACCGAAGACCAGGCCCTCCAGCAGGGAGTTGGACGCCAGCCGGTTGGCGCCGTGGATCCCGGTGCAGGCCACCTCCCCGCAGGCCCACAGGCCGGGGAGGGAGGCGGCCCCGTCGACGTCGGTCACCACGCCGCCGCAGAGGTAGTGGGCCGCCGGCGCCACCGGCAGCCACTCCCGGGTGGGGTCGAGGCCGGCGTCGCGGCAGTGGGCCGAGATCGTCGGGAACCGGCGGGCGAAGTCGTCGATCGAGGTGGCGTCGAGCCACAGGTGGTCGAGGCCCCGGTCGACCAGGCGGCGGGCGATGGCCCGGGAGACGACGTCCCGGGGGGCCAGGTCGGCCAGCGGGTGCTCGGCGGCCATGAAGGCCACGCCGTGCTCGTCCCGCAGGACGGCGCCCTCGCCCCGCAGCGCTTCCGACAGGAGCGGCCGGGGCATCACCGGGTGGTGCAGCGCCGTGGGGTGGAACTGCATGAACTCGACGTCGGCCACCGCCGCCCCGGCGGCCAGCGCCATGGCCACGCCGTCGCCGGTCGACAGCGCCGGGTTGGTCGTGACCGAGTACAGCTGCCCGGCGCCGCCACAGGCCAGGACCACGTGGCGGGCGCGGACGAGCCCGGCGGGGCCGGGCCCGCCACCGGCCGGCGGCACTCCCCACACCCCGGCCACCCGGCCGTCCTCCACGTGGAGGGCCAGCGCCAGCCAGCCTTCTTCGACGGTGACGTTGGGGTGGCCGGCGGTGGCCGCCACCATGGCCCGTTCGACCTCGTGGCCGGTGGCGTCGCCGCCGGCGTGGACGACCCGGGCCAGGGAGTGCCCCCCTTCCCGGGCCAGGGCCAGGGGGGCCGACGGCCCGCCGTCGCCCGTCCGGTCGAAGGCGGCGCCCAGCGCCATGAGCTCCCGGAGCCGGGCCGGGCCCTCGCCGACGAGCACCCGCACCGCCTCGGGGTCGCACAGTCCGCCGCCGGCCGAGAGGGTGTCGGAGAAGTGGAGCTCGGGCGAGTCGGCCGGCGACAGCGCCGCCGCCACCCCGCCCTGGGCGTAGCGGGTGGCCGACGCCGCCAGCTCCCCCTTGGTCAGGACCGTGACCGACAGCCCGGCCTCGGCGGCGGTCCGGGCGGCCGTCAGGCCGGCCACGCCCGAACCGAGGACCAGGACGTCGGTCACATCGTGCTCAGTTCAGCTCGGAGACGAGATCGAAGGGGCCGTCGGGGCCGGTCACGGTGGGGTCGGGCACGGGCCGGTTGCGGTCGTCGACGTGCACGATCGTCGGGGTGAAGCCCTCGAGCTCGGCGTCCTCGTAGTCGGCGTAGGTGATCACGATGACCCGGTCGCCGGGCTGGACGAGGCGGGCGGCGGCACCGTTGAGCGTCACCTCGCCGGGGCCGCCGACGATGGCGTAGGTCTCGAACCGGGCGCCGTTGTCGATGTCGAGGACGGCGACCTTCTCCCACTCCAGGATGTCGGCGAGCTCCATCAGGGCGGGGTCGAGCGAGATCGAGCCGACGTAGTTGAGGTCGGCGCCCGTCACCCTGGCGCGGTGGATCTTCGACTTCATCATCGTGCGGCGCACAGGCCCTCCCCGGCGGAGGCGACGGTCGTCCCCAGGTCGACGACCGCCCCCAGGCTGTCGACGTGGATGGTCATGTTGTCGATCAGGCGGACCTCGCCCACCCGGGCGGCCACCGCCACCAGCACGTCGCCGTCGAGCACGTCGAGCGGCGCCATCGTGCCGGCCGCCACCACCTCGGCGTACTCCAGCCGCACGAGCTCCTCGGTTGTCAGCACGTTGGCCACCACCCGGCGCAGGCGCCCGGCGTCGCGCTCGCCCTCCACGACGAGATCGGCGCCGGCCTTCAAACCCCGGTGGAGGACCGTGGCCGCCTCCCGCTCCACCGGCGACAGGTTGCGGTTGCGGCTCGACAGGGCCAGCCCGTCGGGCTCGCGCACCAGCGGGCAGCCGACGATCTCCACCGGCAGGCACAGGTCGGCCACCAGCCGGCGCACCACCGCCAGCTGCTGGGCGTCCTTCTGGCCGAAGTAGGCGGTGGACGGGCCGACGATGCCGAACAGCTTGGTGACCACGGTGGCCACGCCGTCGAAGTGCCCGGGCCGGGCGCTGCCGCACAGCCCCTCGGTCAGCCCGGCCACCGACACGGTCGTCAGCGGCGGAGCCGGGAAACCGGGGTACATCTCCTCCACCGGCGGGGCGAAGACGATGTCGACGCCGGCGGCGGCGGCGACGGCGACGTCGCCGTCGAGGTCGCGGGGGTAGCGGGCGAGGTCCTCGGTCGGGCCGAACTGGAGCGGGTTGACGAACAGCGAGACGACGACGACGTCGTGGTTCGCCCGGGCGGCCCGCATCAGCGAGACGTGTCCCTCGTGGAAGGCGCCCATGGTCGGGACGAACCCGACCGTGCGGCCCTCCGCCCGGGCCGCGTCGAGGTGCGCCCGGAGTTCACCGATGCGTTCGATGATCAGTTCCAACGGTGCTACGACCTTTCGTTCCAGCCCTTGTCGGGGTGCCGGACTACTCAGGCGAGGCTCAAGGCTTCGGTAGCCGCAATTGTAGGGGGGCGCGCCGCACTCCCTGCCAACCGGCGGTGGGGGCCACGACCAGTTCCGGGGCGATATCGGCCAGGGGCGCCAGCACGAAGGCCCGCTGGTGGATCCGGGGGTGGGGTACGACGAGGTCGGGCTCGTCGACCCGCTCGTCGCCGACCATGAGCACGTCGATGTCGAGCGGCCGGGGTCCCCAGCGCCGGTCCGGGTCGGCCGGGGGCCGGCCCGCCTCGGCCTCCAGGGCCTTGGCCACGCCCAGCAGTTCCCGGGGGGACAGCTCGGTCTCGAGCGCCACGACGGCGTTGAGGTAGTCCGGCTGGGGCGGCCCGCCGACCGGCTCGGTCTCGTAGACGGGCGAGATGGCCACCACCCGGCCGGCCCGGGCGGCCAGCCCGTCGAGGCCGAACTGGAGGTGCTCGGCCCGCGACCCGAGGTTCGACCCGAGCCCGAGGTACGCCCGCCGGGCCCCCCCGCTCACTTCAGCGCTCGATCCGGACGGCCACGTGGTCGACGTGGACGGGCACCGGCGGCCGGAGCTTCTTCACCGTCACGGCCACGGCCGTGACCCGGGGATCGGCCCGGCAGGCGCTGGCGATGCGGGCGGCCAGGGCCTCGAGCAGCGACAGCCCGCCGGCCTCGACGATCTGCACCACCCGCCCGGCCAGGTCGTCGTAGTCGACGGTGTCGGACAGCACGTCGCTGCGCCCGGCCGGAGCGAGGTCGACCGTCAGCTCCACGTCCACCTCGAAGGGCTGCGGGCGGGCCTGCTCCTCGGGGAGCACCCCGTGGGCGCCCAGGGCCCGGATCCCGGAGAGGATGATCGTGTCCATCGGGCCGGGAAGCCTACGTCCCGCTCCGCCGGTCTACGGACTCCATTGCCGGCGGTGGAGCGCTCCGATGCGGTCGAGCCGGGGGATCCGCTTCAGGTAGCGGTCGGTGCTGGCCAGGCTCTCGTGGCCGAGCTGGGCCTGGATGACCTCGGCCGGCAGCCCCTCGGCCGCCAGTTCGACGGCGTGGGTGTGCCGCAGCCCCTGGGCGTGGACCCGCTTGTCGATCCCGGCCTTGGCCGCCAGGCGGGGCAGGAGCTGGCGGACGTAGGCCGGGTGGAGCGGGCCGCCGGTCAGCGTGCAGAACAGCGGGGCGTCGTCGGGAAGCCGGAGCCGGGCCCGGGCCGCGGTCCAGGCCTCGACGAGGGCCAGGGCGCCGGGGTCGATGCCGGCCACCCGGCCCGTCCCCCGGTGCCCCACGTGGAGGATGCCGCCGTCGGCGTCGACGCCGTCGAGCCGCAACGACAGTGCCTCGTCGAGCCGCAGCCCCGCCCGGTACAGCACGGCCAGCAGCGCCCGGTTGCGCAGGCCCGTGGGGGCGGTCGTGGAGCAGGCGGCCAGCAGCGCCCGGACGTCGTCGGCGGTCAGGAGCTCCGGAGGAAGCTTCCGCCCCTTGTTGGGCGGCACCGGCAAACCGTCAGTCGCCACTTACACAAGAGTACGACCAGTCCCCCGGCCGGTGGGTGATTTTCCGGACACCCACCGGCCACCTCCGGTTCAGCCGGCGGGCGTCAGCCGGTGAAGGCGCAGAAGGCGACCACCACCACCGCCCAGCGCAGCGCCCCGGCGTTGCCGACCTCGGCGGCCACGGCCCGGGCCTCCCGGTCGCTCACCGGGGAGATCCGCTGCAGGGCCACCCGGCCGCCGGCGTCACCGTTGTCGCTCTCGATCGTGGCGCCGGTCCCCACCACCCGCTTGCTGTCGGGGCACAGGGCCGTGGCCTGCTTGGAGGGAGCGGTGTTGAACCCGGCGGTGGGCGTCCGGGCGGTGACGATCTCGAAACCGCTGAGCCCGGCCGGGCCCCGGGGGCCCTGGGGACCGGCGGGCCCGGCCGCCCCGGCGGGGCCGGACGGGCCCCGGGGCCCGGGAGGGCCGGCGGGGCCGGCCATGCCGTCGGCCCCCGCCGGACCGGGCGGGCCGACCGGACCGGCCGGACCGACCGGGCCGACCGGACCGGCCGGGCCGGCGGCACCGGCGGGACCGTCGGGGCCCCGGGGGCCGGCGATGCCGTCGTCGCCGGGGTCGCCCTTGGGTCCGGCGGGCCCCGCCGGCCCGACCTCACCTCTCGGGCCGGCCGGCCCGGCGGCACCGGGCGCGCCCTTGGCTCCGGCCGGACCGACCTCGCCCCGGGGCCCCTGGGCGCCCCGCTCGTTCCAGGTGATGTGCCGCTCGCTGCCGGCGCAGCTGTCGTGCTGGTCGATGACCCGCAACCGGCCGCCGGCCTTGTCGTAGCAGGCGTGCACCACGCCGCTGTCGGGGATGTCGGCAAAGGCCACGGCGCCGGCCGCGACCACGACGCCGACCGTCGCCAGGCTCAGTGCAACAGTGAAATGACGCCGACGCTCTCGCAGGGCCATGCGCGCTCCTTTGCCCAGTCGCCGCCGCAGCCTCCGTTGCTCGAAGCGGCTGCGGCTCAGTGCCTTCAGCGTGACGGAAGGCCCAGATGACCGGAAGGTGCGAGGGGGTACCCTTTCGACCCCAAATGGCCGGAAGCGCGCCGTTCTATTTCAAAGAATTACGCTTTGGCCTTCGAGCGAAACCTCGCCCTCAGCGGGGGCCGAAGCGGATGACCGCCTTGCTGAAGGGGACGAGGTCGCGGCGGTACTGGCGGTGGACGTCGGCCACCGCCTGGTCGGCCTGGCGCCGCAGCTCGTTGATCTGGTCCTGGAGCCGGCCGATCTCGTCGCGGGCGCAGTCGAGCTCTTCCTCGAGGGCGATGATCCGCTTCACTCCGGCCAGGCTCACGCCCTCGTTGGTCAGCTCCTGGATCCGCTGGAGGCGGTG
>Ga0070741_10014642_pt1 | contig 13520 bp, 12 predicted proteins | sample Coa_R1_4_FD_66440 | JGI IMG/M metagenome (GOLD analysis project Ga0070741, IMG submission 66440) | Surface soil microbial communities from Centralia Pennsylvania, which are recovering from an underground coalmine fire - Coalmine... | ecosystem: Environmental > Terrestrial > Soil > Unclassified ... | reverse complement strand
CAGCATGAGGAGCGCGCCGCCGGTGTGCGCCATGATGTACGGGAAATTCGAGTAGCGCTCGAACACGCCTGAATAGATGAGCCGCGCCGCGGCCATCGTCGTATCGAAGATGAAGCCGACGCGCAATGGCAGCTCGAACTCTTCCTTCTGCAGGTTCGGCGGGAACATCGGGTGCTCGAACACCGGCAGCCTGAGCTGATCGAGCTTCGCCCACACCGGTTCGAAACGTGCATCGTTCACCGGCACGCCACCGACGTTCGAGCCGATCATCACGCCGTGCAACCCGAGCTCGCCGACGATGCGCTCGATCTCGGCGAGCGACGCCTGGACGTCGGCGAGCGGCAGGCTCCCTACCCCGGCGAAGCGATCCGGATGCGCGCGCACGATCGTCGCCGTGGCATCGTTCATCAGGCGCGCAATCTCCACCTGCCGCGCGCCTTGCCAGTCGTAGACGTTCGGCGATGAGAGCGACAGCACGCGCATGTCGATGCCCTGCTTGTCCATCACGCGCAGCCGATGCTCGACGTCGAAGAAATTGTCGCGGTACCACATGTAGGTGTAGCCGCTCTTGCGCATCAGCGTCTGGCCCTGCGGCGTGGTGCTGCACTCCAGCCGGAAATCGCGCCACATGGCGTCGAAGTAGCGCTGATCGAAGATGTGCGAGTGGACGTCGATCTTCATGCGATGACGAAGTCGAACGCGCCTTGTTGCCGGTCAGCCATCCGCATCAGCAGGTCGGCACGGAAAAGCCCATCGCGCTGGTTCTCCTCCTCGCCGGGGAAATAGAGCTGCGTCGTCAATATCCGGCCACCGGCGGGCTGCACTTTCACATGGATGTGCCGGGTCCGGCCGGGATAGACGGCCGGCAGGATCGTCTCCAGGCGATAGCCGCCCTCGGCATCGGTGAACTGGTGCCCTCGGTAGCGGAAGCCACGGTTGTCGTAGTCACCGGTCTCGTCCGCATGCCAGAAATCGAGCAGCGCGTTCGCGGCCGGCTTGCAATCGGCCGTCAGCACGCGACCGCTCACCATCAGGCGCGGCGCCTTGCTGCCGGGCTCGATCAGCATGATGCGCTGCGGGCTCGCCGGCTTGAAGAACGGCCCTTCCGTTTCACGCGGCGTAGGCCTCGCGCAGAGCTGCGCCCATGCGCCGTGCGTGAGCGGCAGGAGAAAAGCCGCGCCCACCAGGCGGCGGCGAGAAATGGAAGTCATGCGGTGCTCCTTGGCTGGCGAACGAGCAAAGCGTACGCCAGGAAGGCGGTCGCCGCGCACGCGAACATGACGGTCGCCATCGGCACCGGGCCGCGGTTGCCGATCCAGCCAACCGCGGCGCTTGCCGCGACGCCGAAAGCCGACTGCGTGGCGCCGAGGAGCGACGACGCGGCGCCCGCGCGCTCGCCGAACGGCGCCATTGCCACCGACGTTGCATTCGAGGCGATGAAGCCGATGCTGCCGACCATGACGAAGATCGGGATGAAGACACCGGCGAAGCCGAAGAGCCCGCTCGCCGCGCACGCGAGGAGCGCGCTGGCGCCGGCGCCAAGACCATAGACGCCCCAGCCGAGCACGCGCCGCACGCCGTGGCGCGCCACCATGCGGCGGTTCACCTGCGACACCGTGATGAAGCTCGCCGCCCCGGCGCCGAAATACCAGCCGAAGTTTTCCGCCGCGACGCCGAAATACTCGATATAGACGAAGGGCGCCGCCGCCAGGTACGCGAAGAACGCGCCGAAGGGCGCGATGAACACGATCACCGGCCCGAAGAAGCGCCGATCGCCGAAAAGCGGCAGCGCCGCCGAGAGCGCGCGCACCAGCGTCGCGCTGCGGCGATGCACCGGATGCGTCTCCTCGAGGAAGGTCGCGACGAGAACAATGCACAGCACCGTGTAGGCGCCCAGAAAGCCGAAGATCCAGTGCCACGAGCCGTTCACCAGCAGCCAGCCGCCCGCGAGCGGTGCCAGGATCGGCGCCGCGCCCATCACCAGCATCATGAGCGAGAGCACGCGCGCCGACTGAATCTCGTCGAACTTGTCGCGGATCACCGCGCGGATCACCACCATGCCGGAGGCGCCGCCGAGCGCCTGCGCGAAGCGCAGCGCCACGAAGTACTCCATGGTGCCGGCGAGCAGGCAGCCGATCGAGGCGAGCGTAAATACCACGAGCCCGCCGAGGAGCGGCGGCTTGCGGCCATAGCGATCGGCGATCGGCCCGAAGGCGAGCTGCCCGACGGCGAGGCCGAGGAGATACGCCGAGAGCGTGTGCTGGACGCGCGAGGGCTCGACGTTGAACTCGCTCGCGAGCGTCGGCAGCGCCGGCAGATACATGTCGATGGCGAGCGGCCCGATCGCCATCACCAGGCCGAGCACCAGCGTCAGCCGCCCGACGGAACTCAGCCCTTGACGCAAAGCACCTGCTTCAGCGTGTGCACCACCTCGACGAGATCCGCCTGGTTCGCCATCACCTCGTCGATGTTCTTGTACGCGCCCGGAATCTCGTCGAGCACGCCCTTGTCCTTGCGGCAGATCACGCCCTGCGTCTGCACCTGGAGATCGGCGATGGAGAACTGCTTCTGCGCCGCGTTGCGGCTCATCTTGCGGCCCGCGCCATGCGCGCACGACTGGAAGCTCTCGGCGTTGCCAGTGCCGCGCACGATGTAGCTGCGCGCGCCCATGCTCCCCGGGATGATGCCGAGCTCGCCGCGGCCGGCGCGGATCGCGCCCTTGCGCGTGACCCAGACCTCCTCGCCGTAATGGTGCTCGCGCTCGACGTAATTGTGGTGGCAGTTCACCGCCTCTTCCGCCGCCTCGAACGGCGGCAGATGCCGATGCATGGCGTCGATCACGAGCTCCATCATCTCGGCGCGGTTGGCGCGCGCGTAGTCCTGTGCCCAGCCGACCGCCTCGACATAATCGTCGAAGTGCCGCGCGCCTTCGGGGAAATAGGCGAGGTCCCGATCCGGCAGGTGCAGCTGCGCGCGCTCCGCGTCGCTACGCGCGAGGTCGATGAAGTACGAGCCGATGGCGTTGCCGATGCCGCGGCTGCCCGAATGCAGCATCACCCACACGCGCTGCGCTTCGTCCAGGCACACCTCGATGAAATGGTTGCCGCCGCCGAGCGTGCCGAGCTGATTCACCCAGCTCGCCTTCTTGCCGACGCGTTTCTGTACGCCGGGATGCTTCTCGATGATGCGCCGAAGGCCCTTGTCGAAGCGCTTCGCCGCATGGGTGCGCGCATCGCGGTCCTTGTGGCTGTCGAAGCCGACCGGCACGTCGCGCGAGATCTGGTTGAACACCTTGCGCAGCCGCTCCTCGTCGAAATCGTTCGCCGTCAGCGAGAGGCGCCGCGCGATCATGCCGCAGCCGATGTCGACGCCGACCGCCGCCGGAATGATCGCCTGCTTCGTCGGAATGACCGAGCCGACGGTCGCGCCGATGCCGAGGTGCACGTCGGGCATGGCGGCGACGTGGTGGTGCACGATCGGCAACTTCGAGATGTTGACGAGCTGCTGCCGGGCGGCAGCCTCGAGCTCGGTCGTATAGACCTTGACCGGCACGAGACCTTCCCGGATTTCCGTGCGCACGGGCATGCGCCAAGTATATTAAGCACCCGATGAAAATCACCGGCGTCCGTGTTCACGTCCTGCGCTCGGCACTGGAACAGCCGTTCGCGTTCTCGCAGGGCTGGGTGAGTAGCCGCGGCGCGACACTCGTCGAAGTGGCCACGGACGAGGGCCTCACCGGCTGGGGCGAGGCGCTCTGCCAGGGGCTGCAGCCGCCGGAAATCGCCGCCGCCGCAATCCAGCACGCGCTCGCGCCGCTCGCCATCGGCGCGGATCCGCTCGAGCCCGAGGTGCTGTGGCATCGCATGTATCACCACACGCGCGACTACGGGCAGAAAGGCGCCGTGATCGGCGCGATCAGCGCCATCGACATCGCCTGCTGGGACATCGCCGGCAAAGCGCGCGGCGAGCCGGTGGCGCGGCTGCTCGGCGGGAGGTTCCGGCAGCGGGTGCGGGCATACGCGACCGGCTTCTATCGCATCCGCGGCCAGGGCGAGGCGGCGCGCCTGGCGCAGGAAGCTGAGCGCCATATCGGGCAGGGATTCACGGCATACAAGGTCAAGCTCGGTTTCGGTATCGACGACGACCTGGCGGTGATGCGCGCGGTGAAGGAAGCGGCGGGCAAGCATGAAGCGATGATCGACACCAACCATGCGTACGGCGTTGCCGACGCCATCCGGCTGGGGCGCGGCCTCGAGAACATGGGTTGGCGCTTGCGCTGGTACGAGGAGCCGGTGGTGCAGGAAGACCTCGCCGGCTATGCCGAGGTGCGCCGCGCGCTCGCCACGCCGATCGCGGGCGGCGAGAACGAGTACACCGCGTTCGGCTTCCGCAACCTCTTCGCCGCCCGCGCGATCGACATCGCGCAGCCCGACCTCTGCACTGCCGGCGGTTTCACCGCCTGCCGGCATATCGTGGCGCTGGCGCATGCGCACGGCGTGCAGGTGAACCCGCACGTCTGGGCTTCGGCGGTAGGCCAGGCGGCATCGCTGCAGTTCATCGCTTCAATCCCGGTGGCCAACCACTCGCTCTACCCGAGCGACCTCCTGCTTGAGTTCGATACCTCGTCGCACCCGTTCCGCGAGCACCTGACGAACATGCCGCTACGCCAGCGCAGCGGCTGGGTGGAGATTCCGGCGAAGCCGGGCCTCGGCATCGAGGTCGATCGCAAGGTGCTGGAGAAGTATTCGGTCTAAAGCGAACGAACCGGCCGCATCTGCAGCGTGCGGATCTGCACGTCCTGCAGGCGTGAAAACGCGGCCAGGCCGACGATCGAGCCGATGAGCGCGCTGAACATGTCGCCCTGCGTGTCCCAGGGATCACCCTGCGTGCCGAGAAACGCATCAGCGCCCTGCCCGAGCGCGAGCGCCGCCCACCACTCGATCAGCTCGTAGCATGCGCTCACCGTCATCGCCACGCAGACGCAGAGGAACGCGGTCATGCGCCGCCCGGCGACGTAGCCGCCGCGCAGGAAGATCTCGCGCGCGAGGAGCGCCGGGGTGAGCCCCTGCATGAAATGGCCGATGCGGTCGTACGGATTGCGGTCAAGCGCAAGCAAGCGCTCGAGCCAATCGCCGAGCGGCACGCGAGCATAGGTATAAGCGCCACCGAAGATCAGCACCAGCGCATGCACGGCGATGATCATGTAGAGCATGTCGGTGAGCGGGAAGCGCCGATAGGTCGCGATCATGATGGGGGCGGCGATGAAGATCGGCGCCACCTCCATGAACCAGGTCGCGCGATCGTAAGGATGCACGCTCGACACGACGAGCGCGATGAGCGCCAGAGCGAGTAGCGCCGCGGCTGCGCGGCTCATATCGGCGCGGCGAGCGCCTTCATCGACGCCTGGATGAGCGCCGTGGCGTCGGCGCCGGGCGCGTCCGGCGTCTTCTCCCATTCGCCGAGCTGCCAGGAGTTCTCGACCACGATCCGGCAGCGCTCGTAGCGACGCGCCATGAAGCGCGCCAGCGCCTCGTCGACCGGCATGGCGGCGAGCAGCTCGGCGAGCACGATGGCGTCTTCGATGGCGATGGTGGCGCCGCTCGCGAGCTGCGGCGGCGCGGTGTGTGCGGCGTCGCCGATCAGCACCACGCGTCCCTGGTACCAGGGCGGCGGCAGCAGCAGCGAGCCCACCGGCCGATAGACGATGCGCTCGGGATCGATGATGCGCTCTCGCACGGCGCCGATGTGCCCGCCGAAATCGGCGAGCAGTTCGCGCATCAGCGCCGGCCAGCGCGCCGGCTCGAGGCGCGGATTGCCCTGCACGTTCTGCACGAGATAGATGTACATCTCGGTCTGCGACACCGGATTGAAGCCGGCCTTGTGGCGCGGCCCGTAATAGGCGTGCCGCGCCTTGACTTCGGGCGGACGCGGCACCATCGCGCGCCAGACGGCCTGGCCGGTGTACAGCGGCTTGGCTTGAGGGCCGCGCAGCAGCTCGCGGATGCGCGAGTTGGCCCCATCCGCGCCGACAACCAGGTCATAGCTCGCGCGCACGCCGTCGCTGAACTCGACGTCTCCTGTCGCGCTCAGCGCGCGCACCGTGGTGCCGAAACGCACGGCGACGCCGGCGTCGCGTATGGCGCCGGCGACAACGTCGTGCAGCGCCGGGCGCATCATGCCGACGCATGCCGGATACTGCGCGCCGTTGAGGCGCGGCAGCTCCACCACGCCCTGCACCTTGCCGTTCTGATCGCAATTGACCACCTGCGAATAGCCGAAGCCCGCGGCGATGCAGGCTTCGAGCAGCCCGATCGCTTTCAGCGCGCGCAAGGCCGGCCCCTGCACCGAGATGCCGACGCCGAGCACTTGCCAGGCGGGATGAAGCTCGATCAATTCGACCGCGCTGCCCGTTCGCTTGAGCGCGGTCGCGAGCACCATGCCGGAGAGCCCGGCACCGACGACGAGGACCTTCATGAGCCGGCCACAAGATACGCGATGCCGCCGACGATAAGCAACGCGCCGGCGACCGAGCGCACGCTCAATACCTCCTCGCGCAGCACCGCGGCGCCGAGCAGTACCGTGACGAGCGGATAGCCGGCGACGACCGGTGCGACGAGCGACACCGGCGCTGCGCTCAGCGCCGCGTACATCAGCAGCACCGCGAGGCCATTGAGCAGTCCGGTCGCCATGAACCATAGCAGCGCGCGGCGCTCTCGCCAACGATGGCGTCCGCGCGCCGCGAGCGACACGGTCAGCGTGGAAACGCTGTAGCCGATCAGGCTCGCGGCGAATGGGCTCGGCCACAGCGCGAGCCCCGCTTTCGCCGCGACTTGCACGATGCCGCGCAGCGCCGCGCCCGCGAGCGGCAGCCACAGCGCGCGGCGCATGAGGACCCCGCCGCGCCAGGAAAGCAGCGCGACGCCGGCCACCACCCCAGCGGTGGCAACGAAGGCGCGCGCCGGAATGCGCTCTCCAAGCAGGAGCACGGCGGCAAGCAGCGCGAAGAGCGGGGCGGTGCTCGAGACCGTGCCGGTCACCGACGGGCCGAGGCGATCATTCGCGGCAAAGGTGATGAGCGTCACGACCGCCGGGAAGAACACGCCGATGGCGGCAAAGATGAGCGCCGCGGCGAGCGTAAAGCCGGACGCATCGAGCGCGAACGGCGCAGCGATTATCAGGAGCGCGGTGGCCGTCGGAATGCTGATCGCTGCGCCCGAGCGCGCGTCGATGCTGCGCAGCCCGAGCTTGGCAGTGACCAGTGCGCTGCCGAAGCAGATGGCGCTGACGCCGGCCAGCATCAGCGCGTGGTGTTCATTCAGCGCAATTTGAGCAGGCGCGCCGCGTTCTCCTTGAGGATGAGCGGTCGCACTTCCGGCTTGATTGGGAGCTTCTCGAACTCTTCCATCCAGCGCTCGGGCGTGAGCAGCGGATAGTCGGAGCCGAAAAGGATCTTTTCCTTGAGCAAGGTATTCGCGTACTGCACGAGGATGGGCGGAAAGTATTTCGGCGACCAGCCCGAGAGATCGATGTACACCTGCGGCTTGTGGGTCGCAACCGAGAGCGCTTCTTCCTGCCAGGGAAAAGACGGGTGCGCGAGGATGATCGGCATGTCCGGGAAATCGGCGGCCACGTCGTCGAGCAGCATCGGGTTCGAGTATTTCAGCCGGATGCCGCCGCCGCCGCGCGTGCCGGCGCCGACGCCGGTCTGGCCGGTGTGAAAGAGCGCCGGCAGCTTCGCCTCGGCGATCACCTCGTAGAGGGGATAGGCCAATCGATCGTTGGGATAGAAATCCTGCACCGAGGGATGGAACTTGAAGCCGCGCACGCCGTGCTCTTTGATGAGGCGCCGCGCCATGGCCACGCCGTCGGCGCCGCGATGCGGATTGATGCTCGCGAACGCAATCGCGACGTCGCTATGCTCGTGCGCGAGCTTTGCGACTTCCTCGTTCGTGATCTTGCGGCTCTCGCGCGGGCTATCGACCGCGAAGACGACGAACGCCATCTTGAGCTTGCGGTAGTACGCGGCCATCTCGGGCACCGTGGCGTGCTGCGGCTGGTAGCGGAAATAGCGCCCCATCGCCTGCTGCTGCTCGGTCGGCGCGTCATCCACTGCGAGCGCCGATTTCCAGGCGTGTGTGTGCACGTCGATGGCAACGAGTGGCTCAATGTTCACGGGTCAGCACCTCGGCAAAGAGCGGCCGGTCAATATTGCCCCCGGACAGCACCGCCGCGACTTTCCGCCCGGAGACGCGCTGGCGCTCCTTTTGCATTGCTGCAAGGCCGGCGGCACCAGCGCCTTCCGCGACGTTGTGGGTTGCCTGGAAGATGAGAGCGATGGCTTGCGCCACCTCCTCGTCGCTCACCTCGACGATACGATCGACATAACGCCAGATCACCTCGAGTGCCGCGCCATCGGGCTTACGCACCGCCATGCCATCGGCAAGGCGCGTCGTGACCGGCAATTCGATCGGGCGGCGCTCGGCGAAGGAAGCGGCATAAGCGCGCGCATGAGCCGAGACGACGCCGACGATCTCGGTGCGAAGGCCAAGCGCGTTGCGAGCGGCAATGGCGGCGCAGATGCCGGAGCCAAGGCCGATGGGCACGTACAGCGCATGAGCATCGGGTACTGCGCGCAGGAGCTCGAGGGTCGCGGTGCCGACGCCCGCGACCAGCCGGCGGTCGAACGACGGCACCAGGTGCAGGCGCTCGCGCTCGGCCAGTGACTGCGCGTGCTCGAAAGCAGCCTGGAAGTCGTGACCGTGCTCGATAAGCCGCGCGCCGAGCGCGCGCATGGCCGCGTTTTTCTCGACGCTGTTGCCGTGCGGCACGACGATGGTCGCCGGCACGCCGTATTCGCGCGCGCCATAAGCAACCGATTGGCCGTGATTGCCGCGGGTCGCAGCGATGACGCCGGACACCTTCGCCAGCTGGTCGAAATAGACCAGGCCGCCGCGCAGCTTGAAGGCGCCGACCGGCGTGTGGTTCTCGTGCTTGAGCCAGACATCCGCACCGAGGCGCTCGCAGAGCACCGGCCAGCGATACTGGGGCGTCGGCGGCATGTGCCGATAGACGATTTGCGCGGCGGCCTCGAGCTCGGCGAGCGACGGCAGCTCCATCATGCCGCGAGCACCCGTGGCGAGCCGGCGTAGAGCTCGTCGACCAGCGCCGCACGACGCGCCAGCACGGCGCGCTGGTTGATCGTGCCCTTGTCGGTCATCTCGCCGGCGTCGAGCGACGGCGGCTCCTCCAGCACCAGCAGCCGCGCGATGCGGTTGGAGCTGCCGGTCGCCTGCGCCGCGAACGAGCGCAGCCGGCGCAGCAGTTCCTCTCGCGGCGCGGGTGCCGCGAGAAAGACGAGCGCCGCGGGCTCATTGCGCCGGTCGCCGGCGATCACGACATCGCGCACGAATGGTGCGAAGTGCATGACGAACGCCGTGCGCAGCGCGCCAACGTGCACCCACGTGCCGGTCGCAAGCTTGAAGTCTTCCGAGATGCGTCCGTGGAAGATGAGGCCCTCCGCCGGATCATCGCCCGCGAAGGTGAAGGCGTCGCCCAGGCGGTAATAGCCTTCCTCGTCGAACGCGCGGCGCGTGAGCTCGGGCTCCCGCCAGTAACCCGGCGTGATATGCGGGCCTTTGAGCCGCGCCTCGTACTTGCCCTCGAGCGGCACGAGCTTGAGATCGACGCCCGGCGCCGGCAGACCGACATTCGCGGCATCGGCGGTCGGCCACGTGCGGCTCATGGTAAACGGCGCGGTTTCGGTCGAGCCGAGGCCGGTGCCGAAGAGCACTTCCTCGCCGCAGGTCTGAAAGGCGAGCTCGCGATACTCGTCGAATACGTGCTGCGCAATGCCGGCGCCGGCGAACCAGAGCATCTTCAGCCGGCTGAAAAAATTGCGGCGCAGCGGCTCGTCGGCCCGCAGGTAAGGCAGAAGCGCTTCGTATCCCTTCGGCACGGTGAAATAGAAGGTCGGCGCGATCTCGCGCAGGTTGCGCACGGTCTCTTCGATGGCGCCCGCGAGCGGCTTGCCTTCGTCGATATAGAGCGTGCCGCCGTTGAAGATGACGAGCCCGAGGTCCTTGTTGCCGCCGGCGGTGTGGTGCCACGGCGCCCACTCCACCATGAGCGGCGGCTCGTCCTGCACAAAGGCGAGCGTGGCGCGGGCCATCACCTGGTTCGCGCACCACATGCGCTGCGTATTGACGACCGCTTTCGGGGTGCCCGCGGTGCCGGAGGTGAAGAGGAACTTGGCGATCGTGTCGGGCCCGACGCGCGCATGCGCCGCTTCGAGCGCGCGCGTCGGCTCGCGGCTGGGCAGGCGATCGATGACTTCGATGCCGCGGGGCGCCACCACCGCATCGAGGGCTCGCCCGTAGGCGCTACGGTCGCAGACGAAAACCAGGCCGGGCGTCAGCAAATCGAACACCGCGCGCAGCTTGCCTAAGTCGGCCGACAGTAATGAGTACGCGGGCGAGATCGGCGCGTAAGGAATGCCGGCATACATGGCACCCAGATGCAGCAGCGCGTGCTCGATATCATTGCCTGAAAGGACGACCAGCGGCCGCTCGGCCGACAGCCCCTTCTCCATCAGGAATTGCCCGACACGCCGCGCTTTACCCAAGGCATCGCGGTAGCTGAGAGTGCGCCAGCCGCCCGACTTATCGCGCTGCGCAAAGAGCGTTCGCTCGGGCGCGCGCTCGGCCCAATAGGCGAGCGGTTCAATGAGATGCGCGGGATAGGACCCGAGCGGCTGCGGCGAGCGCAAATGAATCACGCCGCCGGCAGCGCGCTCGAGGCGTACCTCGCGCGGGCCCAGGCGCACCGCTCGTATGCGTCGGTCCATAACCACCGAGTGTAAGGCTTCGGCGACAGCGGCACCGCCGTTGCACGGCGTCAGTCGCCACTACAAGTCAGCGACATGACTTCAGCCGATAGCATTCGCCATGATCTCGGCTGCGAGATCGACCAGGACGATCACTGTCTGCGCGCCACCGTCGGCCCGGGGCTCGCGGAGGAAGTCCAGGAGTGCTACCGCATGCTCGCCAACGAGTGCCTGGTGCGCCAGTGCAAGCGCATCCTCGTCATCGGCATGGCCACGATCGATCCGTTCTATCACCTCGCCGGGCGCGACGCGCTGCGCTCGATCGCGCTCGCCGGCGTGCCGGCGGATTTTCGGCTGGCGCTGGTGGCGAAAAGCCCGATGCTGATCGCGGTCTACGACGCCGCGGTGGTCGAAGCGGGCCGCCTCGGACTCGACGCGCGGCGCTTCATCACCGAGGAAGAAGCCGAGCGCTGGCTGAAGAGCTGAATTTCCATCCAGAGCGCAATTCCGGCCACCAGAGAGCGTCGCTTAGAATACCGGCGCCAAAGGAGGGGCCGATGAACCGCCGCCAGTTCAATAAGGCGCTCGCTGCCGCGGGCGCGCTCGCCGCCGTCAATCCGTTCTCGCTCACGCGCGCGCAGGCGCAAAAGCTCAAGGTCGGCGTGATCCTGCCGCGCTCGGGCTATCTCGGCTTCATCGGGCAGTCGTGCCAGAAAGGCGCCGATCTCGCCCCGGGCGTGATCAAGGAGCTGCTCGGCGTGGACATCGAGCTGATGAACGCCGACTTCGAATCGAACGTCGATACGGCGCGTACGCGCGCCGAGCGCCTGATCCAGGAAGGCGCGAACGTGCTGGTCGGCGCCTTCGATTCAGGCGCGAGCGCCGCGATCGCGCAGGTGGCCGAGCAGCGTGCGGTGCCGTTCATCATCAATATCGCCGCCGCGCCGCAGATCACCGAGCAGGGCTACAAGTTCGTGTTCCGCAATTTCCAGACGGCCGGCGATATCGTGCGCAATGGCCTGGATTTGATGGGCGAGCTGTTCCAGGCGACCAACACGGTGCCCCGCACCGCGGTGTACATGCACGTGAATGACACCTTCGGCCAGGCCATGACCAAGGGCATCAGCGCGATGCTGCCGCAGCGCACGCAACTGCCGTTCAAGGTCGTCGACACCATTTCCTACGATCCGGCGGCCAAGGACCTTACCGTCGAGGTGTCGAAGGCGAAGGCCGCGAACGCCGATTTCCTGATGCTCGTCTGCCGCCTGCAGGATTCGATCATCCTGCGCCGCGAGATGGTGAAGCAGCGCTGGCAGCCGATGGGCATCATCAGCCCGGGATCACCCGGGATGTACGAGGAGCAGTATTTCAAGACGCTCGGCAAGCTCTCCGAGTACTCGATCTCGAACGTGCCCTGGTACAACCCGAACGCCAAGCTCACCCAGGTGGTCGAGCGCGCGTTCAAGAAGGCGAATCCGAACGACAACCTGGTGTTCCACGGCCTGAACGCCGGCTTCACTTTCGAAGCCATCCTCATCGCCGCGGACGCGTTCAAGCGCGCGAACAGCACCGATTCGAAAACGCTCGCCGAGGCCATCCGCCAGACCAACATCACCGAGAAGATGACGCTCGGCCGTCCGATCAAGTTCAACGCCAAGGGCCAGGTGGAGGGCATCGGCTCGGCGTGCGTGCAGAACCTGCACCTGCTGCCGACGGTCGTGCTACCCAAGGACGCCGCGACCGCGAAGCCGGTCTTTCCCGTCCCGGGCTACAAGAAGACCTGAATAAAGGGGGTCAGATCAACATTTCCGGCAGGGCGGATAAGACAATCTGGCCCCGTGCGGGGAAATGTTGATCTGACCCCCTTTATTTAATGCCGGCTCTCGATCTCGTCGCCAACGTCGTCGTCTCCGGGATCCTGACGGGCCTGGTGTACGGCCTGATGGCGCTCGGGCTCTCGGTGATCTTCGGCGTGGTGCGCGTGGTGAACTTCGCGCACGGCGAGATGATGACCATCGCGATGTACGCGGCGACCGTGCTTTTCGCCGCGCTGCATCTCGATCCTTTCCTCGCCGTGCTGCCGGTCGCTGCGGCGTTCTTCGTCTTCGGCTACGCGCTGCAGAGCGCGCTGATCAATCCGTTCATCACGCGGCCCGAGCACTCGCAGTTCATGCTGCTCGTGGCGGTGGCCATCATCCTGGTGAATGCAATGCTCATGATCTTCGGCCCGGATGCGCGCAACGTGCAGGTGGACTACCAGCTCGAGTCGATCGAGCTCGGGCGCATCCTCATCGACAAGGCGCGCCTGTTTGCCGCCATCGCCGCCATCGTCGCAGCGGCCGCGCTGTTCGCGTTCTTCCGCTACACGCTCACCGGCAAGGCAATTCGCGCCTGCGCCGACAACTATCTCGGCGCGCGCGTGGTGGGGCTCAACGTGAAGCACCTCTACGCCCTCACCTTCGGGCTCGGTGCGGCGTGCGTGGCGATCGCCGGCTGCGCGATGGTGGTGCTGGTCGATGTCACGCCGCCGCTCGGGCCGTCGTACACGCTGCTTGCCTTCGTCATCGTCATCGTTGGCGGCTTGGGCTCGATGGGGGGCGCGCTGCTCGGCGGCGTGCTGATCGGCGTCTCCGAGGCGCTCGCCGGCCTCTTCATCGCACCCTCCGCGAAAAGCATGTTCAGTTTTGGTCTTTTGATT
>Ga0070741_10014641_pt1 | contig 13521 bp, 16 predicted proteins | sample Coa_R1_4_FD_66440 | JGI IMG/M metagenome (GOLD analysis project Ga0070741, IMG submission 66440) | Surface soil microbial communities from Centralia Pennsylvania, which are recovering from an underground coalmine fire - Coalmine... | ecosystem: Environmental > Terrestrial > Soil > Unclassified ... | reverse complement strand
CCCGCTCCCAGCAGCCGGCCCCGCTCCCAGCAGCCGGCCCCGCTCCCAGCAGTCGGCCCCGGCCCCCACGGCCGACCCCGGCCCCGACAGTCGGCCCGGTCCGGCCCCAAAACGGATATGTCGCCATATTTCAGCCGCGCCGCCAGGCGCGCCGGATTACTGCGGACACTTACCCTCCCGGTTTGGGGGGGTAAGTGTCCGCAATGATTTTCGACCGACTCCCAGGGACCCGCCGGAGGCTTCGAACCAGAGGATCATATCGGTACGAACAGGGCATCGGCGCCGCACCCAGCACAGACGGATGCCTCGATACGCCGGAAACACATCTTAATTTGAATCCCTCCCTGTTTGGGGATAAGTGCCCGTGATAAGTTTCGATCGCTTGCCAGGCTCAGCCGGGAGGGGTCGTGTCGGCACGAAGCGTCAGGAACGCACGCCGTTGTCGCGACGCCGAGGCTGGGGTGTGATGGGTTATGGCCGATTTCGGTGGCGCAACGGAGTTCACGACCTGGGACGGTGAGCCGGTCAGCCGTGACCGCCCGTACGGCGCGACGATCGTCGTCGCTAGCCACGGACCCGATGGCTGGCGGTACGTGCTGCTGCACCGCGGCCAGCACGGCGCGGACTGGGACGGGGACTGGGCTTGGACACCGCCGGCCGGATCGCGCAAGCCGAGCGAGGATATCGCTGCCTGCGCCGCCCGCGAACTTCAGGAGGAGACCGGCCTCACGGCGGAACCTCGCCCGGTGGTCACCGCGGACGTCGACTGGGCGCTCTTCGTGCTCGAGGTCCCGTGGGGGACCGAAGTGACGCTGGACGGGACCGAGCACGACCGGCTTGAGTGGGTCAGCTACGCCGAAGCATCCCGGCGCTGCCGTCCGGACGTGCTGGCCGCATCGTTCCGGACCGGGTGCGAAGCGGCCGGCTTCCGCTAGCCGCCCGACATCGTCACGCCAGCGGCGCGCAGCTCCTCGACCGCGGCGGCGGTGGACTCGGGCGCCACGCCGGCCGTAAGGTCCAGCAGGACGCGGGTGCCGAAGCCGCCGCGCACCGCGTCCCGCGCGGTGGCGCGCACGCAGTAGTCGGTGGCGATGCCCGCCACGTCGACCTCGTCGACGTCGTGCGCGCGCAGCCAGTCGGCGAGCAGGGTACCGTACTGGTCGGCACCCTCGAAGCCGCTGTACGCGGCCGCGTGCGCGCCCTTGCGGAACACCGCCGCCACGCCCGACGTGTCCAGGTCCGGGTGGAACTCGGCGCCCGGCGTCTCGGCGACGCAGTGCGGCGGCCAGGATTCCGCGTAGTCGGGCTGGTCGGAGAAGTGCGTACCGGGGTCGATGTGGAAGTCCTTGGTCGCCACGACGTGCGCGTAGTCGTGGCCGCTCGCCAGCCGTTCGGTGATCGCGCGGGCCACTGCGGCGCCGCCGGTCACGGCGAGCGAGCCACCCTCGCAGAAGTCGTTCTGCACGTCGACGATGATGAGCGCACGCATATGCCAAACCGTAGCGGAGTTACTCGCCGACGTCGGCGGGTGTGCCGTTGGTGATCCGGATCAGTTCGGCGAACGTGGTGGGGAACACGGTATGCGGGTGGCCGGCCGCGGCCCAGATCACGTCGTACTTCTCCAGCCAGGTGTCGACCAGGGTGCGGATCGGCGCGGGATGCCCGACCGGCGCGACGCCGCCGATCGCCTGCCCGGTCCACGCGCGGACGGAGTCCGGATTGGCGCGCCGCACCGTGCCGGCTCCGGTCAGCGCGGCGACCTTCGCGGTGTCGACCCGGTGCGCACCGCTGGTCATGACCAGCAGGGGGCCGCCGTCCGCGTCGAAGATCAGGCTGTTCGCGATCGCCCCGACGTCGCAGCCGAGCTGGGCCGCGGCGGTGGCGGCGGTCGGTGCCCGCTCGGGCAGTTCACGTACCTGACCGGTTACGCCCAGGTCGCGGAGCGCGGCGGCAAAAGCGGAGAAGTCAACGGCCATGCGATGCAGGCTAGCCGCGGCACGCCCGCCCGGGCGAACGATATTCCGCGCGCTCACCCAGCACCCGCCAGACCCGCCGCAGCCCGCGCCCGGCCCCCGCGTGGTTGTGGCAACCACGCGCATAGAACCGGGTGGTTGCCACAATCACGCGATTCGTGGCGGGTAGCCCGGCCGGATATGCGGATAGGTAAGGTGGCCGCATGGCTGTCCTGCGGATCCGTGGCTTTGCGCTGCCAGATGGTGACCCGGTGGAACTGTACGCGGACGGCGACAGGTGGACCGACGATCCGGTCGCCGGGGCGGAGACGGTCGCCGAGGGCTGGATCCTGCCGGGCCTGGTCGACGCGCACACCCACCCGGGCGCCGAAAGCCCCGGCAAGCCGCTGGACGAGGGCCTGCTCCGCCGCGATCTCGAAGACCACGTGGCAGCAGGCGTCACGATGATCCGGTCGCCCGGCCTGGCGGGGGATCCGCCGGACTGGTTCGGCCGCGACGAGGACGTCCCGCGTGCCGTGCACGCCGGCCCGTGGATCGCGCAGCACGGCCAGTTCTTCGACGGCTGGGGCCAGCGGGTCAGCCACGCGGAGCTGCCCGGGATCGCCGCCGCCCAGGCCGCGCGCGGCGGCTGGGCCAAGATCATCGCGGACTGGTTCCCTGGCGACGAGCCGGTACCCGCCGACGTGCTGAAGTCGGCCGTCGACGCGGTACACGCCGTGGGCGGACGGCTCGCCGTGCACTCGCAGCAGGCGGCGGGCGGGTCGGCCGCGGTCGCGGCGGGGGTCGACTCCCTGGAGCACGGCATGTGCCTGGACCCTGAGCTGCTGCCGCAGATGGCCGACCAGGGGACCGCGCTCACCCCGACGCTGAAGGTTCTGCTCGAGCAGCTGCCCAATGCCCGGCTGCGGCCGGACAGCCCGCGCAAACAGTGGTACGTGAACGGGGCGTCCGCGCATCCCGCGCTGGTAGCGGCCGCCGCCGAGGCCGGCGTGACGATTCTGGCGGGAACCGACACCCGCCCGCACGGCCGGATCGCCGACGAGATCCGCGCGCTGGCCGAGGCCGGGCTCACCGCGCACGCCGCGATCGCCGCCGCGTCCTGGACGGCCCGCGCGTACCTTGGCCTGCCCGGGCTGACGCCCGGCGCCCCGGCTGACGCCGTCGTCTACGACGCCGATCCGCGCACGGATCTGGCGGTGCTGGATAGCCCCAAAGCGGTCATCCTGCGCGGCCGTCCGCGCTGAGCGAAACCTCCCCGCGATCCCGCGCGCGGTGCCCGCGCGAGAGTACGCTGATGATCCCCTGACCACCCGCCGACCCGGAGGAAGCGTCCCGTGCGCGCACAACCATCACTTGAGCTCAAGGTCTCCCGGCTCGAGAACGATGTCACGTCGATCTACGACATGCTCACGCAGATCCAGGTAGGCCAGAGGGAGACCGACAAGCGCGTCAAAGAGCTGGACAAGCGCCTGACCGGTATGGACGAGCGGCTCACCGGCCGGATGGACAAGCTCGACGGCCGGATGGACAAGCTCGACGGCCGGATGGACAAGCTCGACGGCCGGATGGACAAGCTCGACGGCCGGATGGACGCACTCGACCGCCGCATGGACACGTTCGACGACAAGCTCGACCAGGTTCTCGACCTCCTGCGTAAATAACGACTCGCGATCCAGGACGGTCGGGATCGCCGGATACCCGCGCGACAGCTGCAGCGCGTAGCCCGGCAGTTCCGCCAGCACGGCCTGGTGCCGGGACCGTGCCGCGGCAAGCTCCTCACGCCCGGTCACCGATCCGTTGACCACCAGCGGCACCAGCAGTTCCCGGTCATGCGGCCCAGGCGACGGCGGCGTCAGTGACACCTGCTCCGACACCGCAACCCCGTGCGAGTCGCGGTGCCGAACCGCCCACTTGCGCCCGCCCTGGCTCGGTTTGCCGACCGAATGCTTGGCGACGGGTACCAGCGAATCCGGCGCGGCGTCTGCGGAGGATCCGCGCGCCACCAGCTTGTACACCAGCGCCGCGGTCGGCGCCCCGGACCCGGTGACCAGGGACGTCCCGACCCCGTACCCGTCCACCGGCGCCGCCCCCAAAGCCGCGATCGAGTACTCGTCCAGGTCCCCGGTCAGCAGGATGCGCGTCTTCTCGGCGCCCAGCGAGTCCAGCAGGACGCGCACCTCCCGCGCCAGCACGGGCAGGTCACCGCTGTCGATCCGCACCGCCCCGAGATCGGGACCGGCCAGCGAGACCGCGGTGCGCACCGCCCGCGGCACGTCGTACGTGTCCACCAGCAACGTGGTCCCGTTACCGAGCGCTTCGAGCTGCGACGAGAAGGCGTGCCGCTCGTTGTCGTGCACCAGCGTGAACGCGTGCGCCGACGTCCCCGTCGACGGCACCCCGTACGACATGCGCGCCCGCAGGTTGGACGTGGCGGCGAACCCGGCGATGTACGCGGCCCGCGCGGCCGCGACCGCGGCCCGCTCGTGTGTCCGCCGCGACCCCATCTCGATCAGCGGCCGTCCGTCAAGCCCGCCGGCCGCGGTCACCATCCGGGACGCGGCCGAGGCGATCGCGCAGTCGTGGTTCAGGATCGACAGGCACACCGTCTCCAGCAGGACCGCCTCGGCGAACGTCCCAGAAACGACCAGAATGGGCGAGCCCGGGAAGTAACAGTCCCCCTCCGCGTATCCCCAGATATTTCCTGAGAAACGGTACGATTCCAGATAGGCCAACGTCGGTGCGTCAACGATGCCGTCGAGGAACGATAGCTCCGTTTGGCCGAACCGAAACTGCTCAACAGCCTCAAGCAATCGTCCGGTTCCCGCCACGACGCCGTATCTGCGGCCATGGGGCAGGTGCCTGGCGAACACCTCGAACACGGCGGGCCGGTGCGCAGCCCCGCTGCGCAGGGCCGCCTGGAGCATGGTGAGCTCGTAGTGATCGGTCAGCAGGGCTGTCCCGCCAGTACTCGCGCTGCCCTGGTGGTTCACCGGATTAGTCACAGGTGGAAGACTACGGAATGGGAGGTGGACAGTAGTGAGCGTGGCACCGGCTGAGGTTGACCTGCCGGTCGGCGAAGGCAAGCTGACACCGGACAAGCCGTGGGTCACAATCGTCTGGAACGACCCCATCAACCTGATGTCCTACGTGACCTATGTCTTCCAGCACGTCTTCGGCTACCCCAAGAAGAAGGCGGAGAAGCTCATGCTGGACGTACACCACAAGGGCAAGGCCGTCGTCGCCTCCGGTGCCAGGGAGGCGATGGAACATAACGTCGAGGTGCTCCACGGCTACGGCCTGTGGGCCACGGTGCACCAGGACTGACGCGCAACTGTGGAACCTTTCCGTTCGGTCAGGAGCGGCGGCGTGAAGGCAGTACTCGCCGCCGCCGAAGCCTCGTTGCTGCGCAGCCTCGTCGGCCAGGTCATGGAGCTGATCGAGCCCGAAGTCGCCAGGGCCACGGACCTGGACGAACTCGAGGCCCTGCTCCAGGCCGACGCCGCGCAGCCGCCGAAGGACCCGGTGCTGGCCCGGCTGCTGCCCGATGGCTACAAGGACGACCCGGACGCGGCCGGGGAGTTCCGCAAGTACACCGAGCTCACGCTGCGCGCGGCCAAGCACGAGAGCGCCCAGCTGATGCTGGATTCGCTGCCGGAGGAGGGCGGCAAGGTCCAGCTCACCCCGGAACAGGCGCAGGCCTGGCTGAGGTCGCTGAACGACGTGCGCCTGGCCCTCGGCACCAAGCTCGGGGTCTCGGAGGACTTCGAGGCGCAGTGGGACCGGCTGGGCGACAACGACCCGCTGCGCACCGCGTTCGAGGTCTACGCGTGGCTGGGTGCTGTGCAGGAGTCCCTCGTCCGCGCCCTATGGTAAAAGTCATGCTGACCATTTCGCGGGACCTGTACGACAAGATCGTCGCGCACGCCCGCAAGGACCACCCGGACGAGGCCTGCGGCGTCATCGCGGGCCCCGAGGGCAGCGGCCGCCCCGAGCGTTTCATCCCGATGGAGAACGCCGAGCGTTCGCCCACGTTCTACCGGTTCGACTCGCAGGAGCAGCTCAGCGTGTGGCGGGAGATGGACGACCGCGACGAGGAACCCGTGGTGATCTACCATTCGCACACGGCGACGGAGGCATACCCGTCCCGTACGGACATCTCGTACGCCAGCGAGCCGGACGCCCATTATGTCCTGGTTTCGACCAGAAGCGACGACGAGACCGAGTTTCGCTCGTACCGCATCCTGGACGGCGAAGTCACCGAGGAACCGGTTCAAATCCAGGATTAATTCCGCCGGCCTATAAGTTAGTACCCGCAGAGTTATACGTCCGACCCAGGGAGCACCGTCCATGGCCATCGAGGTTCGAATCCCCACGATCCTGCGCACGTACACCGACGGCGCCAAGCAGGTTGAGGGGTCCGGGGCCACGCTCGCCGAGCTGATCAGCGACCTCGAGTCCCGGCACTCCGGCCTCAGCGCGCGGCTCATCGACGGCGGCGCCCTGCGCCGGTTCGTGAACGTCTACCTGAACGACGAGGACGTGCGCTTCCTGTCCGGCCTGGACACCCCGGTCAAGGACGGCGACACGGTGACCGTCCTCCCCGCGGTCGCCGGCGGATGATTTTTACTCAGAACGACATCGGCTATGCGTTACGACAACCTGCTCGATTCACTGGGCAATACGCCAATGGTGGGCTTGCCCCGGTTGTCGCCCTCCCCGGACGTCCGGCTGTGGGCCAAGCTCGAGGACCGGAACCCGACCGGGTCGGTGAAGGACCGCGCGGCGTTCTACATGGTCGCGCAGGCGGAGAAGGAAGGCCGGCTGATCCCCGGTTCGACGATCCTCGAGCCCACCTCCGGCAACACCGGCATCTCCCTGGCGATGGTCGCCAAACTGCGCGGTTACCATCTCATCGTCGTCATGCCGGAGAACACCAGCGAGGAACGCCGGCTGCTGCTGCGCATGTACGGTGCCGAGATCATCGAGTCCCCGGCGGCGGGCGGTTCGAACGAGGCGGTCCGGGTCGCCAAGCAGATCGCGGCCGAGCATCCCGACTGGGTGATGCTGTACCAGTACGGCAACGAGGCCAACGCGCGAGCGCACTACGAGACGACCGGGCCGGAGATCCTCGCCGACCTGCCGCAGATCACGCACTTCGTGGCCGGGCTCGGCACGACCGGCACGCTGATGGGCGTGGGCCGGTACCTGCGCGAGCACAAGCCGGACGTGCAGATCGTCGCGGCCGAGCCGCGGTACGGGGAACTCGTCTACGGCCTGCGCAACGTGGACGAGGGCTTCGTCCCCGAACTCTACGACGAGTCGGTGCTGACCACCCGGTTCTCCGTGTCGTCGGCCGACGCCCTGCGGCGCACCCGCGAGCTGATCACCGCCGAAGGCATCTTCGCCGGCATCTCGGCAGGCTGCGCCCTGCACGCCGGCATCGCCCTGGCCGCCAAGGCGGCGGCCTCCGGCCAGCCCGCCGAGGTGGTCGTCCTGGTCGCCGACGGCGGCTGGAAGTACCTGTCGACCGGCGCCTACAACGGCACCCTCACCGAAGCGGAATCCCGCCTAGAAGGCCAGCTCTGGGCCTGATCGCCGGCAGGCATAATTACCGGTATGAGAGTCACTGTGGTGGGTTGTGCCGGGAGTTATCCCAGCGCGGTTAGCGCCGGTTCGTGCTACCTGCTGGAGGCCGAGGGCTTCCGGATGCTGATCGACCTCGGTACGGGCGCGCTCGGCCCGCTTCAGCGGTACGTGGACTTGTCCGGAATCGATGCGATCTGCGTCAGCCACCTGCACGCGGATCATTGTCTTGACCTGCACGCCTACCGGGTGGCCAGGCAGTACGGCCCGGCTGGGCTGATGCCTCCCATCCCCGTCTACGGGCCTGCTGGCACGGCGGAGCGGATCGCGCTAGTGAACGGGACGGACGGCGACGACGGGCTGACCGCTCGGTTCACATTCGGCACGCTCACCCCGGGCAAGCGGGAGATCGGCCCGTTCCAGCTCACCACCGCGCACATGAACCACCCGGTAGAGACCTTCGGGTTCCGCGTCCAGCACGACGGCTGGACGCTCGCGTACTCTGCCGACACCGGGGAGTCAGCGGCCCTCGTCGAACTGGCCAGGAGCGCAGACCTGCTATTGTGCGAGGCGGCCTACCTCGACGGACTGGACAACCGGCGGGACGTGCACCTGTCAGGCAGGGAAGCGGGCGAGCACGCCGCCAAAGCTGGCGTGGGCGCTCTCGTGCTCACTCACCTTGTGGCCGGCAAAGACCCGGATCGGTCGTTTGCCGAGGCGTCCGGTGCGTTCGCCGGGCCACTGTCCCTTGCTTGTCCGGGCGCTACATTCGGACCGGACGCGGCGAGCCGGTGACGCGGGCAGCCTCTCAGACGCGGACCCCGAAACGCCGCCACGTCTCCCTCGTGGCTTCCCTGGCGTGCGTCTCGTCGAGCCGCGCGTTGAGGTAAGGCTCATCGAGTTCGCACCGTGCGACGAGCGCGGCCATATCCTCCGCGTCGTGCTTGCCCTCATCGTGACCGCGCCTGAGCAGCGCCTTGAGGATGAGCGTATCCACCGGATCGACGACTGAGATCTCGGCCAGCTGCGTGGCATATGTTGTGAGCCGTTGGCGAGCAAGCCGGGTGAGGCGGAATGGATAGCGGGCGCCATTGGTGAGGATGTCCGCATGACACATGAACTCAATTACGTCGCCTTCGCCGAGATACAGTGCCAGCCCATGACCCAGGTCCTCGGTCTTGGCGAACGGGAAAGTGTCGCGCAACGCCGACATGTCCTCGTCGCAAACGAGGAGGTCGACATCGGCTGGTACGCGATTGCTGGTGATGATGCTTACGTGCGAACCCCCGTACAAGCCATATCGGATACGCGCCCGCCCGAGACGTTGCAGGACGCATCGCAGCGGCTGAACTCTCCTGATCATCGAATCGATATTCTGCGCCACTTGCGCCGCAGGGCCCACATGAAAAGTGTAACTAGAAGCCCGGCTCCTGGACAGACTTCTGTTCGCGAGTGCGACGCGCTACCGTGGTGCCATGCTGGGGAAGTTCAGGGTCATGGACGCCCTGATCTCGGTCGGGCCATTTGCCGGGGCATTAACCACCTACGGGTTGCTGGTCGACGACCTGCAGGATGACTGGTTTGCCTACGTCGTCCTGAAATATATATTCGCGGCCGTCGCCGCATTGTGCGTCATGCTGGCGCTGCGAATGCTTGGACAGCGTTTTTCTGCTGCTCCTGCCATCCCCAGAGCAACCGAGACCGTGCCCGCGATGCTGCTAGCCCGTACGGATGTTAACCGGGACAACTCCCCTTTTACCATCTTCGCCAATACCACCCTGGCGTTGCAGGACGACATACGGACCGGCGTCTACGAGGGCAGGGCAACGTACGGATGGTCGCAATACCTAGGCGATACCGGGCCACCAACCGCGGTGGGGACCGCATACGGTCTCCGCATGGCGCTCGCGCTTGACATTCGCGGTTCAGCCATCAATTACGGGCGGCTGGTCGGAACGCTGCTCGAATTGCAGCGTCCTGGCGGCGGATGGGCGGCGAGTACGCAACGCGGCATCGGCCGGCCGGAAGTGACCGCGCTGGTGCTCGGCGCCGCCTGCCGGGTCGGCCTCGACGAGGGCTCTCGCATCGAACTCGTGAAGGTGCTGGAACGACTCGCGGGTGCGGAGGACCCGGTCGGGATGAACCGCACCTCCGGTGTGGCGTCGATCGTCACCACGCTCGCCGACACGGCGCCCGCATCCGCGCTGCTTCCTGATCTGGCTGGGCGACTGGCTCGGGCGGCTAGCCCGGCTGGCAGCAAGGACTCGCCCGGTTCCTGGGGTGAGGTCCTGCGCGGCGGGACCCGCGGATCGGTGCCGCACACCGCGCGCGCTGTCGTGGCGTTGAAGAAGGCCGCGCGCGTACTCCCGAACAGCGCGCACCTGGAGTCCGCGGCGAATGCCGGTATTTCCTGGCTTGTAGCGGACGGCCGGTCCCTGACACCCACCGACGAGCAGATGCGGCGGCCGCTGGGCGGTGTCGACGTGGATGTTCTCGTGACCGGGCACTTCACTGCGGCGTGGACCGCCCGGGCCATTATGAGCGCCGACGACCCCTATCGCCACCACGACGCGCTGAAGCGGGTCATGCGGGCGGTGCTAGAACCGCAGCGCTCCGGCGTCTGGTGCTGGCATGACGACGCCAAACCAGTGTGGATGACCTATCAGGGCATCAGCACTATCCGCGATTACCTGCTCAGGGGGTTTGAATGGCCACCGTTACAAATGTGCTGCGCATCGGCACCTGGAACCTTCACGAGGCGGCGCCTGCCGATGCGGGGCCTAGCGCAGCGGACGCGGCGCGCCAAGAAATCATCGAGCTTCTCATTCACCACCAGCTGGATATCGTCGCGCTGCAGGAAGTCGATTTCCACGCTCCCGGGCGGTCGCGGACCCTTGACGCGATTGCGAAGTCAACGCCGCTGCGGTACACCGCCTCCAGCATGCTGTCGGAGTCGATGTTCGATCCCGCATGTGGGGCAGGGGTAGCCATAGCGAGCAGGTTCCCGCTAGATAACGTGGTACGACGGCTATTCGAGAATCCCGACCTGACCGGAGAGCTCGACGGCGCGCCCATCCGGATGTTCGACAAGGGATACGTGTCGGCGGTGCTGGGGGTAGCCGGGCGCATCGTCTCGTTCATATCGTTGCACTCGTTCCCGTTTCACCTGTTCGGCCGGGATGCCGAAGATCCGGCGTTCCGTCATATCTGGTCCGCTCTCTCGGCCGATCTCGCGACGCTGACGCCCGCGCCGCTTATCGTGTGCGGTGATTTCAATACCAGCAGGCGTGACCTGCTCTCCCGCGACCGCAAGCTCCGGCTGTCCCGCGCTATCACCCGGCAGCCGACATACCAGGATCAGACGATCGACGACATGCTCTTCAGCCGGCATTTCGAGCTGGTAAACGTGGCGGTCGTTGATAACTTCTCCGACCACAGGCTTTGCCTCGCCGAGGTGGCGGTGGAGCGCGCACGATGACGAACGTGACCAGCCTGCCGACCGATATTGCCGCGTTCGACGCAGATCTCCGGCGCATTCTAACCACCTGCCCGACAAATGAACGTGCGGCCGAGATAGCGGCTTTCACCCGGCGCTACAGCGAACGGGACCCGGTGACCGGCATCGTCGGCGCGGTATGCGCGAGCAGTAACATGCTCGTCGCATGCGCCGGGAAATCCGTCCGGCACCCTCTCGGGTTTGACAAGTTCGTCCTGCACTCCGCTGATCTCTATCAGCTTCGTCTCCACGTATGGTGGCCCGGAGAGGCCCATGACATCGAGCACATCCACAACCACAGGTTCTCGTTCGTCTCCGGGATCATCGCTGGCCAGATCAGCGTCGCCTCCTACCGGCTGGAACGCCACGGTGTGCCGCACACCCGGTTCAGGGAGACGAAGGATCCGGTGGCTGGCCGGTACGCGTACCGGCCGTCCGGGCCTGTGGAGGCGACGCTCGCGAGCCTGCAGACGCTGTGCACCGGCTGCGCGTATTACCTGGATTCGGGTGAACTGCATCGCGTGCAGGCTGCTGGGGGCGGCCTGGCTGCCACGCTGTTCATCCGTTTTCCGCGGAACCGTGAGAACACCGATGTCCTGGTCGCCGCGAATGGGGCGCTTCCGGTGACCGGATGGCGCGAGACCATGGGCGTCGACGAGACAAGACGGCGGCTGGGGTCATTCGCCAGCATGATGAGCGCCGCGTAATAAGCTTGCGGGCATGCCGCGACCCGATGGACGTTCCGTCAAAGACCTGCGCCCGGTGACGTTCACCCGGGGCTGGCTGCAGCACGCCGAGGGCTCGGTGCTGGTGGAGTTCGGCGCCACGAGGGTGCTGTGTGCCGCGAGCGTCACCGAGGACGTGCCGCGCTGGCGGCGGGGGAGCGGGCTCGGCTGGGTGACCGCCGAGTACGCGATGCTGCCCCGGGCGACGAACACCCGCGGCGACCGCGAGTCGGTCAAGGGCCGGCTCGGCGGGCGCACCCAGGAGATCTCCCGCCTGGTCGGCCGGTCGCTCCGGGCGTGCGTGGACTACAAGGCGCTGGGCGAGAACACGATCGTCATCGACTGCGACGTGCTCCAGGCCGACGGCGGTACGCGTACCGCGGCGGTAACCGGCGGGTACGTCGCACTCGCCGACGCGGTCGGGTGGCTGCGGGAGCGCAAGCGGTGCAAGGGCGACCCGCTGGTCGGCTCGGTGAGCGCGGTCAGCGTGGGCGTCATCGGCGGCGAGGCACGGCTCGACCTGTGCTACGAGGAAGACGTCGTGGCCGAGACGGACATGAACGTGGTGTGCACCGGCACCGGCGACTTCGTGGAGATCCAGGGCACCGCCGAGCGCGATCCGTTCAGCCGGGCGCAGCTCGGCGACCTGCTCGACCTGGCCGCGGCAGGCTGCGCCGAGCTGACCAGGCTGCAGAAAGCCGCGCTGGGTGGCTGAGCTAGCAGAGCCGGCTGCGCCGGCGGGCTCCGTCGTCCTGGCCACGAGGAACGAGGGCAAGATCCGGGAGCTGGCCCGGATCCTGGCGTCAAGCGGCGTCGAGGTCATCGGCCTCGGTAAGTTTCCCGACGCGCCGGACGTCGCCGAGACCGGCGCCACGTTCGAGGAGAACGCCCTGCTGAAGGCGCGCGCGATCGCGGCGTATACCGGCCTGCCGTCGGTGGCCGACGACTCGGGGCTGTGCGTGGACGCGCTGAACGGCATGCCCGGCATACTGTCCGCCCGCTGGGCGGGGCGGCACGGCGACGACAAGGCCAACCTGGACCTGGTGCTGGCCCAAGTATCAGATGTGCCGGACGACCGGCGCGGCGCGCAGTTCGTCTGCGCGGCGGCGCTCGTCCTGCCGTACCAGGAGACGTTCACCGAGCAGGTGGTGACCGGGCAGGTGGACGGGGTGCTGATCAGGGAGCCGCGCGGGGCCGGCGGGTTCGGCTACGACCCGATCTTCCGGCCGGCCGGATACGACGTCACGACGGCCGAGATGACGCCCGAGGAAAAAGACGCGATCAGCCACCGCGGCAAGGCGTTCCGTGCGATCGCCCCGTTCCTGCGTGGCGCCTGAGGGTCCCGGAGACGATAACGTTGCTCCATGACTGGTGAGCGGCTTTCCCCCGGCGATACTGCGCCCGATTTCACGCTGCCCGACGCGGACGGCAATCCGGTCAGCCTGTCCGCGTACCGCGGCCAGCGGGTGATCGTCTACTTCTACCCGGCGGCGATGACGCCGGGGTGCACGAAGCAGGCGTGTGACTTCCGGGACAGCTTGGCCGACCTGGCCAAGCAGGACATCGCGGTGCTCGGCATCTCGCCGGACGCGCCGGCCAAGCTGGCGAAGTTCCGGGAGAAGGAGGCGCTGACGTTCCCGCTGCTGTCCGACGCGGACCGCACGGTCATGCAGGCGTTCGGCGCGTACGGGGAGAAGAAGCTGTACGGCAAGGTCACGGTCGGCGTGATCCGCTCGACGTTCGT
>Ga0070741_10014640_pt1 | contig 13522 bp, 11 predicted proteins | sample Coa_R1_4_FD_66440 | JGI IMG/M metagenome (GOLD analysis project Ga0070741, IMG submission 66440) | Surface soil microbial communities from Centralia Pennsylvania, which are recovering from an underground coalmine fire - Coalmine... | ecosystem: Environmental > Terrestrial > Soil > Unclassified ... | reverse complement strand
ACCTGCCCGTCCTCGACCGCGAACACAGTCCGCAAACTCTCATGCCGCGCCACCACATCGCCCAGCCCCGCCCGCAACGCCGCCACATCCAGCGGCCCCCGCAACCGCAACACCAACGGCTCGTTGTACGTCGGACTCGGCCCCTCCAGCTGATACAAGAACCACAACCGCGCCTGAGCAAACGACAACGGCACCCGCCCAGGCCGCGGCAGCGGCACGATGGCCGGCCGGCCAGGGTCACCAGTCCCTGACGACGCCGCGTCCAGCGAGCGGGCGAGCATCGCCGCGGTCGGAGCCTCGAACACGGCGCGGATCGACAGCTCGGCGCCGAGCACCGCCCGGACCCTGCTGATCAGCCTGATGGCCAGCAGCGAGTGTCCGCCCAGCTCGAAGAAGCTGTCGTCGACCCCGGCTCGGTCGATGCCCAGCACCTGCGCGAACATCTCGCACAGGATCTGTTCGGTTGTGCTGGCCGGGGCCGACGTGCCGGACGTCGTGCCTGGTCCGGGTCCTGGGGCAGGCAGGGCCCGCCGATCCAGCTTCCCGCTCGCGGTCAGCGGCAGCCGGTCCAGCACCATCACCGTGGCCGGCACCATGTATCCCGGCAGCACCAGGGCCGCCGCGGCGCGCAGCGCGGCCGGGTCCAGCTCGCGGCCGGCCGCGGGTACGGCGTAGCCGATCAGCCGGCCGTCGCCAAGGTCGCCGCCATGGTCGCCGCCATGGTCGCCGCCATGGTCGCCGCCGTGGTCCCGGTGTACCCCCACCGCCGCCTGCGCCACTCCCGGCTGGGCGGCGAGCACCGCCTCGATCTCACCCAGCTCGATCCGGAACCCCCGGATCTTCACCTGATCATCGACCCGGCCCAAGTACTCGATCTGGCCGTCCGCGTTCCACCGGGCCAGGTCCCCGGTCCGGTACATCCGCTCACCCGGTGCCCCGGATATGCACGCCACGAACCGCTCCGCGGTCAGGCCCGGCCGGTTCAGGTACCCTCGCGCGAGCTGCCCGCCCGCCAGATACAGCTCTCCGGTCACCCCCACCGGTACCGGCCGCAGCGCGTCATCGAGCACATATGCCCGGGTATTCCGCACGGGCCGGCCGATCGGGGGCGGCACATCGCCGGGTGCGGCGGCCACCAGCGACTCGCGCTCGGCGTCCACCCACGCGGTGGCGTAGACGGTCGCCTCGGTCGGGCCGTAAATGTTACGGATACGGGCGCCGGGCAGCGCGGCGGCAATGGCCGCGACAGCGCGGGCGGTGAGCGCCTCGCCCGCCAGGACGACGGTACGAGCCAGGGCCTTCGCGCCGTGCACGCTCAGCACTTCCGACAGCGCGGACGGAACGGCGCTGATCAGGCTCCCGTGCCAGCCCTCCCCGCCGGTATCGGCCAGCGCCAAGAGGTCAGCGACGATCTCGATGCTCCCGCCACGCACCAGCGGCGCGAAGATCTCGAACACCGACACGTCGAAGCTCAGCGACGTCGAGGCCAGCACCTTGGAAAGCTCGTCGGCAGTGAACTCGGTACCAGCCCAGCGCAGCAAGCCGGCGGCATTGCGATGCTCGACCAGCACGCCCTTGGGCTGGCCGGTCGACCCCGAGGTGTAGATCACGTACGCGGGGCTGGCGGGCCGCAGCGCGCCGACCCGGTCAGCGTCGGCCAGGTCGCCGTCGGGCAGCCGGGATATCGCCGCCACGGTCACCGGGTCGTCGATCACCACCTGCGGTACCTCACCCGGCAGATTCCGGCCCGTCACCGCGGTGGTCAGCACCGCGACGGGGCGGGCGTCGGCAAGGACGAACCCGATCCGCTCGGCCGGGTACCCGGGATCGAGGGGAACATATGCGGCACCGGCCTTCAGCACCGCCAGCACGGCGACCAGCATCTCCGCCGAGCGGGGCATCGCGATGGCGACCAGCCGCTCCGGGCCTGCGCCCAAGCCGACCAGGCGCCGGGCCAGCTGGTTCGCCCGGGTGTTCAGCTCGGCATACGACAGCCGCTTCCCCCGGCAGGTCACCGCCGTGGCGTCCGGTGTCCGCGTTACCTGAGCCTGGAACAGCTGCGGCAACGTTTCCGATGGCGCCGCCCGCGTGACACCGCACCACTCCCGCGGCACAGGGTTTGCCGTCACGAGATTTCCCCTTAACTGCGCAGGACGATCCGCCTTGACACGGGCGGTCGGGATTGCCACGAAGGCTGCCACGCGAGTTCTCAGAGTGCAGCCTCCCAACCGGACAGCGCCCAGGCACCTTCGCCGTTGCGCCATCCGGTCAACCCGGCGTCATGGTGCGGTCCGGGCAATCTCAAAGGTGCGGGCAGTTCGGGAGACCGCCATGATCGATGGCTGGTGTTATGCACCTCAGACCAGCGCCTCGCGGCCCTAGCTGAAGGAGAGCACGACCATGGCACCGCCCCAGCAACAGCACAGTGAGCCGAGCGATGGCTATCCGCTCTCGTTCACCCAGGACTTTTTCTGCTCGCTGGACCAGGGCGACGCCGGCGGCGCGTTCGGCCTCAGGTTCATCATCGTCAGCGGCTGGAGGATCAGCGGGGAGGTCGACATTGCCGCCCTCCAGGACGCCCTGAATGATGTGGTGGTCCGGCATGAACTTCTGCGCACCATAGTCGACCGTGATGCCGTGCCGCCCCGCCAGTTCGTCCAGCCACCCTGTGCCGTGCCGCTTGAGACTCGCGATCTCACGGCGGACGCCGGCAAGTCACGGGATGTCCTTGCCGCGGGACTAGTGGTCGAGGCCGAGCATGGCACCATGAGCCCGCAGCAAGTGCCGCTGCTCCGCGCGGTGCTGGCCAGGCTCGGTCCTGACGACTGGGCGCTGGTCATGACCGTGCATCACTCCGCCTGCGACGGGTGGTCTATGCAGCTGGTCATGCGCGATCTCGCGGCGTTCTATACGGCCAGGACAAGCAATCGTCCGCCGGATCTGCCGGAGGTGCGGCAATACCGGGAGTATGCCATCTGGCAGCGTGCCAGCCTGGCCGACGCCGCGACCGCCGAAGCACGGTCGTACTGGCGGGAGAAACTGGCGGGCGCGCGCGTTTTCACGCTCCCGAATGATCATGCACGGCCTGAGGTGTACACCAGGCCGTACACGGCATACCACTACACCATCGGCACCGAGGTGATGACGCGGGCGGCCAAGCTGGCCGCCGAGACACGGTGCTCGCCCTTCATGCTGCTGCTCGCGGTCTTCAATGTCCTGGGTTACCAGATCACCGGGTCCACGGACCTATCGATCCGCGCGTTCACCACGGGCCGCAACGAACTCCAGTTCCACAACACCACCGGGCTGTTCATGAACCTGGTACCGTTCCGGACAGATATCGGCGACTGCGCGACTTTCCGCGACGTCATTGCCCGCACGCGAGACACCTGCATCGATGCGTACGCCAATGAGATTCCCATTCACCACGTCGAACAGCTGCTACCCGACCTCAACGCCCCGCATCAGGACCCTCGCAATTCCCAGTTCATCATGGGTATGTTCCAGCCGCAGTTCGACGAGGCGATACTGCGCATTGCCGACGGGCTCACGGCCATCGACGAGCGCGTGCTGCCCGATCCGGAGCAGACAGACATCCCCAACGGGCTCGTGTGGGATCTGACCATCATGGCCTCGGGCGAACTCGCAGGTAAGGTCGCGTACAACCGCGACGAATTCGACCCGAGCACGGTCGAGAGCTGGGCATCGGATCACTGCCGCATTCTGAAGCGAGCACTGAGCAACCCCGATCAGAGCTGGAAGACGCTGTAGAGGCCCGCAGGGGCGCAGGGGCCGCGATCAGAATCGATGTGTCGTGTGACTTTCGGCACCCTTGTCAAACGCCAGGACCTTGACTGGTCGCACCGAGAAGACGGCGATCGCGTGCGGGAAGACCACTTCCTGGCCATCCTCCTCATAGAAGTGGTAGTAGTAGCCGTCTTTCACCTGAAATTGCCAGCGACCGTCCCACTTCCGTGACCACTTCTCCGCCAGACGGGTGAGCGTGTGCGCATCGTCGAGCCGGACGGCGACGCCTTCCACGACGACATCGATTCCCCGGTCCCAGTCGTCCCGGCCGGTGGTCAGCGCGACTCGCTGGTTGACGCGCAAGTTCGCGACCTTCTGTTCGGTTTCCCCGGAGTAGAAGTGCAACGCGTCGTCGGCCCATAGCCCGACGACGGGCGTGACATGCGGCTGACCGTTCGCTCGCACGGTAGAGATCCAGAACAGCTCGGCCGACTCCAGGATCCGGCGGGTCTCCGCCCACTCGGTGGCTGCTGCGCCCGGAGCGCTGTGCTCCTTGTCCAGGGTCGTCACCGGTGTCGCCATTCGCTAATCCTTTCTCATCCGGCCGCCCCACGGATGTGGGGGCACGACTGCTCACCCGCTTCGCGCATCGGCGGAGCATTAGTGCCATCCTGCCGGTAGAAGTTCGGGCGCGCATCTGGATCGGGCGGATCGAATGTCCGGTTGAAGGTCGCGACAGTGCTCGATGACATCGGCGGATTGATCCACGCCCAGTCCGTCGGGACGCTTCGCCCAGCGGCGTTCTCGCGCTCGACGTGCGCTACGAACTGCGCGGCGGCGGTGTGATGATCGACGATGTACACGCCCTCGGCGGCAAAGCTGTAGAGCACTGCCTCATTAAGCTCCAGTAGCGCACGATCAATCCAGAGCGAAGACTTATGCTGCACGTCCAGGCCCATTCGTCGGGCAATTTCCGGAAGCATGTTGTAGCGATATGTGTCACCGAGATTCCGGGCGCCAATCTCCGGGTTTACATACCATCCGGTGAACGGCGCGGTCGTGTACCTGAGGCCGCCCACCTCCAGGCACATGTCTGATACGGCGGGATTAGCATGCCACCGCAAGTTCAGCTCCTCGAACCAGTCGAATCGCGGATGGCGGATTGGCACCTCAAGTACGCAATCGGCAGGCACCTCAAACATCTCGGGGAGCTTTCCGTCCACGGATATTATGAGCGGCAGCACGTCGAATGCTGTGCGCGATCCCCGCCAGCCCAGGCTCGTTGCCATCTTGGTGATGGCCACGTACTGAGGATCGCCCACCACGCTGCCGTCCGGCTGCTCATACCCGGCATAGCGAACGAGCTCATGATTGAACAGCCGCACGTTGCGGTTCGCCGCCTGATACGGCCTGAATACCGTGACGACGGGCCGGACCTTGCCGCCATTCGTGGACACGCGAAGGTGCTCCCAGCACGCCTCGGCGACTTCCGCGGCGGTCTCGCACGAGCGAGCGTCGATCAGCCGCAGCGTTCGCCAGCTGTATCTGCCCACGCAGCGAGCATGGTTACGCCACGCCAGCCGTGCCCCCATGAGCAGCTCGTCGTATGTCTGCGCATAACTGCCCATCACCGAGATATCCGTCAAAGCCGACTTCAGCCGTTCTGCGGACGTGATCTCCATGACCTCAGGCAATGAGTAAAAGCTGGTGGCTCCCTCAGCCAGGCGATCGCGATTGGCGTCTGCGGTGTCTTCTTTTATTTCAGTCACGGTAGGCTGGATGTTCACATTCCGTCCTCCGGCCGATAGCGAAATGAGTGTCGTCCTACCTGACCGTCAGTCCTCGTTGCTGCTCATCCGCTGGTGCAGGACGCCATTGGCCCAGACGTGATCGACGCCGCCCCAGTTCATTGCCGACACCGCGTCAGGGAAGAAGCCCTTGCCGTGATCGTTGGCGCTCGTGTTGCACAACACCGGAATGCCACTCAGCTTGTGGTACTCACCGAGGATCGTCGCCAGGACGGGATCGTCGGCAGTACTGACCGTCTGCAGACGCGCGGTTCCGTCGAGGTGAAGGATGGCGGGGATTCGCTGAACCCAGTCCGGGCGCACCCAGTGCTCGAAGAGCATGTAAGGGTCAGGCGTGCCCGGATCGAAGATCTGGGGCGCGTGCTCCTCGAGGCAGATCGGGGCAACCGGACGATAGTGCTCCCGGTGCTTGATCTGGTTGAGCAGATCCTTCATGTGCGGGTTGGTGGCCGGCGCGATGATGCTGCGAGCGCCGAGCGCTCGCGGGCCGAGTTCAGCGCGGCCGCGCAGGACGATGACCGGCTTGCCGGTCCGGTGCAGGAGCCCGGCAAGTTCTTCGGCCGGGCACGGTGAAACCGACCAGCCCTTGGGTACGTCGGGGCATCCGACCAGGTCCGGCCCCAGCCGGACGCCCCAGTCGATGGCCCGGAGCCCGTCCGGGTGACCGAGATGCAGGGCAGCTGTGCCGATCGCGGATCCAGAGTCGTCTGGGAATGGCGGTACCCACATTGCCTTGATCATCGGGTGCCCGCGCAGTGCCGCATTCCACTTGATGTTGAGCGCGCATCCGCCTGCGAAGCAGAGATTGAATGGACCATCTCCCTTCCAGCTCTGCATCTTCAGGGCGATACGCTCCAGCAGAAGTTCCTCGGTGAACTCGTGAACGCTGGCCAGGACGTCGTCGTCGTGAACGCCTAGTTCGTCCATTTTTTCATGTAGTTCGTACAGGTATGCGTGCACGAATTGATGAGACGGCTCTCCCGTACTGCCACATCCCACGATGGTTTGGCGGAAGGTCTTCGCCTGGTCTGTGTCCGCCTCGAAGTGCTTGTGGAACAAATCGCGCAGTGCCGCCTTGACTTCCGCGCGCACGGTCCCCAGGGCGATATAGGCCATCATCTTGCCCGCGACGGAAAAGTCATCGACATGGGTCGATTTGTGCTCCCGTCGGTACGGGCCGAAGTGCTGCGACGCCATCGAGTAGGCGTGGCCTATGAGCGGGAATAGCTCGCCACCGGGCTCGATGCGCCCGTCCTCGGCTACGTAATACAGGCGAGGGAAACATCCGCCGTCCCAGACCAGCACCATCGATGGCTCATTGCGTCGCGCGAAGGGACTCGTGCTGTATGCGGCGGCGAGGTGGCTGCCAACGTGGACGTAGCTCGTATAGGGCTTGCTCTCTTGGTTGATGACGAAGACACCGCGACGTCCGGGTTGACCGGGATTCGGTATCGCGCCGAGCTCCCGATATGGCGCGACTTCGATCGTCACCGGCGTTCCGTGGTCGCGCAGCGCGATGCTGCCCGTCTCGGCGCCATCCCAGCCATCGATCACCCACTCATCGATATCGGAGACACTGTAATTCTGGTCGGCCAGCAGCTGGGGCAGCAGCTTGAGATCTTCGACGTCGCTATACCGGGGGTTATTGTTCAGCTTCTGGACTTCGATATTGAACTCAAGTCTGCCATCGCGGATGAGTGCGAGACCACCGCTCTGAGTCAGCTTAAGGCCAGCAATGATCATCTAGCATGCTCCGTTCCCACGTCACTCCCCGCTTCCCCGCCGATGAACAAAATTCTGCCTAACGATCCTGACTGCTTGTATTCCTGTGTGACATCTTTCCTGTTGCCGATTTGCCGGGCTCGGTACGACGTCACCCGGCACTCGGCACGCCGGGAGCCCGGCCGGATAGGTCCGGCCGGGCCAGCGGCACGGCTATTTGGTGAAGTACCAGTATTCCGGCAGCAGGTCATACATAGGGCTTAGGTGGACATTATGCAGCTTGCTGGCGATCCCCCAGATCGCGTATTCGGAGGGTAGCCAGATGTACGGCAGCTGACTCGCCGTGTAGGCGGCGTACTGGTGGAACACGGCCAGACTGCTGTTCGTATGCGTCTGGCTGATCAGCTTGTCCTCGGTCGGGTTGGAGTAGCTGCCGGTGTTGGAGAAGGCCCCGGTCTGGAACAGCTGCTCGCCGCTCGGCTCGAAGCCAGGGCCGTCAAATAGCCACTGACCTAGAAATAGCGCGTTCCACGAGCACTTGGGTCCCGGTTTGCATGGCGTCAACTCGCTGAGCAGATCCTCGAATGACTTCCCGGACAGGCTAATCTTAATGCCCGCCTTGGCCGCATCTGCCTTGTACGCCGCGAGCATCGGGCCGTCGGTACTCACCGACCCGGTTGCCCAGTCGAGGGTGAACGCGAGCTTTTGATTTCGCGCAATTCCGGCGCCGCAGTCGGTCGGCGTCGTACCCGGCCGACGGCACGTCATAACGCCACCGACCTCCTGCCAGCCATGGCTCGTCAGCAGCGAGATGGCCTTGGCTGTGCTGTACGGGTACGGCCCCTGGCCACCATTTGCCAGCTGATTCGCGGGCTGCCACTGATTGGGCGGGGTGTTAGGCACGCCGCCCGATCCCGGCACCGCGTAGCCGTGGAACACCGTCGCGTCCATGCCGACCTGGTTCTCCAGGTACTGTAGTGCCTGCCGGACGTAGAGCTGACGGAATACCGCACCGAGTTTGGGATTGTTGAAGTTCGGCTGGTAGTAGAAGATGCTGTACTGGTCGACGCGCTGCAAACTACCGGCTCGCCCAAGTGGATTGGTGGCCGGCAGCCCAGAACTAGTTGCTTGCGGCAGCTCGGAAGTCGGCAGGAAAGCCACGTCGACCTTCCCTGCCTTAAGTGCCTGGTAAGCCGCCGCGTCGTCGACGTAAGACACAAGCTTGAACTCCGACAGCTGCGGTTTAGGGCTGCCCGAGTATTTCCGATTCGGCGCGAAGACGGCGTTCGTCGGGGGCTTGGTGTTTACCTCGAATTTCGACAGGCGCCAGGGTCCGTCGACGGTACCCCAGATCCGGCTGGTCGCCCACGTTTTAGTGTTCTGGGCCTGGGCCGCCAGGAATTTGTACACCGCGGGACACTTGGCCACGCTCGAACTGCAGCCGCCACTGCCCGGGCGGGCGGAGAGACTAGTGACGTCCCAGGCCTCTGGCATCGGCGTGATCTCCGCCAGCTGGTTGTAGGTAAACCAGAAGCTCGAGTAGGCCTGATTCAGATGCAGCGTCACCTGGTTCGGTCCCGTGGCGCTGTACGACACCAGGTTGTCGGGCATCAGGCCCGGTGCGTACCCCGCGTAATTGGCCTTCTCGGCCTCCATCATATTCAGCCAGAACATGACATCCTGTGCGTCGACGGTCTCGCCATCCGACCATTTCCAGCCCTTCAGGCCGATGACCACCGTCTTTCCGCCATCGGAATACACGGGCGGACGCGCCGTCGAGAGAGGATAATTCACCGACACGGAGCTTCCGTTGTTTCCGAACATATAGAGCGGACGGTACATGAGCCACTGAAAGATCTGGAGGTTGTAGACCGCGTAATTAGAAGAAGGGATAAACGGCCAGATCCAGGTAGCCGCCACGCCTAGCTGCGCGTAGGTCGCTTCGCCGCCCTTGACCTTTGCGCTGCTCGTCACCGAATTCTTACTTGATCCGCAGCCGGTGACGAACAACGCGAGCACAATCATCACGGCGACGATAACACTATGTGTACCATGTTTCCGGACGCGCATATTCCGCTCCGTCCTGATAGGGCAAGGGCGAGGCCTCGCATATTCCTGCCGAAGCCTAGCCCTGTGCGTACCGCTTCGCCACTCGCAGGTTGCCGAGGGCTCACAGCACTGACGAAGTAGTCCCGGCCGGTATGCGGGATAAGGCTTGAAGCAGAGTGGAGGAGGCTACTCATGACGGGCGCGAGCGACGAGATCCAGCCGTTCCTCATTGACATCCCGCAGCACGATCTCGACGATCTGCATGAGCGGCTGGCCCGCACCAGATGGATCAGCGACATGCCGGAAATGGCGTGGGACTACGGAGTACCAGGCAGTTACGTCCGTGAGCTTGCTCAGTACTGGCAGACGGGCTATGACTGGCGTGCGGCCGAAGCCCAGCTCAACGCCTTCCCGCAGTTCATCACGTCCATCGACGGACAACGGGTGCATTTCCTGCACATCCGCTCCGCTGAGCCGGACGCCATTCCGCTCATTCTCAGTCATGGCTGGCCAGGGACTGTGCTGGAGTACACCGACGTCATCGCTCCGCTGACCGACCCGCGAGCAGCAGGATCCGATCCCGCGCTCGCATTCGACCTGGTGATACCGTCGATGCCCGGTTTCGGGTTTTCCGGGCCTACCCATGAGACCGGGTGGGATTGCCAGCGGATCGCCCGCGCATGGGCAGTGCTGATGGAACGGCTCGGTTACCAGTCATACGGCGCGGCCGGCAACGATTGGGGCGGGGTAGTCACGCAGCTCCTCAGCAGCGCCGCTCCGCATCGCTTGCTCGGGATGCACGTCACACAGCTGCTGGCCTTCCCCGGCGAGACCGAGGATCCGGCCGCGATGCCAGCCGACGAGCAGGCCGCGCTGGCTGACCTGAGCACGTGGCAGGAAACCAAGGCCTGCTACTACAACCTCCAGTCCCAGCAACCGCACACGCTTGCTCACGCCCTCGCCGACTCCCCCGCTGGCCTGCTCGGCTGGTTCAGCCAGATCCTCGGGCCCGAGCTCGATCGGGACTTCGTGCTGACCAACGTCATGATTCACTGGCTGACGGGCACTGTGGCCTCGGCCATGCGGCTGTACTACGAGGCGGCACACAACGAGCTCGCTGACGACGGACCCGTTGACGTGCCGCTAGCGGTCGCCCAGTTCCATGAACTGTTCCGCGGGTTCCGGCGCTGCGCCACCGAGTTCCGTGCCATCCACTCCTGGAACACCTATGACCTGCCGGGGCATTACGCAGCGCACCAGTACCCGGAGGTCTTCGTCGCCGATCTCCGTCAGTTCTTCGCCGGCGTTCGCGCCGTGTCGGGCAGCCGGCGCTAGCCGCGGCCGATCCAAGCCCGGTGTCAATCCGTGAGGCGCATCACAAAGCTACTGGGGAGTAACCTCTGGCATCGCGTTGTTACTTGATACGGGAAGACCCGAGAGCGGGTCTGGAAGGCAACTGAAGGGGGCGAGGTCAATGCTGACCTACGCTGCGGATTTCTGGCCGCTGTTCTGGACGATCGTCGGTTCTGGTGCGGTGCTGACCGTGCTGCTTACCCTCGGGATCGCTACGTACTCGCCGAAGCGCTCGCGCAAGCCGGAGCTCGCGCTCGTGCCGGTGCCCGCCGAGCAGAGCGGCCCGTACAGCACGCATGCGGATCGGCCCGCGGCCTAATCCGGCCAGTACCTCTCGGAGCGCGCGGCCGCCGCGACGATGGCCGCGCCATCCAGTTCGGTGAACGTCGGCTCGATGCCGCCGAACGGCCACTCGACCGCGAACTCGAACGCCTCAGCCGTCGGCAGCGGCCACAGCCACAGGCCGAACGCGCCATGTCCGACTTCACCACCGCCACCGCGCACTCCGCTGCTGGCTGGCCACCAGTTCAGCAGCGGTCCGGCAGGCGGATCCTCACTCCGGTGGCTATGGCGATACAAGGTGGTGGCCTTCGTGCCATCCCCGAACCGCACGCCGCACCGCAAGAGCTTGTCCGGCAGGGTGTCACCGCCGCGGAAGCGAAACGCGAAACCGTGCGTGGCGGTGTGCAGGTCCCACCAGTCGTTAGGCGACAGGTCGCGCCGCCGCGTCAGCACCCGCACCTCCAGCATGCAGCCGGCGCGATATGCCCTGACCATCGGCAGCGTTACCACGGCGTGCGGACTTCGCGCCACGATGCGCTCAAGCGCCACAATCACGCCGGCCTCCAGCGAGGGTGGCCCGTCCCACGGCTGGATCTCCGGTATCCGGAATTCCGGCACGTCCTCGGCTGGCGGGGGCTCGAAGAACACACACATACGGTATGTCGCGCTAATCCGCCAGGCGAACGCTTTTCCAATGAGGCCGCGGTCAGCGCTTGCCGGCGGTGGCGCGGTGCAGGGACCAGCCGAGGGCGGCGAACACCGCGAGCGGGATCAGCCACCAGGCGTTCACGCCGGCCTGGTGCACCAGCAGGGCCGTCACGGCCAGCGCCGCGACCACGATGGCCGCGACCTGCCAGTCGTCGCCGATGACGAAGTCGTACCAGAACGCCCCGATCGACTTGAGCCTGTTCATTCAGCGCCCCACCTCCTCCGGGACCTCGGCCGTCGTCTCCCCCATCGGCCGCCGCGGTCGCAGCCACCATGTGTATCCCAGCGCAACCGCGGCCACCACCGGTACCAGCACCAGTAGCGCCGCGTCGTCGCCCGGCCAGGAAACCCCGGCTCCTTCGGCCCCCCAGAACGTACCGAACGACGTCAGCATGATCCCCACCGCGAACTTCATCGCGTTCTCCGGAACCCGGGCGAGCGGCGCGCGCACCGCGAAACCCGTGACCGCGACGACGACGATCGCCGCGACCGCCCCGATGGCCGCGGCCCCGATGTTCTTCTGGTTGGCGCCGAACGTCAGCACGATGAACACCACCTCGAGCCCTTCGAGCAGCACGCCCTTGAACGCCAGGGTGAACGCGTACCAGTCGCCGATCCGCCCGCGCCGCGCCGGCGACCCCGCCGCGCGCGCCGCGGCGACCTCACGCAGGTAGGCGGAGGCTTCGTCGTGCAGCGCCTTGTGCCCGGTGGCACGCAGCGCCGCCTTGCGCAGCCACTGGAGCCCGAAGATCGCCAGCAGCGCCCCAACCACCAGCCGCAGCGCGCCCAGCGGGAGCAACGTGATCGTCGGCCCGAGCGCACCAGTTATCACGGCGAGCACCACGAGCGCCACGCCCATCCCCTGGAACGTGGATCGCCATTCGCGGGTCAGGCCGGCCGCGAGCACGATGGTCAGTGCCTCGACGGCCTCGACCGCGCAGGCGACAAAGACCGTGAGGATAAGCGGAAGCGCGTTCACGCTGCCTCCAGGGTGTCGTGAACAATGAAGGAGTGACGCGGGCCGACGAGGAGGGCGAAGGGCAGGGCTGGCTGCTGCTCATCTACCGGGTCCCGCCGGAGCCTACCCGGCTCCGCGCCACGGTGTGGCGACGGATCAAGAGCCTCGGCGCCATCTACCTCCAGAACTCGGTGGCGGCGCTGCCGGCGAACACGGCCACGGAGCGCGCCCTGCGCAAGCTGCGCCGGGAGATCCTGGACATGCACGGCACCGCGGTACTGCTGCGTTCCACCGTGCTGGCCGGCGAGCAGGATGTCCGCGGCGCGTTCCAGGCGGCGCGCAACGACGAGTACGAAGAGGTCGTGGACCGCTGCGAGGACTTCCTCCGGCAGGTGCAGAAGGAGTACACGGCCAGCCACTTCACGTACGCGGAACTGGAAGAGAACGAGGTCGACCTCGTCAAGCTGCGTAACTGGCTGGCCAAGGTCGTCGAGCGCGACGCGTTCGGCGCGGACGGCAGGCCCGCCGCCGAGAAGGCCCTGGCGGAATGCGCGGAGTCGCTTGAGGCCTATGCAACCCGGGTGTTCGCCGAAGAGGACGAAGGCCACTGAACCCTTCCAAGCTGGATCGGTGTAACGACTGTTAGATTAACCGACGAACGAGTACCTTCTGTCCGAACGCACAGGAACTAACGCCGTCGCACAGCCGATTCTGGCGAACCCGAACATTGACTGAGCGGTGGCCCTGCGTTCATGGTGTCCGCTGGGAGCGGAAACCGAAGGGATGAACGCATGAGACTGAGCCTGGCCAGGGCCGCCAGCGTCGTCGGAATCGTCGGTCTCGCGGCGAGCGGCATCGCTACGACAGCTGCGACCGGTGCGACGGGTGCGACGGG
>Ga0070741_10014639_pt1 | contig 13522 bp, 8 predicted proteins | sample Coa_R1_4_FD_66440 | JGI IMG/M metagenome (GOLD analysis project Ga0070741, IMG submission 66440) | Surface soil microbial communities from Centralia Pennsylvania, which are recovering from an underground coalmine fire - Coalmine... | ecosystem: Environmental > Terrestrial > Soil > Unclassified ... | reverse complement strand
ATACGCTCGGCCCGCTGGAAGTGCTGGTGCCGGTCGCGGGCGCCCTGATCATCGGCCTCATGGCCTACTACGGCTCGGAGCGCATTCGCGGCCACGGGATCCCGGAGGCGCTCGAGGCCATCCTCATCAACGGCAGCCGCGTCGAGCCCAAGCTCGCCATCCTCAAGCCGCTCTCGTCGGCGATCTCCATCGGCTCGGGCGGACCGTTCGGGGCCGAGGGGCCGATCATCATGACCGGGGGAGCGTTCGGCTCCTTGATCGGCCAGTCACTGCAACTGTCGGCGACCGAGCGGCGCACGCTGCTGGTCGCGGGCGCGGCCGGCGGCATGTCCGCCACCTTCGCCACGCCCGTGGCCGCGGTCCTGCTCGCGGTCGAGCTGCTCCTGTTCGAGTGGAAGCCGCGCAGCCTGATCCCGGTGGCGCTAGCCAGCGCCGCCGCAGCCACCATTCGGCACTACATCATCGGGCCGGGCCCCCTCTTCCCGACACCGTCCCACGCGGCGTTCGTCGGCGTGGACGGCGTGCTCGCCTGCCTGCTGGTCGGCCTGTTAGCCGGCATGCTCTCCGGCCTGCTGACTTTGGCCGTCTACGGAGCCGAAGACGCCTTTCACCGGCTCCCGATTCACTGGATGTGGTGGCCGGCCATCGGCGCCGTCGTCGTCGGCATCGGCGGACTCATTTTTCCGCCGGCGCTCGGCGTGGGCTACGACACCATCGATACTCTCCTGCAGGGGACGGCCACGACGCAGATCATTCTCGGGGTCCTCGTCGTGAAGTCGGTAATCTGGGCGGTCTCGTTGGGCTCGGGCACGTCGGGGGGCGTGCTGGCTCCACTGTTGATGATGGGCGGCGCGCTCGGGGGACTGGAGGCTGCCTTCCTGCCGAACGAGGGTCCCGGTTTCTGGCCCCTCGTCAGCATGAGCGCCATCCTGGGCGGCACGATGCGCTCGCCCTTCACCGGCATCGTCTTCGGCCTGGAGCTGACGCACGACGTCAACGCCCTGCTGCCCTTGCTGGTCGCCGTGACCGTCGCCCACGGATTCACCGTGCTTCTCCTCCCGCGGTCCATCCTGACCGAAAAACTGAGCCGCCGCGGGCACCACCTCACCCGGGACTACGCTCCGGACCCGCTGGAGATGCACTTCGTGCGCGAGGCGATGCGGACGGACGTCCTCGCCCTCCCGGCGGAGGCCCCGCTGGCCGCGGTTGAGGCCCTGGTGCCTCGTGCCCCCGGGCCGCACCACCAACGCCTCTACCCCGTCGTCGACGCCCAGCGCAAGCTCGTCGGGGTCATCACGCGCACCGATCTCCGGCAGGCTCTGGCGCAGGCAGGCGCGGACGCCGACGGTCGCGCGGTGGAGACCATCGCCAATCTGCAGCCCGTCGTCGCGTACCCGGACGAGACGCTCCGCAGCGTGGTCCACCGCATGGCGGAGACGGGGCGAACGCGGCTGCCGGTCGTGGAGCGCGATGGCTCGCGCCGGCTGCTGGGCTGCATCGCCCTCAGAGACCTCCTGAAAGCTCGCAGCCGGCACCTGGACGAAGAGCGCAAGCGCGAGCGCATCCTGCAGATGCGCCTCCGCCTGCCCGCGCGGCGGTCTCGCTCACGAAGCGCGGTCGGCGCGGATCGCCGAGGGCAGAGCTAGGGAGGAGCAGGTAAACTCCGGCGTGGCGCCCAGCGGGCTCGGCTCCGGGCCCGGTGCGTCCATCGCGCCGCGGTGCCGGTGCAGGCCGCGACGATGGAGCGCGATCCTCAGGGTCAGGCCAGGTGCTGGCCGGCTCACAGAGATGGAGGGTAGAGCGTGACCTTGATCATCGACAATCCGACCGTCGAGCAAGTGTTGACCGCCCAGGAGGTGATCGACGCGCTCGAGAGCGTCCACCGCGACCTGGCGCTGGGGCAGGCCGTCAACTCCCCGCCGTACCGGGTGTTCACGCCGCGGCGCCGGGAGGAGTACGGGCCGCAGTTCCCCGAGGGGGGCGACCCGATTCACCACGCCTTCACGTCGCTGACCGGCGCGATCGCGAGCCTGGACGTCGTCTGCGATCGGGTCGACTCGGACATCATCACCTACGTCCGGCGCGGCGATCACCTGCGCGAGATCCGCGTGCCGGGCACCCCCGACCGCAAGTTCTGCGGCCTGCTCTACCTGTACAGCTCGCACACCGGTGAGCCGCTGGCCTTCATCCACGATGGCTATCTGCAGAAGTTCCGCGTGGCAGGCACCGCCGCCGTGGGGACCAAGTATCTGGCGCGGCAGGATGCGCAGGTGATGGGGCTCATCGGTACCGGCTGGCAGGCGCAGGCTGAGGTGCTGTGCAATGCCGCCGTCCGCCCGCTCAAGCGCATCCAGGTGTACAGCCCCACCCCGGGCCATCCCCGCGCCTTCGCAGAGCGCTGGACGCCCGAGGTCGGGGTGGAGATCGTGCCGGTTGCCTCGGCCCGCGACGCGGTCCGCGGCGCCGATTTCGTCATCACGGCGACGAACGCCCCCGAGCCGGTGGTGATGGCGGATTGGCTGGAGCCGGGGCAGTTCGTGACGGGCGTGAAGGACCTCGAGCTGGAGCTAGCCGGCTGGGAGCGCTGCGACGTGCTCACCGCGAATCGCCACGGACCGATGTGGCAGCGCTATGCGATCGGCGGGGTGGAAGTCATTCCCGAGCACGGGCGGGACTACTGGGGCAAGCCGTCGCGCATTCAGTGGGAGGAGCTGCCCTTGCTCGGCGACGTGATCGTGGGCAAGCACCCGGGCCGCACCAGCGACGATCAGATCACGGGCCTGATCCTCCGCGGCGATGGCGTGCAGTTCGCCGCGGTCGGGGCCCGCATCTACCAACTGTGCAAGGAGCGGGGCCTGGGCACCGAGATTCCCACGGCGCTGTTCTTGCAGGACGAGCGCTACATCCCTTGATCGGCCCCCGGTCCGGCAGCCCGCCGCTCCCGCTCGCTACCTGTGGACTCTGCCGAGCGACGAAGCGGACGCCGACGGGCCGAGCGTGGTGCCGCCTCGGTCGCAGCGGTGCAGTGTGAGGGTCGCGGGCAGCGCCGCGCTCCCGCTACAATGCCAGCCGAGTCGTGCTCCACGCAGCCGGATCGGGAACCGGCTACAGGCGCAATCCCAGGGAGGTGCGGACCGTGGAGACTGCCTTCGACAACCGCTTCACGCAAGCCTTTGGGCTGCCGATCGAGCGCATCCAGATGAAGGTGCGGCCCCACCTGACGGAGCCGATCAAGGCTTTCATCGCGGAATCGCCGATGCTGGTGATGGCCACCAGTGACCGCGAAGGACGCTGCGATGCCTCGCCCAAGGGGGGCCTGCCTGGCTTCGTCCGCATCCTCGACGACACCCACCTGCTGGTGCCGGACGTGGCGGGCAACAAGCTGTTCCAGTCGTACCTCAACATGGACGAGAACCCCCACGTGGGTCTGCTGTTCTTCATTCCCGGGCTGCCAGAATTCGTGCGGGTGAACGGGTCCGTCTCCATCGTGAGCAAGGCCGAGCTGGACCGGCAGGGCGCCGATGGGGCCCGGTACGACCCCGACGAGAGCTGCGACGTGGTGCAGGGAATCATCGTGGAGGTCGAGGAGGCCTACACCCATTGCCCGCGAGCAGTGAACTACTCACGGCTCTGGGACACGGACGAGATTGCCAGGCGGCAGGCGAGCGGCGCGCATCCCCTCCGCAGCGGCGTACCGGCCTGAGGGGTCTCCCGGGAACCACGGGTCGGCTCCCGCAGCGGTTTCCCCGATCAGGCGGAGGCAGGACCACGACGCGCCGTAACTGCCGGATCGCGCCGCTGGTTCCGGCGCGATCCGGTGGCTCGAGCTCGCTAGGCGCTACCGAGCCGAGCCGCGGGCAGCAGCTCGGCTCTCGCCGTAGCGCTTCCGCAGCCACACGGCGAGCCGCAGGGCAATCAAGGCCGCGAAGATCGCTGCGTAGGTCAACGGCTGGCTGACGTCGATCTTCACGCGCCAGATGAAGTGTACGGCCGCCAGCGCGCCCGCCAGGTAGACCGCCTGGTGAATCCGCTGCCAGCGGCGATACCCCAGCCGCCTCACCCAGCCGTCGGTGGAGGTCAGCGCCATCGGGACCATCAACAGCAGCGCCAGGAAGCCGACGGCAATGAACGGCCGCTGGGCGATGTCCGCCACGATGGCGCCCCAGTCGAAGAACTCGTCCAGCACCAGGTAGGCCAGGAAGTGCAGGGAGGCGTAGAAGAAGGCGAATAGCCCCAGCTCGCGGCGGATCCGCGGCGGCCAGGTCCAGCCCAGCAGCCGTTTGGCTGGAGTGCAGGCCAGCGAGGCCAGCAAGAAGATGAGGGCCGTCAGGCCGAGCTCGTTCTCGAGCTGGGCGATGGGGTTGGCGCTCAACGCGCCGGCGCTCGCGCGGACGCTCATCCAGGCCAGCGGCACGAGGCCGCCGAGGAAGATGCCCGGTTTGAGCCAGGGCCAGGGCTCGCGGCGACGCAGCGCCCACCGGCGGAACCCCGGCCGGCTCCCTCGCAGCGATCGCTCGCTCGAATCCGCCACGGCCTGGCGCTCCTTCCCGTCGCTCGGACCCTAGAAGTTCTTGCGGAGGTCCATGCCGGCGTACAGGCCGGCTACCGCGTCGGCGTAGCCGTTGAAGGGGAGCGTCTTGCGCCGCTGAAACTCCCCGATGCGGCGCTCGGTGGCCTGGCTCCAGCGCGGGTGGTCCACCTCGGGGTTCACGTTGGCGTAGAAGCCATACTCGTGCGGCGCCGCCAGCGCCCAGGTCGTCTGCGGCTGCGTGTCGGTGAAGCGCAGCTTCACGATCGACTTGATCCCCTTGAACCCGTACTTCCAGGGGACGACCAGCCGCAAGGGGGCTCCGTTCTGGTTGGGCAAGACCTTGCCGTACAAGCCCATCGCCAGGAACGCGAGCGGATGGAGCGCCTCGTCCAGGCGCAGCCCTTCGACGTACGGCCAGCGGAGGATCCGCGAGCGCTGCCCGGGCATCTGCTCGGGGTTCAAGAGCGTCGTGAACTCGACGAAGCGGGCGTTACTGGTCGGCTCGAGCCGCCGGATCAGGTCAGCCAGGGGGAACCCTAGCCAGGGGATGACCATCGACCAGGCCTCGACGCAGCGCATGCGATACACGCGCTCCTCCAGGGGAAACCAGCTCAGCAGCGTGTCGACGTCGATCGTCTGGGGCCTGGCCACCTCGCCTTCGACGCTGATCGTCCAGGGCCGCGTCTCCAGCCGGTGCGCGTTCCGCGCCGGGTCGTCCTTGTCGAGCCCGAACTCGTAGAAATTGTTGTAAGTGGTGACGCTCTGCTCCGACGTCGGTGGCTCGTCCGTATCGAACGCGCCACTCCGCGTGAAGGCGAGGCTATCGGTGGCAAGGGGCGCGGCGGCGGGCGGGTCCGGCGGTGGGGCCGTGCCGGCCAGCCAGACCAGGCTGCCGCCGACCAGCGACGCGGTCCCGAGGGTCAACGCCCCGTTCTTGATCAGCTCCCGGCGGCTCAGGTAAAGCGGCTCGGGGGTAATCTCACTGCTCGGCGGCTCTGGTGGCAGTTGGCTCATGACACGCTCCGCGCTCCTGGACCGTACCCCGCGCCTGGCGCGACCCGCACTCGCTCGTCTCACATCATAGCATCGGCCCGGCCCCCGAGCTGGGCCGCGGTGAGGCGGGCGCTTCCAGTCCCCCCTGCGACGGGCCAGAGCGAAGGTGCCACCCCCAATCGCTATACTGAAGGAAGCGCCGGGTGTACGCCGCTGCCGGGGCAGCGGTGGAACTTCACGGGAGGCAGGGGGATGCGAGCCAAGGAAGGCGTACTCGACCGTCTGAACGCGCTGCTGACCGCCGAGCTGACCGCCACCCACCAGTACCTGGTCCAGGCTGAGATGTGCCGCCAGTGGGGCTACGAGCGGCTGTACCAGCAGCTCCACGAGTACAGTCGGGAGGAGCTAGAAGACTCCGAGCACCTGATCGCCCACATCCTCTACCTCGAAGGCACCCCGGACGTGCAGCGTCTCGGCGAGGTGCAAGCCGGGACGAGCGCCCAAGAACAGCTCCAGCTCGACGTCGCCATGGAGCAACGGGTCGTGGGAGTGTATGCCGAAGCGATCGCGCACTGCGCGGAGGTCGGTGACTTCACGACCCGTAGGCTCCTGGAAAACGGCGTGCGCGGCGAGGAGGAGCAGATCGACTGGCTCGAGACCCAGCTCACGACGATCGCCCAGATCGGACTGCAGAACTACCTCGCCCAGGAGATGCACGGCAGCTAGCGGCGCAGGCGGCGCCCCCCTGATCCCCAAACGACGTCCCACGACCGTCGATCGACCCAGGGCCACGGCGCCCCTGGGATAGATCGCGCCAGCGAGGAGACCCCCGCGAGCAGATGCCGCGGGCTGTGGACTGGAAGCGGGCGCTCTGTCACCCAGGTGACTGACATCCGTCGCCGGGTGCGGTACGCTACGGACGGTGACCGGAGTCACCACTTGCTGCTAGTCAGCAACGCGGGAGGAGAGAGATGTCCCAGCAACCGCAGTTGCCCAGCGCGGATCAGTTCAACGCCTTCGCGAACCGGCTCAAGAGCTTCCGCGACAGCCTGCCCCAGGACGAGCAGCCGATGCTCGACGCGATGGTCGCGGCGGCCTTCCAGCAGGAAGACAAGCCGGCCCAGAACGACGTGCAGGGCTACTGGTGGGTCCGCTACGGCGCTTACCCCGGCTGGTACGCCGCGCCGGTCTACTACGGCACCCCCTGGGCCGCCTACTACACCTACGGCTACCCGGTCTACTACCCGTAAGCTCCGCGTAACGCCCGTAGCAAGCGGGGGAGCCGATCTCGGCTCCCCGGCTTTGCGTTGGACCAGGAGCGCTCACCGAGAAGCCAGACGTCCGCACGATGGTCGACGAGCGCTACCTCGAACAGGCCCTCCAGCGCGCGGGCGCCCGGTGAGCCTCAGTTGCTGTAACGCCCCAGCTCCTGCACGGCCTGCTCGCAGAACCGATTGTCGAGCACGGCGTCGAGGTCGAGGTCGCGCTGCAGCCAGCCGACGCTGCGGAACCAGGCAAGCTGGTCGGCGAGGTCCGGGGCGTTGGCGCAGCCGTCCGGGTTGAGCCCCGCTGGGACGGTGCGCTCCAGCAGGTCCGGCTTCACCCCGGTGTGGCTCGCGATGCTCGCGATGACGGCGTCGCGCCCGATCCCCTTGCGGTAGGCATCGTTGTAGACGCGGACGCCCTGGACGTAAGCCTTCATGAAGCGGTGGCCTTGCTCGGGCCGGTCCGAGAGGAAGTTCTTGCCGTAGACGAGGATACCCGACTGGTGGCCCGGATCGATCTCCTCGGCCGGCTTCCAGCGCACGAGCCAGCCCTGGTCCTGGCCGACGGTGAGGAGCGGCTCCCAGAAGCTGGCGACGTCGATCGTGCCGGCGGCGAATGCGGCGTTCATGTCGGGGTAGGCCACGGTCATCAGCTCGACGTCGTTGAGCGTCAGGCCCCCCTCGGCCAGGCCCCGGGCGAACAGAAAGTCGACCGACGTCCGAACACCGGCCTCGGCCAGCCGCCGGCCGCGCAGATCGCCCCAGCCGCGGACCTGGCCGCTGTCCCAGAGGTCCTTGCGCAGGGCAATGACCTGGTAGCTGAAGCCGGGCGGGTCCGAGCCCTTGTCGGCCACCACGCGCAGCGGAACGTCGCGCGCCATCGCGTTCAGCATCGCGGCCGACATGGCCGGCCCGAGCACGTCGAGCTCGCCCGTCGCCACGGAGGGCACCAGCTCCGTGCTCCCGCGGGTGATCTCGATCTCGAAGCCCTGCTCGGCAAAGAACCCGCGGTCCATCGCCAGGAAGATGCCGGCGTCGGACGTCCCGACGTTCACCCCGACCTTGATCGTGACCGGGCCACTCGCCGCCGGCGGAGCGGTGGCGGCGGCTGGCGCGGGCGGAGCGCCGCTGGACTGCGCGCTGCCGGCCGGTGGCGCAGGCGGCCCGCTGGAGCCGGTCTCGCGCGGCGGGGCGCAGGCCGACAGGGCGAGGAGGGTCAGCCCGAGAACCAGGAATGCACGCATAGCGGGGCTCCTTGCAGCGACGAAAGCGCGGCGCCCACGGCCCCAGGCCGCACGGCGGAAGGGCGCGGCACGCCGCCCCCTCCGTACCCGCAGGGTGCGGCCATTCTAGCGCTGGACCCCGCAGGGAACAAGGGGGACCCGGCCAAATCCCAAGCCGGCTCCTTGACCGGCGCGCGGCGCTGCACTAGCATTCGGCCTACTATCGGTGGGCTCGCACGGTTCCCCAGCGTACGGGAGACCGCGTGGTCTGTCCTCGGTGCCAGGCCGAGAATCGGGAGGGGCGTCGCTATTGCGGCGAGTGCGGCGCGCCCTTGCCGACGCCCTGCGCCTCCTGCGGCTTCGCCAACGAGGCGGGCGAGAAATACTGCGGCGGCTGCGGCCAGCCCCTCGGCGCTCCACGCCAGAGCCAGGCCCCTCCTATCGCCGAACCCAGGTACGGCGCCCCACAGGATTACACACCCCACCACCTCGCCGAGCGCATCCTCACCTCGCGTGCCGCCCTCGAAGGTGAGCGCAAGCAGGTCACGGTGCTGTTCGCCGACCTCAAAGGCTCGATGGAGCTGATCCAGGGATTGGACCCCGAGGAGGCCCGGGCGCTGCTCGACCCGGCGCTCCACGCCATGATGGCTGCGGTCCATCGCTACGAGGGGACGGTGAACCAGGTGCTCGGCGACGGCATCATGGCCCTGTTCGGTGCGCCGCTCGCCCACGAAGACCACGCCCTACGCGCCTGCTACGCGGCGCTCGCGCTCCAGGAGGCACTCGGCGCCTATGGCGCGCAGGTGCGGCGGTCCCACGGCGTGGAGGTGCAGGCGCGGGTCGGCCTCAACAGCGGCGAGGTGGTGGTGCGGGCCATCGGCAACGACCTGCACATGGACTACACGGCGGTGGGCGAGACAACCCACCTCGCCGCCCGCATGGAACAGCTTGCCCTGCCGGGCAGCGTCCGGTTAACGTCGGCGACGCTGCGGCTGGTGGAGGGCCTCGTGCGGGCACGGGCGCTGGGGCCGATCCCGGTCAAGGGGCTCGGCGAGCCGGTCGAGGTGTACGAGCTGCTGGCTGCGGCGCCGACGCGTACGCGGCTTCAGGCCGCCGCGGCGCGCGGGCTGACGCGATTCGTCGGACGCGACGCCGAGCTAGAGACGCTGCGCCGCACGCTGGAGCAGGTGAGCGCGGGGCACGGCCAGGTCGTGGCCGTGGTCGGCGAACCGGGGGTCGGTAAGTCGCGGCTGGTGTGGGAGTTCACGCACTCGCACCGCACGCAGGGCTGGCTCGTGCTCGAGAGCGGCTCGGTGTCGTATGGGAAAGCGACTTCCTACTTGCCGGTGATCGACTTGCTCAAGAGCTATTGGGCCATCGACGCGGCCGACGACGCGCGGCGCCGGCGCGAGAAAGTGCTGGGCAAGCTGCTGACGCTCGACCGGGACCTGGAGCCGCTGCTCCCCGCCTTCCTAGCGCTGCTGGACGTGCCAGCCGAGGACGCCGCCTGGGACGCGCTCGACCCCCCGCAGCGGCGCCGCCGGACGCTCGACGCCTGCAAGCGTCTCTTGCTCCGCGAGAGTCAGGAGCAGCCGCTCTTGCTCGTGTTCGAGGACCTCCACTGGATCGACGCCGAAACCCAGGCGCTGCTCGACAGCCTCGTGGACAGCCTGCCCACCGCACGCCTGCTCCTGCTGGTGAACTACCGGCCCGAGTACGAGCACACCTGGCACCGCAAGACCTACTACCAGCAGCTCCGCCTCGACCCGCTGCCGGCCGCCAGCGCGGAGGAGCTACTCGTCGCGCTGCTAGGCGCGGCCGCTGAGCTAGGGCCGCTCAAGCGCGTGCTGATCGCGCGTACGGAGGGCAACCCCTTCTTTGTCGAGGAGAGCGTGCGCACGCTGATCGAGAGTGGAGCGCTCGCGGGCGAGCGTGGGAGCTACCGACTGGCACGGCCCTTCGATAGCACCCACGTGCCGGCGACGGTGCAAGCCGTCCTGGCCGCCCGCATCGACCGCCTCGCGCCCGAAGACAAGCGCCTGCTGCAGGCCGCCGCCGTGATCGGCAAGGATGTGCCGTACCCGCTGCTGCAGGCGCTTGCCGAGCTGTCCGAGCCCGAGTTGCGCGCAGGACTCGGTCGCCTGCAGGCTGGTGAGTTTCTCTACGAGACCTCCCTGTTCCCGGACCTGGAGTACACGTTCAAGCACGCGCTGACCCACGAGGTGGCCTACGGCAGCTTGCTGCAGGAGCGACGGCGCACGCTGCACGCGCGGATTGTGACGGCTATCGAAGCGCTCTACCAGGACCGGATCGCGGAGCAGGTCGAGCGGCTAGCCCATCATGCGTTGCGAGGAGAGGTATGGGACCAGGCCGTCGTCTACTGTCGGGAGGCTGGCGCCAGGGCGGTGGGACGCTCCGCGAGCCATGAGGCAGCGGTCCACCTGGAGGAAGCGGTGGGAGCGCTCGCCCATCTTCCTGGGACCCGGGCTACCCGCACTCTGGCCATCGACCTGCGCCTGGAGCTACGCGCGGTGCTCGTCCCGCTGGCTCACTACACGCGCGCGGCTGAGGTGCTGGAGGAAGCAGCCAGCATCGCAGAGGCGATGGACGATCGACGGCGCCTGGGACAGATCACGTCCCACATGACGGTCTGTTTCATGGCTCTGGGGCAGCACGATCGAGCCCTCGACGCGGCCCGCCGCGGCCTCGCCCTGGCGGAGGGAACTGCTGCTCTCGACGTGCAGGCCGAAAGCAACTTCCGCCTGGGCCAGATCCATTACCTGCTCGGAGACTTTCCACGGGCGATCGGCTTCCTGGAGCAAAACGTCCGGCTGCTCACGGGTGAGCGGGCCTGGGAGCACTTCACGGGAGTTGCCACCTTTCCGGCCGCCTCCGCGCGTACTTTCCTGGCGTACTGTCTCGTCCAGCAGGGCGCGTTTGCGCGAGCCATCACGGAGAATGCCGAGGCGGTTCGGCTAGCGGAAGCCATCGGTCACGCGTTTACGCGGGCAGGGGCCTGGTTCGGGGTCGGGTCCCTTGATCTCGTAAAGGGGAATTTCGAGCAGGCCGTTCCAGCCCTGGAGCGTAGCCGGGCGATTGCCGAGGCCGGGCAGGTGGTAACCATGGCCGCCTACAGCGGCGCGGCCCTAAGCACTGCGCTCGCACGCCTGGGACGGGTCGAGCTGGCCCTGGCTTTACTGGATGAAGCGGCGCGGCGCGACGACTTCACACGCTCCATGGTGATGCAGGCTGTTGCGCTGCTGTTCCGGGGGGAGACCCATCTCGTCGTCGGCCAGCTCGACGCGGCTCGCGCCATCGCCCACTCGGTCCACGAGTGCAGCCGCCGTCAGGGAGAGCAGGGCCACGAAGCCTGGTCGTTGCGACTGCTCGCCGAGATAACCGCCGCGGCCGACCCGCCCGAGACCGACCAGGCCGAGGGCTACTACCGCCAGGCCCTCACCCTAGCCGACGAGCTGGGGATGCGTCCACTGGTGGCCCACTGCCACCTCGGCCTGGGAACGCTGTACCTGAAAGTCGGCCGCGCGGAACAGGCGCGAGCCGAGCTAGCCAGCGCCATCGAGCTGTATCGCGCGATGGAGATGACCTTCTGGCTGGCGAAGGCTGAGGCGGCTATGGCGACGGGAGCTGGGTAGATGCAGTGTCCCCAGTGCCAGCACGACAACCCGACGGGCGTGAAGTTCTGTGGGGAGTGCGGGGCGCGGCTGGAGCTGCTCTGCTCGTCCTGTAAGGCGACCAATCCGCCGGGCAACAAGTTCTGCCACGAGTGCGGCAACCGCTTATCTGGAGCGCCGGCACCAGCCGTACCGCGAGCGCCTGCGCCTGAGGCCTACACGCCTCAGCACCTCGCCGAGCGCATCCTCACGTCTCGCGCCGCCCTCGAGGGTGAGCGCAAGCAGGTCACCGTCCTCTTCGCGGACCTCAAGGGCTCCATGGAGCTGCTGGCCGACCGCGATCCTGAGGAAGCGCGCGCCATCCTCGACCCGGTCCTCGAACGAATGATGGAAGCAGTCCACCGCTACGAGGGGACGGTCAACCAGGTGATGGGCGACGGGATCATGGCGCTGTTTGGGGCGCCCCTCTCCCACGAGGATCACGCGGTCCGCGCCTGCTACGCCGCGCTGCGGATGCAAGAGGCAGTCAAGCAATATGCCGAGGCGGTTTTCCGCTCTCACGGCCTCCGTATCCAGATTCGGGTCGGGCTCAACTCCGGCGAGGTGGTGGTCCGCTCCATCGGCAGCGATCTACGCATGGACTACACGGCCGTGGGACAGATCACGCACCTCGCCGCCCGTATGGAGCAGACCGCCCTGCCGGGGTCGATCCTGCTCGCTCCCGATACGCTGCGGCTCGTGGAAGGCTACGTGCAGGTGAACGACCTAGGCCCGGTCCCGGTCAAGGGGCTAGCTGAGCCAGTCCCCGTCTACGAGCTGATCGGCGCTGGTCTGACTCGCACCCGCTTGCAGGCGGCCGCCGCACGCGGACTGACTCGGTTCGTGGGGCGCGAGGCAGAGCTGGAGACGCTGCGCCGCACGCTCGATCGGGTCGCGGCCGGCCATGGGCAGATCGTGGCGCTGGTGGGTGAGCCCGGCGTCGGCAAGTCGCGCCTTACCTGGGAGTTCACCCACTCGCACCGCGTGCAGGGCTGGCTGATGCTCGAGAGTGTGTCTGTCTCGTACGGCAAGGCCACCGCCTACCTCCCGGTGATCGATCTCCTCAAGGGCTACTGCGGGATCGAGGCACGGGACGACCCGCGGCGGGTGCGGGAGAAGGTGCTGGGCAAGCTCCTGGCCCTGGATCGAGCGCTGGAGCCGGTGCTGCCCGCCCTCCTGGCCTTGCTGGACGTGCCCGCGGAGGATGCCGCCTGGGAGGCGCTCGATCCCCCGCAGCGCCGCCAGCGCACGCTTGAGGCGCTCAAGCACCTCCTTCTCCGCGAGAGCCAGGAGCAGCCCCTCTTGCTGGTGTTCGAGGACCTGCACTGGATCGACTCCGAGACCCAGGCGCTGCTCGACAGCCTGGTGGATAGCTTACCGACTGCGCGCATCCTGTTCCTGGTCAACTACCGGCCGGAGTACGACCACACCTGGCACCGCAAGACCTACTACCAGCAGCTCCGCCTCGACCCGCTGCCGCCCGAGAGCGCGGAGGAGCTGCTAGCCGCGCTGCTGGGCGACGAAGACGAGCTAGCGCCGCTCGAGCGGGTGCTGATCGAGCGCACGGAGGGCAACCCGTTCTTCATCGAGGAGAGCGTGCGCGCGCTCATCGAGAGCGGCGTGCTGGCCGGGGAGCGCGGCAGCTACCGGCTGGTCAAACCATTCGAGAGCGCGCAGGTCCCCGTGACGGTCCAGGCAGTCCTCGCGGCGCGCATCGACCGGCTTGCGCCCGAGAACAAGCGGCTCCTCCAGGCCGCGGCGGTCATCGGCAAGGATGTGCCCTTCCGGCTGCTGCACGGGATCGCCGAGCTGCGCGAGGAGTGGCTGCGCCAGGGGCTC
>Ga0070741_10014638_pt1 | contig 13522 bp, 12 predicted proteins | sample Coa_R1_4_FD_66440 | JGI IMG/M metagenome (GOLD analysis project Ga0070741, IMG submission 66440) | Surface soil microbial communities from Centralia Pennsylvania, which are recovering from an underground coalmine fire - Coalmine... | ecosystem: Environmental > Terrestrial > Soil > Unclassified ... | reverse complement strand
CGTAAAGGGAGTTGCACGTACGACGGCAGTTGTTGGTGGGGGCGGTGTGGGCTGCACGTGGCGCCGGGAACTGGCCGCCGACGTCTTGCGGCTCGGAAACCGCTGGCGTCGTCGGGCATTGACTGTTCGCGAATACGCGGTTACGATCGGAATAACTGTTAAGAAACTTATCTATTAGTGCTCCGCACCGTCGGGCTGCGCTTGAGGCCGCGCACAGCCGTTCCTGTGACTCCAGGGAAGGAATCCGTATGCGCCTCAGAACGAGCACTCGACGCGGGGCCGCTGGCCTTGCGCTGACGCTCGCCTTCGCGAGCGGCTTGGCTGGCCTCATCAACCTCATCAACCTCATCGGCCCAGTCGCCGCGATCGCGGCGACTAATCTGGTCGCCAACCCGGGCTTCGAGACCGGCACCCTGTCGGGGTGGAGCTGCTCAGCGCTGGATTCGGTCGTCACGGCGCCGGTGCACTCCGGCTCGGACGCGCTCAGCGGCGCCGCCGGTAGCTCCGACGACGCGCAGTGCTCGCAGGTGGTCTCTGTTCAGCCCAGCTCCAGTTATGCGCTGTCGGCCTGGGTCGAGGGCAACTACGTGTACCTCGGCGACTCGGGCACGGGGAGCGCCGATACCAGCACCTGGACCCCCTCCGCGACGGCCTGGCAGCAGCTGTCGACGTCCTTCAGCACCGGCGCGTCGACCACCAGCGTCACCATCTACCTGCACGGATGGTACGGCCAGGGCACCTATCACGCCGACGACGTTGTGCTGACCGGTCCGTCCGGATCGTCGCCGCCGCCGTCGCCCGCCGTACCGACCGGGCTCGCGGCCGCCCAGGTGACCTCCGCCTCGGTCGCGCTGTCCTGGACCGAGCCCGCCAGCAGCGATCCGGCCGTGTCGTACGACGTCTTCTCCGGCGGTTCGCTGGCCACCACCAGCGCGACGACGAGCGCCACCGTCTCCGGGCTCACGGCCGGCACCAGCTATCAGTTCACGGTCGCCGCGGTCGACGCGTCGGGCAATACCTCGGCGCAGAGCGCACCGCTCAGCGTGACGACCTCCGGTACCGGCGGCGGAGGAGGAGGCGGAGGCGGCGGCACCTGGCGTTCCCCGGTCTACCTGATGCCACAGGACAACAACCCGCCAACCGCCTCGAGCATCGCCGGGATCATGAGCGCCAGCGGGGAGAAGAACTTCCTGCTGTCCTTCGTGCTCGACGCGGGCGGCTGCACGCCAGCCTGGGACGGCAACAGCGGCGAGCTGGTGTCCGGCGACACCGCGGTCGCCGCGCTGGTCTCCGCCATCCGCGCCGCGGGCGGTGACGCGGGCGTGAGCTTCGGCGGCTACAACGGCACCGAACTGGGCCAGAGCTGCGGCAGCGCCAGCGCGCTCGCCAGCGCTTACCAGTCGGTCATCAGCAAATACCAGCTCACCCACGTGGACTTCGACATCGAGAACACGGCACTGGGCGACAGCGGCAATGAGCTGAAGCGCGCGCAAGCCATAGCCATCCTGGAAAAGCAGGATCCGAAGCTGACCGTGTCGCTCACCATCCCGATGACCTCGATCGGCCTGCCCGGCAACGGGACCGGGGAGATACAGCAGGCGATCGCGGCCGGCGCGCGAATCGACGTGTTCGGCATCGAGGACTTCGACTACGGCCTCACCAGCGGCACGCAGGTGAGCAGCGACGAGACGGTCGCCAGCGACGTCGCGGGCCAGCTGGAATCGCTGTACGGCTGGTCTGCCGCCACCGCGTGGTCGCACATCGGCATCACGCTGATGAACGGGCACACCGATCAGCCGAGCGAGCTGTTCACCCAGGCCACGTTCACCAGCCTGCTCGGCTTTGCCCAGAGCAACCACGTCGCGTGGCTGTCCTTCTGGTCGCTCAACCGCGATCAGTCCTGTCCGGCCGGAGTCCAGGAGCCGTGGGCGCCAGGGACCTGCAGCAACATCAGCCAGAACGCGTACGACTTCACGAAGATCGTCGCTCAGTATTCCGGGTGAACCTGGCCACGACGGTGGCGCGGGCCAGTGACGAGGCGATCCGCAGCGGGCTCCACGTCATGCCGAACAGGGCCCGGTCGATGGTGATCTCGGCGCGCAGCGTGACCGCCCCGTCGCCGGGCTCGACGCGCGCGGTGAACTCCAGCGGCTCGACGTGACCCGCGGCCTCGACGGTACCGGTGCACGCCAGCGCGCCCGGTCCGGCCGCGGTGGCGGCCGAAACCGTGACGGTCACTGAGGGATGGTGCTCGACGTCGAAGAAGTCCGCCGACCGCAGGTGCTTGTCGCGCGCCTTGTTCCGGGTGTCCAGCGAGGCCGCCTCGATGCGCAGCGTGCCGGTCACGGTGCCGTCCGGGCCGACCGTGCCCGCACCGGACAACCGCTCGAACCAGCCGTGCACGGTGATCGCGCCCCAGAAGTGCTTGACGTAGAAGTCCGCGCGCGACCCGGCCGGGTCGAGCACCCAGCGTCCCTCGGTCGCGGTGTCCGGCGTCAGGCCGGCGAGCTCGGTCATCGTGATCTCCTTCCCGGCTGCCAAGGCTATCTGGAGGACAGCCTCCGGTATCACCGTAGCAGTTTCCGGAGGCATACCTCCAGATAATTCAACGAGCCGCTGTGTCCATTTCCGCGCCGGCCGATCGAAGCACTGGTGAGCGCGGCCGATCGGCCGCCCAGCCACCGAGAAGGAGATCCCGCCATGACCGAACGTGTCACCGGCCCCGCGTACTACTTCCCGTCGATCGAGAAGAAGTACGGCAAGCCGGTCACCCACTGGCTCAGCCTGATCGAATCCTCGCCGCTCAGCGGCCACAAACCCCTGGTCGACTGGCTCAAGGCCGAATACGGCATTGGCCACGGCCACGCGACCGCGCTGGTCGGCCACGCCCTGGCGCAGCGGGCCAGCGCCGCTAGCATCGAGTGATGAGGATTCGCCGCAGGGGGGAACCGCCCGGACCGCCCGGACAGCCCGGCACCGGACCGGGCGGTGCCGGGCGGCAGGAGCAGGGGGACCGCGGCGGGCTCATCGCTGGGCCCGGATGCGTGCGGCACCGGCTTCGGGCGGACGCGGCGCGGAACAGGGACGCGATCGTGGCGGCGGCCAAGGAGGTGTTCGCCGCGCAGGGCCTGAGCGCGTCGCTGGAGGAGATCGCGGCGCGTGCCGGTGTCGGCATCGGCACGCTGTACCGCAGGTTCCCCACCCGCCGCGATCTGATCACCGCCGCGCTGGCCTGCCAGGTCGCCGAGTACGCCGCGGCGGCCGAGCGCGGCCGAGCGGCCGGCGACGCCTGGGCGGGCCTGGCCGGTTTCGTCGAGCGGACCTGCGAGCTGCAGGCCAGCGACCGGGGCCTCGCGGAACTACTGGCCGGCGCACAGCCGGCGGACAGGGCGGACAGGGCGGACGCGGCGGACAGGGCGGACGAGGAGGTCGCGCGGCTGCTGTGCGCCGCCGCCGGCGACGTCGACGCGATGATCGGCCGTGCCAAAGCCGAAGGCGGGCTCCGCGCGGATTTCACCAGCGCGGATCTGACCCTGGTCCTGATCGCCGCCGGGGCGGTCATGCACGTCGGCCGCGCCGATGCGCCGGATGCGTGGCGGCGGTTCCTTGAGCTGACGATGGAAGGATTCCACGCGATTCACGCACAGCGATAGGGTGGCAACCGTCGGGAGGGGTAGCGGTCATGGCTAACGGGAACAGCCTGGCGTCGGTGAATCACGTCGTGGTGCTGATGCTGGAGAACCGGTCGTTCGATCACATGCTCGGGTTCCTGTATCCAGGCAACCAGACCCCGTCCGGCCAGCCGTTCGAGGGGCTGACCGGCACCGAGTCCAACCCGGATTCGTCAGGACAGCCGGTGACCGTGTTCCAGATCGGGCCGGCCACGCCCAACGCCTACCTGATGCCGGGTGCCGATCCCGGCGAGGGCTACATGGCGACCAATGACCAGCTCTACGGTACGGACAGCGCGCCGGCCGACGGCGCGGCGGCCAGCTGCCAGGGCTTCATCAAGAACTTCGACTACACGATCGGCTGGGAGAGCAAGCGAAAGGGCTGGTCGATCGTGACCGGCACGACCGGCAACGACATCATGGGCTGCTTCACCCCGGAGGCGCTGCCCGTCCTGTCCGCGCTCGCCAAGGGGTACGCGGTCTGCGACCAGTGGTTCTCCTCGGCCCCCACGGAGACACTGCCGAACCGCGCGTTCGCCTGCGCGGCCACCAGCCAGGGTCACATGGACGACAAGACGCACACGTTCACGTCCCCCACGATCTTCGGCCTGCTGGACGCCGCCGGCCAGGGCTGGGCCATCTACGGCTACCACAAGGAGCCGCTCACCAAGAACACGTTCACGGAGATCAGCTCGGCCGCGGCGAGCCACTTCGGGCTGTTCACCGACTTCCAGGCCGCCGCCGCGGCCGGCACCCTGCCGGCGTACACGTTCCTGGAGCCGAGCTGGGGAGCCGCCGGCAACAGCCAGCACCCGAACTATGACGTGGCGCTCGGGGAGCAGCTCATCCACGACGTCTACGAGGCGCTGCGCGGCGGACCGGGATGGCCGCAGACGCTCCTGGTGATCACCTACGACGAGCACGGCGGCTGCTTCGACCACGTGCCGCCGCCGTGGGGCGCGGCCCCGCCGGACAGCAGCGCCGGCGAGTTCGGCTTCGGCTTCGACAGGTTCGGTGTGCGGGTGCCGACGGTCCTGGTCTCGCCGCTGATCGCGCCAGGCACGGTGTTCCGCGGGCCGGCTGGGGGAACGCCGCTGGACCACACGTCGGTGCTGAAGACGGTGCAACTGCGCTGGAATCTGCCCTCGCTCACCGCACGGGACAAGGCCGCGCCCGACTTCGGCGACGTGTTCACGCTGACCACCCCGCGCACCGACGACGTGCTCGCCGGCGTCACCGTGCCGGTGTCCGCTGCCGCCAGCCCGTCGGTCGGCATCCCGTCCCACCTGGAGCTCATCCGCGACGAGCTGATCACCCGGCGGTCGCCGGCTCCGGCGGGGATCCCCGGTTGACCGAGCCGTCCCGTCGCTGGATCACCGTCGCGTACGCCGTCTTCACCGGGTACGCCGCGGTGGCGGCGGGGCTGTCCGGCGGCAGGGACCGTGTCTGGGCGATCTGGGCGGTATGCGGGTACGCGATCGCCACCCTGCTGCTGTGGCGGCGGCGCGGCGGCTGGGCGGCACCGCTGACCGTGTCCGTCTTGCTGGCCCTCGTCGCGCCACTGCTGTGGAACTCGGTCGCGTTCCCGCTCGAGGACGGCGTCAACGTCATCAACCGGTCCGCCGAACTGCTGGTCCACCACGGGTCGCCGTACCTTCCCGCGGATCAGGTCAAGGACTACCTGTCCTACAACCCGTACCTGCCGGTGATGGCGCTGGCCGGCCTGCCGTACGCCGCGGGCCTGCGCGGGCTGGCCGGCAACTCCGGCGTATGGCTCGCCGTCGGCACGATCGTGGTGCTGGCCGCGGCGTTCTGGGCGCTGCCGACCAAGCGGGGCACGCCGCGGGGCCCGGAGCGCCGGCGGCTCGCGCTGACCGCCACCGGGCTGGCGCTCGCCTCGCCGGTGATCGCGCTCAACCTCGCGGTGATCACCACCGACCCGCCGGTGCTCGCGTTCATCCTGCTGTCGCTGGCGCTCGCCGCCACGGCCGGTGACTCGTGGCGGGCCGTCTGGGCGGCGGTGGCGCTCGCCGCGGCGTGCGTGCTCAAGGACACCGCATGGCTGGCGGTCCCGGTGCTGGTCGCCATGTTCTGGTACCGGGACGGGCGGCGCGCCGCGATCCGGTTCACCGTGGCGCTGCTCGCGTCCGGACTCGTGATGATCGCGCTGCTCGCGCCCGCCACGCTGATCCACCCGGCCGCGGCGAAGGCGATGATCCGCGACACCGTGCTGTTCCCGCTGGGCCTGACCAAGATCAAGACCCCGGCGGAGAGCCTGCTGCCCGGGCACCTGCTCACCGAGCTAGGCACGGCCGGCCACGTGCTGTCGGTGGGCCTGCTGCTCGCCGCCGGGCTCGCTGTGGCCGTGTCGCTGTTCGTCCGCCCGCCGCGGGATGTCCGCGCCGCGGCCTGGCGGATGGCCATCGGCCTGACGTTGATGTTCGCGCTCGGGCCGCAGGTCCGCTTCGGCTATTTCCTGTATCCGCTGGGCTTGGCCGGCTGGATCTTCCTAACGCCGGGACTAACTCCTTATGTCGTCGACGATCGCCAGGACGCGCCGGACGAGCGAGCGGAGCACAGGCAGGCGGGACAGCCAGACCAGGCGCGCCGCTAGCGGCGCGGTGGAGTCGATCAGCCGGTATGTTTTCACGCAGTCCGGCGACGTGTCGTGCACCCAGTACAGCACGATGCCCATCGAGTACAGCCACAGCAGCTCGGGCAGCCGGTCCCGGATGCTGGCAGGCACCCTGGTGCGCGCGCCGCTGACCACCTCCGCGTACAGCCCGATCGCGGCGCTCCTGGTGGGGGAGGATTCCTTGCTGAACGGGCTGAGCGGGCTGGACGGCTCCGCCGCGTGCTTGTACAGCTTGGCCGCGAACGCGTGATACGGCGCCTGCGTGTCGATCAGCGCGCGGAGCACGCCTCGGATCCGCGGCTCGAGCCGGGTCTCGGCGGCGAGCACCGCCCGGCAGGCCTGCGCGTGGTCCGCCTGGTTGCGCGCGTAGAACTCCTGGATCAGCGCTTCCTTGGAGCCGAAGTAGTAGTACGCGTTCCCCGTGGCCACGCCTGCTTCCCTGGCGATCGCGCGCATCGTGGTCGCCTCGTAGCCGTTCTCCCGGAACAGCCGCAGCGCCGCGGCCACGATCGCCGCCCGGGTCTGCTCGCCCTTCGCCCTGCGTCCCTGCCCGGCCGCCGTCCCGTCGTCCAGCCCCATAGCACTGACTGTACGGCGGGCGGCGCGGGGCTGGTGGCGGTGCCGGGACACGACGTGTGGCACGCTGGGGGTGTGCACGCGATAGTGGTGGAACAGCTGGGCGGACCCGAAGTGCTGGCGGTCGCGGAGCGGCCCGACCCGCGACCCGGCCCCGGGCAGGTCGCCGTCGCGACGGTCGCGGCCGGGGTCAACTACATGGACATCTACCAGCGCCAGGGGCAAGGGAACTACCGCACGCAGACGCCGTTCACGCCGGGCGGCGAGGGCGCGGGGACGGTCGTCGAGGTCGGTGAGGGCGTCACCGAGCTGGCGGAAGGTGACCTGGTCGCCTGGGCGGGCGTCGGGGGCAGCTACGCCTCCCGTGCGGTGGTGCCCGCCGAACGCGCGGTCCGCGTGCCGCCGGGAGTCGACCCGCGGATCGCGGCCGCGGTGATGCTCCAGGGCATGACCGCGCACTACCTGTGCGCCAGCACGTATCCGGTGCGCGAGGGCGACGTCGCCGTGGTGCACGCCGCGGCCGGCGGGGTCGGCCTGCTGCTCACCCAGATCGTCAAGCGCCGTGGCGGCGTCGTGATCGCGACGACATCAGCAGGTGCGCACGCGGGCATGAGCAAGCCCGAGCTGGCCCGCCAGGCCGGCGCGGACCACGTCACCGGCTACGACGAATTCCGCGACGTGGTGGCCGAGGTCACCAGCGGGGCGGGCGCACACGTCGTGTTCGACGGCGTCGGCCAGGCGACGTTCGACGACAGCCTCGCGGCGCTGCGCCGCCGCGGCATGATGGTGCTCTACGGCGCCGCGAGCGGACCCGTGCCGTCACTGGACCCGCAGCGGCTGAACAGCGGCGGCTCACTGTTCCTCACCCGGCCCACACTGGGGGACTACATCGCCGACCGGGCGGAGCTGGAATGGCGCGCCGGTGAGCTGTTCGGCTGGATCGCGGACGGCGAGCTCGACGTGCGGATCGGCGAGACATATCCGCTCGCCGACGCGGCCCGTGCCCACGAGGATCTCGCCGCCCGCCGGACAACCGGCAAGCTCCTGCTCCTCCCGTAGAGCTCCTCCCGTAGGGAGCCAGCCGGTCCGAATGCGCGGCGAAGCGGGTGCCCAGAGGAGATACCACAGCTCGTTCTGATAAATAGTTTGTTATGGCGAAATATCGGACGGCGGGGACACGGCGGCGCACGGTGCTGCTCGCCGTCGCGGTCGCGGCGGCCGGGCTCAACATGCGCTCGCCGATCACCAGCCTGCCGCCGCTGTTTCCCGAGCTGTCCCACCGGCTGCACCTGTCGTCCGCGGTGCTGTCGCTGCTCGCCGCAACGCCGGTGATCTGCTTCGGCCTCGGGGCGGCGTTCGCCGCGTCGCTGAGCAGGCGGTTCGGCGACGAGCGGGTGCTGCTCGCGGCGCTCGGCGCGGTCGTCGCAGGGCTGGCGCTGCGCGGGCTCGCCCCCGGCGCGCTGCTGTTCCCCGGCACGATCCTGGCGTCCGGCGCGATCGCCCTGCTCAACGTGCTGATGGCGAGCATGATCAAGCGGCGCTGGCCGGAGCGGGCGGGCGTGGGCATCGGCATCTTCCTGACCGGGCTGTCGGTCGGGGCGATCGTGGCCTCGCTGATCAGCGTGCCGTTCTACCACGCGTCCGGCGATTCGGTCCCGCTGACCCTCGGGGTGTGGGCGGCGCCGGCCGCGATCGCCGCCGTCCTCTGGATACCGCAGCTCGCGCACCACGACGGCGAGGCCGCGGCAACGGCCACCGCGGCGACACGGATCCGAGTACACCGGCACGCGCTCGCCTGGCAGGTCACCGCGTTCATGGGGCTGCAGAGCCTGCTCTACTACGCGGCGCTGTCCTGGCTGCCGACGATGTTCCGGGACCGCGGGGCCAGCGCGGTCAGCGCCGGCAACCTGCTGGCGCTGATGGGCCTCGGCAACCTGGCGACGTCGCTGCTCATCCCCGTGCTGGCGCAGCGGCTGGCGCAGCGTTCGCTCGGCCAGCGGCGGCTGGTCGTGCCCAGCCTGATCGGCACCGCCGCGGGGCTGGCCGGATCGGTCTGGGCGCCGCTCGGCTCGGCCGCCGGCTGGGTGCTGCTGCTCGGCGTCAGCCAGGGCGCGACGCTGGCGCTCGCGATCTACTTCACGATGGCGCGGGCACCCGATCCGGCGGCCGCCGCGTCGCTGTCCGGGCTCGCTCAGTCCGTCGGGTACCTGGTCGCCAGCATGGGTCCGCTGGCGCTCGGGCTGCTGCATTCGGCCACCGGCGGGTGGGACGCGCCGTTCGCTCTGCTGCTCGCCGTCGCGGCCGTTCAACTGGTATCAGGCCTGCTAGCGGCCCGGCACAAGGTGCTGCCGAACGACGCTAACCCGACACGCGTGTCGGTGTCTGATCAGGTGATTCAGGGGTAACGGCCATACACTCGGATCAACCTAACGAGGGGAAACCGCCGTGACCTTGCTGGAGTCGATCGACGGCCCGCAGGATCTGAAGGGACTGAGCCAGGATCAGCTCAGCGTCCTGGCCAGCGAGATCCGTGACGTGCTGATCGAGACCGTGACCAGGACCAGCGGCCACCTGGGTCCCAACCTGGGTGTGGTCGAGCTGACGCTGGCGCTGCACCGGGTGTTTGACTCGCCGAAGGACCGGATCATCTTCGACACCGGCCACCAGGCATACGTGCACAAGCTGGTCACCGGTCGTTACCCCCAGTTCGGCACGCTGCGGCAGCGCGGCGGTCTCGCCGGGTACCCGAGCCAGGCCGAGTCCGAGCACGACCTGGTGGAGAACTCGCACGCCTCGACCAGCCTGTCCTACGCCGACGGCCTGGCGAAGGCATACACGCTGCGCGGCGAGCAGGACCGGACCGTGGTCGCGGTCATCGGCGACGGGGCGCTGACCGGCGGCATGGCCTGGGAGGCGCTGAACAACATCGCCGCGGCGAAGGACTCCCGGCTGGTCATGGTCGTCAACGACAACGGCTGGTCCTACCAGCCGACGATCGGCGGTCTCGCCGAGCACCTCGCCTCGATCCGGGTGAGCGAGCGGTACGAGAACGTGCTCGACTACATCAAGACCACGCTGTCCCGGACGCCGCTGGTCGGCTCGCCGCTGTACGGCGCGCTGCACGGCGCCAAGAAGGGCCTGAAGGATTTCCTCCAGCCGCAGGTCATGTTCGAGGACCTCGGCATCAAGTACGTCGGCCCGATCGACGGGCACGACGAGCGGCTGGTGGAGAACGCGCTGCGGCGGGCCCGCGACTACGGCAGGCCGGTCATCGTGCACGTGATCACCAAGAAGGGCTTCGGCTACTCGGCGGCCGAGCAGAACGAGGTCGACTGCCTGCATCAGGTGCCGGGGCCGTCGGTACCCGCGCCGGGAAGCTGGTCGCGGGTGTTCGGCGACGCGCTGCTCTCGATAGGAGCCGAGCGGGCCGACGTGGTGGCGATCACCGCCGCGATGCTGCAGCCGACCGGGCTGGGTCAGTTCGCCGCCGCTTACCCGGACCGGGTCTACGACGTGGGCATCGCCGAACAGCACGCGCTGACCTCGGCGGCGGGGCTCGCGCTCGGCGGGCTGCACCCGGTCGTCGCGATCTACTCGACGTTCCTCAACCGCGCGTTCGACCAGACGCTGATGGACGTCGCGCTGCATCGCCTTCCGGTCACGCTGGTGCTGGACCGGGCGGGTGTGACCGGGCCGGACGGGGCGAGCCACAACGGCATGTGGGACGGGTCGATCCTCCAGCTCGTGCCCGGCATGCGGATCGCCGCGCCGCGCGACGGGGTGCGGGTCGCGGAGCTGCTCGCCGAGGCGGTCGCCGTTTCCGACGGCCCCACCGCGGTGCGCTTCCCGAAGGGCAACATCGGCGGCGAGGTCGAGGCGGTCGGGAAGCTCGGCGTCATGGACGTGCTGCGTTCTTGTGACTCCGGGTCGCAGGATGTGCTGCTGCTCGGGGCCGGACCGATGGCGCTGACCGGGCTGGCGATCGCGGACCGGCTGGCGGACCACGGCATCGGGGTCACCGTCGTGGACCCGCGATGGACCAAGCCGGTCGATCCCGCGGTCGTCGACGTGGCCGGCCGGTACCGGCTCGTGGTCACGATCGAGGACAACGGGCGGGCCGGCGGGTTCGGCGACGCGGTCAGCCGGCTGCTGCGCGACCATGACGTGGACGTGCCGATGAAGGTGTTCGGCCTGCCGCAGGAGTTCCTCTCGCACGGGTCCCGTAACGAGGTGCTGGAAGAGGCCGGACTGACGGCGCAGCACCTGGCGCGGGCGATCACCGAGGCGGTGGCGCTGCGGTCGCCCGCTTCGGCTCCGCAACCTGCCACGGAGGCGGAACAGGGCGCGGTCGAGTAGCGTACGTTTCTATGCTTCATGTAGCAGTTGTTGGCTCAGGCCCCGCCGGGCTGTACACCGCCGAAGCCCTGGTCAAGCAGGCGTTCGCGCTGGATGTGCCGGTCCGGGTGGACGTCCTGGACCGGCTGCCCACGCCGTACGGCCTGGTCCGTTACGGCGTCGCGCCCGACCACAAGTCGATCAAGTCCATCGCGCAGTACCTGCGCAAAGTGCTGGAGAGCCCGGACGTCCGCTTCGTGGGCGGCGTGCACCTCGGGGACGACGTCACCCGGGACGACCTGCTGTCGGTCTATGACGCCGTCGTGTACGCGACCGGCGCGATGCGGGACCGGCGGCTCGGCATCCCCGGCGAGGACCTGCCGGGAAGCTTCGCGGCGACGGACTTCGTGAACTGGTATTGCGGGCACCCGGACGTGGATCCTTCGGCGTTCGTGCTTGAGGCGGAGTCCGTCGCGGTGATCGGCGTCGGCAACGTCGCGGTGGACGTGGCGCGGATCCTGGCCAGGGATCCGGCGGAGCTGGCGGCGACCGACGTGCCGCACCCGGTGCTCGAGGCGCTCCAGGCGTCCAAGGTGCGCGAGGTGCACATGATCGGGCGGCGCGGCCCCGCGCATGCCAAGTTCACCACCAAGGAGCTGCGCGAACTCGGCGAGCTGCCCGGCGTCGACGTGGTCGTGCACGCCGACGAGGCGGACCTCGGCCGGTACGACCTGGCCGGTTCCGGCGCGGAGCTGGTGGAGTCGGACCGGCGGGTGCGCGGGAACATGGTGGCGATCTCCGGGTGGGCTTCTGCTGGCGCCGCGTCGGGCGGGCGCCGGCTCACGGTGCGGTTCTGGCTGCGGCCGGTGGAGATCCTCGGCACCGACCAGGTCTCCGGGGTTGTCCTCGAGCGGACGCGGATCTCCGCCGATGGGTCGTTTGGCGGCACGGGGGAGATGGAGACGCTCGACGCGCAGATGGTGCTTCGCTCGGTCGGCTACCAGAGCGTGCCGCTGCCCGGGGTGCCGTTCGACGCCCGGTCGTGTGTCGTGCCGAATCTGGCCGGCCGCGTGCTCGGTTCCGAGGGTTCACCGTTGCCAGGGGAGTACGTGGCGGGCTGGCTCAAGCGCGGGCCGACCGGCGTCATCGGCACGAACAAATCGGACGCCGCGGAGACCGTGCGGAGCCTGCTGGCGGACCTTGCCCCAGGCACCGGGTCGGTGGCGGTGCCGAGGGCCGGGCTGCTCAAGTACCCGGCGGCTGGTGACCCGGCCTCCTTCGCGGACTCGCCGATCGTCGCGATGCTCGCCGAGCGCGGGGTGCGGCCGGTGTCGTACGACGAATGGCTGCGGATCGAAACCGCCGAGGCCGAGCTGGCCAAGACGCTCGGCCGGGGCGAGCGGGTCAAACTGCCCGGGCAGGCGGCGATCTGGTCGGCGTGCCGTCCTCCGGAGGATTCTCGCTTACAGCTACTGCCCGGTGCGGCTTCGGTCGTCCACCCGCCCCCGCCGCCCGCGTCGCCACGCCCAGCCCGCCCCCGTCGCCCGGCCTGCGGTCATCCACCCCGCACCGACGCCCGCCCGCCCAACCCCCGCCCTCGTCGCCCGCCCCGCACCCCATATCCGGATATTTAGCGTTACTTCGGGCGGGGCGTCAGGTGCCCCAGATTATTGCGGACACATACCCCCCCGATCTGGGGGGGTAAGTGTCCGCAATCATTCGGAATCGCCTCCCGGGGGCGGCGCGAGCCGCGAACGAGCAAGGCGATGCCCGGCAAACCGGATATATCCGGTTGCCCGCGCCCGCGGGCCCACGACGACGACATCCGTGCCCCTGAACTTCCATATAGTCGAGCTTCCGGGTAGCGCATGGTCCCTGCCGTGGCGAAGAGTTTCACTGACCGTGGCCGGACGATACGCGTGGGGTCTGACATTTCCGCTGACGGAATCCGGTTGCCGCAGGTCAACCGCCTGAGGACAGCAAAATGTCACTGGGCTGACGCACTATGTCCTCGAGGTGACGGACTACGGAGGGGGACAGGAATGGACGAGCACCTGCAGCGCCTGCTGCTCGCCGGCGCGCTGGGTCTGACGATCGCCCGCAAGGCCGCGGCGATCCTCAACGGTGAACACGCCGAATCTCCGGGAGATCCGCAGGTGCTGCGCGCGATCCTGGACGCGACGAACGAGAGCCTCGGGCACTTCGACGACCGCCCGCCCGCCGATCGCTGGTGTGACGCGACGCTGCGGCTGCTCGACCTCGCGGCCTTCGCCGCGAGCCTCGGCTAAGACCGGCGAGCCTCGGC